>Ga0075421_100012575_pt1 | contig 10521 bp, 9 predicted proteins | sample SoiMetdeltSBSDD5_FD_75292 | JGI IMG/M metagenome (GOLD analysis project Ga0075421, IMG submission 75292) | Bulk soil microbial communities from a Populus tree surrounding site in Tennessee, USA - Soil MetaG P. deltoides SBSDD5 | ecosystem: Environmental > Terrestrial > Soil > Tree plantation... | reverse complement strand
GCGGGTGTGCTGACCAGGCCCGCCAGGCTCGAGGTGCAGGCGGAAGTCAGAAGCGCAAGACAGGTCACAGCTAACACCACCGGAAACAGGTGACGGGTCATCGGTTTCGCTCCTCTGTCGTCGACTCGGCGAGCCGAAACGGCCGTTCCTCTCACGAGGCCAGCAGGGCCTCGAGTATGGGCGTGAGATCGCCTGCCACCACTGACCGGGTGACGGTCATCACTAACCGTCAAACTAGTGACCCGCCGTCGAAGCAAACAGGTTCAATCCCAGAGCTCTGGACAGGTACCTGGCCGCCAGCTGGCCCTTCACACTGTTGCCAGAGGCGTCGAGCGGCGGCGCGAAGGTGGCCAGGCCACCTTTCCCTGGCGCCACCGTGATGATGCCGCCACCGACACCGCTCTTCCCCGGTAGTCCGACGTCGTACAGCCAGTCGCCAGACGTCTCGTACAATCCGGCCGTCGCCATCACGGCCAGGACGCGCTGGCAGGTGTCGGCGTCGATCACGCGCTCCCTGGTGACCGGATTGACACCACCGTCCGCGAGGGTCGCCCCCATCACCGCCAGGTCTCGGGCGGTGACGTTCAACGACGACTGCCGGGTGTACAGGTCGACCGTCGCCACTGCGTCGAAGTACAGCCGGTCGTATGCCTCGAGAAATCGAGCCAGCCCGCGGTTGCGCTGGTTGGATGCCGAAGCAGAGGCGTAGACGTCGTCGTTCAGCACGAGCGTGTTGCCGGCGAATCGCGACAGGCCTTCGTGGATCCACTCCCACTTCGCCTGGGCCGTTGAGCCGGGCGCCAGGCTGGTCGTCGCCATCGCACCCGTGTTCACCATCGGGTTCGTCAGTCGATCGGCGTTCAGTTCGAGCGGCATCACTGAGTTGAACGGCAGACCGGTGCTGTTCACGCCGATGCGTGCTCGGACCTGCTCGGCGCCGAAGACCTGACAGACCAGCGCGAACACGAACGGCTTGGCGACGCTCATGATCGTGAACGGATGATCGGCGTCGCCGACCGCGTACATGCGGCCGGTGACGTCGGCTACGCACACCCCGAACAGGTCGCGCGATACCGCCGCCAGCGCCGGGTAGTGGGCTGCGTTTTCACCTTCGTCGATAGACTTGCACTGCTCATAGGCGGCATCGACGACCGCCCGGACTTGATGAGCCGGCGGCAGTCGACCGGTCGAAATCGGTGCTGATTCGAACGCCTGTCCCGCTTCCATGACGATCTCCCTACTTCTAGGGATCTATTCCGCGCCGGGCTCCAGACGCTGTGCGTCCTGTCCAGTCGTGGGCCCGGGCATGGCGTACTGCCTGGTCCCGACACCGGTTGCGTCGATCGAATGAGCGCCAGCGGCACGAAAGATAGTGGTCGCCTTCTGGTAGCGCCCCGCGACGTTGGCCGTCACGATGGTCTTGCCCTGCTCGAGCTGGCGCTCGTAGAAGGTGGCCTGTCGCCTGGTCATTCCAAAGCCGGCCAGGACGACGCTGAGGCCGAGAGCGGCGCCACCCAGGGCCGTCGAGAGTACGCCACCGGCGATCACCGGTCCGACCCCGGGGATCACCAGTGCCGTCACAACGCCCAGCAGCCCGCCGATGATCGCGCCGGCCGCGCCGATGCGCCGGACGCCCGAGGATCGGCCGCTCTCGGCCGTCGTCTCGTCTGCGGGGGATCTGGTGGCGGCGTCGGCATCGGGCTCGATGATGCCGATGCCGTCGGCAGCGAATCCTGCCCGGCGCAGCTCCTCAACACAGTGCTCCGCCTCGGCAGCCGTGTTGAAGACACCGATCACAAGAGATCGGACTGTGGCTTCCATGGGGTTGCCCTCCAGTTCAAGCACGTCGTCGACCGTTCATCGGGCCTCGTGGGGACGACTCCGTGCGCGTCCACGTCAGACCTCGGCCGCCCTGGTGAGGCCGAGCTCGACCGCGCGGACCGCGGCCCGAGTACGGTCGGCTACGTCAAGCTTCGGAAAGATCCGTCCCAGGTGGTTCCGCACCGTCCCGGGACTGACATAGAGAAGGGCCGCGATCTGCCGATTCGTCAGACCCTCCGTCAGCATCCCGAGAATCTCGACCTCGCGCCGGGTCAACTGCGCCACGATCAATGCCGCGTCGTCGCTGCGCTTCCGTTCCTCGCGCTGATCGACGATGAGCCGGGCAACCTGTTCGTGGTGACGACGCTCTTGCTGGATCAGCTCCTGACGCAACGCGGCGCACTCATCCTTGAGACGATGCACCTCCGTGAGGTCGCGCGCGAGCATCAGCAGCGAGCGAGGTACCTGACCGATGGTCAAGTCTGGCACGAAGCGTACAAGCAGGCGGCGCTCCCCCTGTGGCGTCAGCAATCCCAGCTCGACCTTGCGCTCACGCCCGGTCCTCAACACCGAGTGCACGGTGGCCCGCCAGCTTCCGAGCTGGAGTGGCGGAATGAGGCCCAGCTCGACGAGCGTCCGACCAATCGCCTCCGGCGCGTCGAATCCGATCGTCGTGCTGAGGGCGCTGTTCACGTACTCGCAGCGAAGCTCCGGGTCCAGCCGGGCGACCATGTCCGGCCCATCTTCGATAATGCTGGCCTCCAGGCGCCGCAGCCGATGTCGTTCCACGGCCGCCGCGATGATCCCTGTCACGTCGGCGACGAACTGCCGATCGGCCTCGGTGATCGGTGTCGGCCGACAGGCAAACGAGCCGAGCAGACCGTACGGCTGTCCTGCCGCCAGGATGACTGCGACGATGCCGCTCCGATCGCCATGCTGGCGTACCTGTGTGAGGGGCGCCAGGGCCGAAGCCTCTATGACGTCGGCGACGACGATCGGTCCGGGCGACTTGATCGCATGGCGCTCGACCGTGCTGTCGCCACAACTGCCAACGACCGTGCCGATCAGATCCTTGTGCCAGCCGACACCGGCCTCGAGCAGCAACGTATCGCCATCCGCGCCGAGTCGCCCGATGTGCGAAAAGTCGGCGTGCAACACGTTCGCCAGCGCAAGCGCCGACATGTGCAAGAGATCGCCGAGATCCGTACTCGCCTGCTCGGCGATGAGCCTGAGGCCCGTGAGTGCTATCGCTCGTAGCTCGCGTGCCGACGGTGCCGCACTGGGCCAGGCATTGTCGGCAGAGGTGTGGTGCAGAGCGCTGCTCGCGTCACGTACGTCCCGCGCAGGACAGGCCACGCCGCGCGGAGGATCGATAGATGAGCCATAAACGAAGTGGCGTCGCACGAACAGTCCCCCAAAGTGGAAGGAGGTCCTGGGGACCAGTCTACGAGCCGGTGCGATTTGCGCCATCGGGAGAAACCCTGACGCCACGCTGCCGAACAGGCCACGCACCGCCGCCGACGTACTGCCGTCGAAACCGCGACGGATCAGCTCCACTCCGCACGCGGCGCGAGAACCGCGTCAGGCCCCGGACAGGTCTCGCAGGTGATCGATAGGCCGCGTGTGGACCAGTGGAATGCAGAATCGCATCCGCGTGCCGTCGTCGACGCGGCTCACGGCCGTCACCCGGGCGCCATGTGCGTCTGCAACGGCCTTGACGATCGCCAGTCCCAATCCGGTCCCGTCCGACCTGCGAACCCGTGATCCGCCGGCCCGGTAGAAGCGCTCGAAGATGTGCGGGAGCTCGGCTTCGGGGATCCCTGGACCGCGATCCGCGACCTCGACACAGAGCGCGCTCAGGTTCGTCTCGGAACGGAGCGTGATCGACTCTCCCGGAGGCGTGTGCTTGGCGGCGTTGTCGACGAGGTTCACGATCGCGTGCTGAACGCGGATCGGATCGATTCGGAGCTGGCCGTCGCCTCGAAGGTCGGTCACGAGCGTCACGCCCCGCTCCCGCGTGACCGTCTCAGCCCGCGCGGCCAGCTCGGCAAGAAACGGAGCGACTTCGACCGACTCCAGCTCGAACGGCGGGGCACCCGATTCCGCGCGCGCCAGGAACAGCAGATCCTCGACCATCCGCGATGTCCGCGCCGCTTCGGCCACGATCTCCTGGAGGCTTTCCGCATGAACGCACGAGCTGTCGAGAACCAGCGCGACCTCGGCGTTCCCGCGCAGCACCGTCAGCGGCGTCCGCAGCTCATGTGAGATGTCCGCGAGGAAGTCGAGCTTTGCCTGGGCTGCCTCGGCCAGTGCCTCGGCTGCCAGACGTTGCTGTGCGTACGACTCGCGCACCCTGGAGATCATGCCCTTTGCGACGAAGATCACGACACCGACGATCGGAACGAGGAGAGCGAGCGCCAGCAGTAGCGCCTGTCGCGACGTCTGCAGGATCAGGTCGACCTGTCCCAGCATCGTCGTCGCATCACTCTCGGCCCAGTCGTCAATGGTCGTGGCCTGGTGATCGAGCAGGTCGAGCGCACGTAGACCGTGATCGCTGGCCTCAGCGAACGCCGCGGGATCACTGCCGTACGCCTCAATGGACGCCCGAAACGCGACGTAGTACCCAACTGCCACAAACCGGAGCTGGGCTGGCTGAGGGAGATCGTCCGGCCGGACGCCGACGTCGGCGAGGCGGTCGAGCTCCGCGAACAGCTGGCTGCACGCGCGGTCGAAATCGGAGACTTCATGAGGCGCCGGGCCATCCGTGAGATCCAGGTGTCGCTCGCGAACGGTGTGGATGGCCAGCGTCAGGTCATCAGTCGTGTCTGCCAGTGCGAGGTCGTAGGCCAGATTCTGTTGAGTGACCTCGGCGCGCCGGCTGAGCACAAGCTCGGCACCTGCGTACCCCAGGATGACGACAAGAAGTCCGACCAGTGCGGCGCCCCCTGCTCGCTCCAGCAGTGCTCGGCGCGGGTCGGGTCGGATCGCCTCATCAACCACGTCATTGCTCCCGCCGACACTGTACGATAGCGAGGGAACCTCGGGAGCGATCAGCATGCGGGTCTTGATCGTCGAAGACGAGGCGGCGATCGTACGCTTCCTTGCACGTGGCCTGGCGGCTCACGGTCATCAGGTCGTCAGCGCGGCCAACGGCGAAGATGGGCTGGTGCTGGCGCTGGACCCTCTGGAGTCCGTCGAATTCGTGCTGCTCGACATCTCCCTGCCCGGCATCGACGGACATGACGTGCTGCGACGGCTGCGCGTCTCGCGACCGGAGCTGCCGGTCCTGATGCTCACCGCGCGCGACGACCTGCAGAACAAGGTGCGGGCGCTCGACGCCGGGGCTGACGACTACCTGACCAAGCCGTTCGCGTTCGAAGAGCTGCTGGCTCGGATGCGCGCGCTGACCCGTCGTGCCGATCAGCCGCGTGCCTCCCAGATCGTGGCTGGCGACCTCCAGGTCGACCTCCTGTCTCGTCGGGCCCGCCGTGGCGACCGTGTCATTGAGCTGTCGAGCCGCGAGTTCGCCTTGCTCGAATACTTCATGCGCCATCCGCATCAGGTGCTCGCGCGCGAGCAGATCCTTTCCGCGATCTGGGACTACAACTTCGACCCCGGCTCGAACGTCGTGGATGTGTACGTCCGGTACCTGCGCAAGAAGCTCGACCACCCGGGCCAATCATCCGTGATCGCCACGGTCCGAGGGGCCGGCTACCGTTTCGATCCGCCGAACGGTTAGCAGCGGGCGACGAGCCGCTGTCGTCAAGGAGCAGACCGGGATCTCATCTGCTCATGTTTCAACATGAGAGCCTTCTCATGACCACGTCACGACTCGCTCATCTGCGCCTTCTATCCTGAACCTACGTGGCATGACGAGAACAGTGATTGACGTTCCTATGACAGCACTGTTTGGACTCCGTCCGCGTTCATCGCCCACGGGGGCGATTGGCCATAGAGGCATTGAAACTGTGGGAATCATGTCGGGGGAGAGCTCACGCAGATGAGAGTCCTGGATCACGAGACGATAAAGCCTGCGTTCACGACACACGCCGTCCCGCTGTCCGCGATGGTTGGCGTCACACCGCTCCGGCGGACGCCGCGGATCGGCGATCTGGTTGTCGCCGAGGTGCTGTCACTCGGCAAGCACTCGGCGATCGAAGATCGCGAGAGCGCGCGCGAGAACATCTTTCCTGGCGATCTGATCGTCGGCGCATTCGGTAATCGCTACGCGACCGATCAGTACGAAGGGTACGTGCCGGAAGGCCGGGCCAGTTTCTGCGACCTGTTGTCAATCGGCGGCGTTTGCGGCAACGTCGTGAGCCGCCATGTCGGGATGGTGTCACCGACGAAACTGCGCATTCACGGCCTGGTCTGTGACCGGGATGGCCAGGTGGTCAATCAGCGCCAGTTTGGTCTGGGACCGCGAAGCTCCGAGGGCAACGGCGAGGTGATTCTGGTCGTCGGCTCCTCCATGAACGCCGGCAAGACCACGGTCGTCGGCACGCTGGCTCGAGCGCTCAGCCGGGCCGGCTTCCGAGTCGCGGCGGCGAAGCTGACCGGCACCGCGGCAAGCAAGGACACCCGGTTCTTCGCGAGCTCTGGGGCCCGGCCGGTCCTGGACTTCACCGACGCCGGCTATCCGTCAACCTACATGCTCGGCATCGACGAGCTCGTGCAGATACATCGGACCTTACTCGCGCACCTTCGCGCGGCAGCGCCGGACTACATCGTCGTCGAGATCGCCGATGGAATCTTCCAGCGGGAGACGCAGCTACTCCTCGAGCATCCCGAGATCCTGGCGACGGTCGATCACGTCTTCTTCGCGGCCAACGACAGCCTGTCAGCCCTGACGGGCCAGCGGTTCGCCGTCGAGCACGAGCTGCCCCTGCGTGCGATTGCCGGGCGGGTGTCGATGAGCCCGCTCGCCGTGCGTGAGACCGAGGAGGTCACGGGATTGCCGTGCCTGACCAATCAGCGCATCCTGAGCGGCGCTGCCCTACGGCTGCTCATGGGGGATCACTGGTCCGAGCCCGCCGTGGAGCCGGCGGTGGCACGCCTCGCCTCAGCTGACGAGGTGGTCGTTTCGATGCCGCCGCCGAAGTCGAATGCGAACGGCGTGGCGGCTCACTGAGCTGCCACCGCGATCGCCCACGCCGATGCAGAAAACCTTGAGCTCATGGATGGCGGTCAGGACGCTCCGGGTGCTGCAACCGTTCCTGGCCGGGCAGACGCGTCCGCTGATCCTGGTTGGAGCCGTTGCGCTGGGGCTCACGATGATTCAGGTGTTAACGGCGCTCTCGATCGGCTGGGTCGTCGACTCCCTCATTGGCGAGCATGCCGGTCAGGCCGGACCGGCCTTTCTCGGCATGTTCGAGCTCACGCGAGGCCATGTTCTCGCGCTCCTGCTGACGTCTGCTCTCCTGCGAGGCGCGCTGCTGGCACGTCGGCAGGCCCTCGCAGGCCGGATCGGCGAAGGTGTGGTGGCCCAGATCCGAAACACGCTCTGGGCTCACCTTCAGCGTCTACCGCTCGAGGAGACGCGGCGACGGGGCACAGGACGCCTGCTCCTGCGGTTCACGAGCGACACGCGTTCGATCCAGCGGTTCGTCACCTACGGGCTCGCCCAGGTCTCGCAGGACCTGCTGGTCGGAGGCGCCGTCCTGCTGGCGCTCGTGCTGCTCAACTGGCGGATGGGGCTGGCTGTCGCGCTGGTAGTGCCCGCCTACGCGTTGATTTTCTGGCGAACGAATCCGGTGCTCCAGGAGAAGAGCAGGCTGGCGCGTCGGCGCCGAAGCGACATCTCGGCCTTTCTGGACGAGCGGATTGACGGCATGGCGACGGTGAAGGCGTTCGTTCAGCATCGCCACGAGACTGCCCGCCTGAAGCGCATGACGCACAGCCTCGCCAGGTGGGGCTCCGAGCTGGCCGCGGCAAGCGGACGGATGCAGGGACTGACCACGTCAACGGTCGCCGTCAGTACAACGTTGGTTCTGGCGCTGGCCGCTGGCGAGGTAGCGGCCGGCCGTCTATCCGTCGGGTCACTGGTTACCTGCATCACGCTCGTCGGTCTGCTCTCGCCGATCTTCCGCCGCCTGGCGAACGCCAACCGATACGTACAGGAAGCGTCGATCTCCGTCGAGCGGCTGGCGCACCTTCTTGCGGCGAGACCGGAGTATGAGCCCGCTGGGCCAGCCCAACGCCTCCGACTCCGCACCGGCCGTGTGACGATCGACAAGATCTCGTTCGCGTATGGCGACGGCCGTCCGTCACTGCGTGACGTGAGTGTCCGGGCCCGTCGCGGCGAGCTCGTCGCGATCGTCGGCGCGAGCGGCGCCGGCCGGAGCACGCTGCTCAACCTGCTCCCGAGATTTCTCAGCCCGACGGCCGGAACGATCACTATCGACGGCCAGGATGTCACTGACATCTCGCCGGCGGTGCTGCGCTCCCGTATTGGCTTCGTCCACCCTGAGGCCCCGATCTTCGAGGCGACCATCGCCGACAATGTCGGCTACGGCGTGCGTCAGGGCCGAACGGACAGGCAAGCCCGCATCGAGCATGCCGCGAGACTGGTCGGACTGGACCGGCTCGTGGCCAGGCTCCCGAACGGCTGGGAGACGATGCTTGGGGATCGTGGCCGACCGCTCTCCCGAGGTGAGCAGCAGCGCATTGCACTCGCTCGGGTGCTGGCTGCCGATCCGCCGATCCTCCTGCTCGACGAGGCAACCGCCGGCCTGGACGCCGCGAGCGAACGTGCGCTCGCCGTGGTACTGCGAGGGTTGGCGCAGGAGAAGACCGTGATCGCGGCAACCCGCAGCGTGCCGATCCTCGAGCTCGCCGATCGGATTTACGTCCTCAAAGGCGGTCGGGTGGTCGAGAAGGGCACGCACGCCGCCCTGCTGAGGGGCGGCGGCCCGTACTCGCGCCTGGTCGGCGGGCCACGTGATGCCCCCCAGGGTGATGCGTTGCTCGATGGGGCCCGCCCGGGCAACGACCCAGGCCGGGTCAAGGGCCACTCAATGCAGACCGGAGCGAGCGTCTGATGTCCCGCCAACCGATGCGATCGAAGAGGAAGCTCTCCCACTACGACCTGGGTCGAACGCCGTACTTCGCGGTGCAGAGCGACCCACGCTTCTCCTACTGCTTGTATGTCCCGCCCGACTACCGCCGGAAGGGTCGAACGAAGTTTCACCTGGCGGTGATTGTGCATGGGACGCGCCGAACGGCCGAACAGTACCGCGACGCGTTCGTGGGCTTCGCGCAGCGGCACCGCTGTATCGTGCTGACACCGCTCTTCCCGCGCGTGGCCGACGAGCCTCAGGGCCTGGACGGATTCAAGCAGGCCAGAGTCGGCGACACGCGCTACGATCTCGTCCTGCTCGACATGGTTGACGAGGTAGCGGAACGCTACCGGGTGCGCGCCGACCGCTTCCTGCTCCATGGGTTCTCAGGCGGCGGTCAGTTCGTTCACCGATTCTTTTACCTGCATCCTGAACGCCTGATGGCAGTCTCGATCGGTGCTCCGGGCGCCGTCACCCTGCTAGATCGGGATCAAGACTGGTGGTGCGGCGTGCGGGACTTCGAGGCTCAGTTCGGCCAGGTGCTTGACTATGGCAAGATGCGCCGTGTACCCGTCCAGATGGTGATCGGCGCGAAGGACACACGGGAACGGAGGGTGAAGATTCGGCCCGCAAGTCCCCTCTGGATGGAAGGCGCCAACGCCCCGGGCCGGAACCGACGGGAACGGTTGCGTGCCCTCAGAGCGAGCTTCAGGCGCGCCGGCATCCGTGTTCGGTATGACGTCGTGCCGGGCGTTGGCCATGACGGCAGACAGGTGCTACGCCCGGTCAAGGCGTTCTTCGCGGACACGCTGGCCGCCTGGCGCGAGAGCCGGCGGCTCCGCCGAACCGCGTGAGCCCGTGCAACGGGCCAGGACCTGGTCATCAGTGTGTTCTCTCGCTCAGTCCCCACCGCTGTCTTGGCCGACCTCTCGCTGGCGTGCAGACACACCTTGCAAAGTCGTGACAGCTCCGTCCCGGCTGAGATGAGGGCTTTCTCATTCCCGTTTCATCTTCCATTTGGCGAGACTGCCTACCATCAACATATAGGCGCACGTGATGGGAGGCATCTTGATGATTGGACGCCGATTCTGGCGTATTGGACGAACGCTCTCGCTGGCTATGGTTCTCGCCATCGGATTCACGGCGGTGCCGGTCGTGACGTCGATCGTGCCGGCGCCGGTCGCGCTGGCGAGCGATTCGGACCGGGACGACAAGGACAGTGACGACGATCAGGATGAGGATCGGGAGGACCGCAACCTCGAAGGCCAGGTGATCGAGCTGAACCCGGATCTCAACCCGCCTGAGATGGTCGTGGCTCAGCTTGGCGGAAACGTGACCGCCAGGATTCTCAAGACCGACGAGATCGCGATCTGGGGCGTGAAGGTTGGCGACTACGTCCACTTGCAGGGTGAGTACGACCGGGGCGTGTTCGACGCAAACGAGCTCACCGTGACCGAGCGTTGGGGCTCAGAACCCTCCGATGAGGTTGACGACGACTGAACGTGTGGCCGCGTAGGAGCCTGTTCCGGTAGCGAAGCCGGACGCACTACCACGGAGACGAAGCGAGCAACTCGCGGCGTCATCAAGGCCGCTGTCGTCGGGATCACTCCCGACGACAGCGGCCTTGCTTGCGCCTGACAGC
>Ga0075421_100012574_pt1 | contig 10521 bp, 9 predicted proteins | sample SoiMetdeltSBSDD5_FD_75292 | JGI IMG/M metagenome (GOLD analysis project Ga0075421, IMG submission 75292) | Bulk soil microbial communities from a Populus tree surrounding site in Tennessee, USA - Soil MetaG P. deltoides SBSDD5 | ecosystem: Environmental > Terrestrial > Soil > Tree plantation... | reverse complement strand
GCGGTGTCCTCCTCGGAGAGCGCCTCCAGCGTCAAGCGCTCGTGGAACGAGCGGTCCTGCCAGGGGACGGTGTAGCGCGGCCGGTGCGTGACGATGATGACCAGCGGATACGAGGCCGCGCTGTCCACGAGGGCGCGGCAGTATTCCTCGGAGTAACGGTCCACCCACTGGAAGTCCTCCGCGAGGAGGACGAGCGGCTGCTGCTGCGCGCCGCGCAGCGTGAGCGCCTTGACGGCATCGATCAGTCGCCGCTTGCGCTGGGCCTGGTCGAGACCTTCGCTCTCGAGCTCATCGGCGGGCAAGCCGAGGACGTGCCGCAGGTAGGGCACCGTCCACGCGAGCGCGGGATCCAAGCGCGCGACCCCGTGCGCCACCTTCTCGGCCTGGACGGCGACGCTCTCGCCCTCCTCGAGACCGAAGTTCACCTGGAGGAGCTGCGCGACGAGATGGAACGGCAGCGCTTCACCGTGCGGCAGGCAATGGCCTTCGAGGCAGACCACGGGCAGATCGGCCAGCCGGCGGCGCAGCTCGTAGAGCAGCCGGGACTTGCCGACGCCCGCCTCGCCCACCACGGAGATCACGTGGCCGCGACCGTCACGCGCGCGCTCCACGCTCTCCACGAGCCGCGCCAGCTCACGCGCGCGATCGACGAGCGGGGTCAGGCCCCGCTCGACCGCCACCTCGAAGCGTGCGCGCCGGCGGCGCTGCTCGGCGACGCTGAAGGCCTGGATCGGCCGCTCGATGCCCTTCACCGAGTGCATGCCCGCGTCGGTCGTGACGAAATAGCCGCTCACGAGCGCGTGGGTCGCCTCGCTGATGAGGACGGCGCCCGGCGTCGCGAGCGTCTGGAGCCGCGCCGCGAGATTCACGGTCTCGCCCTGCGCGGTGTAGTCCATGCGCAGGTCGTCTCCGATGCGCCCGACCACGACGGGGCCGGTGTTGATGCCGATCCGAAGCGCGAAGTCGAGGCCGCGACTCTGCCGCAGGGTCTCGGCGTATTCGCGAATCGATTTCTGGATCGCGAGCGCCGCCGCCACCGCGCGCACCCCGTGATCCTCGTGCGCCACCGGCGCCCCGAAGAGGGCCATGACGCCGTCTCCGGTGAACTGGTTGACCGTGCCCTCGTACCGATGGACGGCGTCGACGATCCGGGCGAAGCAGCCATCCATGATCGCGTGCAGATCTTCGGGATCGAGTCCCGCCGCCATGGCGGTGAATCCGGCCGCGTCGGCGAACAGCACGGTGACCAGCTTGCGCTCGCCTTCCAGCGCGGCGCGCGAGTGAAGAATCTTGTCCGCGAGATGCTTGGGGGTGTAGGTCGCGACGGCGGGCGGCGCTTGCGCCACCGCTTTCGGTTCGTCGCCCCGTGCCGTACCCGTCAGATCGAGCCGGGCGCCGGTCGCCGGAACGCCGGAGCCGGCGCGGGGGACCGGGGTTTCCGCCTCCGGCGCTCCTCCGACCGCGACCGGACGCCCACACTCGTCGCAAAAACGCGCGCCGGCGCGCAGAATCGTGTCGCAGGAGGGACACGCGCGAGGAAGTGCGGCGCCGCAGGAGTCGCAGAACTTGGCGGCGGCGCGATTTTCGACGCGACACGCCGGGCAAATCACGTCGACATGGTATCATTCGCGTCGTGCCGTCGCGGTCCCGTACCAAGTCGCTCATCCTCGTCGTGCTCGTCCTTCTTCTCCTGGTCGTCGGCTCGGTGTCGTACCTCGGCTGGCGGCAATCGGTGTCGGCGCCGTCGGTCTCGTCGGCGCCGCCGCGCGTGATCGGCCACAAGACCGTCGTGCCCATCACCATCGAAGCCGCGCACGGCAACGTGGCGGGCGTCGAGATCCGCATCGCCCAGGGCGGCAAGCAAACGGTCGTGCTCAAGCAAGATGCCGTCCTCGGCCGCCGCGCGGAGCTGCCGGCGACGCTCGAGATCGCGAATGCCGGCCTCCGCGAAGGCCCGGCCACCATCGAGGTGCGCGCGCGCGACGACTTCTGGCGGCCGTTGAAGATGCCGGAGAAGGTCGTGGCGACGTGGCCGGTCACGATCGACCTCACGCCGCCCAAGATCGAAGTGCTCGCGTCGACCGGGTACTACTCGCCCGGCGGGGTGTCGCTGGTGGCCTTCCGGGTGGAAGGCGCGAACAAGGCCGACGTCAAGGTGGGCGACGTGACGTTCCCGAGCTTCGCCGCGGGTGATCCCGCGCGCGGCGCGCGCGTCGCGCTCCTGGCCCTGCCGTACAACTACAGCGGCAGCGCGCTCTCGATCACCGCGGTGGACGAGGCCGGCAACGCGGCGACGCGCGGTATTCCCGGCGAGCTCAAGCCGCGGAAGTTCCCCCACGATCGCATCGAGATCAAGGACAGCTTCCTGCAGGCGAAGATCCCGGAGCTCTTGCCGCAGCATCCACCGAGCGCCCCGCTGGTCGACGCGTTTCTCGTCGTGAACCGCGACCAGCGGAAGGAAGCCGAAGCGGAGAAGCGCAAGCTCGCCGCCAAGACCGCGGACAAGCCGCTCTGGGAGGGCGCCTTCGTCCAGCCGCGCAACACGAAGGTGTTCGCGAACTTCGCGGAGACGCGGACCTACATCTACCAGGGCCGGGAGATCGACACGCAGGTGCACTACGGCTACGACCTCGCGTCGACGAAGCACTCCCCCGTTCCCGCGGCGAACAAGGGCACGGTCGTCTTCGCCGGCCCGCTCTCGATCTACGGCAACACGATCATCGTGGACCACGGGCTCGGCCTCCAGACGCTCTACGGGCACCTCTCGTCGCTGGACGTCAAGCTCGGCGACGCCGTCGACAAGGAGCAGGTGCTGGGCCGCACGGGCGCCACCGGGCTGGCCATCGGCGACCACCTGCACTACGAGGTGCTGGTGAACGGCATCTCGGTGACGCCGCTCGAGTGGTGGGACGCGAAGTGGATGCGTGACCGCGTCAACAAGCCGCTGAAGGAAGCGGGACTGCCGGAGATCGCCGGGCTCGAGCGCGGCGGCAGTAGCAGTGACAGCGACGAGGCCGCGCGTCCCGCCCCTCGCCGGCGCCGCGCGCGTTAGCTCGTCGCGTCCGCCGTGAGGGCCTCGCGCACCCGGCCCATGATCTGGCGCGCGGTGAACGGTTTTTCGATCAGCGAGCCCGGTCTGGGTGCCCCGTGCGCGTTGATGACATCGGCGCTGTAGCCGGTCATGTAGAGCACCTTCATCCCTGGATGATCGAGCAGCAGGCGCTCCGCGAGCGCCAGCCCGTTCATGTTCGGCATGACGACGTCGGTGACGAGGAGGTCGATCGGTTCGGAGGCGGAGCTCGCGAGGCGGAGCGCCTCGACGGGACCGTCGGCCATCATGACGCGATAGCCGCGACCGCTCAGCACGTCGCACACGAGCGCGCGCACGTCGTGCTCGTCCTCCACCAGCAGAATGGTCTCCGTGCCTGCGGACGGCCGCTCGGGCGCAGGCTCGGGCTTCGGAGCGGCGGCCGGCGCCGCGACCTGCGGCAGATAGACCGTGAACGCGGTGCCCTGTCCGGGTTTGCTCTGCACCTCGATGTCGCCGTTGCTCTGGCTCACGATGCCGTACACGGTCGAGAGGCCGAGGCCCGTCCCGCGGCCGATGTCCTTGGTGGTGAAGAACGGCTCGAAGATCCGCGCGAGCGTCGCGGCGTCCATTCCAATGCCGGAATCGGTCACCCGTAGCGACACATAGCGACCGGCCGGTGCTCCGATGCGGCGGACGGTCGTCCGCCCGTCCAGATCGAACTCGGCCACCTCCATGGTCAAGCGCCCGCCGCTCGGCATGGCATCCCGGGCATTGACGACCAGGTTGATGACCACCTGCTCCAGCTGGACGGGGTCGGCCTCGACGTAGTGCGGGCCGCGCACTTCTATGAGGAGCTCGGTGTCCTCACGAACGACCCGACGGAGCATGGGCGCGAGGTTCTGGACGACGGCACACAGGTCGAGCACGCGCGGCTGCAGAACTTGCTGGCGTCCCAGGGCGAGGAGCTGGCGGGTGAGCCCGGCCGCGCGCTGCGCGGTCGATTCGATCAGCGCCAGCGGACGCGCCATCTCGGGATGCTCCTCTCGCATGAGGTCCGTGCGGCCCAGGATGACCGACAACAGGTTGTTGAAGTCGTGCGCCACGCCACCCGCCAGAAGGCCGATCGCGTCCATCTTCTGTGACTGACGGACCTGCTCCTCGAGGCTTCGCCGCTCCGTCACGTCCACGGTGACACCGCGGAGCGATCGCGCTTCGCCGGTCTCGTCGCGCTCGACGTGGACGATGTCGCTCACGTACACCACACGGTCGTCCCCGACGACCATGCGATACGCGATCTGGTTCTCCGCCCCACCTCGGACGCAGGCGGCATAGGCGTCGACCGTGCGCTCGCGGTCATCCGGATGGATCAGTCGCTTCCAGAGCCCTGGCTCCTCCTGCAAGCGCGCGGGAGGCACGCCGAGCACCTGCTGCGCCTGCCGGCTCACGAAGGTGAACCGCTCCATCGCGGGATCGGCTTCCCACACGACGGCGTCGAGCGTCTGGACCAGGTCATGGAAGCGCTGCGCGGCCGCCTCCGCATCGGAGGTGGCGAGCTCGTTCAGCCGCCAGGCGATGCAGCTCACGATGCTCGTCCCCAGGACGAAGACGCCGTGGATGGCCGCCCATGTCCACGGCGACGCCAACGCGGCAGCGTGGTTGTAGACCTGGTCGGGATCCAGCACGCCCACGGTGCCGTGATGGAGGACGACGTACGCGATGGCTGCAATGAAGGGCACCCAGTCCTGGTAGAGCGCCATCAGCGGGACCATGACGAAGAAGTGGAAGTGCATCTCGATGTAGCCGCCGGAGAGGTGGACGATGATCGCCGACGACGTGACGAGGCCGAGGCACGCGCACACCGCGCGGAAGCGGCGGCCCGCGCGCGGCCAGCACGCCAGCACCGCGGCGATACCCACGACGCCTCCCTCGGTGGCGGCGTGCAGGAAGTCGCGGTCCCTGACCAGCACGGTGAGAAAGATGCCCGCCGCGTGCGCGCAGAGGAGGAGCAGCATGCCCCGGTGTCGGCGCTCCCAGTCCCGGGCGGGGAGCTTGTGCCCCTGAGGGAGCGCGGCCGCGATCTGTGACCACAGACGATGCAGGAGAGAGGTCGGCGGCATCGAGATCTACGGTCCGGACGGCCCCCGGCCTTGAAGCTCGAGGATCTCCCCGACGCGGGCGACGATGTCACGCCCCGTGAACGGCTTTTGAATCACCCCGCCTTCGTTGGGCGTTCCGTGCGCATTCACGACGTCCTCGCTGTAGCCGGTCATGTAGAGCACCTTCATCTCCGGCCGATCGACCAGCAGCCGCTCCGCGAGCGCCAGGCCGTTCATGTCCGGCATCACGACGTCGGTGAGCAGGAGGTGGATGGGTTCCGCCGTCCCGCGGGCGACCCGGAGAGCTTCGACGGGTCCCATCGCGATCAAGACCCCGAACCCCCCGGCGGTCAGCACTTCATCGAGCAGCGACCGAAGCTCGGGCTCATCCTCCACGAGCAGAATCGTGGCGTGCCCTTGTGGCAACCGGTCCGATTGAGTCGAGGACAGCCCCGAAGAAGGCTGGAGAACCATGCCTTCCTCTATCGTCGCGACGCGGCCGGAGCTTGAGGGGGGCCAGGGTCAGAACGCGCCGAACTTCTCGTAGGCCTCGAGCGGCGTCATGCCGCGCTTCACCGCGGTGCGCACCTTGTTCTCGGTTCCCACCAGCCGCTCGCACCGGACGAGCACGTCGTGCGCGACTCGGCGCGGGACCACGACGATGCCGTCGAGATCGCCGACGACGATGTCGCCGAGCGAGATCCGGACACCCCCGATCGTTACCGGCTGGCCCCAGTCGCTCACCCGCCACCGCGGCACCGAATCCTGCGGTGTGCGGTAACGAACGAACGTCGGGAAGCCGCCGCGCGCGATCAGGGAGGCGTCACGCGTGGCGCCGTCGATGACTGCGCCCCGCACCTTGCGGCGCCGCAGCGCCTCCATCGAGAGCTCGCCGAAGTGCGCGGCCACCGTGTCGTTGGCGGCCAGGACCAGCACGGAATCGGAGGGCACCGCGCCGATCATGCCGAGAAACCGGCGCAGCGTGGCGTCGTGCTCGCGCGGACTGCCGCGATGCGGCCGGCCGCGGGCGGTGAAGGCATATCCCGCCATCCGCATGGAGGCCGTGAGGGGCTGGAGCGCCGACGGCAGGGTCTGGCGCTGGAGGCCGAGCTCGTCCATCACGTCGGTGATGGCGGCGGTGTAGATCCGGGCGAAGCGGCGCGGGAGCGCGTCGGTCCTCGAGGCCATCGGCCCCCATTCTAGACGGCGGCTTCTCGACGGCCCGCGTTTTGAAGCACTGGACGGGCGGGAGGACCTCATGGTCAAGACCCGTATCAACCAGGCGAACCCGCAGGAGTTACTGGAGATTCCAGGGATGGACGCGACCGGGCGCGACGCCATCGTGCGCCATCGCGCGGATCACGGCCCGATCCGGAACGCCGACGAGCTTGCCAAGGTCCTCGGCCGGTCCGCCGCCAATGCCGCGTGGGCCGGCGAGATCGACTTCGATCCCGCCGATGACACGGCCCCTGAAGCGCCTGGAGCCTAGTGCGCTAGGAACTCGAAGACGTCGGGCGCCGGAGGGCGGACTTCACGTTCGCCCGGAGGCGTGGGGGGCTTGGGGGGCGCCCGGAGCCCCCCATGTACTAAAGGCCCGGCGGCTGAGCACGGCGCCGGGCGGGACGAAGTCCCCGATGGCGCCGAGCACGAGGTCGAGCAGGGCCGGCCGCCGCGTCAGCATCCGCGCCGCGAGGTTCGCCAGGTGCCGGTGGCGAATGATCAGCTGGAGCGCGCGCGTCAGCCGTTCCTTGCCCGCGAAGACGGCGTGGCGGGAACGCGTGTAGGCGGCGAGCGCCGCCGCCGAGCAATCGCCTGAGCGCACAGCCGTGGTCGCCGTTTCCGCGGCAAGCTCGGCGCTGCGAAGCCCGGTGAAGACACCTTCGCCGGTGAACGGATCGTAGAAGCCCGCGGCGTCCCCCACGAGCATCACGCCGCCCATGGTGGGCGCTGCCACCCGGTACGCGAGCGGGCCGAGCGCGCGCACCCGCGCGACCACCTCGGCGCCCGACACACGGCGGGCCAGATGCCGCAGCTGGCTCACCCGCGCGGCGAAGAACGTGTCGAGCCGATCGCTGAAGGGCGCGGCGTGGGCGAGCGGCACCACGATGCTCATGTTCACGCGACCCGGGGCGACCGGGTTGAGGATGGCGTAATCCGGCGGATCCACGAAGATCTCGCCGAGGTCGCTCACGTCTCCCAGACCGCTGAGGTAGGTCACGATCGCCATGCGCTGCAGTCGGTGCGCGCGATGCAGCCCGAGACGATGCGCCACCACCGAGGCGCGGCCGTCGGCGGCGACGACGAGCGGGGCGCGGAACCGATGCGAAGCACCATTCGCGTCGACCGCCTCCACTCCGACCACCTGCCCGGCCTCGACGAGCACGTCGGTGACCCGCATGCGCTCGCGGAAGTCGATCGGGAGCGCGCGCAGCCGATCCGCGAGGGTTGCGTCGAGGGTTTCACGCGGGATCGCGAGCGCGTGATCGCGGTACGGCCGCCAGCCATCGACGGGCCGGTAGCGCCCGACCACCACGGTGCCGTCGGGCGCGGTGATGCGCATGCCGCCGAGCGGCACCGCGCCCGCGACGTCGAGCGCCTTCAGGACGCCGAGCCGATCGAGAAGACGCGCCGCTTCGGGGCTCAGGTACTCGCCGCAGAGCTTCGGCCGCGGAAATGCCGCGCGGTCGAGCACGAGGACGTCCAGCCCTCGCTCGGCGAGAAAGATCGCCGTGGCCGCGCCGGCGGGGCCGGCGCCCACGACGATGACGTCACTCATGATCGTCCCTCATCCTGCGACTCGGCCGGGGCGACGAGCAGCACGCGCGCCAGCCACGGGAAGCGTCGGACCGTGAACGTGCCGAGCCGCGCCTTGCCCGCGAGCACGCCGAGCTCGGCGACCGAGTAGGCGCGTCGCACGGACAGGGGCCCGTCGTGGCGGGACACGCGATGTCGCGTTACGAGACGCGTGGCGAGCCACACGAGCAGCCATGCGTGCGCGCTGCGCCAGAGATCGTTGACCACGACGGCGCCGCGCGCGGCCAGTCGCATCTCCGTGAGCGAGGCGGCGGCGGCGTCCGGCTCGAGATGATGCAGGGTGAGCACGCTGACCGCGACGTCCACGCTCGCCTCGCGGATGGGCAGCGCGGTGGCATCGCCCTGCACGATCACGATCTCGGCGATGTCCGCACAGTGGCGGCGCGCGAGCGCCACCGTGGCGGCATCGTGCTCCACGACGATCACGCGGATCGCGCGCCCTTCGCGCCGCGCGTGGGCGACCAGATGCCGGGCGAGATCGCCGCGGCCCCCGCCCACGTCGATCACGACCCCGGGGCGGTCGCGCGCGACGGCAGCGAGGTGGCGGGCGACCTCCCGCGCGGTCAGGCGGTGACCTCCGAACCACGCGTTCAATCGCTCGATGTCGGCGAGCGAGGCGGCGAGGTCTGCCACCGGCAACGGACGATCGAGCAGCTCGAGGACGCCTTCGGCGCGCTTCATGCGGTTACCAGCGCAGCAGCGCGCCTTCGGCCGCGAACCCGGGCCCGAGCCCGATGAGCAACCCCCACTCGCCGGGCACCGGCGTCGCCGTGCGCAGCGTTTCTTCCAGCACGAAGACGATCGTCGCCGACGACATGTTGCCGTAGCGCTGGAGCACCGTGCGCGAGGGCGCCGTCTGCTCGGCCGTGAGCTCGAGCAGCTCGCCGGCGCGGTCGAGCACGCGCCGCCCGGCGGAATGCAGGACCCAGTAGCGGATGTCCTCGCGCTTGAGGCCTTGATCGGCCATGAGGATCTCCGCCATCTCGTGCATCATCCCCGCCCCGATCCGGCGCACCTCCTTCGACAGGACCACGCGCGGCCGTCCACCGGGGTACTCGAAGCCCATCACCGGCAGGTGCTCGGAGCGGAACAGCGTGCGATGGCCGACGATCGTCGGCCGTGGACCTTGACGGCCCATGGCCGTCAACTGTGCTTCACCCTCGCAGGACAGCGCGAGCGCCCCCGCGCCGTCCGCGAAGATCGCGTGCGCGACCGCGCTTTCGAGGCGATCGTCGAGGAAGTACGCGGTCGAGCAAAGCTCCACCGCGATGACGAGCGCACGATGCTGCGGGAACGCGCGAAGGTGGTTCCACGCCTGCTGGAGCGCGACCACCGCCGCCGCGCAGCCCGTATCGCCCACGTGCACGCGCTGCACGTCCGGGCGGCAGCCGAGGCGCGCGATGAGATGGGCGTCGAGGCTGGGCGTGAGGCGCCCCGTGCAGGTCGTGGTCGCAACGAAGTCGACGTCGGCCGGCGTCCAGCCCGCGCTGTCGAGCGCGCGCCGGGCCGCGGCTTCGCCGATCTCGAGCGCGCCACGACGAAAGCGCGCTTGCATCTCGTCGACGGACTCGTCGGGGCGGAACGTGGCGGGATCGAAATAGAGATAGCGTCCCTCGATCCCGCTCTTCTCGAAGAAGCCGCGACGGCGCGGATCGTCGTACCCGGCAAGGGCGAGCAGCGCATCCTGCGAGAACCTGTGCGGGGGCGTCGCGGTAGCCACGGCGACGATCTTCGGCAGCGGCATGCATCTCCTCCGTGCGGGTCGCGTAAGATGTGGCCCACATCGAGCATACCGTCGGGGGTCAGCCCATGCCACTCTTCAGCTTCGAGGGAAAGTCACCGCGCATTCATCCGAGCGCGTTCATCGCGCCGACCGCCGTCATCATCGGCGACGTCACGATCGAGGAGAACGCGTCGGTCTGGTACAACGCGGTCATCCGGAGCGATTTCTCGCCGATCGTGATCCGCGCGGGCGCCAACGTGCAGGACTGCTCCGTCATTCACGTCACGCCGCGCGGCGCCACCGAGATCGGCCGCGGCGCCACCATCGGCCACCTGTGCTTGATCCATCAGGCGACGATCGGTGACGAGGCCCTGGTGGGCAACGGCGCCACCGTGCTCGATGGCGTGAAGATCGGCGCGCGCTCGATGATCGCGGCGGGTGCGCTCGTGACCCCGGGCACCGAGATTCCCGAGGGTGTGCTGGTGATCGGCGCGCCCGCGAAGGTCAAGGGGCCCCTCGCGGGTACGCCGGCCGAAGAGTGGGTGAAGCGCAATCCTCAGGGCTACCAGGCGCTCGCGCAGCGTCACAAGGCCGGAGTGACGGCTATTTGACATGGGGGGACGCCTCTAGCGTCCCCCCAAAACCCCCCGCGCTTCGCGCCCCGAGTGAATCGGGGCGCTTCGCGAGTGCTGGTCCTAGCGACCTTGGAACTTCGGGGCGCGCTTTTCCTTGAACGCGGCCACGCCCTCCGCGTGGTCGGTGGTCTGGCGGACGAGCCCCATGTGCGAGCTGACGAGGTCGAGGTGCGTGCGCAGATCGAGGCGCAGGCTCTGGTACACCAGCCGCTTGATCATGCG
>Ga0075421_100012570_pt1 | contig 10522 bp, 8 predicted proteins | sample SoiMetdeltSBSDD5_FD_75292 | JGI IMG/M metagenome (GOLD analysis project Ga0075421, IMG submission 75292) | Bulk soil microbial communities from a Populus tree surrounding site in Tennessee, USA - Soil MetaG P. deltoides SBSDD5 | ecosystem: Environmental > Terrestrial > Soil > Tree plantation... | reverse complement strand
AGCCTAATAGCGGTCGTGGAAAATGCGTGGACATTTGAGCCGACGCATTTCGCCTGTCTACCTCATTGCGCCATGCTCGCCTGAATGCTACTAGCTGTTTGGTGCAGAACTGTGCAGCCGTTCTGCCAGACAGAGTAGCTGACAAAGTCGCACGGATCGCTGCTTTGGGTCGCTTTGCGCATGTGCGTCGGACAATGATCGCTCCTCTCTTCGATGAAAGGAGACGATCATGCACGAATACAGCGAACGGTGGCAACACGGCGTCCCGTGGAACAAGGGAAAGCTGATCGGGCAGAAGGCACCGCTCGAGCTGAAGGAGATCTGGGCGATCCGCATTCGCCTGCAAGCTGGCACGCAAAACACGCGACCTTGCCCTCTTCAATCTCGGGCTCGACAGCAAGCTACGCGGATGCGATCTCGTAGCCCTGCGCGTATGTGACATCGCACAGGGTGGTCGTGTCGGCTCACGCGCGATAGTCATGCAACGCAAGACCAGGCGGCCCGTTCAGTTCGAGCTGACGGAGCAAACGCGCGAGGCGGTCCGGGCCTGGATAGCTCAAGCGAAGCTCGCGAGTGATCAATTTCTTTTTCAGACCGGCTCAATATCGTAACAGTCATTGGTATAGTTGCAGTCGCGCGTAGCGGCCGAATCAATGCAAGGATCCTGTAGCTCGCCCGCATCCAGAACGGCTTCCGGTTTTTGTTTTTACCGGTGGTGCGCACCTGCACCGAGCGGATGAACCAGCGGAACGTCGACGTACTGCGGACTTCCATGTCGCACTAGCGCGGGTAAATCCGCCTCAAGTCCCGGGAGGAAGGTCCGGATTATTTGCGCGACCAATCCACGAACCCGTCGCGGTTCGGCATCTTCACCTCGGCCAGCGTTTGCGCGTTCATCTCGGCGTTCGCGCCTACGATCCCGTTCAAGTGCAGCAGATACGCCGTTACGGCGTAGACCTCGCTGTCGCTAAGCGACATCGGATTGGTGGTGGGCATTGCGCGCCGGATGTAATCGAACAGCGTCGTCGCGTACGGCCAGTAGCTACCAACGGTACGCACTGGGTTTGCCGTCGCGAGCGACCCGAGACCGCCTACGAGCTGATCGGCGGGTTTGCCTGCGCCTTTCGCCGCATGGCAGGCGAGACACTTCGCCACATATACGGCTTCGCCCTGTTTCGCTGTCCCGCTGCCGGCCGGTAGTCCCGCTCCGCTCGGCGGAATACTGATGTCCCACGCTGCAATCTCCTGTGGCGTCGCATCGCGTCCAAGCCCGGGACCCGCAGGCCGGCTCGATGGGCCGGTCGTGGAGGTTGCGCAGGCCATAGCAAGGGCGGCCAGCACGATAGCGGCGATTACAGTTCTAAAGGTAGACATTGCTTACGCCTCCGTCGGCTTCGATCGCCCAAGTCTGGATCGAGTTGTTGTGGTAGCGCTGCTGGGGCATGTAGTCGGGGAGCCACGACGCACGCGAGGGCTGCACGTTGTCTTTCTCGTCGGTGGCTCTGCTCTGCAGTTGGACACGCGCGCCGTTCCATTCCCATGGCAGGCGGAAGCGCGTCACGCTCTTCGAGAATATCGGCGCCTGCAGCACCGCCTCGCGCCAGCTCGTGCCGCCGTCGAGTGACACGTCCACCCGTCGTATCTTGCCCGCGCCCGACCAGGCAAGACCGCTGATCTCGTAAAGGCCGGCCCCCTGCATCTTCATCCCGATGGAGGGACGGGTGATCACCGACTTCACGCCCATTTCGAAAGTGAATTGCCGCGCCTTGCCGTCCGGCGTCGGGTCGGAGTATTTGGAGGTCTCGTCCTTCGTGTGCGTCGGCCCTTCCGTGAGCTTCACGCGGCGCAGCCATTTCACATTCATGTTGCCTTCCCATCCCGGCAGCAGCAGACGCACGGGGTAGCCCTGTTCCGGGCGCAGCCGCTCGCCGTTCTGATAGAGCGCGATCATCGCGTCGTCAAACGCCTTGGCGAGTGGAACGCTGCGGCTCATGGCGGCCGCATCGGCGCCTTCAGCGAGCAGCCAGTCGGCGCGCGGGTCCACGCCGGCCTCGTCGAGCAGGACGGCGAGCGGCACACCCGTCCACTCGCTGCAGCTCACCATGCCGTGGATCGCGCCGGCAGGGACCTGCGGCGCCTTGAGATTCGTATTGGCGTTGCTGTTGCCAGCGCACTCGATAAAGCAGATACGGCTCGTCATCGGATAGCGCAGAAGCGCCTGCACGGTGAACATCAGTGGTTTCTTGACGAGGCCATGGATCAGCAGCCGGTGCGCGGCAGGATCGATCTCGGGTACGCCGTTGTGATGGCGCTCGAAGTGCAGGCCGCTGGGCGTGATCGTTCCCTCGAGCGCATGTATCGGTGTTCGCGCGGCGCCGCTGCCTGGCGCGATCGCGCCATAGGGCGCACCAACGATACGCGCGACCGGCTTCTCGAACGCCGACGGCTGACCGTAATTGCTCATAGGCTTCCCCGGCGTCTGCATCCACGGCGGTACTGCAGCCGGGGCATCCGCTGCGGCTGCTGCTGCCGGCGCAGGCCACGCCGTAACCGTGGCAGCAACCATCCCCGCACCGCGCGTCAGAAAAGCGCGCCGATCTATTTTGTCGGAATCGCTGGGCTGCTCGAGAGGCGAGGGTGCTTGCGCGATAGGCGTCCGTTCTATACCGTCGTTGGGTTTCATGTTCCCCCTTCTATAGCGGGCCGATTTAGCCTGCGAACAATCAGTAGTTTTAAGGCTCTGCTTCGTGAGCTCCGTGCGGTGTCGCACGTAACGTTCTAAAGGTGCGAGGCTCGATCTCCGCCGATTGGGATCAGGCCTGACTACTTCAGCGCCTCGGAAATGAGCTTTTCGATCGTTTCATTGATGTTCTTGACGTAAGAGCCGGCGCCTTTGATCGCGTAGCGCTGGTCCATGTAACTACCGTTCGTATAGCTCACCCACACCTTGCCTTGCGTGTCTTCCCATGCAAGCGCTTTGAACGGCATGTCCAGCCCTGCGAGCGGCGCTTCTTTGACGATGTGTGGCCCGCCGGCACCTCGACCGAAAATGATCAACTCGTTGGGTCGGACATCGACTTTCACTTTCTTGGACATCGCCTGATAGTCGATGCGGTTGAAAATGTGGGCACCAATAGCCTTGGCTGCGGTCTCGACGCGATCGATGGTTTCCTTCACCGGGTAGTTGCTCGCTTTGGTGACGATCCCGGTGTTGCTGCTCAATGCTCCGCCGTCCTGTGCGGCGGCGGTGAGCGATGCTGCGAGTAGCGCGACGGCTCCAAAATTCACGATGGTGATGGCACGCATGGTCTTCTCCTTGTCACGAGCCCATTAGCTCGGGTCCAAGTTTGGGTTGAGCGCCAGCGCGGGTAAATCCCACTCAAGTCCCGGGAGGAAAGTCCTGCATTGCATGTGCTCCAGTGGATCGTTATCCTCACTCACATGAAAGTGCTCGTGGTCGACGACCATCCGCTCATACGCGAAGCGTTGCGCAACGTGCTCGCGGAACTCGACCCACAATTCGACCTGCTGGAGTCTGCAGACAGCGCGGGCGCGCTCCGCATCGCCGCAGCGCGCCCGGACATCGACCTCGTGCTGCTCGACCTGAACCTGCCGGATTCCGAGGGATTCACGACGCTGGAAGAGCTGCGCCGGCGCCGTCCGGCAACGGCGGTGGTCGTATGCTCTGCTCAGCATGACCATCAAGTCGTTGCGCGCGCCATCGCGCTCGGCGCCGCCGGCTACATTCCGAAGTCCACCTCACACGACGTCATGGTCAGTGCATTGAGGCTCGTGTGCTCGGGCGGCATGTACCTGCCCCCCGAAGTGCTTGCTGCAGCCCATCCAGGCGCGGCGGAGCCGCAGCTCACCGCGCGAGAGAGCCAGGTGCTCGCTTTGATGCTGGAAGGCAAATCGAACAAGCGCATCTCCGGTCAGCTCGGCATGGCCGAGGCGACCGTCAAGAATCACGTGACCGCGATCCTGAAAGCGCTCGGCGCCAGCAATCGCACCGAGGCGGTGATTGCGGCAGGGCGCCTAGGCTGGAAACCGGGCGGCAGCCTGGGGCACTGAGCGCGCCTTGAGCATCTGACTGACGAGCGCACGCAGCCGCAGCGGCGCAACCGGTTTGGTGAGCGCGTGCAAGCCCGCGCATTCGATTTCCCCCAGCACATCAGTCGACGTATCACCCGTGACGAGACAAGCGGGAATTTGAGCGCCGAATGCGGAGCGCAATTGCGCGATCGCCTGCAGCCCTGTGCCGCCGCCCGCCAGGCGGAAATCGGAAACGATCAAATCCGGCATGCGGCCGTAGGGAGCGAGCTTCAGCGCCGCCTCGGCTGCTGACGCTGCTGGAACGACTTCGCATCCCCAGCTCGACATAAGGCCGCGCATGGCCTCGCGTGCGAGCGCATCGTCGTCGATCAGCGAAATGAGCGCGCCGCGCGGAATGCCCGTTTCGATCCCTTCAGGGAGCGCCTCGATGCCGCAGGGCGCACCGCGCGTGACGGTGAGGGAGAAGCGCGACCCGCGGCCCGCGCGAGAAGCTATTTCCACCCGATGGTCGAGAAGCCGGGCGAGGCGCTCGACGATCGCCAGTCCCAGCCCCAAACCTTTGCTCCGGTCGTGCTCCGGATTGGCGAGCTGATAGAACTCGCGGAAGACGTGCTCGCGCTCTTCCTCCGGAATGCCTGTGCCGCTATCGATCACGTCGATGCGCACGGCTGCGCCGCGACGGCGGCATCCTACGAGCACGCCGCCTCGCGGCGTGTAGCGAACGGCATTCGAAATGAGATTCTGAATGATGCGTCCGAGCAGAACCGGGTCGCTTCGCAGCCATACATCCGTCGACGCGATGCGCAACTCGAGGCCCTTCTCCTGCGCGAGCGGCTCGAATTCGTCGCGCATCCGCGCGAACAAACGGTCCAGCGGAAAATCAATTGCCTCCGGCGTCACTGCGCCGGCATCGAGGCGCGATATATCGAGCAACGAGTCGAGCAGCGCATTCATGGCCTGCGACGACGCGTGAATGCGATCGACAAGACGGCGTTGCTCGACCGTTTGCGGCTTCGCCAGCAGTTGCGCGACGAACAGGCCGAGGGCGTGCATGGGTTGACGCAGGTCGTGACTCGCTGCGGCCAGAAAGCGCGATTTTGCGCTGTTGGCGAGCGCGAGCTCGCGGGTGCGCGCCTCGACTTTTTGCTCGAGCTCTTCATGCGACCGACCGATCGTCTCGGCCATGGCGTTGAATTGATCCGCGAGCAGCTCGAGCTCGTCGCCAGTGTTGACCCGCACGCGATGATCGAGCCGGCCGGCAGCCAGTTTCATGGCCCCGGTTTCGAGCGCCTTCACGGGAGCCGCGATTCTCCTTGCTATCGCGAGCGCACCCAGCGTGGCCAGGACGAGCGAGAGCGCGGCAAAAATGCCGAGACGAATGAGGCTTGCGTAAAGCGGCGTAAAGGCTTCCGCGAGCGGCTGCTCGACGACCACGGTCCATCCCAGCGCCGCAATCGGGACGGATGCCGCAATCACGCTGGTGCCGGCGTGGCTTTGCGCGAGCACTGCGCCATTGTTCGCGCCGATTTGGACGAGGTGAGAGAAATCGCTGTTCTGCAACACGAGCTTCAGGTCGGGATGGGCGATCAGCCGTCCACTGCCGTCGACGACGTAGGCGTACCCCGTGCGTCCGACTTCGATGCCCGACACGCTGTCCCACACGAATTTCAGGTTGATCTCGGCCAGCGCGACTGTCTCTGCACCTAGGCGCGTGGGTAGCGCGACGCTCGTATAAGGCTCCGTCCCCTTGCGAAAGTTGACAGGGCCGAAGTAAAGCGCCCCGCCGCGTGCCGCGCTGAAGCCCGCATGGCTCGAATAGTCGGCGCCCGACGCGATCACGTCGAGCTCCGTGCGCGAGACGAGCAGCTCTTCGAGTCCGCCCCGGCTTACCTGACGGATATCCGTCACTGCCGGGACTTGCTTCAAGAGATTGCGGTATTCGAAGCGCCGCTGCAACAGCGCTTGCTCGCCTTCATCTCGTAGAGGCAGCGTCACCCATGCAATCTGCTCCACGATGCCCTTGATGTAATCGTCGATGCGTAACGCTGCGACGAGCGCCTTTTCGTGAGTGAGTGCGGAGACTGCGGCGCGGTTGTCCTGGTACGAAAAATAGGCCTGAACGATGCCCGCGAGCAACAGCGCACCGATGACGAACCCGCCGATCAGGACCATGTATTTCCGAAACAGCGTGCGTGACGCGTTCACTCGACGAGACGGTTTGCGCGCAGGCGCAGCTCGCGTGGAAGGGAAAGCCCGATGCTCGCCGCCGTCTTGGTATTGATCGAGAATTCGAACGCCGACGGCTGCTCGATGGGAAGATCGCCGGGGCTCGCCCCTTTCAGAATGCGGTCGACGTAATGCGCAGCGCGCCTGAACTGGTCACCTACTTTCACGCCGTAGCTCATGAGGCCGCCTGCACCGGTGAATTCCCCATGCCCATAGATTGCCGGCAGACGCATCTGATTCACGACTTGGACGATGTGCTCACGGCGGCTGACGAAAATCGCATCGGACAGTAGCATCAAGCCATCGGGGCGCAGCTCTCCGGCTTCACGCAGCGCACGGTCGACGCTGTCATAATCCGCAACCGGGATTCGTTGCAATGTCAACTTCATCCGCGCCGCTGCACCAACGGCTTCGGTCCATTGTCTATCGTGCCCGAGGTTGCCGGATCTAGTGAGCACGGCAAAACGTTTCGCGGTGGGCACGGCTTCTCTGAGCAGCTCGATCATCTTTTGCGCCACATCTTCCGACTGGTTCGACAGTCCCGTCGCGTTGCCTCCCGGTCGCGACAAACTCGCCGCAAGTCCGGCGCCGACGGGATCTGAGACCATCATGAACACAACGGGTATGGTGCGCGTGGCTTTAACGGCCGCGAGCGCGGCTGACAGCGGCGGCGCGACGATCACGTCCACGTTTGCTCTGACGAGCTCGGCGGCCAGACCGGGAAGCCGGTCGATGCGACCGTCCGCGGTGCGCTTCTCGAAGACGATGTTCCGGCCCTGGATGTACCCGAGGTCCTCGAGCCCGCGCAAAAACGCTGCCGCGAGCTCATCGTTTTCCATCGCATGGCTCGCCGCGAGATAGCCAACACGCGCGACCCTCGGGCCCTGCTGTGCTAAAGCAGCCTGCGCAACGAGGATGGCGAAGAGGAGTACGGCGGCGCGGATAAACAAGGGGCGTCTGCTTTTTCAGGTGGATTAGAGCGAATGAGTCTACTCGCTGTGTGTAGACGTGCCGGTACGGCCCGATTAGCACCCACCGGCCTTTCTGTCGCAGTTTGCGATTCCGAAGGACCGCTCAGGGTCGCCGAGCGGCGCGTCATGACATGCTCACGTCGGCCAATAGCAGCCCTACGAGTAGATCTGGTGCTACGAACACAAGAATGCCAGCTCAGGTCGGGTTGAAACCGCGCGCGCTTACCCCATGAGCGATTTGCTGAACAGAATTCGAGAGTTCGATCGACGCCGTCCCAGTTTCCCTGGCGAGCACTTGATCGTTGCTGCAGTGGCATCGTGCCTGCTGATCTCAGCGGGGCGCCGACGCGGTGTCGGGCGGGTGCTGGCCTTGCTGGCGGGCAGCGCATTGCTCGCGCGGGCTGCGAGCGGCCGGGACGGGTTGGCGCGCCTGTTCGAGCGCTGACGTCCAGGTCGCGAACAAGGGCGTCTCGTCGTCCTTCGAGGTCGCGCGATTCCGCGAGGGCTGTGCAGACTTATAGCGAGAAGCCTTGCAAGCCGAAGCGCCGCGCCTACCCGATACCGGGCGGCGGCGCGCAGACTTCGTCATAGCGATACCGGCGCTTCAGCAGCCCGTTGTACTCGTAGACGTCCAGCGTCTTTTCGTAAGCCGCCCGCGTGATCTCCACGTGGGGTGTCCAGCAGCCCAGCCGCTGATACGTCGCGATGCAGTCGGCGAGAACGCCTTCGTCGGTATCCGGGAAATACGGCTTTTCGGCCCGGGCGATCTCGGCCGCCGGCATGGCGTTCATGTACGCACGCGTCTTCGCGTAAGCGCGCACGAAAGCTTTTGCCATGTCAGTCTTCAGCCAGTCGCGTGTCGCCGCGACGCTGGAGAAGCCGCAGGGGCCGATCTGCTTGCCGACTTGCGCCACGATGTGGCCGACGCCGTCGGCCTGCAGCTGCTGCGGATACGGGCCCTGCTGCTGAACGTATTCGCCCTTGCCTTCTCGGAAAGCACGGTCGATGTCGGCGGCGCTGCCGAAGCCGATGGGCTTGATCTTGCTGAAGTCGATGCCGGCCTTGTGGCACGCGTACTTGAACATGTCGAGCGGCTGGCCGCCTTTGAACATCACGACCTCGGCCCCTTCGAGCTTCTTCCAAGCGAAGCCGGAGTCGGGTTCGCGCGCGGTGAGGAAGAAGCCGTCCATTTCGTTGATCTGGGCGAAGTGAACGGCGCTCGGCGTCTCACCGTTGTTGAGCGACGTGAATCCCTGGCTGAGCGCCGATTGGACAATGTGCGCCGAGCCGTCGCTCAATGCGACGAGCGCGGAAACACCGGGCGGCGCGACCGACCATTCCGGATCCAGACCTTCCGCCTCCAGAAATCCGCCGGACATCGCGGATATGAGCGGTGAGTAGAACGCGGAAAACAGAGTGAACTGGATGCGGATCTTCTCCATGCGATGCTCCGGCGGGCAACCGCCCGTAGATACGTCCATCCTACGCCTGCACGATAGCGCATTTCCGCGCCCGGACGCTCAGTCGATTCGTATGTTGGCCGCCTTGACGACCTTCTGATACATCGCGATCTCGGACTTGATCATGGCGGCGAACTGGTCCGCGTTCGAATAGACCGGCGTCGCGCCGAATGCCTCGAACTTCGCCTTCACGTCGGGCCGCGCGAGCATGACCCCGATCTCGCTCGAAAGCTGATCGATGATCGGGCGCGGTGTGCCTGCGGGTGCGAGCACACCGTTCCACGTCTGCACGTTCAACCCAGGCAAACCGCCCTCGGCGAAGGTGGGCGTCTCGGGCATCGAGCCGACCCGCTGGTCACCGGTCACCGCAATCGCCCGGAGCCTCCCGGCCTTGACGTGAGCAACGATGTTAACCGGGACCGAGAAGAACATCTGCACGTGACCGCCGATCACATCGGTCATCGCCGGCCCTGCACCCTTGTAGGGTACGTGCTGTACCTTGACCCCGGCCAACATGTTGAACATCTCACCCGCAATATGCGTCGGCCCGCCGGCACCCGACGAGGCGAAATTGAGCTGACCCGGCTTCGCCTTGGCGAGCGCGATCACCTCCTGCACGGTGCGGACCGGCAGGCCCGGATTGATCACCATCACCTGCGGCGCCACGGCGATACCCGCGATCGGCGCGAAATCACGAATCGGGTGGTACGGCGTCTTGATGATGCTGGACAAGATGGCATGCGTGCTGGCGATCAACATGATCGTGTAGCCGTCCGGGGCGGCGCGCGCCAGTGTTTCCGTGCCGATGACGGTGTTGCCGCCGGGGCGGTTGTCAACCACCACGTTCTGTCCCCAACGCTCGGTGAAATGCTGCCCGATGAGCCTTGCGTAGACTGTCGTGCTGCCGCCAGGAGCATAAGGAGTGATGAACCGGATCGGGCGACTCGGATACGGCTGCTGCGCATACGCAGTGCCCACGATTGACATCAAAAGCACACCGGCGAGGATAAGCACAACGGTGCGCGACACTGCTTCCATGAAGCCTCCGGCAACGTAAGATGCGACAACCACCAGTGACTCACCGGCGTTAACCTAGCGTACAACAGAAGGCCCGGCTCTGCGGCCGGGATCAACGCCGAGTCGTAGGCTTTTACAATCTGTCTGTTCTTCCCGTCGGACTCGAGGAGATCCGTTGTGAGGTCGTTGCGTAAATCGTTGGTGTCGATCGTCGGGCTTGCTGCGTTCCTCGCGGGGCTCGATGCGAAGGGGCAGCGCACGCCCGACCACTACCCATCGCGGCCCGTGCGCCTCATCGTCCCGTTCGCGCCGGGCGGCGGGACCGACGCGCTGGCGCGCGTATTCGGCCAGAAGTTCAGCGACTCGGTGGGACAGACCGTGGTCGTCGACAACCGTGCCGGCGGCGGCGGGACGATCGGCGCCGAGACCACCGTGCGGGCGGCGCCGGACGGTTACACCTTATGCATGGTCTCGACGAGCTACTCGACGAATGCCGCCATGTTCAAGCTCCCGTATGACCCCATTCGGGACATCACGCCGATTGCCCTGCTCGGCGACGCCGGCATCCTGCTCACGCTGCATCCTTCCGTACCTGCGCAGTCGGTGAAGGAGCTGATCGCGCTCGCGAAAGCAAAGCCGGGCTATCTCAATTACGCGTCCAGCGGCACCGGCGGCAACACACATCTCGCGACCGAGCTCTTCAACATCATGGCCGGCACCCGAATGACGCACGTCCCCTACAAGGGAACGGGTCCCGCGCTCACCGATCTGCTCGCCGGCAACGTGCAGCTCATC
>Ga0075421_100012569_pt1 | contig 10523 bp, 11 predicted proteins | sample SoiMetdeltSBSDD5_FD_75292 | JGI IMG/M metagenome (GOLD analysis project Ga0075421, IMG submission 75292) | Bulk soil microbial communities from a Populus tree surrounding site in Tennessee, USA - Soil MetaG P. deltoides SBSDD5 | ecosystem: Environmental > Terrestrial > Soil > Tree plantation... | reverse complement strand
CAGCGCATCGACCGCGCGCTGCGGGATGTCACGGTGAATCTCGAGCGCTGGGATGACGCGACGCTCGTCGAGCTCGCCGAAGCGATCTACGCGGCGGAATTCGGGAAGGCGAGCGACGCCTCGGAGTGGGTTGCGCGGTTGCGCACGACGACCGAGACGCTGTCGCAGTTGCGACGGTCGAGCGACTCGGTCCCGCTCGCGAAGGACGTGGCACGCCATGGGCGCGTTCTTCAGCGGCTCGGGCTCCGGCCACGAGATCTGGTCGAAGATCCCAAGCGCCCGGGGGTCGTCTGGTGGCTTCTTCGCAGACTCCCGCTCGGCGGCCTCATCCCGCTGGCAGTTCTCGCGGTGGGCACCGTCGCGTTCCTGGTTCCGTATCGCCTAACGGGCATACTCGAGCGGCGCGCCCGCCCCAAGGACGACGTCCGCGCGACGCACAAGCTCCTCGTCGGAGCCATCGTGTTCCCCGCGTGGATCGTCGCGCTCGCGCTCGTCATCGGCGCGGCGGTCGGGCCTGTCGCCGGGATTCTCGCCTTCGCCGCCTTGCCGGCGCTCGGCCTCTTCACCCTCGGGTTGCACGAGCAGTGGCGCGAGGCGAGCGCCGAGGCCACGCGGTACATCACCCTTCGCCGCCGACGGGAGACGATCGAGCCACTTCGTGAGGCGCAGCGCGAGCTGGCGGTGCGGCTGAAGGCGGTGCTCGACCAAGTGCCGGGGCGCGCCCCTTCTCCACTGGCGCACGCTCACGCGAGCACCGCGCCGCATCGCGAGCAGTAACGGGCGCCCGGCTCGGGCCGGGGCCCGCACACCGGACAGACTCGTTGCTGCGCGCGTGCCCGGCGTATTTCCGCCTCGGCGAGATCGTCCACCGCGGCTACGCCTGACGACTCTGGTGGACGGGGTGATTTCGCCCCGCCGCCCGCACGGCCGGCGATCAGCGGCCACAGCACGTAAGCGAGAGCGCCGAGCGCGAAGACCGTCCCGATGATGAGCGCCGTCATTGTCGCGTGGGCCACATAACGAGCACGCCGCCGAGCGCCGTCATGAGCGCGGCGATCCATACCCAGCTCACGAGCGGATGGAACGCGATGCGAAGATGCGCACGCTCTCCCGTTTCGGAGCGCAACACCACGTATACGTCCTGGCTCAACGAGTAGTCGATGCCGGGCTCAGGCGTGGGCTCGAAAACGGGCATGCCTCGACTGTCCAGGTACTGCCGCCGCTCGCCTCGAACGAGGCCCATTGGCTGTCCGTCGCGCGTCATTTGCAGCGCGACGGCCACGACACGCCGGTCGCGTTCCTCGAAGGTCGAGACACCCTGGCTCGTGAACGTCCACGATCGGCCGAACGGGTCGCGGAGCGTCGCTGCCTCCCCCGGGGACAGCGAAACCTCGTGCTCGACCCGAAGCGACGAGCCGGCGAACGCGGCGAACAGCGCCGCGACCCCAGCATGGACAACCAACCCGCCGCGCCGTCGCCCGGGCGCGGCGACGTCGCCATCTCGCCGCGTGAAGCGGCGAGATGCCGAGTCGTCCACGAGTGCACGCCCGACCGCCCCCAGCGCGAATGCGCTCGCACCAAAGGTCACGAGGGCCACGACCTCGCGCATGCCTAACGCCGCGAGTAGCAGCACGACCGCGGCGGCAACCGCCGTGGGAACCAGCGCCCGGCGCCGCACCCCGGCGACCGACGCGTATCCCCACCCAACCAGCGATCCCACGCCCACGAGGACGAGAAGCACGAGGCCAAGCGGAATGACGAGCGCCCAGAAGAAGGCCGGGCCGACCGGCTGCCCACCGTTCACATCCTCGTTCAACAACGGCACCAGCAGACCGAGCAGAATCCACGACGCTATCGCGACGAGCACGACGACACCGGCGAGTACCACGGTGCCGTCGCGGCTCACCACACTGGGTGGTCGAGCCGAGTCGGGAGCCTCCTCGAGCCGGCGCGTCAGGACGAGCGCACTGGCTGCAACCAGGATGAGCAACAGGCCGCCGAACCAGCTGCCAGCCTCGGACGGCGACGCGGCATGAATACTCGGGATCACCCCGCTTCGCGTGATGAACGCGCCGAGCAACACCAAGAGGAACCCTGAAAGCGCGAGAATCGCGACCGACTTCCGGAACAGACCACGCTCATCCTGCACCGACATTGCGTGGAGCAACGCCGTGTTGGTGATCCACGGAAGCAGCGAGGCACTCTGCACCGGATCCCAGGCCCAGAGCCCGCCCCACCCCACCTCCGTGTGCGCCCACCACATCCCGATGGTGATGCCGACCGTGAGGAAGAACCAGGAGGCGAGTGCCCACCGCCGCACCTGGGGCAGCCAGTCATCGTCGGCCGCACGACCCATCAACGCCGCGATCGTGAGCGCAAATGGGATCGCGGTGGCAACGTATCCGAGTGAGAGAATGGGCGGGTGCAACGCCATCCCCGGATTCTGGAGGCGAGGGTGCATCCCGGCGCCGTCCGGAGGAGTGATGGCAACGCGCTCGTAAGGATTCGCCACCACGCACACGATCAGGACAAGCACGAGTGTGATCGCGGAGATCGCTCCCGCGGCGTACGGCACAATCCCTCGGGCGCGCGCGCCGCTCGACGCCACGACGATCGCGCCGTACATCGAGAGAATCACGCCCCAGAGAAGAAGCGAGCCGCCCTCGCCGCCCCACAGCGCCGAGAGCCTGTAGGCGACCGGGAGGTTGGCGCTGGTGACGGACGCCACGTACTCGAGGGAAAAGTCCGACCTCACGAGCGCGATGAGCAAGCCGCTTGTCGCGAGCACGAGACAACCGAACGTGGCGTAGAGCGCACGCTGGCCGCTGGCCATGAGCTCTCCGCGGCCCGCGTATCGCCCGGCGAACGAGGCCGTGGCGCCCCAGGCCGCCATGAGGAGAGCGACCCAAAGCGCCAGCTCGCCGACGAGAATCACGGATTGATGGGTGCGGCCGGCGAGGCGGGATGCCTCCCCGCGCCGGCGGCCACGCTCCTACGGCTTGCCGTGCCCCCGCGACGCCTCATCGCGTACGCGCGCCATGATCATCTCGAGCTGCTGCTCGGCCTTCGCGCGCTCCTCCGGATCCCAGGTCGCGGCGTGCCGATTCAACTCGCGCACCTGCTGCAGCATCTCATCGATCAGCGCGCGCAGCCCCAGCTGCGAGCGGCGTTCATCCACCGAGGTCTGTTTTTTTTGGTCGTCACTCACGCGCGGGCTCCGCGAGGCGAGGGGCTTCCAGCGAGACGGGCGGAATATACGGGCGAAGGCCGGACGCGTGTAGAGTGGCGACCGCCTAGCGCCGCGATTGCTCGAGCACCGCCGTGGCGGCCGCCGCCCCCGCCAGATCCCACGCCAGATCGTAGACATCGAATCGGCGCCCCGCCCGCCCATCGTACACCTCCTTGCCGACGCCGAGCGCGACCGTCGCCGCCCCTGCCGCGACGAGGGCGTCATCGTGATCGACTCCCGTGGTTCGCAGCGTCGTGTAGGAGAGGCTCTGGACGAAGGCCGACATGAAGAAATGCTTCACCTTGTCCGGCGCAACCGTCAGCCGCGGCGGAGCGTGCAGCGAGAGCGCAAATGCCAGTACGACACCCATGGTGCCTCCGTCGTTCGTTAGGCCGTTCGGCGTGCAGACCGCAATCCTGTGACGCCGGGCTCCGCGAGCGCGGCAGCCAGGTGATCGAGCGCGGTGTCGAGCAGTGCGCGATTCGCCGGGATGTTCACCCAGCTGCTTGCGCCCGAGGGATGCGGCAACGGAATCACCTGGACGCTCCGCCCCCGGACGCGCGCGACATGACACCGTCCCACGAGTCGGTCGAGCGGCTCACGCGCCAGAAACCGGTCGATGGCGAGGCGGCCGACGGGGATGATGAGCGACGGCTGGATGAGATCGAGCTCCGCGTCCAGCCAGGGAGCGCAGCGCGCTTGTTCCTCGGGAGACGGCACCCGGTCCCCGCGGCCCGACGGACTCGGACCCGGATAACATCGCGTGACGGCCGCGATGTATACCTCCCGCCGAAACGTGGCCTCATCCAACCCCGCACGCTCGAGCCATCGGAAGAGCGTCCTTCCCGCGCGGCCGGTGAACGCCCGACGATCCTCGATCTCGCTTTTCCCCGGAGCCTGTCCCACCAGCATCGCACGGGGATGGCGGGCGTCCGACAGGATTGGACGCACACGGTCGTCGTCGAGTGCGCACCGACGACAGGCAGAGAGCGCATCGCGGTGCGCATCGAGCAGGGCGGGAAGCTTGCGGCGAGTCATTCCGCGTCGCGTGCCCAGGACAGTGCCGCGCGCACGGCGCGCGCCCACCCGGCGGCTCCTTCGCGGGCCAGTTTCCGCCCTTCGCCCGGAACGAACTGCGTGAACTCCCGCGTCGCCTGAAATGCGTCCACGTTCGGCCACACGCCGGCCGCCAGCCCCGCAAGGCCGGCGGCACCGAGCGCCGTCGTCTCCACCTGGCGCGGTCGCTCGACGGGAACGCCGAGTACGTCGGCCTGAAACTGCATCAGCCAGTCATTCTCCGTTGCGCCGCCGTCAACACGCAGGGGTGCCTCGCGTCCCCCAGGCAATTGCTCGCGGTCGAGCGCCGTCCGGGCGTGCATGAGGTCGAGCACGTCGGCCGTCGAGTAGGCCATCGCCTCGAGGGCAGCGCGCACGAGATGCGCCCGCGTGGATCCGCGCGTCAGGCCGACGATCATTCCACGCGCCCGAGGTTCCCAGTGCGGCGCGCCCATCCCGACGAGCGCGGGCACGAAATACACCCCGTCGTTCGAGGAGGTCTGCCTGGCGAGCTCCTCGCTCTCCGCCGCGGTCGTGAGAATGCCAAGGCCATCGCGCAGCCACTGCACCGCCGCGCCAGCGATGAAGATGGCCGCCTCGAGGGCGTACGCCGGTTGCCCGTTCGCATCGCACGCAATCGTCGCGAGCAACCCGCCGCCGGCCTCGGCGCGCCTGGTGCCGGTGTTGAGGAGCAGGAACGCGCCGGTGCCGTACGTGTTCTTGCTCGTGCCAGCGGTGTGACATCCCTGCCCGAAGAGGGCGGCCTGTTGATCACCGGCGACCCCCGTGATCGGCATCGCGGCACCGAGAAACTTCGCATCGGCGACTCCGAAATCCCCGCTCGACGGGCGCACCTCGGGCAACAGTGAGCGTGGCACGTGAAGGAGGTCGCACAGCTCGTCGCTCCACGCGCGCTCGTTGATGTCGAACAGCAGGGTCCGCGACGCATTGGTCGGGTCGGTCGCATGAACGGCACCGCCGGTCAGCGACCAGATCAGCCAGCTGTCCACCGTTCCCGCCGCCAGCTCCCCGTTGAGGGCCCGGCGCCTCACGGCGTCATCGCGTAGCATCCACTCGAGCTTCGTTCCGGAGAAATACGGGTCGGTGACGAGGCCGGTGAGCCGGGCGATTCGATCCGCGTGCGGGGCCAGCTCCTGACAGCGCTCCGCCGTTCGCCGGTCCTGCCAGACGATGGCCCGCCCCAACGGCTCGCCGGTGCGCCGGTCCCACAGCACGATGGTCTCGCGTTGATTGGTGATGCCAATCGCGTCCGGCGTCTCTCCCGCTTTCTGGATCGCCTCACGAGCGGCCTCGAGCGTCTTCTGGAGCAGGTCGCGCGGAGCGTGCTCGACCCATCCGGGCCTCGGATAGTGCTGAGGAATCTCCCGATATCCGCGCCCGATGATCTGCCCGTCGCGGTTGACGACGAGGCACGTCGACCCGGTCGTGCCCTGGTCGATGGCGAGGACGGTGGAGGGGCGAGCGCGGGGCGTCAGGGCGTCGCCGGGTCGAAGACACTGGAGCGGGGCCGCGCCTGACGAGCGCGCGTGGTGTCCAGCTCCCGGAACCGATAGGGACGTGAAAACACGCCGCGATCGGTCACGATCGACGTCACCATCTCGGCCGGCGTCACGTCGAACGCGGGATTATCCACGCCGGCCGCATCCGGCGTCAGGCGCACGTCCCGCAATCGAGCGAGCTCCTCTCGCGAACGCCGCTCGATCGGAATCACATCGCCGTTCGGAACCGCCGGGTCGAGCGTCGAGGATGGGGCGGCTACGTAAAACGGGATCCCGTGATGTTGGGCGGCCAGCGCAATGGCGTAGGTCCCGATCTTGTTGGCGACGTCCCCGTTGGCGGCGATACGATCGGCCCCGACGAAACAGAGATCGATCCTGCCCGCGCGCATGAAACCGGCCGCTGCGGAGTCCGCGATCACGGTGCACGGGATGCCGGCGCGTGTCAGCTCCCACGCCGTCAACCGACTTCCCTGCAGCAACGGTCGCGTCTCGTCGACGTAGACGTGCACGCGTCGGCCGAGCTCGTGCGAGCGATAGATGGGCGCCAACGCCGTGCCGATGCCGGTCGTTGCCAGCGCTCCCGCGTTGCAATGCGTCAGCACGGTCGCACCATCCGGAATCAACGTGACGCCGTGCTCGCCGATTCGCCGGCACATCGAGCGATCCTCTTCCAGAAGCAGCGTCGCCTCGTCGCGCATCGCCGCGATCACGTCGCTCGGGCTGCCCGATGTTCCACGCGCACGAGCCAGCAGGCGATCGAGCGCGTGGGAGAGATTCACCGCGGTGGGACGCGTCGCGCGTATTCGCTCGGCATGAGACTGCATGCGCGCATCGAATCGATCTCGCGTATCGAGCGCGTGCGGCAACACGGACACGACCAGACCCATCGCCCCCGCGACGCCGATCGCCGGCGCACCGCGCACGGCGAGCGTCGCGATCGCCGTGCACACATCATCCAGCGACTCGAGGTCGCGTTCGATGAAGCGGTCGGGGAGCTGGGTTTGGTCGATGATGCGGACGGCGGCCGCATCGGGCGACCATCGGACCGACTCGATGACTGCCATGGCGGGAACGTAGCACCGGTCCCGCCTCGTCGGCTACGCCGCGGCGGCTGCCTCCACCACCTTGGGCTTTGGACGCGGCTTCCGACGACGCTCCGGGAAGTGGCGATCGAGAAAGCGCAGGAGCGCGCGCTCCTCGGGGTGATGGCGGGCCACGCCGTTTTGCGGCGTCACTCGCGCGAGACCGCGCGCGATCGTGTCACCGGCATCGAGGTAACGCGCGATCACGATTGGGTGCACGTAGGATTTGCGACAGACGGCCGGCGTGTTGCCGAGCTCCGCCGCCACCATGCGCACGGCCATCACCACATTACGCTTCGCCTCGCGCTCGCTGTTCGCCGGCCCCAGCTCGGCCAGCACGGTCGCGAGGCGCAGCGTGCCTCCCCAGGTGCGGAAGTCCTTCGCCGTGTAGCGAACGCCGAGTGTCTTGCGCAGGTAGTGGTTCACATCGCGCGCGTCGAGATCGTGCCAGTCGTCGCCCTCGCGATAGCGGAACAGTCTACGCCCGGGCGCTTGCATCACCTGCGCGACGAACGACGCGAGTTCGGCGTCGACGACGACCTGCCGATGCGCGATGCCTCGCTTTCCGCGGTACTCGAAGATCAGGCACGGTCCGTCCACGCGGACGTGCGACTTGTGAAGCGTCGAGATGCCGAACGTGCGATTTTCCTTGAGGTACCGCTCGCTGCCGACGCGAAAGAATCCATCGCCAATCAATCGCACGACCGCCGCCAGCACGTGCTCGCGGCAGAAGTCACCCCGGCAGAAGTCCTGATAGAGCGAGGCACGAATGTTCGGCAGGTCCTTCGCCAGCGCGCGAACGCGAAAGAACTTCGCGGTCTCGCTCCGCTTGACGGCGCGCTGATGGTAGCGGTACTGCTTGCGTCCCTTGGCGTCGATCCCCCACGCCTGGATGGCGGCCCGCTCGCTCAGGGCGACGTGAACGGAGTTCCACCCTGGGGGAATGCGAAGCGCGTCGATCCGCTCGAGCACGCGCGCGTCGCGCACCGGACGCCCGTCCGGGTCGCGATACTGAAACGCGGTGCGTTTCGAGCCGTGCCGAGTGATCCATCGCGCCATAACACCGTTCCGGCGGAAAGCAAAAAGGGGTCCGGGAGATTAGATTCTGGACCGACCCCGTCCCTACCCGACACGACGAATGCCCTTCCAGAACATAACGTTAGACGTCAGCGACCGGGTGGCCACGCTGACGGTGAATCGTCCCGATAAGCTCAATGCGCTCAACGACTTGACGGTCGCCGAGCTGGGTCAGGCGATCGAGGAGATCCGGACGCGGGATGACGTCGGCGGGGCGATCCTGACCGGCTCGGGATCCAAGGCGTTCGTGGCCGGCGCCGACATCGCCGAGCTGTCGAAGCAGGGGCCTCTGGACGGCCGGGACCGTGCGCGGAGGGGGCAGCAGGTTTTGCGGCGGATCGAGACATCGCCCAAACCGATCATCGCGGCGGTCAACGGCTTTGCGCTGGGTGGCGGGTGCGAGCTCGCCATGGCGTGTCACGTTCGGATCGCCGCCGAGACCGCCAGATTCGGCCAGCCCGAAGTGAAGCTGGGAATCTCCCCCGGCTATGGCGGGTCTCAACGCCTTCCCCGCCTCGTCGGGCAGGGCCGCGCGCTCGAGCTCATCCTGACTGGCGAGATGATCGACGCACGGGAGGCATACCGCATTGGATTGGTGAACGCCGTGGTGCCGGCGGCCGACCTGCTTCGCGTCGCGCGCGAGATGCTGCTGAAGATGCTCGCCAACGGCCCCGTCGCCCTGGCGCTCTCGATCGAGGCGGTGGTGCGCGGCGTCGAGCTTCCGCTCGAGGAGGCGCTGCTCCTGGAGGCCGATCAATTCGGGCTGCTGGCCGCCACCGACGACATGCGCGAAGGAATGAGCGCGTTTCTCGAGAAGCGACCCCCGCGTTTCAGCGGGCGCTGATGCGGCGGCGTGCGCGATCGATCGCGACGGTGACCGCGATGTCGTTAGGTGCCTGCTTCGCGGAACGCGAGCGCCTCGATACGCCCGTCGTGCAGATCCTGCTGACCGCGCGCGAAGTCGCCGCCGGGGACACGATCCGCGGTACGCTCGAGGCGCGCGACGCCAGCGGGATCATGGACTGGGTCATCATGGCTCGAAGCGCATTCGACACCGTCCGCGTCTACGGCGACGCGCCGGAGCTCTCGGAAATCTCGGCGGACTTTCGCCTGCCGCTCGTCGACACCATTCCCGCCGGAACACGGGTCGTGGTCGAAGCCGTCGTCCAGGACGATCAGGATTTCGCGGTGGCGCACGCCGACACCGTCACGGTCATCCCGTGAGCGGGCCGGCAACGGCAATGGCCTCGGAGCGCGCGACGCGGGCGCGGGTGGACCGAGTCATCCTCCGTGACTTTCGGAATTTCGCGTCCACCGACGTGCTGGTGCCACCGGAGGGCCTGGCGCTCGTCGGAGAGAACGGACACGGGAAGACGAACTTCCTCGAGGCGGTCTACTATCTCCAGATCCTGCGCTCCTTCCGCGGAGCGCGCGACGTCGATCTCGTTCGCTTCGGCACAGCCGGATTCCACATCGCGGCGGCGTTAGGCAACGCCTCGGCGCGGCAGGTGGCCGTCGGCTTCCAGCGACAGACGAAGAAGAAGAAGGCCATGGTCGACGGCGCCGAGCCGCTCCGCCTCGCCGACGCCATTGCGGCGTTTCCGGCCGTGATCTTCTCGCCCGCCGACGCGGAGCTCATCGCCGGAGCGCCCGGCCAGCGGCGGCGGTTCCTCGACGTCATGCTCTCGCTGACCTCCCGTCCATACCTGATGGCGCTCCAGCGCTATCGCGGCGCGCTGGCTCGCCGCAACGCGGCGCTGCGAGACGGATTGTCGGAGACGATTGAAGTCTGGGAGCCGGCCCTCGCCGACGCAGGGGCGGTGCTGTGGCGGGCGCGACGCGCCTGGGTACGAACCCACTCGAGCCAGTTCGCCCGCTTGTGCGCCGCGATCGGAGAGCAGGGAGCGAGCGTGCTGCGGTATGTCACCCCGCTCGAGTGCGCGGACGACGAGGTCGAGCAAGCGCTGCTCGATGCGCTGGCCCGTCGGCGGGCGTTCGACGCGCAGCGAGGGATGACGCATGCCGGCCCGCACCGCGACGATGTCGAGCTCACGCTCGACGGCCGAGAGCTGCGCACCTTTGGATCGGCGGGCCAGCAGCGCACGGCCGCCATCGCGCTCCGGCTCCTCGAGGCGGCTACGCTGCGGGCGGCCGCCGGGGCCGAGCCGATCGTCCTCCTGGATGACCCATTCGCCGAGCTCGATCAGCGGCGGACGGTGCGCATTCTCGAGCTTCTCCAGGGCGAGGGTCGCGGACAAACCATCCTGGCGGTCCCCCGCCCCACGGACATCCCGGCGGATCTGACGCCGCTGGAGCGCTGGCGCGTGCACCAGGGCGAGCTGACTCCGGACGCCTGATGGCCGGCCGCCGCGGTAACCGGAGGAAGGACCGACCTCGCCCGATCGGAGAGGCGATCTCGAGCTTCCTGGAGAACAGCGGGCTGGAACGCCGTGTGGAGCAAGCGTCGGTGATCCCGGAGTGGCCGGGTCTCGTCGGGCCACAGATCGCGCAGGTGACCGAGCCGCTCTCGATCTCGCGCGATGGGACGCTGTTCGTGGC
>Ga0075421_100012568_pt1 | contig 10523 bp, 8 predicted proteins | sample SoiMetdeltSBSDD5_FD_75292 | JGI IMG/M metagenome (GOLD analysis project Ga0075421, IMG submission 75292) | Bulk soil microbial communities from a Populus tree surrounding site in Tennessee, USA - Soil MetaG P. deltoides SBSDD5 | ecosystem: Environmental > Terrestrial > Soil > Tree plantation... | reverse complement strand
GCGCGCTCGCTTTTTCTTTCCATCCAACGGTCCAGCAGATCCTTCTTGAAACGCCAACGATTCCCCAGCTTGAACGCCGGAATGCTTTTCTCTGCAAGGTATTTGTATAAGGTGTCGGGCGAGATCCCTAGATAGTGAGATGCCTCGCGGAGGGTCATCACTTCCTTTTGAATGTCCATTTTCTGCCTGTCTCTTCCTTAAGAACCCGCGCTTACCTTGGGAAGTCTTCCATGTCTTTCCCGTGTTTTCCGGCACCAACCGTAACAGCCATGACACATTGGGACCAAGAAAAATATCGACAAATGGACCAAATATGATTAGGGCCTTGCCGTAATTTGGCAAACGCTCTTCAACCTTCTCGAACAGCATGAGTTATCTGAACGAAATCTGGTGTTCTGCAGCCGGTATGGCCGGCGGTGTTACGATGATGGTAGGCAGGAAGACATATGATTCAGTTACGTCGTCGTGACGAACGCGGGCATTTTGACCACGGCTGGTTGAACACGTACCACACGTTTTCGTTCGACCGTTACTATGATCCGCGTCACATGGGATTTCGGGCGCTTCGGGTCATTAACGAAGACCGAGTGGCGCCGGCTCAAGGGTTCGGAACCCATCCACATCGTGACATGGAGATCATCACCTATATTCTCGACGGGGCTTTGGAACACAAAGACAGTATGGGTACAGGCTCTGTCATCCGGCCGGGGGAAGTCCAGCGCATGAGCGCTGGAACCGGCGTGACACATAGTGAATTCAACCCATCCAAGTCCGACCCGGTGCACTTGCTCCAGATCTGGATTCTGCCGGAGGCCAGAGGTATACGTCCAAGCTACGAGCAGAAACAGTTCAGCCGCGAGAGCATGCGGGGAAATCTGCGACTCATTGCTGCGCACGATCCGATTGAGGGCGCGGTCGCAATTCACCAGGACGTGCGCTTATTTGCAACCGTTCTCGACGGAGAGACAGTCACACACGATCTGCTTCCTGGACGTTACGCATGGCTGCAAGTGGCGCGCGGATCGATGGAACTGAACGGAATTCCAATGCAGGCTGGAGACGGCGCAGCAGTATCCGAGGTCGAAACCCTGAATATCGCGGGCAACGGCGAAGCGCTCTTGTTCGATTTGAATTAACGCCACTGTAGACGCGGTCTATCAACGTGCTGTTGTGGGTCGCGATTACGGGACAATGTGCAAGGCGAGCGCCCTCTCCCTCCGGGAGAGGGTGGCCGAAGGCCGGGTGAGGGTGCATATACCCTCACCCGCGCTTCGCGCACCCTCTCCCGGAGGGAGAGGGCTCCTGCCCCTTCACATACGTCATCATTACCAATACACATTCTTTACAGTTATACCGTCCTGGTGAGAACTCTTATCAATGCCTGATTAAACTTAACGGGCTCGGTTAACTCTGAACCCTCGGCCAGGATGGCATACCCGTACAGCACTTCCGCAAAATCATCCAGCATGGCGTCATCCACGCGGCCACGCATTTTTGCAATGATTTCGTGATTGGGATTGAGTTCCATAATGCGCTTCTGTTTCGTGGACTCGCCTTTCACCTGATTCAAGAGTTTCTCGAGATTTGGACTCACGTCATGCTCGGAGACCACAAGGCATGCGGGTGATGATGTCAATCGCGCGGATAACCTTACTTCCTTCACACGGTCGTCAAGCTTCTTCTGAAGTGCTTCCGTTAAAGTCGCGAATTCCTCTGCCCTATCCTTTAAATCCGCCTGGGTTTCTAAATCCGTGGCGCCCTTCGCAATCGACTTTAACTTCTTCCCGTCGAATTCCGGCAGCCATTGAACCAGCATCTCATCGACTGGATCCACCATATAGAGAACTTCGAAACCCTTCTCCTTGAAAGCTTCCAGATGCGGCGAATTCTCGACCGCCCTGCGCGAGGGACCCGTAATGTAATAGATCGATGTCTGATCCGACTTCATTCTCGCGACGTAGTCCTTCAGCGTGGTTAATTTATCGGCGCCGTCGGAGGTTTCGAAAAGAGCGAGCGCAATAAGCTTGTCCTTGTTATCGAAATCGAAACTCGGACCCTCTTTCAGTACGCGTCCAAACTGCCTCCAGAACTGTTCGTATTTTGGCGCGTCATTCTTCTGGAGATCTTCGAGTGAATCCAGGACCTTCTTGGTTAACCATTTACGAATCTGTGCGATGTGCCGGTCTTCCTGCAGGCGCTGCCGTGAAACATTCAGGGGCAGGTCCGCCGAATCCACTACTCCGCGGATGAAGCGGAGATACGATGGCAGCAGTTCCTCGCAGTGCTCCATGATCAGCACACGACGTACAAACAGGTGCAATCCGAACTTGCCGGTGGCGTAAAACAAATCAAAAGGCGCCTGTGATGGAATGAACAACAACGCCTGATATTCCGACCTGCCTTCAGCACGAAACGACCATGTCGCGGCAGGTTCATTCCAATCATGTGAAATGTGTTTGTAAAACTCGTTGTATTCCTCATCCTTGACGTCTGCACGAGGACGCGTCCAGATGGGCTTCATCGAGTTCAGCGTCTTGTCGGCTTCCTTCGCCTCTTTGTCCTTTAAAACGATCGGATATGCCACGAAATCGGAGTAGCGCTTCACGATCCGCTCGATCACCCACTTGTCAGTAAAATCTTCGATTCCAGATTCTTCATCGCTTGGTTTCAAGTGCAGCACGATCGAAGTGCCACGGGTGAACTTGTTCGTTTCCATGATCGAGTACGTGCCGTCGCCCGTAGACTCCCACTGTGTGGCCTTGTCCTCACCTGCGCGCCGGCTCACCAGAGTAACGCGGTCGGCAACCATGAAGGCAGAATAGAACCCGACGCCGAATTGTCCGATCAGCGTCGTCAGCGTCTCGGATGATTTGCGCTCCTTCAGCGTTTGCAGGAGTTCTCGGGTGCCGGATTTTGCAATGGTACCGATATTCGCGATCACCTCTTCGCGGCTCATGCCGATCCCGTTATCGCTCACCGTAAGGGTTCGAGCATTGGGATCCGCTTCGAGCCAGATTTGTAATTGATCGTCCGTGCCAATCAGTTCGGGCTTGCTGAGGGCCTCGAACCGGAGCCGGTCGAGCGCGTCTGAAGCGTTTGAAATGAGTTCCCGGAGAAAAATCTCTTTGTTCGTATAGAGCGAATGAATCATCAGGTCCAGTACCTGACGCGCTTCCGCCTGGAATTGAAATGTCTCGATATTTGTCGTCATGGGGGAAGTGTAACGAGGCTGGGCCTGCTGTTCAAGATGAGCGGCCGCCGGGAGCGGCCGCTTTCAAACCTTCAGGGATGGGTTCAGGACGATTTCAGGGAACAAATCAACAAAGTTGATGGACTATGGCATCAAGATACTTTCAGTCTCTTGGTCTCCTGCCAGCGCTCGAAATCGGATCCCAGTATGAAGAACTTTCGTCCGATCTGTATGATCCGCATGCGCTCATCTTCAATGATTCTGCGGAAATGGCGGACGGAAAAACCCGCCAGCTCGGCCGCATTAGGAATATCCAGGAAGATTTTTTTGACTCCGAATCCGTCGGTTGCTTTCATGGCTCCTCCTTAATTCTGTGAGGAACCATGCACGGCCATTACCACTATGGAAACCGGGAAAACTGGGGGCCGGCCCCCAATTCTCACGGCTCAGCCATGAACGGATACCGGTAATCGACCGGAGGAACAAAGTTCTCCTTGATCGTACGGGCGCTGACCCAACGGAGCAGGTTCAGCAACGACCCGGCCTTGTCGTTCGTGCCACTGGCGCGAGATCCACCGAACGGCTGTTGCCCCACGACCGCGCCGGTCGGTTTATCGTTCACATAGAAGTTTCCGGCTGCGAAACGCAATGTGCGATCCGCGTCAGCGACGGCTGTTCGATCGGTCGCGAATACGGCGCCGGTGAGACCATAGGGTGAGGTCCTGTCCACAACAGACAAGATTTCCTGCCATTCCCTTTCCGGATACACGTAAAGCGATACGACCGGTCCAAACAGTTCTTCGCACATCGTGCGATAGTCCGGGCGCTTCGCCTGAATTAATGTCGGCCGGACGAAGTAGCCGACAGAATCGTCCGCCTCGCCGCCCGCAATGATCTGCGCATCGTCGGACCGCCGCGCTTCGTCAAGATATCCTGACAACTTCTTGAACGATGCCCGATCAATAACGGCGCCCATGAAGTTGCGAAAATCGGAAATATCACCCATCGTCAGTGAGTTCGTTGTCTCGATTAACTTGTCCTTAATCCTCTTCCACACGTTATCGGGAATGTAAACACGGGACGCCGCACTGCACTTCTGACCTTGGTATTCAAAACCTCCGCGAACGATCGCGGTGATCAGTGCATCCGGTTCAGCGCTGGCATGCGCCACAATGAAGTCCTTGCCGCCGGTTTCTCCAACGAGTCGCGGATATGTCTTGTACTTCGCAATGTTCTCTCCGACCTTCCGCCACATCGCCTGAAAGACGTCGGTCGATCCCGTGAAATGGATGCCGCCCAGATCGGAATGATTCAGCAGGTAGTCGCTCATAGGGCCGGCCGAGCCCGGCACAAAATTGATGACGCCAGGCGGCAGACCTGCAGCCTCGAACAATTTAAAGATGTGATAGTTGCTGTAAACCGTCGAACTCGCGGGCTTCCAGATAACGCAGTTCCCCATCATTGCGGGCGCAGAGGACAGATTGGCTCCGATTGCAGTGAAGTTGAACGGACTCACCGCATAGATGAACCCTTCCAGCGGTCTGTAATCGAGCCGATTCCAAACGGCCGGTCCGCTGAAAGGTTGGCTGTCATAAATCTGCTCCGCAAAATGCGCGTTGAACCGCAGGAAGTCGATTGATTCGCAAACGGCGTCGATCTCCGACTGATGAACCGTCTTACTCTGATTGAGCATCGTGGACGTGCTGATCGTTTCCCGCCACGACGCCGCCAACAATTCCGCGGCGCGCAAAAATACGGATACCCGGTCCTCGAATTTCCATGATCCCCATTCACGGCGCGCTTCCGTAGCCGCCTTGACCGCTTGCTCGACTTCTTTCACTCCACCTTTGTGCCAGGTGGCAATGACATGCGCGTGGCGATGCGGCATGACCTGCGTACCCGTATCGCCGGTCCGGATTTCTTTTCCGCCGATTACGACCGGTATCTCGATCTTTTCAGCGGACATGGCGGCCAACTTTTGCTTTAAAGCCTGACGTTCAGAAGTTCCCGGAGCGTACGATCGGACGGGCTCGTTAACGGGAATCGGAACTCGATAGCTCATAATTCGACCTCCTTATTCCAGTTTAACGAAGAAGCGGGACAAGACCTTCAGGAACGACTTGGTCAAAACACAAAGGCACAGAGGGAATTCGGGACGGAGGAAAATTTCTGAAGTACAAGAAATTTTCCTCCGTCCCGAATTCCCTCTGTGCCTTTGTGTCTTTGTGTTTTTGACGCTCTCTACTTCTTTACAAATTTCTGAACGGTAGCATTCACGCTATCGGCGACATAGACCTCACCCTTGGGACTAACCGCGATCATGTGCGCCTCGCCAAACTCGCCGAGACCCTTGCCCGGTTTGCCGGTGGCCGCCAGTACCTTTCCTTCCAGATCCATCCTCAGCAACTGTCCTGCGAAACCGTTCACCATATAAATATTCTGCGGACCGATATCGATAGCGCACGGCAAGCCGGCATACTTCAATTCTTTGACGAAAGTTCCATTGGTATCGAACACCTGAATGCGTTGATTTTCGCGATCGGTGACCCATAACTGGCCCTTGGCATCGAAGGCGATTCCATGCGCCACATCGAACTTGCCGGGCTCTTTACCCTTGCCGCCCCACGACTTGATGAACTTCCCGGTTCTATCGAACTTCAACACACGGGGATTACCGGTCGCTCCCGGCGCATGTCCCTGCGCCACGAAGATATCGCCGTTTGCAGCAATCACAATGTCATTCGGCTCGTAGAGGTTCTGCGTCGTCTCGTTCCAGTCGCCGCGCTGTCCCTTCGTGCCAAGGGTCATCAATACTTTTCCCTGAGGATCAAGCTTCACGACAGTGTGCGCGCCTGTGTCGGCGACCCAGAAATTCCCTTCCTTGTCGATCCGCAAGCCGTGAGTGCGGGTAAACAGACCCTCACCAAAGGAACGAATGAATTTCCCGTCGGCGTCGAATTCATATAGCGACGGATTGCCACGGGTAACGACGTAGAGATGTCCCTTCGAATCGAACGTCACCGCGGCGGGGGCGCCTGCAAAAGTCATGCCTGCAGGAAACGAAAACGGCTGAGGAACGGAGACAAAATCCAGTTCCGGCGCATTCTGCGGAATCAGCAGAGCCGGATCCGACGGCCGCTGCGCAATGGCGGGAAGGGTCAACAAGGCAATTACCAATGCTACGGCGATCATTCTCATGCGAATTCTCCTGGCTCAATTTTGGGTTGAAGTTTACTAAAAAATCGAGACAGTGTCATAAACACAAAGACACAGAGTAGGAATCCGATCAATTCGTCAATTCTCGATTCCCAATTCTCATCCGAGCAGACCCATGAATGTCAGCGGGCCCCTCGGATAGGAATTAAGAATCGAGAATTGACGAATTGATCAGATTCCTCTGTCTTTCACACCAGTGGTTCCTGCTGGCTGCAGCAATGAATGGTGCCCAGACCATGGACCATTGCAGTGGCGTCTACTCCCGCGACACGCCGCGAAGGAAAGCAGGACTGCACGATTTCAAGTGCGCGCTGATCGTTGGAGTGCCCGAATACCGGAACCACAACAGCCGAGTTGCCGATATAGAAATTCGCATAGCTGGCAGGCAATCGTTCGTGCCGATCGCCGATGCGGCCGGGCATCGGAAGCTTTACCACATTCAGTCCATAGCCAACGAGCACCTCATGATTTTCTCTAAGGATGCCGAAGTTTTCATCGGCAGGATCGTCTTCAAATGCGCAGAGCACCGTATCCTCGCTAACGAAACGGGCTATATCGTCGATATGGCCATCTGTATCGTCACCGGCTATACCCTCGGGCAGCCACAGCACGTTCGAAACGTTTAGATACTCACGCAGGTATGTTTCAATTCCTGCGCGATCGAGCTGCGGATTGCGATTTGTATTCAGGAGACATTGCTCGGTCGTGAGCACCGTTCCGGCGCCATTGACTTCAATCGACCCTCCCTCCAGAACAATCCCCGGCTCGAATACCGGCAGGCGCAAATGCCGGTTCAGCTCCGCTGGAATGCGATCGTCCGCAATCAGATCGTCATACTTGTTTCCCCACGCATTGAAGATCCAATTCACCATTCCGAGCTGCCGCCCGAGGCGGTTTACGACAAACGTTGGACCATAATCGCGAATCCACGAATCTTCAGCGGCAAGCAATACGAACTGAATTTGAGGGAGAGCAATGTCCTCGCGCTGGAGCGCTCGCCGAACATGCAATTCCGCTTCTGAATCCCTGACGAGAAGCTTGATTTTCTGACCGTTATGCAACGCCCGAATGATTTCGATATAACTTCGCTGCACTTCGGCAAGCATTCCTGCGGGCCACGTGAGTTCATTATGAGGCCAGGTCAACCAGATGGCCCCCTGCGGCTCCCACTCGGCAGGCATACGATAGCCGAGACTTTTAGGTGTGGGCTGTTTCATCGGGTGAGATCCGAGTAGCTTAGCGGCCGGCGATTGTGCAGGAAGCGCCACCCTTCCTGTGATTTAGGTATTCGGCCCAGATCCAGGCTGGCCACGAGAACCTCTTCCTTAGAACGCGATGCCCGCGCGACAACTTCACCGAAAGGGTCGGCCACGAACGACCCGCCCCAGAATGTGAGATCCCCTTCACGGCCGACGCGATTGACCGCCGCTGTAAAAATGCCGTTGAGGGAAGCGTGCGCGCGCATCGCGTCTTCCCAGCGTCGCGCGGAAAACGGTTCGTCCCGTTTCAGTTCGGGAAACCAACCGATCGCGGTCGGATAAAAAATGATTTGTGCTCCCTGTATCGCATTGACGCGCGCCGCTTCCGGATACCATTGGTCGTAACAGATCAGCGGCGCGACGACGGCGCCGGCAGCATTCACTTGCACGTAGCCCAGATCCCCAGGCGCAAAGTAGTACTGCTCGTAATAATTCGGATCGTGGGGGATGTGCATCTTGCGATACTTCCCGGCCAGCTTTCCGCGCGAATCGAACATCAGCGTCGTATTGAAAAATTTTCCGTCGTGGCCTCTTTCGTAAATCGAGCCACCGACCAGGAAAACCCGCTCCTCCGATGCCCGTTCTGCCAGAAACCGCGAGATCCGTCCCGGGACAGGTTCGGCAATCTCGAAGAATCGCTCATCCTTGACCTGGGCAAAGTATCGATACGGGAACAGTTCCTGAAGGCAAACGATCTGCGCGCCTTTTTTTGCTGCCTGTCTGATGAAGCCCGCGGTCTTGTCGAGATTGCTATCCAGGTTTTCGCCGACTTTTGTTTGAACGAGACCAACCTTGATCAAATGCTTCTTCATTTATGGAACCAGCACGATCTTGCCGTACGAACCCGCCTCCATCACGAGTTGATGGGCGCGCGGCGACTCCGATAACGGCACCTCGTGACCGATAACCGGTCGAAGCGTGCTGTTTTCGAGACCGGCAATGACGGCGGCATGAATTTCGCGCAGGTCGGCTTCGGTCGCCGCAAACAGCGTGAGTCCCAGAATTGCAGATTCGCGAGCCATCGCGTCGCGCGGGTTAATTTCGATATTCCCACGGTTCCCGATCACGACGACGCGGCCGCCGGCGGGTGCGAGCATCGTCAGATCTCTGGCCAGGTTGACGTTTGCGAGCATTTCCGTAATCAGATCCACACCCCGTCCGTCCGTGAGATCCATCAACTGTTTCTCATAGCCCTGGGCGCGATGATCCAGAACGTGATGCGCCCCCTGCTCTGCCACCAACGCGCGGCCTTTGTCGGTCCCTGCAGTACCTATGACTCTCATTCCCACGGCACGCGCAAACTGCACGCAAGCCAGACCAACTCCGCCGGAGGCTCCGTGCACCAGAACCGTTTCCGCCGGCTTGCCCCGGCCACGCTGGAAGAGAGCACGGTAGGCAGTGCCATATGGCACACCCAGCGCCGCACCCTGAGCGAACGAAGTCCTGGCAGGCAAATGATGCACGCGCGATTCCTCACAGATCGCGAGCTCCGCATACGTACCCGTGATTGAGCCGTTGGTATAAACGCGATCACCCGCTTTGAATCCTTTTACACCGGCACCGACGGCCTCCACGACACCGCCGGCATCCGTTCCCGGTGTGTAGGGCAAGCTTGGTTTTCGCGCGTACGCGCCGGAACGGATATACGTATCGACGGGATTTATGCCCGCAGCCTTGATGCGTACCAGCAGCTGGCCTGAATCGGGCCTCGGGTCCGGGACCTCCTCGATCCTCAACACATCGGGTCCACCAAAATCGTTCACACGAATCGCTTTCATCGTCTCGTCCTCCTTCGCGCACGCAAGCAATTGATTATATCTAAGGTAGAATTTATCCGATTCATGCGTACCTGGACTTTAATCGCCGGGTTTGTTCTGTCTGTAGTGGGGTGTACTGTGCCATCTCGTCCGCCAGCCGTATCCTGGGCTCTCGCCATCCACGGTGGAGCCGGAATTATCGAGCGCTCTTCGATCACTCCGGAGCAGGAAGCCGCCTATCGGGCGGCTCTTTCGACATCGCTCGATACCGGAGCCAACATGCTCCGCAGTGGGGGAGCCGCATTGGATGCAGTCGAGGCCACCATTCGATTGTTGGAGGATGATCCCTTGTTCAATGCCGGACGCGGCGCCGTGTTTACGGCAACCGGTCGCAATGAGCTGGACGCATCCATCATGGACGGCGCCACGCTCAATGCCGGCGCGGTGGCCGGAATCACACGCGCGCGCCACCCCATCACCGTGGCTCGCGCCGTCATGCAGAAATCGCCGCATGTGATGCTTTCCGGAGAGGGTGCGGATTTCTTCGCCCGCGAGCAAAAACTCGAACTCGTCGATCCCGTTTTCTTCTTTACCGAAAGACGCTGGCTGGAACTCGAGAGGACCCTGAAACAACGCGGCGATCCCATTCCGGAACGGCCTGCAGGCGCTCCCAAACCTCAATCGGCAGTCGTAAACGAATCGGTGGATGCGCGCGAACTCGGCACCGTTGGAGTTGTCGCCCTCGACTCGCACGGCAATTTGGCAGCCGGCACGTCGACCGGAGGCACAACCGGCAAACGCTGGGGACGTGTCGGAGACTCGCCAATCATCGGTGCCGGTACTTACGCTTCAAACCAATCGTGCGCTGTTTCAGGCACAGGCACAGGCGAATTCTTTATTCGCCTCACCATAGCGCGGGAAATCTGCGCCCTCGTTCAATACAAGCAATATGAAATCCAACAGGCTGCCGATGAAGTCATCCAGCAGCAGCTGACAGCGCTCAAAGGCACCGGCGGCGTTATTGCGGTCTCTTCAAAGGGAGATCTTGCCTGGAGCTTCAATACCAGCGGGATGTATCGCGCTCAAGTCTCGGCCAATGGT
>Ga0075421_100012565_pt1 | contig 10525 bp, 9 predicted proteins | sample SoiMetdeltSBSDD5_FD_75292 | JGI IMG/M metagenome (GOLD analysis project Ga0075421, IMG submission 75292) | Bulk soil microbial communities from a Populus tree surrounding site in Tennessee, USA - Soil MetaG P. deltoides SBSDD5 | ecosystem: Environmental > Terrestrial > Soil > Tree plantation... | reverse complement strand
CCACCTCGCTCGATTCGCTCTGTGAACCCTGCGAGGCGAGCGGCATCGCGCCGCTGGTCGCCGCGAGCATGACGGTGCACATCACGCGAAGCCGCTGACGCATCGGGAAACTCATTCCGGCTTCCGCCACCAGCGACGAAACGTCGTGATGACGCCGAAGAGATAGAGCGCCGTGCCCCACAACAGCGAGAGCCCCTGACGCTGGCGCAGCCAGTCGAGGAGCGTCGGCATGATCGAGCGGGGATGGTCGCCGACGCCGGTGCGCACGTCCCGGACATCACCCTGAAACGTCGCGGTGATCGCGTCGTCGCGCAGGTCGAGCGTGAGGATCGTGCCGCTCGCGCCTCCGAATCGCAGCAGCTCGCCCGGCCGAAGCTTGCGCTCGTTGCCTCCTGTCGACTCGAAGAAGATCGAGCCGGTGAGAATCGTGGACATCGGTCGCACGAGAGGGCGGTCCGCGTCCTGGTCGTTCTCGACGCGGTAAACCTGAAGGTCGCGCGCTTCGATCTGCTGCCATCGTGGTGCCGGCCCTGGCGCCAGCGTCAGGTCGAGGTCCAATGAGCTCGTCGTCCCGGTGAGCTGCACAGGCCGTGGGGCTCGCATCGTGGTTGTCGTCGACTGCGCGTCGGCTGGCGCAGTCGCGATGGTCCCCATCACGTCCAGGTGCACAGCGATGGGAACTGGAGTCGTCGAGCGAAACGAGACGCGATACTGGCGAGGGATGTCTGTGCTCGACAGCCACACGTGCGTTCCCGCCGGAACGGCGATCCGGTCGACGACAATGCTCCCACGTTTTCCGTCCTTCGCACTGTCGACGGCGATGCGAATGGCGCGCATGCCGCCGTCCTGCAGCGCGACCTCATCGGGTAACTGCGCTTCTTTCAGTCCGGCAACGCCGAGCGCCGTTACACTGAGCGGCCGGTTGAGAGGCTGCTCGACGCCCGAGACGAAACCGAGTCCCGTGAACGTCCCGCCGAATTCGACGGTCGTCGACGGGACATGCGTGAACAGCAGCACGCTCGCGATGATGAGGGTCGCGGCGAATATCGCCGCCGGAAGCCAACGATTCGGCGGCGACGGTGCCGGCGTTGCGTCCGCTCGATTGTCCGGCGGCGTCACTGGTTGCCCGACGCGGGTGGAGGCCCGGGATGGAACAGCAGAAACTCTGACGTGGCCGATCCGCCTCCCTTGAGCGTCGCCGCGATGAGCACGTAATAGATACCTCGCGCCGTGAGAGGCTTGAGCCGAATATCGACCGCACGCTCGGCGGGATAGAAGCCGTACGCGAGGTCCTCGTCGCGCTGGAGGTACGTCACCGGCTTTCCGTCGGCACCCGCGGTAGCGAGCGTGACGAACACTTCGCTCAACTCCTTGCCAGGCCAGATGGTGACGCGATACCGCGCGGAGTGAGCGGGCGCCTTGCGATGACCGATACGGAGCGGCACGAGCACCTCGCGGCGCACACCGCCCATCATCGGCGAGGCCGTCCCGACGACACCGATGTCGCCGTTGCCGATTCGGAGCGCCTGAAGTACGTCTGCCGGCCAAACGTACGGACTTGCCGCGATCGGCCGTGCTGTCTCCATTCTGTAGTACAGTCCCGGCTTGATCGAATACGCGCGCAACTCGACGGCCTCACCGTCCGGCGGCGTCCACTCGACGCGGAGCGGAAGCGCCGACGTGTCGTCGATGGCCTCGAAGCTCTCCACCAGCGAGGCGACGAGGAGGTTCGAGCTTCCACCGACTTCCTTGCCGTAGACGCCCTCGCACCGATCGCCGCGCTGGCGATAGCGCAACGGATCGGTCGCGCGCGTCTTGACGAGCGAATCACATGCCGGCACGACGTTAGGCGCGCCGCGACTCGGAGCGGGTGATCGGGCGAGCAGGCCGAGGCCGAGCAGACAGAGGAAACCCGGTGACCGGAGCATGGGTGACCTTACTCCCGTCATGGAGAACCCGCCAGACTGTGTCCGACGCATTGCGACTGGCGCGTCGCCGTACCTTGTGCCATGGTGTACGCCTTCCTTTACACGCGACTCAGTGAACATGACCCAGATCGCACCCCTGACATGCGATCCCATTGCCCTCCCCGCTGCGGTTCGCCGCCGACTCGAGGAACTCTTCGGGGCCGACCTCGACACCATTCGCGTACATCCCGCGTCAGCCCACGCCGCCGCTCTCGGCGCGCGCGCCTTCGCGCGAGGAGACGAGGTCCACTTCGCGCCGGGTGAGTATGACCCGTTCTCGCGCGAGGGATGGCGCGTTCTCGGGCACGAGATTGCCCACGTCATCCAGCAGCGATGCGGTCGCGTGCCAAGCGAATTCGGAAGCATTCGGCTCGATGATCCGCTGCTCGAGCGCGAAGCGCGGATCGCTGGAGCGTTCGCCGTCGCGATGTACGACAGCGGCCGCGCTCCGGACCGCCCCCTGTATGACGGCGCGATTCCCTCCAGGCATTCTGGTGCGCGCGCCGTTCAGTGTCTGATGGAGGAGAAGGAGTTCAAGACCGCCACCACGGCCCCGGGGCTGCGCGACAAGATCGCCGTCATCGACAAAGCCCTGGCGCAGTACAACGCCTTGGACAAAGTCAAACCGCGCGACTATGTAAAGCTGCTCGCCCAGCTCCGCGCGCTGTTCCAGGCGTGCAACACGTACAAGCAGCAGCGTGCTGACAGCAAGCGCACTGCCGGCGTGGACACCCTGATGAAGCAGATCGCCAAGGAAGAAGTCGTGCTCGCCCCGCTCGCGGCGTACTATCAAGAGCCGAATCCCGTCAGGAAGTTCGAGCATCTTGAGACGGCGCAGGAGCTCGTTCTGAAGATCCATCGAGATCCGGACTACAAGCGCGCTGAGGGCACTCAGGAGCTCATCGACCTGATCAACGCGAACGCCAACGTCCTCTCGAATGCGAACGAGGCTGCGGCCGCAGTGGACCGAGACATCGATGAGCTCCGCAAGCTGGCCGATCGCGACACGCTTCCCAAGGTCCTCAAGGCCGTGATAAAGGAATGCACGGCCGTGGCAAACACCCGGCAGCTGGACAAGCGGATCAACAGGCCGGGCCTCATGTACAACACGGCGAATGGCGCGACCCAGAAGTACGTGCTGAACCACGCAACCGAGCAGTACCTCGGCAAGAAGTTCCGAATGGGGTCACTCCTGCACGAGCTGACGCATTGTTCCATTGCCGAGACGTTCAACAACACGTGCGTGATGCTGGCCATCAAGCCCACGGCCACCGACGCCGAGATGCTGGCGCTGGCACGGTCGCGCAACGCGAAGATCGCTCGCCTACAGAGTTTGCTTTCCAGCTCGACGATGGACGCTCAACTCAAGAGCGAATGCGTCGACAAGGCTGGCTATGCGACGGGCACCAAGTTCGCGAGCTATGTCGGGGCATTCAAAAAATGCCTCGGCGACGCGATGGTCGCTCGCCTCAGAAATCTCATTGCGCAAGGGATGGCGTCGGAGCTCGTGGAGTACGACACTGTCATCAATCAGATGGCCTTGTGGTGTCATCTGTGGGGCGTCCCGGAGAATGAGCCAGCCTATGCCGAGCTACTGACGCTCGTGCAAGAGGCAGCCTTGTATCGGTCCAGTCATCGGCACATTTCAAAGCCACTCCCTGTTCCACCAGTAAGGCCTGTCGCTGTCCCAGCACCGGGACGAAAGCCACTGCCTCCGACGCCGGCACGAAGGTCGTAGTTCATCCTCTACGCCAACTCGCTACCTATCTCCCCGGCTGCTCGGGCTCATCGGGGCTGGCTGGCCAGTCGGGGCGAAGAAGCAGCTCTTCGATGCGATACGCGTGCAAGAAGTCGTGCAGCGCCAGGTGACGGAACACGATGAATACGGAAATCATCCGATACTCTCGGTCCACCCGGAGTGGCTGCTGCCTAACGTCTTGTAACCTCCTCTGGCTATTTTCGCTCGACCTTAGCGACGATGACCGAATTCCCGTCCGCCGAAATTTTTCTGACGCGGGGCACCCAGGCGCGACGATCCTCGACCTCGGTATGCAGGTACTCGAGGACATACACGTCGGTGCCGAAGAGGGCGACGGCCGTCGGCGACCAGGGCGACTCGAGCTGAACCAGTTTCGTGACCCGGCCATCCGGCGAAATCCTCAGCACGCTCCCGCAGCCGCTGGCGGCAACGTACATCACCCCGGCCGCATCGACGCTCAAGCCGCGCAAAAACAGGCTGTCGCTCGGCGCGTTGCCTGGAATCGATACGCAACCAGCAACACGAAGGTTCGTCGCCACCGTCGTGATCTGACCCTGCATGCTGACTCGGCGAATCGAGTTATTCTCCGTGAAATACAGTGCGCCATCGGCCCCGCTGGTGAGCCCGTTCAGCCACTTGAGCGGTTCACCGTCCGCCGCCGTCGCCGGAAGGGTCGCGACCACCGACGTCGCCCCCGACGGCAGTTGACGCATGATCTGCACTCGCCCGCCCGGACCCACCGACGGATAGTACAGATTGCCGTCCTGTCCCATCGCGATCGGATAGTCGCTGGCGATGAGTAGCGTCGGGCTGGTGCCGATGCGCGTGACGTCGCGAGGCAGAGGCGTTCTACTGAACAGGTTGCCCTGATCGAGCGCCATCCAATGGAAGCGATTCCCACCGACGTGAATCAGGGCGCCATGGGTGTCGATCTTCCAGAGCCCATCCCCCGTATCAAGAAACCAGATCTGACCGAGCCGATCGACCACGATAGCCGACCCGGGGTGGGCCATTGCCGGCGTCGCTGCCCAAAGGGTCACAGCGACGGCCAAGCTCAACATTCGTTTAGTCATTGACCATCTTCACCGTTCGAGACTGATCGGTGTGATGCCGGCCAGGCATCGGGCGTTTAGTGGGGAAGTGCGGTCCGACGTTGGTTGTCTTGGCCCCGGCGCGCGACGTCCTGTCGCCTAACGACTTCGCAGTCGCCTCGTCAGGTCAGGGACAACACCTGTCCGAGGAAAACATCGTGACCAGGATATATTCTCTTGGGAACGGTCGCGCGGTCTACCCAGAAGAACGAGAACGTGAACACGCCGTTTCCTTCCTCGACGATCCGGTCCCATGTGGCCGGTGCGTCCACAAGGAGCGGGAGCTCGAAGAAGTGCCGCTCATGGATCTCGCCCTTCTCATCGTTGGGCTCGTAGTGGACTATGCCGAGTCGCCGTGGGACACCGAACTCAGTGAATCCGGTCTCCTCTCGAGCCTCCCGAAGCACGCCATCCACCGGATCCTCATTCTCGACCAGCGTGCCACCTGGGAGCTCCGCGCCCAGTGTTGGTGCCTCCCTCGCGCGGAAGAAAAGGACACGACCGTTCCGTGTGATGTACGCGACTGCCTTTCGAACGATGCGCAATGTCAGTCTCCGTTAGGCGCAGTCTCTCCGTTGTTCCTCCCCAATTTCTGGAGGTGGACATGGTCGGGCTTTCCGCGTTGTGGCTGCCGATCCTCGTCTCGGCGGTGTTCGTGTTCATCACGCTCGCGATCACTCACATGATTCCGGGCTGGCACAGTGGCGACATGACGGCCGTTCCGGGCGAGGACAAAGTCATGGAAACGCTGCGCGGCCTGAACGTGCAGCCGGGCGAATACCGCTTCCCATACGGCAGCACCACGAAGGAAATGGAGGCGCCGGCCTTCGTCGAAAAAATGAAGGCTGGCCCCGTGGGGATCATGACCATCCGCCCGAGCGGCGAGCTCCCCTTCGGCAAGATGATGGGCCAATGGTTCGTGTATTCACTGTTCATCGCCGTGCTCGCCGCCTACGTCACGGGACGCACCCGCGGGCTCGGCGCGCCGTTTCTCGAAGTATTCCGCGTGAGCGGCACGGTGACGTTCTGCTGCTATGTGGTCGCGCACTGGCAGAACTGGATCTGGTGGGGGAGGAGCACCCGATTCACGCTCACGTATTCGGTGGACGGCCTCGTGTATGCGCTCGTGACGGGTGCGACGTTCGGTTGGCTGTGGCCGAAGTAAGCAGGTCGAGAACGCGGGCAGCAGCGATACTACAGCCGCATTACTGACGAACGACTTCGTAGTCTCCGCGCCGTGGTCCTTCGCGAATGACCCATCCCGACGCGGCCTGCTGGTCGCGCTGTTCTTCGCGTGAAGCCGGTTCCCGGCTTGTCTCCTGACCCGTCTGGAATGGCAGTGCAACACACGTTAGGCGTCGCGAGCGCGACGATCGTGACGCGCGGCTCGGCTCGCGCCACGGGCCCGTCAGACCGGCAACGAGCGCACTTGAATCCCGCGTCCCTGACTTGTGCTTTGCAGCACAAAGGGCGGGGCGCTCGACTGAAGGCATCAGCCGAGAAGGCGCGCGGCGCCAGGGGCGGAGGCGATCATGCGGAAGTGGCTGCGACGCATTCGCGGGCAATCGGGATGGGCTTCACTTGGGCAGCAGCCTTGTTTGCTGTGGTCGTCGTTCCCCGTTGGGTGTTTGGCGTCAATACCGACGTCCCGATCCCTCTCGTCTTCGGTGTATTCGGCTTCATTGCCGGGGTCACTTTCTCCGGGCTCCTCGTACTGACCGAGGGCCGTCGTCGGTTTGATCAGATGTGGCTTCCGCGCTTTGCGGGGTGGAGTGCCGTGGGCGGCCTTTTTTGCTCTCGGCAATCAAGGCCAATGCCTCATCCCTTGGCTGGGGAGACGTGCTAGCGATCGCCCCCACGTTCGGCGTTTCGTGCGCGGCCTGCGCCTCTGGCTCGCTCGTTGTGGCCAGGCGAGCGGTAGGGCGAGAATTGCGCGACATCCGTGGGGATACTGCCGAGGCCGAACTCACCGACCATGAGCAGCGGAGATTGCTTTGAGGCGGCGACGACCATCGGCGCGTTGCGCCAGTCGGTGATCGACGGGCAGCAGGTTGGCCCGGAGCAGCTCGGCGAATTTCCGCGCGTCGATTGCGTGGGTCTGACAGCGGGCCTGCCAGATCAGCTTCACCTGATGCGCGTGAGCGACGCGCACGGCGTGCCCCGCCGTCTCGAGGCGCTTAGCGAGCCACGCCCAGTAGAGGGTTGCGTCCACGGCGACCGTGACCTGCCCCGCGAGGGGCGCGAGGAAGGCGGCTAACGCGTCCAGCGTCACGGGCAACCGTCGCGCCTCGGTCACCACCGCGCCGCTCGCGTCGAGCGCGCACGCCGTGACGTAGCGCTTGTGCAGGTCCCGGCCGACAAACGTCATGGGAGCCTCCCGCAGTATTGCGGTGAACCTGTGCCCGACCGAGGCGCGGGCGGCCCACGGGCGGGTGGTGGCTGAACTCGCCGTGGTGCTCCTCGCGAGGCCGGATGATCCTGCGCCTGCGGGCGGCTGGCTGTGTCTGCCTGGGGGTCGCAGGCAGCTGTTCGGATCGCCGGTCTAACGGCGGATCTGGATGTTGCCTCCCTCGATGGGTGTCGTGACCGGCGCGTCCGGTGCGGCGCCGGGCTCGCTGTCGTAGAGCAGCGTCGTGCCGGTCGCGTCCCACAGCTCGACGCGGATCGCGGCCGCGCCCCCGCCGTGTCCGTTCGCGTGTCCGTCCACCGCCGTGATCCGGAACCGAGCGCCCGCGCCGTTGAGCGTGCCCGTCCCCCAGAACTGCGCCCGGTTCCCGGAGACGACGAGCATCTCGATTGCCGCGCTCTCGAAATCGAGCCGGCCGCCCGGGATCCAGAGCTTCACGTTCCCGTTAGGCACGGTCGCTTGGGCCGAAGGGAACTCGGCTCTGAACGTGAAGTGCGCCTTCGCGTTGCGCTGTCCGGGCACGTCGTAGAACCCGCTGCCGGCCGCGGAGCCACCAGCGGGATCATAAACGATCACGTTTCGTAGAAACGCGGGCGCGCTCGTGCCCCCATCTTCGTCGGAGAGGGTCGCGCGAACGGTGTAGACGCCTGGCGTCGTGTACGCACACGCGCCTGTGTACGTGCCCTGGGTCGAGAATGCATTTTCGATACGGATGTCGGTCGGCCGGAGCACCGCACCGTCGCCACACGCGATCTCGGCCGTGTAGACGTCGTTCGCTCCCGCCGGGTCTTTGAAGTCGAACGCGATCGGCGCCGTTGCGGTGCCGGCGGTCAGCCGGATCGGCGCGGTCGGCCCCGTTAGGCTGCCAGCGAGAATCATCGGCGCGACGTTGGCGATCTTCACCGTCGCCGTAGCCGTGTCGCGGCCACCCCGTTCATCAGTGACGATCAGCGTCAGCGTGTACGTGCCATCGTCCGCGTACGCGTGCTTCTGAGTTCCCCACGTGAACGGCACCATGACCGCAATGCCGTCCACTGTGCCGTCGCCAGGGAGCACCTTGCCGTACACCTGACCGCCATCGCGGTCGGTTGCGGACAGGTCGAACATCACGTCCGAACCCTCGAGCCCTGAGTATGGGCCGCCGGCGTGCGCGACCGGCAGAGCGTTGCCGGGACCAAGCTGCAGTGTCACCACGCGACGATCGCCGACTATCTGCTGGTGGTCATTGATCCCACGGACGTGTCCGATGCCGGCCGTCCCCGCGAGGCTCTCCATGCCTTCCGACGCGGTCCAGATCGCGCCGTGTATCGTGTACAGCGGAGGTATGCCTACGGTGCTCCACCCGACAATCTGGCCCGCGCTGTTGATGCCAAGCGCAGAGCTGCTGTCGCCCGACGATCCGAATGCGCCGAGGTCCCGCATGCCGTCTGCCGATGTCCAGGAGAAAGCGTGGTACGCCACCGACATCGATCGGCTCACGTAGCTTCGGCCAACCACCTGTCCGGCATCGTTGATGGCGTGGGCGATGCTTTCGCCGCCGCTGAGAGCCCCGAGGTCACGCATCCCCTGACTCGCGGTCCACAGGAAGGCATGTGATCCAGTTTCGGGGTCGATCGGCGGTGGGACGAATGCCGCCAGAAAGCCTCGTCCGACGACCTGTCCGGCGTTGTTTATGTCGTAGGCGATGCTCGACGTCAGTCGGCCACCGAGCGTGCCGAGGTCCTGCATTCCCACGCCTGGCGTCCACAGGAACGCGTGCCGCCTTGCCGCCGCCGGATCGCTCCCCGGAAAGGTGCTCTCGCCCACCACCTGCCCGAGGTCGTTGATCCCGCGTGCGGTGCTCGAAATGGCCCCGGGCAGAGTCCCGAGGTCCTGGATGCCGGCTGCCGCCGACCACAGAAAAGCATGCTGCCGCCCGTCGGCTGTGATGCTGCCACCGGCAACCTCGCCGGCCTCATTGATCGCGTACGCCCAGGCGTACGGTCCGCCAAGTGTGCCGAGATCCTGTACAGCTCCGCCGGGCGTCCACAGGTACGCCCGCGCCGCAAACCTGTTTCCGTTGTATCCGGCGACGTGGCCGGCATTGTTGATCGCAACCGCATCGAACGGAAGATCGACGATACCGGCGCTGAGGATCGCCGCGTGAGGCGCGGCGGGGACGATCGTCCGCGGGGCGGTTGGAAGTGGATCGTCGGTAGTGCATGCAGACGCGAACGCGAACGTCGCGCCCGCAATGACGAGCGCGCGAGCTGTCGTCCGTCGTCGCGAATGTCGAATCAGATACCGCATGGAGGCTCCGCGTTGCGGTCAGGTGAAGACCCGAGGAGCGGTGCACCTCATCAGGCCATCTAGTCCAACGTAGGAGCGCGGGAGCCGATCGCAGTCCGCTTGCCACCTGACCTGGTGTCGGGATTCGCCGGACGAAGGAGTGGAAAGTCGGAAGGGACCGCGGCGAGCCTCCGCGTTGGCTAACGCCCACCAGCGCCACGCTCAGCGCGCGCGCTCACCGCCCGCGGCCTAACGAGTCACGTGGTCGACTCGGCCAGCATCAGCGAGAACCGCCGGGCGCGCCGGGCGAAGTCCGACCGCCTCGACACGACCGCGCTCGTCCGCCTATTGCTGCGCCACCACGGCGGGGAGCGCGGCGTCTGGAGCGTCGTACACGTGCCCAGCGTCGAGGAGGAGGACCGGCGCCATCTGCACCGCGCGCTCTTCACGCTCACGCGCGAGCGCACCCGCCAGGTCAACCGGATCAAAGGGCTGCTCGCCCGGCACGGCATCGTCCTCCCCAAGCCACGCGGCTTGCCCGCGCGCCGACCGGAGCTGCGCGACTGGAGCGGCGCGCCCTTGCCGCCGGCGCTCGAGGCGCGCGTCACCCGCGAGTGGGCGCGACTGCGCGCCATCCAGCGGGACGTCCTGGCCCTGCGCGCCGCCCGCCGCGACGTACTCGCCGACCCAGCGGCCGCGACCGACCCGCTGCTGCGGCAGGTCGAGCAGCTCCGCGCGCTGCGTGGCATCGGAGAGCTGAGCGCCGGGCTGTACGCGACGGAGTTCTTCGGCTGGCGCGCCTTCCGCAACCGGCGCCAGGTGGCGGGGCTGGCGGGCCTCACGCCGACGACGCGGTCGAGCGGCGATCTGGAGCGCGAGCCAGGCATCAGCAAGGCGGGGAACGCGCGCATCCGCGGGCTCGCCGTCGAGCTCGCGTGGAGCTCGGGGCGACGCCAGCCGACGAGTGCCCTCGCCCGCTGGTACCGCGAGCGGTTCGCGGCCGGTGGCGGGCGCCTGCGGCGGATCGGCATCG
>Ga0075421_100012562_pt1 | contig 10526 bp, 9 predicted proteins | sample SoiMetdeltSBSDD5_FD_75292 | JGI IMG/M metagenome (GOLD analysis project Ga0075421, IMG submission 75292) | Bulk soil microbial communities from a Populus tree surrounding site in Tennessee, USA - Soil MetaG P. deltoides SBSDD5 | ecosystem: Environmental > Terrestrial > Soil > Tree plantation... | reverse complement strand
AGTCCGCGATGCGTGTCCACCGGTGCGTCACGCCGGGCAGCGTCGGCGTCGTGAGCGAGAATTCCGGCACCGTGCCCGTTCCGAAGAACGCCTGCATGACCGTTCCCGCGGTGTGCGCGACGATGCAGTGCGCGCATGGGTACTCGGGGTGCATCGGTGTCGGCCCGAGCGGCTCCCACGCCGCGTCGCGCTCGGTTCTGTCGTTGCCGTCGATGTCCCCGTTACGGATCGCCGTGACGGGCCGCCAGAAGTCGTAGTGGTACTTGGCCTCGAGCACGGCGCCGATCGCGTCGTGCGTGGCGATGGATAGCAGCGCGAACAGGCGAGCGTTCTCCGCCACGCTGAGCTGCTTCGCCTTCGTGAGCTGCACCGCGATCGGCAGGAACGTGCCCGGGCCGGTGTAGAGCCACATACGTCCGGTCTCGGTCTGCTCCGGCGTGCGGGTGGTGCTGTTCTTTCCGTACTGCTTGATCTCGTTGTAGTTGTCCGCCCACTCTTGGCTCTTGAGCGATACCGGCGGGCCGGGGCGGAACTGGGCGGGGCTATTCAGCACGAAGGGCGTGACCTTCGCCCACTGCGGGGCGACGACTGGCGCGGTCGGGATGTAGCGGCCCGGCGTGGTCCGGGGCCGGTAGGTGTCGGGCGCGTTCTCCCCGTCGTTCGCCCGCAACGACATCACACGGTCGGCGACACGCAGGCCGAGCGCGATGCCGTCGGACTTCGGCTGCCCGTCCGGGATCTGCGCGAGATACTCCTTCAGCATCGTCTCGATCTTCGCGGCGTCGGGCGCGTGCAGCTTCGAGAGCACGGTTGCTGCGGCAACGGCGGCCGCTGCCTCCTGCGACGCGGCGGGCGGCGCCTCGACCTTCGCCTTGTACGGCTGGTAGAGCGGATCGATGGCGTTGACGCACTGGAACATCGCGATGTGCATCATCGCGAAGTCGCGGTAGGCCGGCGCGCCGAGACTGTAGGCGGCCACGATCGGCAGCGCCTTCTCGGTCCAGTCGGTGATCACGTCGGCGGCGGCGGGAGCGGCGAACGAGAGCACGAGGAGAACGATCGCGAGCGTGGAGACGAGGTGTCGCATGAATCCCTCCTGAGGTCAGGCTCTCGCGCGGGGGGATTCGTCGACCCTAGCGCGTCGGCCAGGGCTGCGCAACGGGGTGGGCGGCACCCCAGCGGAGCGTCGTCAGGCGGGCGGCGAGTCGGCGTCTGTGGCGGCGGCGCCGTCGGTCAGCAGCGTCCAGTCGTCCGGCGGGTCCGTCGGCGGCCGGCGCTTCGGCTCGGTCGTGACGACCCGGCCCCGGCTGGGCGAAAACCACTCCCAGCGATCGGGCGGCGCGCCGGCTTCCGCGGCCGTCCCCATCTCAGGGCCGACCTCGCCCTGCGTGGCGCGGTCAGCCTTCCGCTGGAGCTTGGCCTCATGGCGCGTTTTGCGGATTTCTTCCTTCCGTCGGCGCTCGAATCCGTAGTTGCGCCGCGGGCTCAGTGGAGGCTCTCCCCCGACATCGCGCTCATGACCATGTCTGATCTTCTCATGTCAGCTCCCGGGACTTCACGTCCTTGAATGTGGCCCACAGGAGGACATCGTAGACGATCTTGAGGCCCCCGCCGATCACGAACGGCGCGCCGAGGGCGATGGAGGCCATGACCCAACCGGTGACCGTGGGACTGACGGCCTGGGCGACCGTGCGCCACAGCGTCGTCGTCGTGGCCGCCGCCTCGCGCTCGTGATCCTCGACCACCGCCATCACGTAGGCCTGGCGCGTGGGCACGTCCATCTGCGACAGCAGCTGGCGCGCATAGAGCAGCAGCACCGCAGCCCACGCGCCGGGCGCGACCGCGATGGCGATCAGGAAGACGTTCGAGATCAGATGCGAGACGACCATCGTGTTGAGCAGGCCGAATTGCCGCGCGGCGCGTGGCGCGAGCAGCAGCGATGCCGCCGTGACGAGCTGGGCGACGAGGAAGATCTGCCCGAGCGCCTCGAGGCCGAGGCCATACCGCTCGTGCAGGAAGTACGCGACGAGCGATTGCAGCACGAAGCCGCCGGCGAACGAGTCGAGGGCGAACAGCGCCGCGAGCCGCCGGATCAACGCCGATGACGCCACACCCGCGGCCGCGGTCCGCGCCACGCTCACCGTAGGAAGCCGCGCATACAGCAGCGCCTGCGCGAGCGAGAGGGCGAGGAATAGGGCGAAGAGTGCGCGGGGCGCCGCCAGTCCGACGACGACGGCGCCCAGGCCCGCGGCGGCGTATCCCAGCAGGTTGTAGAGGCTCAAGATCGTCGTGCGCCGGTCGCCAGTGGCGGCGCGGGCGACGACGACCTGCTCGATGGACAGGAACGGGCCGGTCTCGCCGGTGCCGACGGCCACGTTGCCGATCATCGCCGCCAGCACGATGACCCAGGGATGGTCGGCCATCAGCAAGAGCGCGGCGGCGACGGCCGAGAGGAGCGCGAGCGCGGCCAGCGTCGCGCGCGCGCCGAGCCGCTCGGCCGGCCGGCGCACCGCCCACGTGAGCGCCGCACTGCCCACGAGCGTGCACGTGACCGCCAGGCCCACGCCCCGGGCATCCAGGCCGCGTTCGGCGAGGTAAACGGGCAGGAGGATACCGAGGAAGCCATACGCGAACGTGCGCACCGCCTTGGCGATGAGAATCGTGGCGACCGGGCTCAATTCAGTGCTTGACAATAACTCAACTCATGTTGAGTATATGAGTCCCACGATGGACGGCAGGGGAGGTTGGAAACATGAACCCGGTAGAGCGACTGCTGCAGCAAGAGATCACGTACTTCGTCGATCGGTTGGCCTCGTCGATGTCTCCGGTCGGCGCCATCTCGCACGCGATGACTCCCGCGGTGCGCACGCGCCTGGACGACGCCGAGATGCAGATGGCGCAGGCGCGCGCCGCGCTGATGGAAGGCTACGGACGCTGGCGCCGGGCACTCGAGGATGTCGAGAACCTCTGGGCGCTGGCGGCGTGGCGATCAACCGCGGCCGAAGAGACGAGCGAGCACCCCGCGCCGCTCGCCGCCTGACGACGGGGGCTCGGCGAGAAACCGCGCGCTGACCGTCTCGAACCGCTGCCAGTAATCCGGCAGGGTCCGGGCGCGCACCACCTGGCCCGCGAGCAGCCGCGATTGCTCCTCGCCGGTGTCGGCGCGTGCCCGGACGGGCTCGCCCGCAGCGATCTCGGCGTCGAGCAGCCGGAGAAAGGCGAGCACCTGTTGCGTGTACTCGGCGCGGTCGGCGGCGCTGTCCGCCGCCGGCGGCGGAAGCCCGCGCGCCTGGCGCGCCCGCACCACGGCATCCAGGCACACGAAGTCGATCGCCTCCTCGAGGCGCTCTCGAACTTCATGCTCGATGCGCGTGGCGAGGTCGTGAGCGCGGTTGGGGTGGCGAAAGGGCATCAGCCGAGCATCGCGGCGAGGCCCGTGTCGAGCGGCACCGGGACGAGGCCGAAGGCTTCGTAGAACGGCCCCGGCTCGCAGGTGTTCTCTTCCTCCAGCATGAGCAGCTGGTCGGGCGTGAGCGGGTAATCGGCGAACCGATAGAGCATCCGCGTCACCGTGCGGACGAGCCCCAGCGGCACCTGCGCCTTGAGCGGCCGGCGTCGTCCCATCGCCGCGGCGACGCGGTCGACGAGGTCGATCATCGTCACGGGCTCGGGGCCGCCGACGTCGTACGTGTGCTTGACGGTCGCGTCCAGACTGAGCGCGCGGACGAACCCCTGCGCGACGTGCGCGACCGGCACCGGCTGCAGACGTTGGCGGCCGGTGCCGATGACCGGCACGATCGGCAAGCGCTCGATCATGCGCGCGAGCTGGGTGACGAAGCCGTCGCCTCGGCCATAAATGATCGACGGGCGGAAGATCGTCCACGGCAGGGGGCTGGCGCGGACAGCTTCCTCGGCGGCCCACTTGGTCTGGTGGTAGCGCGAGCGCGCGCCCGCACGAGTGCCCAGGGCGCTCATGTGCACGTAGCGGCGCGCGCCAGCCGCCGCGGCCGCCTCCAGCACGTTGACCGTGCCCTGGGTGTGGACACGCGGGAATGTGGCGCCGATCGCCGGGTGCTCCCGGATGATCCCAACCAGGTGGATGACCGCGTCGCAGCCGACCATCCCTTGGTCCAGGGACTGGCGTGACATGACGTCGCCTTCGATCCGCTCTATCGCCCCCAGGCCGTGCAGGTCCCGTTCCGAGCCGCGCCGGACGAGGCAGCGCACGGCGCATCCCTCCGCCCGCAGGGCCTGGATGACCGCCCGCCCCACGAATCCCGTGCCGCCCGTGACGAACACCCGTCGCATCGACGGCGACTGCATGGCCCTAGGATATCAACCCGGTCGGCGCCGGATGATAAGATCGAACACGTGGTCGTGTCGCTCCGCCCCGCCGTTGGGCTGGCTCTCTCACTCGCGCTGGCGCTGACGTCCGTGTCTGCGTCGGCACAGACCGTTCCGGCGCCGTCGCAGGACTGGAGCGGCATCGACGAAGCCGCCGTCGATGCCGTCGGCTCCGGCGAAGTCCCCGGCGTCGTCGTGCTCGTCGGGCGTGGCGACCAGGTCATCTATCGCCGCGCGTGGGGCTCGCGGCGCATCGTCCCCGATCACGTCGCGATGACCGAGGACACGATCTTCGACATCGCGTCGCTGACGAAGCCGTTCGGGACGACGCTGGCCGTGATGTCGCTCGTCGAGCGCGGTCAGGTGAAGCTCGACGCGCCACTCGGGCGCTACCTGCGCGAATTCCGCGGGCGGGCGCACGACGCGGTCACGATCCGGCGGCTGCTCACGCACAGCGCGGGGCTGCCGGCGATCCCGCCGCAGGCCGCGGTCGTTCCGGGATTCCCGAAGGCGGCGGCCCTCCTTGCGAAGCTGCCGTTCGACTATCCGCCCGGCACGGCATTCCAGTACAGCGACACGGGATTCATTCTGCTCGGCGAGATGGTGCGGCGCGTATCGGGCGAGCCGCTCGACCGCTATCTCGAGCAACGCGTCTTCAAGCCGCTCGGGCTGCGTGACACGAGCTTCAATCCGGTCGGCCGCGCGCGCGAGCGCGTGGCGCCGACGGAATTCGTGAACGGCCACCTCCTCGTCGGTGAAGCGCACGATCCGCGCGCGCGCGCGCTGGGCGGGGTGGCGGGGCACGCCGGAATGTTCTCGACGGCAGCGGATCTCGCCAGGCTCTGCCGCATGCTGGTCGACGGCGGCAGCCTCGAAGGCAAGCGCGTGTTCAAGCCCGACACGATCGCGATGATGTGGACGCGGTCGCTCGAGGGCAACGCCAGCCGGGCGCTGGGCTGGGACATGTCCAGCACGTTCTCGGTCACCGCGTCGCCGTTCTTTCCTCCAGACTCCGTGGGCCATCTGGGGTTCACGGGCACGTCGGTGTGGATCGATCCGGCGACGCGCTCGTATCTGATCGTGTTGACGAACCGCGTGCACCCGAGCGGCGGCGGCGCCAACAAGATTCGCGAGCTGCGCGCGCGCGTCGCGGCGGCGGCGAGCGCGGGGCTGTTCGTCCCGGCGCTCGGCGCGACCGTGGCCATGGCGGATGCGACGGCGCCGGCCGCCGACGGCGGCGACGAGGCGAAGCCGGCGCCGCCCCCGTCCGTCGTTCGGTCGGGGCTCGACGTGCTCGTCGCGCAGAACTTCGCGCCGATCGCCGGCTACACGATCGGCCTCGTGACGAATCAGACCGGCGTCGATGCGCAGGGCCGCCGTGCCATCGACCTGCTCGCAGGGGCGCCGGGGGTGAAGCTGGCGGCGATCTTCTCGCCCGAGCACGGGCTCACGGGCGACGCCAACACCGACGTGCCTCACGGCCGCGACCCGATCACCGGATTGCCCGTGTGGAGCCTCTATGGCAGCACGCGGCGGCCGACGGGCTCGATGCTGCGCGGCATCGATCTGCTCGTCTTCGACATCCAGGACGTTGGTGTTCGGTACTACACCTATTTGACGACGCTGCTCTACGTGCTGGAAGAAGCTTCGCGCGCGCGCATTCCGGTGGTCGTGCTCGACCGTCCGAACCCCATCACCGGACGCTTCGTCGAAGGCCCGCTCATGGACGCGGATCTCGCATCGTTCACGGCGCCCCATCCGATTCCGGTGCGCACGGGCATGACGATCGGGGAGTTCGGCCGCATGGCCGCCATGGAGCGCCGGATCCCCGTGTCGCTCACGATCGTCCCGCTCGAGGGCTGGGATCGTAACCGCTGGTTCGACGAGACCGGCCTGCCATGGGTGAACCCGTCGCCGAACATTCGCTCGGTCACCCAGGCGCTGCTGTATTCGGGTATCGGGCTTCTGGAGGCGACCAACGTGTCGGTTGGCCGCGGGACGGAGCGGCCGTTCGAGGTCGTCGGCGCGCCATGGCTCGATCCGCACGCCGTGAGCCAGGACCTGAACGCGCTGCGGCTGCGCGGCGTGAGCTTCGAGCCCGTCGTGTTCACGCCGAGCGCGGATCGCTACGTGGGTGTCCCCTGTGGCGGCGTGCGAATCGTGATCACCGACCGCGAGACGATCCGGCCGGTGACGGTCGGCCTCGCGATCGCGAGGGCGCTACGCAGCCGTCACCGCGACCAGTTCAGGCCGGAGGCCATCCAGAACCTCCTGGTGAATCGGGCGACGATGTGGGCTTTTCTACGGAACGAGTCGTTGGATCGGCTGGTGGCGTGGACCGAGATGGAGCGGAACAGCTTCCTGAACCGCCGGGCGTCGTACCTCATCTACAAGTAGCCCTCCGCGGCTGATTGGCGTTCGATCAGTCGGGCCTCTCGATCACCCGCAGCTTGACGTCGGGCTTCAGTCGGTCACGCCGGTCGGCGGGGACGGTCACGCTCCCGGGATCGCCATCGCTCACGAACCGCTCGCCGGGATGCTTGTCGAACCACGTGAGCCACGCCGTGAGGTCCCGTTCGACGGCCTGAATGCGCGGCAGCCGCGTCGGGTCGAAGCCGCGCGAGAACGGCGAGGGCGCGGCGCCGCCCGCCACCATCAGGATCGCGTCGTGCTCATAGGCGGTGCCCTTGGCCTGGCCGCGCAGCGCCCAGTTCACGTCGCGCGGGTAGACGCCGTGCGGCAGCGCGAGCGTGCGGATCCTGTACTCCGGCACGTGGCGCTGGATCCACTGCTGCGCTTCGGCGATCTGCACGCGCACGATGGCCTCGTCGTACTTGCCGAGGTTGGCGTGCCAGAGGGTGTGGTTGCCGATCTCGTAGCCGCGGCTGACCAGGTACTGCAGCTTCTTGCCCTCGAATTCCGGCTGATTGAAGAGCCGATTGGGCTTGCTGGCGCCCGGCAGCACGAAGAACGTCGCGGCGCGACCGAAATCCGGCTTCTCGCGCAGGAACCCTTCTAGAATTCCCACCGCGCACTTCGGATCGATCTCGAGCGTGCCGTTGGTCTCGACGTAACGGAACTGGCCCGGCGACGAGTCGTCGAACGTGAGCACCACCGGCGTGGTGCCGGCGGGCACCGTGATGCGGCGGTCGAGGAGGGCGTTGAGCGACTGCAAGCGGTAGCCGCGGGCGTACAGGGTCTCGAGGTCGCGCCGGAAGTTTTCGGGCGTCCGGGTCCAACGCTCCTCGGGATAGTCGACCTTGTGGTACTCGAGGATCATCAACCGCCCGAGCTCGTTTGCCGGCAGCGCGTCGGCCCACGCGAACGCGGCGAAGATCAGGGCGGCGGCGAGCAGAAGGACGCCGATCAGCGCGATCCTCATCGGGCCGCCACCGGGCTCTTCTCACGCAGCGCCGCGCGCGTGTAGTCGTTGCGCGGGTTCCAGAGCATCCAGCCGGAGCCGCCACCCTCGTCGGCGCCGCGGATCTGATCCCGGATCTCCGTCGGGCCGAAGATGCGCCGGTCGAATGCGTAGTCCTTGAAGTCCTGCAGCCACGGGCGAACGCGCGCCGGCGTGTGCGACGCGCGCTTGCGGATGAGCCGGACGCTCTCGCGAACCACGGCGTAGGAGTTCTGCACGGGATTGCGGTACCCGGGGATGCCCACGTGATAGCCGGAGGGATAGACCATCGGGCAGATGTAGTCGAGGTTCGGCGCGAGCTCCTCGATGCGCTGGCCGATGTCCGTGTCGTTCTCGTTGAACGCCGTGTACCCGAAGAGGTCCGCGGCGACGTAGGCGCCGCGCGCCCCGAGCTCCTTGCGCGCGCGCCCGAGGAAGGCGGCGATGGTCGGCAAGCGGGTCTCCTTGCTTACGGGCTTGGCGTACCTGGCGGCCTGGAGCTTGCCGTCAGTCGGGAACCGGACGTAGTCGAACTGCACCTCGTCGAAGCCGCGATCGATGGCTTCCTTGGCGATCGCGATGTTGTAGTTCCACACCTCTTCACGGAACGGATCGACCCAGGCGAGGTTTTCGCGGTCGATCCACGGCTTGCCGGTGCGCGTGTCGATGATCGCGAGGTCCGGACGCCCCGTCGCAAGGATGTTGTCCTTGAAGGTCACGATCCGCGCGATCGTGTAGATGCCACGCGCTTTGAGGTCGGCCATCATGCCGTCGAAGTCGCGCAGCGTGGCCGGTCCCTGCGCGCCGACTGCCAGCGCCTGCGGCACGCGCGTCGGATAGATGATCCAGCCGCGGTCGCCCTTGACGTCGATGACCACCGCGTTCAGCTCGGTGCGCTCGAGCAGACCTAAGACGCGTCCCCGGATGCCGCGATCGCCGAAGCCGAAGTAGGTCAGATACGCCGCCTTGATGACCTGTGGCCGCAGCACGATCTCCAGCGGACCCTTCGTCGGCGCGGGGTCGATCATGGCCTTCGCGTAGCCGGGCCGTTTCACGATCAGCGTGGCGTCCGACGGCGGCGTGACCGTGAACGTGCCATCGTCGCCGACGCGCGTCTCGACGCCACCCGCGACCACCGAGGCGCCCTGCAGCGGCTGGCCATCGGAATCGAGCACCTTGCCGCTGACCGCGCCCGACCATGTGCCGCGTGGCCGCTCGGGCTTCGCCGGCTGGGGCGCAGGGACCGCCTCCGGCACGGGCCGTGCGAGCTCGGGCCGAGTGTCCGGCGTCAGACGCACGGTGCGCTGCGGCTTGGCGGCGTCAGCGGGTGTCGTCGGGGCGGGGGCGCCCTTGCGAGCCTCGTACGTCCCAGGGGTGTCCAGCGACGGTGGGACGGCTTTCGCCGCATGGTCGCCCGCCTGCGGCACGATCGCTCCGACGACCCGGCTCTGCGGGGGAGGAACGGCGGCGAGGCCGAGTCGGTCCGGCGCCAGGAGACCGTAGCCGCACAGGATCGCGGTCGCAAGAAGTCCCACCGTGTAGCTGGCATCGGCGAAAGAGCGGCGTGTTGCGGGGCCGGCGGGCACTTCGACCATTCGTTGTGCTCCGACAATAGCGAAGCGACGGGGACGCGCCAAGAAAAAATTTGCGTAGCGCGTTTTACGCTCTGACAACTACCGTAATATCGCGAGGCATGACCCGTCAACTGCTGGCTTGCGAGCGCGCCGAGCGCCGTTTTGAGACGGTAAATGGCCTGCGGCTGCACTTCTTGCAACTGGGCCCTCGCGAGGCGCCGCCGATTTGTTTCCTGCACGGCGGCGCCGCTCACGCGCACTGGTTCGATCGGGTCATCCCCGGCCTGGTGGACCGCTACCACGTCGTCGCGCTCGACCAGCGCGGCCACGGCGAGAGCCAATGGGCCCTGCCGCCGGCGTACGCCACCGAGGACTTCGCCACCGATCTCCGCGCGTTGATGGAGCGCCTCGGCTGGGCGCGGATGACCCTGGTCGGTCATTCGATGGGCGGGCACAACGCGATGGCGTTCGCCGCGTGGCATCCCGAGCGGACGGCCGGTCTCGTCGTCGTCGACTCGCGTCCGTACTTGCCGCCCGACCGGGTTCAGCGCATGCGTGAGCGCGGCCGGCGACCCGCGCGCGTGCATGCGTCCGAAGAGGCGGCGGTGGCCGCGTTCAGGCTGCTGCCGCGCGAGACCGTCGCCGATCCCGGCCTGCTCGCGCACATGGCGCGAACCGGTCTGGCGCGCGCCGACGGAGGATTCCGCTTCCGCTTCGATCCGGCGTGCTACGCCGATCGCAAGCCCGTGGACTGCTGGCCGCTGCTTGGCCGCGTCACCGCTCCGACGCTCGTGGTGCGCGGCGAGCATTCGCCGGTGCTGCCGCTCGACATGGCGGCGCGCATGCTCGAGACGATTCCGAACGCCGAGCTCGTCGAGATTCCGGGCGCGTATCACCACCTGACGCTCGACGCGCCGGACGCCTTCAGCGCCGCGCTCGATCGCTTTCTTCGCCACGCGTCGTGAGGGCGCTCTGCGCGGCGCTCGCCGTCGCGCTCGCGGGCTGCGGCGCGGCATCGGTCGAGCCGCCGACGTTCTCCGCCACCGATGCCGGACGCATCGCCGTGCCCGTGGACCGCACGCTCACGCTGACGGGGACGCTGAGCCTGCCGGCCGCCTCGACCCCCGCGCCGGCCGTTGTGCTCATGCACGGCTGCAGCGGCGTATCGCCCACGCAACACGTGTGGGCCACGACGCTGCGTGAGTGGA
>Ga0075421_100012560_pt1 | contig 10527 bp, 9 predicted proteins | sample SoiMetdeltSBSDD5_FD_75292 | JGI IMG/M metagenome (GOLD analysis project Ga0075421, IMG submission 75292) | Bulk soil microbial communities from a Populus tree surrounding site in Tennessee, USA - Soil MetaG P. deltoides SBSDD5 | ecosystem: Environmental > Terrestrial > Soil > Tree plantation... | reverse complement strand
CTGCGCTCGAAGCGGAGGTAGCTCGTCGGAATCGTGGCGAGATAGAGCAGCACGCCCACCGTGAGCGTCCCGTAGGGGTAGGTGAGCAGCAGCGCCACCACCGCTGCCGCGGCGACGAACACCGGCAGCACGTAGTCGCCCGAGATGCGCTCGCCCAGGAGCTTGCCGGAGAAGGTGGGGACTGTGGACACCAGCAGGAATGCCACCGCGAGCACGTAGACGGCAATGAGCCACGGCCAGGCACGCACGTCGAACAGGCCGAGCTCGTTGACGTAGAGCGGCAGCAGGACGCAAATGGCGCCGGCGGGGGCGGGTATGCCGGTGAAGTAGTTCCCCTGCCACTTGGGCTTGTCGACATCGATCAGCGAGTTGAAGCGGGCGAGCCGCAGGCCCATGGCGAGCGCGAACACCAGCGCGACGATCCAGCCAAAACCGCGCGGGAGGCCGCCGAGGCCCCACACGAACACCAGCACGGCCGGAGCGACGCCGAAATTGACGAAGTCGGCCAGGCTGTCCAGCTCGGCGCCGAATTTGGACTGGGCCTTGAGTGCGCGGGCGAGCCGGCCGTCCACGCCATCGAGCAGGGCGGCCACCACCACCAGCGCAATGGCGAGCTCCAGGCGCCCCTCGATGGCCATGCGGATGGCGGTGAGGCCGGCGCACAGGCTGAGCACGGTGAAGAAGTTGGGCACCACCATGCGCAGCGGGATCTTCTCGTGGCTGAAGAGCAGCCGGCCGCGGCGCCGGCGCTCCTCCGTCTCCAGTCTCGGCAGCAGCGGGTCCGTTTGCTTGTTCACCTTGAGATCCTGTGCGTCAGATCGCGTCAGTGGTCAGTGGTCAGTCGTCAGTGGTGATCCCGGTTGGCGCATCTGGCGGCGGCACCATCACGAGTTGGTCCGGCCCTTCCCCGATCGCAAGCGCACCACTGACCACTGACCACTGACGACTCACCCTCTTATTGCCTGCGCGCCTCCCGCTCGGGCTCCTGCGATTTGAGGTCGGCCATGATGGTCTCCCCGCCCACGGCCCGTTGGTCGACTGCCACCAGCGCACCGTGGCCCGGCGGCAGGTAGAGATCGACGCGCGAGCCGAAGCGGATGAGCCCGAACCGGTCGCCGATGCCCACGTTGTCGCCCTCCTTGGCGAAGGTGACGATGCGGCGCGCGATCAGCCCGGCGATCTGCACCACGCCGATCTCGGTTCCGCCGGCCGTGGCGATGACGAGCGCGCGGCGCTCGTTCTCCTCGCTCGCCTTGTCGAGGGCGGCGTTGAGGAAGCTGCCCGGTACGTACACCGATCGCGTGATCCGCCCCGCCACCGGCGCACGATTGATGTGGACGTCGAACACCGACAGGAAGATGGAGACCCTGAGGCGCAGCTCGTCGCCGAGCCCCAGCTCCGCGGGCGGGCGCACGCGCTCAATCGCCGAGATGCGGCCGTCGGCGGGGGCGACGATGAGCCCATCGCGCAGCGGCGTCACGCGCGGCGGGTCGCGGAAGAAGTAGGCGATATAGGCGGTGGCGAGCACGGCGAGCCAGGCGAGCGGCGGCCACAGCCAGAAGAGGAGCAGGGAGACGCCCGCGCCGATCGCCAGGAACCGGTAGCCGTCCGGATGCACCGGCACGATGCCGTCCGTGATCGTGTCGATCAGGCTGTGGCGCTCGGACACTGTCCCTCCTTGTAGGTTGGGTCGAGCGGCAGCGAGACCCAACACGGTCTGGATCGATCCTGCCATTGTTGGGTCTCGCTTCGCTCGACCCAACCTGCGGCTGAAACCTGATCCCTACTCTTTACCTTTGCTGCGGCTCTTGGGCGGAACCCGCACGCCCGCCTTGGCCGCCGGCTTGGCCTCCTCGACCAGTCGGCCTATCGTGACGCGGTAGGTTCGCCGCTGGCCCTTGCGCGACACCTCCACATCCACCTCTTTGCCGATCTGGGTCTGCGATACAAGCCGCGGCAGGCCGCGCATGGAGGTCACGTCCTTGCCGTCGAACCTGACGATCACGTCGTCCTGCTGAATGCCGGCCTTGGCTGCCGGGCCGTCCGAGGCGACGCTCGCCACTCGCGCGCCGGTGCCCTCGCGGATGCCGTAGGTGTCGGCGATGTCCTCGGTGACGGACTGCACGTTGACGCCAAGCCAGCCGCGCCGCGTCTCACCGAACTGGCGCAGCTGGTCCAGGACGACCATGGCGGAATCCGACGGCACGGCGAAGCCGATGCCGATGGAGCCGCCCGACGGCGAGATGATGGCCGTGTTCACGCCGATCACCTCCCCGTCCATGTTGAAGAGCGGACCGCCGGAGTTGCCGCGGTTGATGGCGGCGTCGGTCTGCAGGAAGTCGTCGTAGGGCCCGGTGTTGATGTCGCGCTGCTTGGCCGAGATGATGCCCACCGACACGCTGCCGCCCAGCCCGAACGGATTGCCGATGGCCATCACCCAGTCGCCCACCTTGAGCGCGCTCGAGGAGCCGAGGGCCACCTGCGCCAGCGGCCGCTTCGGGGTCACCTTCAGCAGCGCCAGGTCGGTCTTGGAGTCCTTGCCCAGGATCTTCTCGACGGTGAGCTTGGAACCGTCGTTGAAACTGATGACGATCTCGTCGGCGCCGTCGATCACGTGGTTGTTGGTGACGATCAGCCCTTCCTTGCCGTCGATGACGAAGCCGGAGCCCTGCGCGGTCACCTTCCGGTCCGGGGATTTGCTGCCCTTGCGGTCGAAGAAGTCGTCGAAGAATTCCTCGAACGGGGCGCCTTTGGGCACCTTGGGAAGGGGCGCGCCCTCCGCCCCCTTCATGGTCTGCTTGGTGGAGATGTTCACCACCGCGTCGATCAGCTTCTCGGCGATCGGCGCCACGCTGGGCGGCCCTTGGCGCGACTGCGCGAGGGCCGGCACCAGCAGCGCGGCCAGCATGACCAGACCAAGCCCCAGCACCGGGGCGCGGCCGGCCCCCCGGCGCACGAGCCTCTGCCGGTCAGGCCGCGTATCGTCGATGTGGGACCGTCCAGGCCCGATCATGGCCACTCTCCTACCTACCTTCCGCCCGCTGCCGGCGCATGGCTGTCTGCGTCAGCCTCGCGCCAGCCACACAATAATCATGCCAGCCGCCACCGCCACGCTGCCCATCCGGCGCAGGCGCGCCTCCGGCAGCTGCGCCGCCGACAAGGCCAGCCGGAGAGCCAGCTGCGGGGCCGCCGCCCACAGCAGCCCTTCGATCACCAGCACGAGCCCGGCCGCGGCCAGCAGGTCGATCATCGCTTAGACTGGCCGGCAGCACCATTGGGATTGTTGAAGTAGCGGAAGAACTCGCTGTCCGGCGACAGCAGCATCCGGGTCTCGCTTTCGCCTCCCTTCATGCCGGTCTCGTAGGCCTGCATGGAGCGGTAGAAGGCGAAGAAGTCGGGATCGCGGCTGAAAGCCTCAGCGAAGATGCGGTTGCGCTCCGAATCGCCGTCGCCGCGGATGCGCTCGCCATCGCGCGTCGCATCCGCCTTGATGACGGTGACCTGCCGGTCGGCGTCCGCCTTGATCTTGTTGGCGGCGCCGGCGCCCTCGGCGCGGATCTCCGCAGCCTCGCGCTGACGCTCGGCGCGCATGCGGTCGAACACGTACTTCTGGTTCTGCTCGGGCAGGTCGGCGCGCTTGATGCGCACGTCCACCACCTCGAGTCCGAGCTCCTTGCCGTCCGTGTTGACCTGCTTGGCGATGCGCTTCATCAGGTCCTCGCGCTTGTCCCGCACGATCTCCTGGAAGGAGACGGCGCCCAGCACGCGGCGCAGCGACGCCTCCATGATGGGCTTCAGTCGCTCGCGCGCGCCCACCTCGTTGCGGACCGACTGGAAGAAGAGCAGCGGGTCGGTGATGCGGTAGCGCGCGAAGGCGTCGACCCACAGCCGCTTCTGGTCCAGGGCGTTCACCTCATAGGGCGGCGAATCCAGGTCCAGGATGCGCTTGTCGAAGTAATCGACCGTCTGCACAAAGGGGATACGGAAATACAGGCCGGGCCCGTACTTGCCGCCCGGCTGGTTGATGACCTGCTCGGGCCGTCCGAAGGTGAGCACGACGGCCTGCTCGTTCACGTGCACGATGAACATCGACAGATAGGCGGCGACGCCTGCCACGGCGGCGAGGACGACGACCAATGCGGCGAGAGCCTTGAGCATCAGTTCCCCCCTTCCTTGCGCTTCTGCATCTGATCAAGGGGCAGGAACGGCACCACGCTCTGACCGGCCTTGCCGTCAAGAATGATCTTCTCGGCGCCGCTCAGCACGCGCTCCATGGTTTCCAGGTAGAGCCGCTTGCGTGTCACCTCGGGCGCCTTCTTGTACTCGTCGTAGATCTTGTTGAAGCGCGCGGTCTGGCCGTTCGCCTCCGCAACGGCCTGCTGCTGATAGCCCTGGGCGGCAAGAACAATGCGGTCCGCCTCGCCGCGTGCCTCGGGCACCACCTTGTTGGCGTACGCGAACGCCTCATTCTGCAGCCGCGCCTTGTCGGCCTGGGCGGCCTGCACATCGCGGAACGCATCGATCACCTGGGCCGGCGGCTCGCTCTTCTGCATCGTCACCTGCAGAATGGTGATGCCGGCGCCGTAATAATCGAGCACGTCCTGCATCAGCTTCTGAACGGATGCCTCAGTCTGGGAGCGCGCCTCGGTGATGATCGGCTTGATGTCCGACTGGCCCACCACCTCGCGCATGGCGCTCTCGGCCACCTCCTTCACCGTCTCGTCGGGCTTCTGGATGTTGAAGAGGTATTTCTTGGCGTCGTTGATGATCCATCGCACCGCAAAGCCGACCACGACGATGTTCTCGTCGCCGGTGAGCATCAGGCTCTCCTGCGGCACGTCGCGGCCGCCGCGTGCGCCGCGGGCCGATTCGTAGCCGATCTCGATGATGTTCTGCGCCGTGACCTTGGGCAGCCGCACCTCCTCGATCGGATAAGGGAGGCGCATGTGCAGCCCCGGCGGCACCTCCCGGTCAACCTTGCCGAAGCGCAGCACCACGCCGGCCTCGTCGGGCCTCACCATGAAGAAGAAGGCGAAGTATCCGATGACGATCGCGCCGAGCAGCATCACCAGGAAGACCAGCAGCCCCGGCGGGCCCGCCCCGCCAGGCATCACCTGTTTCAGCTTGTCCTGGCTGCGCTTCAGCAGTTCCTCCAGGTCAGGCTGTTGGTGCGGTCCTCCCGACGGTCCCTGTCCCCAGGGTCCGCCGCCGCCCCCTTTGCGACCACCGCCGCTCTGATTGCTCCAAGGCATTTACGCTCGCCTTTGTTCTACTGGCTCTGTCTCGAGTTCCCCCCCGGCCGGGGGGCTTCTAAGGCACGTGAAAAGTGTGATCCGTCAAGCGGTTCGGCGTGAGGCGCCAAGCTGTCCCGTGTGCTCGGAGGGCATCCTTGTGTGTCGGCCCGCTTATAGGCCACGGCATGGGCAGGCGCAAACTCAGCTCTCGACGCCAAATCGATGTAGCACCTACCTCTTTCGGAACTTGTCGAGCTGGACCACCTTGGCGTCGTTGGCGGGATTGATCGGCTGCTCCGGGTCAGGACCGAACCGCGCCGGCCGACCCGGCTGCCGCCTCTGCACGGCCGCCTCGGCATCGGGGGCGACGTGGGGAGGATCCTGGGAGGGCGCCGTAGCAGGGGCTGGGCTCGTGTCGTCGGCCTCATTGCGGGGAGCGCGGGGCTTGCGGGGCGCGCGCGGTTTCGGCAGCGCCGCCGCGCCCGCCTGCCGCTCGCCGCCCTCGTCGACCGCCCGCGGCGCCGTCTCCTCGGCCGGGTCTTTGACAAGGTCGGAGTTGTCGAACTGAATGCCGTAGCGCACGCTCGGGTCGAAGAACACACGCACGGCGCGCAGCGGTACGGTGAGGCGCTCGGGCAGGTTGTCGAAGCTCAGGGTCACCTCGAATTGCTCGTCGCTCACGGCGAGGTCGCGAAACTGGTGCTGGAGGACGATGGTCATCTCCTCCGGGTACCTCTGTTTCAGCCGCTTGGAGACCACCACGCCCGGCGCCCGGGTATCGAACGCGATGTAGAAGTGGTGCTGCCCCGGCAGGTAGCCCAGCTCGGCGACGCGGCGAAGCGCGCTCCGAACGATGCCCCGCATCGCGTCCTGTGCCATCGCCTCGTAGTCGATTTGCTGCTCGCCCGTCGTCATTCTGGAAACAACGCCCTCGCGCCGACCGCGGCGCGCAACGAACCGGAAATGAAGTGGAGGGGCTTCTGTTGCCCGGCGCCCCTCCGAACCGCGCCTGACGTTGCTACACGCCAGGGCTTTGATTTAGGCCTTTCGCGCCGCGTTACGCAGCGAGAGCAGCCTCAGCATAGTTGTCATTGGCAACTATCTGATTGACCCGATAACGGTGGTATCATGCCGAGCGAAAGAACACCCTTTACACCCTCGTCGATCCTATTTCGCCCCCGCCGCAAGGGTCTGGCCCGTGAGGCCTGACCGCTGTGGTGGAGGCGCCGGGTACCGCCCCCGGGTCCGATGAGCTTATTGCGGTGACCGTTTATCGCCATAGCCGGACGAATCCGGCAGTTGATAATATAGGGAAGGTCGAGGTTAAGAAAAAGCTTCCGTTGCGAGGGATGCCTGCGCGTTCGATGTCAGCTGATGCATGGCGGCCATAGTGCCGAGTGCCCATAGTACTGGTAGGATTGAGAAAAGTGGGTGGCATCACGAGCGGGGCTGGCGCTTCCGCAAGGGTTCGGGCTCCGTCCTGCGGTATCGGTGGGGCGCCGCATAGCCGGAGGAAACCTGCATGAGCGAGGCGCCGAGCGAGCCGGCGGGACGCCTGCTCGGGGGGGCTCCGGCCTACGAGCCCCGCACGCCCTGGCGGCCGGCCGCGGCGCTGGCGGCAACGGTCGCCATCGTCGGCGTGAGCTTCCTGGCGGCCCGGCTTCTGCCGGCCTACCTCGGCCTTGACCAGGATGCGGCAGCCGTCACGAACCCCGTGCACCCCGAGATATCGGCCTCCACCCTCTGGGTGGTCGCCATCTTCCAGGTCGTGGCGGTGGCGCTGACGCTGCTGGCCGCCGTGGGGTTCGGCGGGCGCGCCCGCGACGTCTTGGCGCTGGGAAGAGCGTCCGGCGGCTGGGGCGCCTATGCCGGCGCCATCCTGGCGATGGTCGGGCTGCAGGTGGTGCTGGCGGCCGTGACCTACAGCCTGGTCGAGCATGACATGCTGGCCGACCTGCGCCCCTTCGTCGGGCTCGTGACCGGCCCGCAGTGGCTGCTGGCGGCCGCTGTGCTCGCCATTGGCGCGCCCCTGTCAGAGGAGCTTCTGTTCCGGGGCTTCCTGCTGGGAGCGCTGGCCAAGAGCCGGATGGGCTTCTGGGGCGCGGCACTGGTCAGCTCGCTGCTGTGGACTGGGCTGCACGCCGGCTACTCTCTGGTCGGCCTCGCGGAGGTGCTCGCGATCGGGATGCTGCTGTCGTGGCTCCTGTGGCGCACCGGCAGCCTGCGCGTGACGATCTTCTGTCACGGCCTCTACAACCTTGTGATCGCGCTGGCGCTGCGGTTCGCAGAGCTGCCGGCGTAACGGGGCTGGGCGCCCGGGCAAGCTTGGGCTGTGTCTGATTGGGGTGCTCGCGCCTGCCCTGGGCCTTCCGGGACTGGGCTGCCCCCTTTTTGAAGGTCCGCGGAATCGCGCTACGCTGGAGCGATGGAACAGTATCTCGACCTCATGCGCCGGGTGCGCACCCAAGGCGTGCGCAAGACTGACCGTACCGGAACCGGCACGCTCAGCGTGTTCGGGCACCAGATGCGCTTTGATCTCGGTGCCGGCTTCCCGCTCATCACCACCAAGAAGATCCACCTGAAGTCGGTGATCCACGAGCTGCTCTGGTTCCTGGAGGGGGACACCAACACCAAAGCCCTCAACGCCAACGGGGTGACGATCTGGGACGAGTGGGCCGACGAGAACGGCGATCTGGGGCCCATCTATGGCGCCCAATGGCGCTCCTGGCCTACCCCCGACGGCGGCTCCATCGACCAGCTGCAGGAGCTGGTGGAGACGCTCAGGACCACGCCGGACAGCCGCCGCATGATCGTGACCGCCTGGAATCCGGCCGACCTGCCCGAGATGGCGCTGGCGCCCTGCCATTGCCTGTTCCAGCTCTACGTGGCCGAGGGGCGGCTCTCCTGCCAGCTCTATCAGCGCTCGGCCGACGTGTTCCTGGGCGTGCCGTTCAACATCGCCAGCTACGCACTGCTCACCCTGATGCTGGCCCAGGCGACGAGACTTGAGCCCGGCGAGCTCATTCACACCCTCGGCGACACGCATCTGTATCTCAACCACCTGGAGCAGGCCGACCTGCAACTCGCGCGGAGCCCGCGTCCGCTGCCCAGGATGCGCCTCAATCCGGACGTGACCAGCCTGTTCCAGTTCCGCTACGAGGACTTCGAGCTGACCGGCTACGACCCCCACCCGCACATCGCCGCCGCGGTTGCAGTGTAGGTCGCAGCGCGGGTGTCGGGGTCAGACCCCTGGTCACAGCGGCTGCAGAATCACGAGAGCGTCTTGGCCAGGGGTCTGGCCCCGCTCCACGCCATCATCCCAGCAGCCAGCGCACCACCCGGCCTGCCGCGAACGCGATGACCGCCAGGATGAGATTGGCCACAACGCCCGTCGCGAAGTAGGTGGCGGTCTTGGACGTCCAGGTCATCCGCGCGCTGGGCGGCAGGCCCCTGAGCCCCCAGTCGGCCACGGTGAGGGCCATCGCGCCCGCCAGCACGAGCCAAACGGGCGCCTTGAGATAGCCGGCGGCGCCTGTCGCGAGAATGATGGCGTAGGCGACCGTGCCGCGCAGCGTCCCAGTTAACGCTGGCATGGCTGCACAGGGCCGGCGGCTGGTGCAGAATGGGTCATGTGGACCTCGGGCCTCCGCAGATCCTGCGGGCGGGAGCGAAGGCCGGCTCGGTGCCCCCCCAATCCATACGTAGCTACTCATGTGCACGGCAAGGCCGCAGCAGCAACGGCCTGCCCAGTCCGAGGGCAACCGATTGGTGTGTGGAATGCCGGTTGTTCGTTGGTTAGGCAGTAAAGTGGTGCAATTCTGTCACCAATGCGGCAAAGGGACTCGCTACAACTTAAGCTACAAGAGTTGTGGCACGACGGCTGGGGTGGTGCGGATACTCGACTACGGCTGGAGGATTGCCTCCGGTCTCATTTGGGATTGTCCGTTCTGTTGGGCTCGGTTGGCGCGTGCGGCGCAAAATTGTGTAGATGGAGAGAGCATTATGACGGTGCGGAGAGATAGGACAGATAGGGAAGTGGCGGCGCGCTCGGCGCGCGGCGTGAGGGGGGCTTTGCTGGGGTGCGCGAGCGCTGCTGCGTTGGCGGCGTCCGTTACGGCTGTCCCTGGTCAGGCGGTGGCACAGGTACCCCCAGGGCAGGGGTGCTTGACCGATGTCACCAAGAACTCCGCGATGACGCTGGAGACTGCTGGTCATCAGCATGCGTTTTCGGGAACCACCGACGAGGCTGGCGCCCACAATCACGATATCAAGTTCAACATCAACGCTGACCTGCCGTTCCCGTTTCCGGACATCAACATCCCGATAAATATTCCGAATGCCACATCGACGGAGGGAGCTCACAAGCATACCTTCGCAGGTGCCACTGGTGTGGCCACTGACAAGATCACCATCCCTGCTGGAACCTTCGTGACTGATGTCACGAGCAATGCGGGCCTTGTCAGCGGTAGCGGCGCTTTCGCCTGCGGTCCAGGGGCGTCGGCCACTGGAACGAACGCCAACGCCTTTGGCACCGGGGCTACGGCCAACGGTAATGGCGCAACCGGCCTCGGTGCCTTCGCCAATGCGCTCGGACCTGTAGCTACCGCGGCCGGTTATTCGGCTACGGCCGACGGTGCAGGCGCCACTGCGACGGGCGCGCGGTCGGACGCCCTGGGATTGCGGGCAACTGCAACCGGCTATGATGCCACCGCGATCGGCACCGACGCAACGGCGACCGGCGCAAACGCGCTCGCGTTCGGCTTCGGCGCCACGGCCACCGGCGCCAACTCCGATGCCATCGGGCCGTTCGCGACCGCGACGGGCTACGACGCCACCGCCATCGGTCCCGCCAGCACCGCCTCGGGCGCGAACTCGTTTGCGTTCGGTCCGGGCGCCACGGCTGTCGGCGCCAACAGCGGTGCGGGAGCCTTCGGCACGGCGGTCGGCTTCGGTGCCGGGGCCGCGCCTGGCGGCGTGGCTGTGGGTACGTTTGCGTCGGCCAATTTCGGTGGGGTGGCCGTGGGTCCGGGTGCACAGGCGGGCGGTGTGACATCGACCGCGATCGGCCCGGGCGCGCAGGCGACCGCCAGCAACTCGGCGGCGTTCGGCGCGGGCGCGGTTGCCAATCAGACCGGTGAGATGTCCTTCGGCGTGGGCGGCCCGGTCGCATCCGGCGGCAACACCTACACGACGCCCGGCATCACCTCGGACGACAGCAAGGCGCGCCAGTCCGGGCCGCTGCAGCTGGTCACCACCGATGCTGCGGGCCACCTCGCCTCCGACGGCGGCGCGG
>Ga0075421_100012557_pt1 | contig 10528 bp, 4 predicted proteins | sample SoiMetdeltSBSDD5_FD_75292 | JGI IMG/M metagenome (GOLD analysis project Ga0075421, IMG submission 75292) | Bulk soil microbial communities from a Populus tree surrounding site in Tennessee, USA - Soil MetaG P. deltoides SBSDD5 | ecosystem: Environmental > Terrestrial > Soil > Tree plantation... | reverse complement strand
CGCTCCTGGGACCTCCTCGGCGGCGTGTCCTACGCCTTCAGCGACGACGAGGACCGCTTCCTCGTCGACTTCGCGATCAGCTTCAAGTGGTGAGCCCTGACATGAACGAAAGTAGTCCTCGTGCCGCGCGGCGGCACCCTTTCCCTCGTTCCAGTTTCCGTTCCTCCTTGAAGTTTGGCGCGAGGCGGGCGAAGCCCGCCGGCGCCAGGAACCGAAAGATTCCCGGACCCGCCGACCCGTTCCTTACCTGCTGTGGAGGTCTTACCCGGGGCGCGCCGGGAAGCCGCGGTGACGAAAGGGGCCGGTTCGCCTCGACTTGGAGCCGGAGAGGTCGATGGCCCGGTTCCTGCCGTGAGGAGGGCCGGGTGGAGGTTCTACCGATGCGCGGAATCAGGATCGTTCTCGTTCTCTGTCTCCCTGTCCTCGTCGCGGCCTGCTCCGACGGAAGCGGGTCGGGCACGGTGGTCCAGGGGGCCACGGCCGAGTCCTGCATGCGCTGCCACAACGGCTCCTCGCACGATGACTACGCGGGCTCGGGGATCGAGAACCCCCACCCGTTCCCCGGGGGCGGGACGCTCCGGTGCACGCAGTGCCACGGCGGCGATCCCGTCATGGGCTCCATGGCCGGGAGCCACGTGCCCCCTCCGCCCGAGATCGGGGACGAGGCGAACCAGACCCGGAACGCGCACGCGTACTTCAACCGCCGCACGCTGGCCGGGATCGACAAGTTCCCGGACTACACCGTGAACGGCAGGACCTGGTCCGCGCTCGATTACCTCGCCTTCGTGAACCCGGGCGACCTGCGGGTCGTCACCACGGGTAGAGGCTGCGGCGCATGCCATGCCGGACACGCCGAGAGCACCTCGCGGGGGCTCCTCGCCACCGAGGCGGGGATCCTCTCGGGGGCGAGGTTCACGCTGGGGGCCGAGGTCTCCGTGGCGGAGAGCACGGGCCTCTACGAGAACACGGTCTCCGATCACGGCTTCCGCGAGGCCACGAGCTTCAACTACCAGGCGGGCACCGGCCCCACGGGGTCGGCGCCCCGCCTCATCGAGTACCCGGTATACAGCGTGTTCGGGGATCCCAGCCCGGACGCGATCTTCCAGAACCCCGCGTACGACGCCCTGAACCTTCCCGCGGGGGTTCGCCCGGACAACTCGGTGATCGCGGGCTCCCCGCTCGCGAACCTCTTCCACGAGCAGATCTCCTTCACGTGCGGCGACTGCCACCTCGGAAGCGCGGGCGCCAACAACCGCTACGGGGACTTCCGCTCGTCCGGCTGCACGGCCTGCCACATGAGGTACAGCCAGGACGGGCGAAGCCGGAGCAGCGACCCCCGCATCCGGAAGAACGAGCCGCTGAACGTCGATGCCATCGACGCCCCCGAGAGGCCCCACGTCGCGAGGCACAGGATCGCGAGCATCGCGAAGGCGCTGACGACGGGTGAGCAGGCGCAGGGGATCGATGATTTCACCTGCGCGGGATGCCATCAGGGCTCGAATCGCACCGTGATGCAGTACTGGGGCATCCGGCTGGACCAGAACGCGGACCTCAGGAACCGCGTGCAGTATCCCGCGAACCCGGACAGCTTCCTGAACACGGCGCTCGACACGCGGCTCTTCGATCCGCAGGTCAGGAACCAGACGTTCAACGGCAGGAACCCGAACCAGTACATCCTCCGCGAGGACTACGACGGCGACGGCAGGGACGACACGCCGGCGGATGTCCACTACGAGGCAGGGCTCGGATGCATCGATTGCCATGGGAGCTACGACCTCCACAACGGCCGGATCGCGAACCCCACCGAGGCGATGGTGCTGAGCCACATGGAGCAGGCCGTCGGGATCCAGTGCGAGAGCTGCCACGGCACCATCGAGGCCTACGCGGCCACACAGGCCGGAATCACCTACGATGGCCGGCCCGCGGACCTCGCCGTGGACCGGGCCGGAAACGTGCTCCGGCACGTGAGGCGGGATACCGGCGGCCATTACTTCCTCGTGAGCCGGCTCACGGGCAGGACCCATTACATCAAGCAGACCCGGGACACCGTTTCCGACAACGGGAAGGTGAACCCCCTCACGGGCTCGCCGATCTTCAACCCCAGGGCTTCCTATGCCATGGGCCGCGTGGATGCCGATCCCGCGAACGGAGTGGGCCCGGTCCAGACCGGGAGCGTCACGGCGGGCTTCAGCCATGGCGACAGCATGAGCTGCGTCTCCTGCCACGCCGCGTGGACGAACAACTGCATCGGATGCCACCTGAAGGGCGAGTACGACACCGGCAACAACTTCAGCAATATCACGGGAGAGAGGATCGTCTACAAGCAGGCGAACGCCGACTTCACCTACCAGACGCCGGTGCCGTTCCAGCTCGGCATCGATACGCACAACAAGATCAACCAGATGCAGCCGAACACGCTGGTCTTCTACCAGTGGATCGACCGCCTGGCCAATCGATCGAGGATCTTCTCCTTCTCGGACCGGAACTCGAGCGGCAACAACCCGGGCACCGGCGGCCGCAACGCGTTCCCGGCCCTCAGCCACAACGTCATCATGCCCCACTCCATCCGCGGCAGGGTGGACCCCGACGATGAGGGGCCGAGGTACTGCGTCGCGTGCCACCTGACGAACGATGGCCTCGCCGCGAACGATCTTCTCTACGAGAGCTTCCGCGCAGCCCTGGGGACGAACGACTTCGCCGCGCTCGACTTCGATATCCTCAGGGACCACATCGGCAGGAACACCGGGAACCAGATGAACTCGCCGCTCTGGGTGCACATGGTGAGCGGGCTGGGATCGGGGCTCTTCCTCTTCGACGAGAACGGTTGCCCCGTGAACACGCTCGACGCGAACGACAACCGCTTCGGGTGCGAGGGCGTGTCGCCCGCGGACAGGTTCGCCGTCGGCAACGTGAAGTACAACCTCGACCGCATCGTCGAGCCCACGGGGGTCTCGAACGCCTCGAACAACCACCAGTTCCTGGAGCCGCCGGTCCCGAACCGCCGCGACGGCGCCCTGGACCCGAACCTGGCCGGGCCCCTGGGAGCGACCTTGATCCGGAAGCTCTCGGACCCCCTCACCGGCATCGTCCTCGACTCCTGGCTCGATGCGGACGGCGCCCTCCAGGGCGATGCGCCGAATCACGTCCCGCCCCCGTAACCCGTTCCCGTCCCCCTCCCCGTACCCGTTCCCCTCCCCGTACCCGTTCCCCTTCCCGTGCCCGCTCCGCCTCCCGATTCTTCTTCCCGTCCCCCGGGGGAAGAGAAAGGCAGATAAGGAAAGCAGGAACGAAGGAAAGCAGGAATGGGAATGGAAAGACCCAGCTCTTCCGGTCCTATTGATCGTGCCGGCGAAGCCGGCCACTGAAATCGGGGGTTCTTCGTCCCCGTACCCCTTCCCGATTCCCGGTCCTCCACGCCCCACGCTCCCAGTTCTAGGAGGCATGAAGTATCCTCCAGGGCCAGAGGACGAAAGGGAGATGGATCCCATCATCCAGGCCGAGCTTCTCGAGCGGGCGAGGAACGGGGACCGCGCTGCCGTCGGTTCCTTGCTCGAGGCGCAGCGCCCCGCGCTGAAGCGCATGCTGGCGATGCGGATGGATGGGCGGCTCCGGGGACGGATCGACCCCGCGGACATCATCCAGGACGCCTTCCTCGAGGCATCGCTCCGCCTCGAGGCATACCTGCGCAATCCGACCATGCCTCTCTGGCTCTGGGTGCGGTTCATCGCGGTCCAGCGCCTCCATGCGACGTACCGCGAGCACCTCGGCTCGAAGAAGCGGGATGCGCGGCGCGAGGTCGATCTCGCCGGCGGCTACCAGGTCGAGGCGACATCGGAGGCTCTCGCGGCACAGCTCCTGGGGAAGCTCTCGACCCCTTCCCAGACCGTGGTGCGAGCAGAGCTCCGCGCCCGGCTCCTCGAGACCCTGGATTCCATGGATCCCATGGATAAGGAAGTCATCGCGCTCCGGCACTTCGAGCACCTCGGGAATGCGGAGACGGCCCAGGTCCTCGGGATCGACGAGTCCGCCGCGTCGAAGCGCTACCTGCGCGCCATGAAGCGCCTGCGCAACCTCCTCGATCGCATCCCCGGCATGGCCGAGTACCCATGGCGGTGAACGAGGAGAGCCCGCCGAGCGAGGCGCGGGAGGAGGTCGAGCGGCTCGCGCAGGAGTTCGTGGAACGAAAGCGCCGGGGAGAGAAGCCGTCCATCGAGGAGTACATGACGGCCCACCCCCGGCTTGCGGACGAGATCCGGGACCTTTTCCAGACACTCCTCATCGTCGAGGACCTGGGAGCGAGCGCCACGAGCTCCGCCGCCGCGGCCTCACCAGCCGAAAGCTCGCCGGGAATCCAGGAGGTCGGAGAGTACCGCATCCTGCGCGAGATCGGGCGAGGAGGGATGGGCGTCGTCTACGAGGCGGAGCAGGCCTCCCTGGGGAGGAGGGTGGCTCTCAAGGTGCTGCCGCTCCATTCGCTCCTCGATCAGAAGCGTCTCGAGAGGTTTCAGCAGGAGGCCCGGGCCGCGGCGCGCCTGAGCCACCCCAACATCGTGCCCGTCTACGGCGTCGGCGAGCACCTCGGGATTCACTACTACGCGATGCAGTACATCCCCGGACAGGGGCTCAACAGGGTGCTCGAGGAGGTCCGGAGGCTCCGCGAGGCCGGGATCTCGGAAAGCGATTCGGCGGATGCATCGAGCTCCTCGAGCCTCGCAGCCGGGCTCGACTCCCGTGGAGGGCGGGGATCGAGGGAGAGGTACTACCGCAACATGGCCCGCCTGGCGCGCGACGCGGCGCTCGCCCTCGACTACGCCCACGGCGAGGGGATCCTTCACCGCGACGTCAAGCCATCGAACCTGCTCCTCGATACGGGGGGCCGCGTGTGGCTGACGGACTTCGGCCTCGCGAAGGCCGAAGGGAGCGCAGACCTGACCCACAGCGGCGACTTCGTGGGAACGATCCTCTACATGGCGCCGGAGCGCTTCAAGGGCTGGAGCGATCCGCGGAGCGACGTCTACGGGCTCGGGATCACGCTCTACGAGCTCATCACACTGCGTCCGGCGTTCCAGCAGCGCGACCGGGCGCAGCTCCTGCGCAAGGTCGCATCCGAGGAGCCGCCCGCCCCACGGCGCATCGATCGCGCCATTCCCCGCGACCTCGAGACCATCGTCCTCAAGGCCATCGCCAAGGAGCCCGCGCAGCGCTACGACGGAGCGCGGGCGATCGCCGAGGACCTGGAGCGTTTTCTCGAAGGCCTCCCGGTGAAGGCGCGACGGTCTCACCCCCTGGGCCGTCTGGGGCGATGGTGCGGCCGCAACCCGCTGCCCGCATCGCTCGCTGCCGCCGTGCTCTGCCTCCTCATCCTCATCGCGACGATCTCATCGGCAGCCGCGGTCCGCCTGGCAGGCGAGCAGGCGGAGAGGGCGGAGCAGCTCCGGTCGGCCTACCTCTCCGAGGCCGTCGCGCTCCGGGCGAGCGCGCGCCCGGGAAGGAGGCTGGATGCGCTCGAGGCTCTGGGCAAGGCGGCCGCGATCCGGCGAGGGCCGGACCTCGTGGACGCGGCCATCGCCTCCTTCGCCGAGCTCGATCTCCGGCGCGTCAAGCACCTGAAAAAGGGGAAGAACGACATCTACAACTTCTCGCCCGATGGACGGCTCGCTGCCATGGCGGAAGTGACGGGGGAAGTGAGGGTCTCGGAAGTGGACGGAGAACGGCAGCTCTACACCCTGCCCGCTCCCGGCTTCCCGCTCGCCTACTCGTGGCCCCAGTTCAGCAGGTCCGGGAAGCTCCTGGCCGTGAGACACGACGGGGTCTCCCGCAGGGAGTGGAAGGTCTGGGATCTCGATCGCCGTCTGGTGCTGGTCCAGATGGGGAACGCCAGCGCCGAGAACTGCATGGACTTCTCCCCCGGCAACCGGTGGGTCGTCCTCGGCACGAACGGGAACTGGGTCCGGATCTTCGACCTCGACACGGGCGAGCCCACGGCCGACGTGGGAAGGGGCTCCGCGCAGATCCGGCTCGTGAGCATCCATCCCGGAGGAAGGCTCCTCGCGTACTCCGATGAGATCTCCGGCCAGGTGCACGTTTACGACAGGGAGGAGGGAAGAGTCATCCGGCGGCTGCCGGGCACCGGATCGCAACGCTTCTACGGGCTCGAATGGCATCCGGACGGCCGCTCCCTGGCCGCCGCCAGCAACGATCACCTGGTGCACGTCTGGAACGCCCTCACCGGCGAGCGCCTGCGCACGCTGCAGGGCCACTGGGCGGAGGTCCAGGGGGTCGGCTTCCATCCGCTCGGGTACTTCCTGGCGTCCTGGGGCTGGGATCCCGCAGTGCGCTTCTGGAGCCCGGGCTCCGATCGGCCCCTGTGCACCATCTACCAGAAGGAGGGGCACTTCACGGGCAGCAACACCGTTTTTTGGACGGCGAACGACGAGAGCATCGATGTGTGGGAGCTGGCATGGCCGCTGCCCGCGTTCACGCTGTTCGGACACGAGGGCCTCGCCACGAAGCAGCCCCATTGCATCGCGCTCGCGCCGGGAGGAGCCATCGCGGCGACCGGCGGAGACGATGGGGTGCGGCTCTGGGACCTCCGGGGCAGGCGGGAGCTGGCGCATCTTCCGGACGGGAAGGTGCTTTCCGTCATTTTCGATCCCGCGGGGACGGACCTCTACACCGCCGGCTTCGACGGTCTCCGGCGCCGGTCTCTTCGCCTCGATCTTCAGGGGAATAGCCTCGTCCTGGGACCTCCCCGGCGCCTGGTGGATCTCGACAACTGGCAGCGGGCGAGCCTGGGTGCGAACGGGACCTTGCTTGCGGCCGTTCAGGACAGTAGCACCGCCTGGATTCTCGATACACGGAAGCCCGAGAACGCGCGCGTCTTCAAGGGGCTGCCCGGGGACTGGAGGGTGGCTCTCAGCCCGGACGGATCGCGCCTCGCGGCAGGAAGCACCCTGAGCGAGGAAGTTTGGGTGTGGAACGTCGCCGACGGACAGGTCATCCGGAAGGTGCCCGGCGCGCGCGCCAGGCCCCTGTTCCACCCGTCCGGGTCTCTCCTCGCCCTGTGCACTCCCGCGGCGGTGACCCTCGTCGGCGTGGAGGACGGCGCGGTGGTCTGGAGCATCGAGCGGGACCAAAACCTGAACTTCTCGGGAACCATCACTTTCGATCGCGAGGGTCATCTTGCAGCGTTCACGCAGAGCGACTCGAGGATCTGGATCGTCGAGGCGAGGACCGGGAGGAAGCTATCCGAGCTCGAGGCGGCCGAGCCCATCCAGGTCACGGGGCTCGCACTCGAAGGAGGGGTCCTGGGGGCCTCGACCGTGGGCCGCCGCTTCCACGTCTGGGACCTGAATGGGCTGGGCCGCGAGATCGCCCGCCTCGGGTTGACCTGGGTTGTGCCGGCGGCGGGAGCGCCTCTCGGCGACGGTCCTCCGATTCGCGCAGCGGTCGTCGAGCCCTCCATCGACCTGCTCGATGGAGAGCGCATCTCCGCGGACTCGGAGGACATCATCCGTCCCCGGCGCGCCGTGGCCTTCCTGCCGCGGCTCGAGACCTTCGCCGACATCGACGGGGCGCTCGCTTCCCGGCAGATACTGATCACCGCGGGTGAGACCTGGAGGTTCCGCCGCGGCCGCGCGGAGCCCTCCAGGGGGCTCGAGTGGACGGGAGAGGACTTCGACGAATCCGGCTGGGAGAGCGGCAGGAGCCCCGTCACGAGCTGGGAGGCGGAGGCCGGCTCCTCGAGCGCCAGCCTGAGCGATCAGGCGGGAAACTACACGTCTGTGTATCTCCGAAGGGCCGTGGACATCACCGACCCCTCGGCGGTGTCTCACCTGGTCCTTGCCGTGGACCTGGAGGATGGACTGGTCGCGTACTGGAACGGCGAGGAGATCGGCCGGACGAACGCCGGAGGGCCCGGCGAGCCGCTCTCGTACAAGAGCGTCGCGAAGCGGACCGATGTGACTCGAGTCATGGAGCGGTTCGAGGTACCCGCGGACCGCATCCGCCCCGGACGCAACACGATCGCTCTGCACGTGCTCTCCTATGCGCTCCATTCGCGGGTGTACGCGTCACCCATCCTCTACGCCGTCCACACCACGACGAACAGGGATCAGGACAGGAAGCTCACCGAGAACCTGCTCCTGGATGCGCGCGGTCGTCCGGAGGCATCGCTTCTCGCCTACAGGGAAGGCCGGATCTGTCAGAGGGCCGGAGAGGTGACGCTCGCCCTCTCGCACTTCGAGCGCGCGTGCGAGGGCGACAGCGTCTTCGCCGAACCCTATCTCCGCCGGATCGCCTGCCACCGCGCCCTGGGCGAGTTCGCGCGCACGGAGTCGCTGGCGCGCGATGCCATCGAGAAGAACGTCATCCTCGATGCCGGCCGCCTCTGGGGGACATGGCTCCGCGCGAGCCTCGTCGATCTCCGGAGGACCCCGGCGGAGCTCCTGGGCTCGTTTCCCCGGGATCCGGGGCCGGAGCTCGCCTCGGCATCGCGCGTGTACCGGCGCCTCCTGGAGGAGCTGGCGGCGAAGCGAAGGGTCCGGATCAACTGCGGCGGTGGAGAGGTTCAGGGGCCGGAAGGAGAGGTGTGGCTCGCGGACTGCTTCTCCATGGGTGGAAACCCCATGGAGAAGGGAAGACCTCCCGGGCGGAAGATCGGCGCGCCGAGGACGGACTCGCCACCCGAGGGGACCGAGCGCTGGTTCCCCGGAAACAGCCCGCCGCGCGACGCGTATGCCATCCCCGTCCCCCCCGGGCGCTGCCGGGTGTCGCTCCACTTCACAGAGTGGGTGCACCACACCCCTCTGAACCGGGTCTCCGACATCGTCATCGAGGGGAAGGTGGTTCTCGAGGGCCACGAGCCCCTTCAGGCGGGCTATGGGGTGAAGGACGTCCGATCCTTCGAGGTCGAGGTCGTCGACGGAAAGCTCGACCTGAGCTTCGTGGCGCACGAGGGGGTACCGCTCCTCACCGACATCGAGATCGAGATCCTGGACGACAAGACCCCGTAGCATGGCAACCCGCTCGGCCATGGGATCGCGCGCCCGGAAGGCGGGGCGCGTGGCGCTCCTCGCGAGCATGCCGGCCCTCCTCGCCGCGGCGGCAGCCCCCTTCCTCGCCCTGGATGCCTTCCTGCCGGGCATGCTGCTCACCTACCCGCCCCGCGGGATCGTCGCGGCGCTGGCCTCGATCGCGGCGGTACCGTGCCTCCTGAAGAAGCGATGGGTGGGCCTCGGGGGGTGCCTCGTCGCGTTGTGTCTCGCCCTCCTCGCATCGCTTGGAGGGGGCCGGGGCGCGTGCCCCCCCGGAGCGTGGACGCTCCTCGCCCTGAACACGAAGGACGGATTCGGCGACGGCGCCGGTCTCGCGGATCTCTGCCGGCGCGAGCGCGCGGACATCCTGAGCTTCCAGGAGGTCCGGCCGGAGAGTCGGCCCCGGCTCGACGCGGCGCTCCCGGAGTACAGGTTCTTCGCGCCCGATCCCGCGAGGAATCCCGAGCTCGACCCCCGCTCGAAGAACGTCCGCTGCGTCACCGGGATCCGGAAGACGCTCCTCGAGGCCGAGGACGAGCCCCTCGTCGAGGGAGCGATCACCGGCTACCGCACCTTCGCGGTGGGGATCGGAGGCAGCGAGGGCAGGCTCTGGATCGTGAACGTTCACTCGACCAAGCCCGTCAACATCGCGAGACCCTGGTGGTCCTTCGTGACGAGCGCCTGGTGGAAGGCGAGCCGCCACCGCGAGGAGCGCGAGCGGCTCGAGGAGTGGCTCCGCGCCCGCCCCGAAGGCGACCGGGTCCTCGTCGCGGGCGACTTCAACGCGCCCGAGAGGACGTGGAACACGAGGATCCCGGGATTGACCATCGCGCACGAGGCGGCAGGGGCGGGATTCGGATGGACCTGGCCGGGCCGGTTTCCGCTATTCCGGATCGATCACGTCCTCGGGCGCGGAGTCGACTTCTGCTCGTACGAGACGTTCGACTCGGGGTTCAGCGACCACCGCGGGCAGGTGGCGCGGTTCACCGTGCGGTAGGGCGACGATACATTCCGGGGGCTCATCTCACGGCTGCCGTCACCGGCACTCCCCCCGGCACTCCTCCAGCGCATCCGCCGTCCCGTCCTCCCCGCAAGCTTCCCGCCCGGGCGCCGGGGGCGGCGGGCCGCCCAGGAAGAGATGGCCCAGGAGCCCTATGGGGTCCGTGATGTCGAGCGCGCCATCGTCGTTCGTGTCCGCGGCGTCCTCGCAGGGGAGCGCCGCTCCGCCGCGGAAGAGGCGCTCGAGGACCACCACGGCATCGGTCAAGCTCACGACTCCATTGGCATCGGCGTCGCCGCGCCGGAAGGAGCCGGTCTCGACCCTGGCAGCGCCGCGGAGGACCGACACCGAAGACCCCGCGAAGTCTGCGACCGCGAGGTCCGGGAGCCCATCGCCATCCAGGTCCACGAGAGCCGCGCCGCGCACCTGGCTTCCCAGCGGAACCGTGTCGATGGGGCCGAAGCGGGGCTCGATACCCTGCGGCAGGAGCCTC
>Ga0075421_100012556_pt1 | contig 10530 bp, 10 predicted proteins | sample SoiMetdeltSBSDD5_FD_75292 | JGI IMG/M metagenome (GOLD analysis project Ga0075421, IMG submission 75292) | Bulk soil microbial communities from a Populus tree surrounding site in Tennessee, USA - Soil MetaG P. deltoides SBSDD5 | ecosystem: Environmental > Terrestrial > Soil > Tree plantation... | reverse complement strand
GGCTCGCGCTCGCGGATCAGCAGCCCGGCCTGGGCCAGGTAGCGCACCGCGCCGGAGATCGCGGCTGGGCTCACTCGAAGCCCGGTGGCCAGCTCCCGGGCCGTGTAGCGCTCGGCGTCGTCAGCGAGGACGTACGCGAACACGCGGGCCGGCATGCGGGGCATCCCGGACTCGACGAGGATCAAGGCGAACCGTTCGACGAAGCGCAGGACCGCCTCGTGCTGGTCTTCTGCGTCGCCTGCTGCCACCGCGACCTCCCGACCACTGGCTCGGCTACGCCCACAGTTTAGAGGTTTCACAAAATTGTGAAGCGCAAGGCTTCCACCCGGAGTGGGTGGTGACTGATTGCCGCGGCGCCGTGACGCTGTCGCTATAGGACGTCCGATGCGCCCAAGGAGCACGTATGACTACCGACCAGATCCTCTATGGCCTGGCACTCACGGTGGCTCTCGCGGTCGGCTGTCAGATCGTGGCCGGCCGACTTCGCATCCCGGCGCTCATTCTCCTGCTGCCGGTCGGCTTCTGTGCGGGAGCGCTCACCGACGACGTCCATCCCGACCAACTGCTGGGATCGCTTTTCGAGCCGCTGGTTTCGCTTTCCGTCGCGATCATCCTGTTCGAGAGCGGTCTCGGGCTAGATCTGCGCAAGCTCAAGGGCGGTACGCGCCGCGTCGTGATCCGGCTACTGGCCTTCGGCGTGCCGATCACCTGGGCGCTCGCAGGCGGCGCCGCCGCTGTTTTCCTCGGCATGTCGGCTTCGGCGTCGATAATGATCGGCGCGATCCTGATCGTGTCCGGCCCGACCGTCGTTGGGCCGCTTCTCTCACACGTACGCCCGAGCGATCGGATTCGGCACCCGCTGATCTGGGAGGGGACGCTGATCGATCCGATCGGCGGCATCATCGGTGCCCTCGTTTTCCATGGGATCGTGTCCGGCGGTGTCGCTGGTCAGGACGTCCGCCCGGGGCGGTTCCTCGGCAGCGTGGCCATCGGGCTTGTCGCCGGCGTGATCGGCGCCGCCGTGCTCTGGTTCTTGCTCCGCACCCTGGATCTCCCCGAGATCCTCGGCACCAACGCGATGATCGCGACCGTGGTCGCCGTGGCGGCCCTGAGCGACGCCGTACGTGACGATACCGGCCTGATTGCCGCAATCGTCATGGGCCTCGTGGTGTCCAACGTCGAGGGATTCGACGTCGCGGCCAGGAGACCGTTCTTCGAGACGGTTGTTCAGCTGATCCTCGGCGTTCTCTTCATCTCGATCTCGGCGTCTGTGACGCCGTCGTCGGTCAAGGACGTCCTGATTCCGACCCTCGGCCTGGTCGCCGTCCTGGTGCTCGTGGCCCGGCCGCTGGTGGCGTTCCTCTCGACCGGGCGTAGCGGCCTGACTCGCGGCGAGCGGGCGTTCGTCGGCTGGATGGCCCCCAAAGGCATTGTGGCCGCCTCCACCGCGTCTGCCTTCGGCGCCAGCCTGGTTGACGAGGGGGTCGCCGGAGCCGACGACATCCTGCCGGCCACATTCCTCGCGATCGTCATGACGGTGACGCTGTACGGCGTGACCGCCGCGCCAATCGCGAGGACGCTCCGCGTACTGCGGCCCTCGGGCGCCCGGCCGCTCATCGTGGGTGGCGATCCATGGGCGATCGGTGTCGGACGGGCCCTCCAGAAGGCCGGCCTGGACGTCCTCATGTGGGCCGGACGAGACGAGCAGCGAGAAGCCATCCGGCGAACCGGCCTGCGGGTGGCGCCGGGTGAGTTGCTGGCCGCTGCCACCGGACGTCGCGCCCAGCTCGAGGGCATCAGCGAGGTGTTCCTCCTGACCGCCGAGGACGACTTCAATGCTCTGGCCGCGGTCGTGTTGCCGGGCAGCCTGGATGGGCGGGTCTACCGGGTGGCTGCGCCGCATCGCAGTCACGGCGTGGTCGCGCCGTACACCGGCGGCGAATTGCTGTTCGACGAGACGTTGACCCGGTCGGCGCTGACCCGCCGCTTCGACCAGGGCGCCCGGATCCTGGCCGTGCCGGGCGAGCAACCCGTACCCGACGGAGGCTCGGTGCTCTTCGTCGTACGAAAGGACCGTCGGCTTGCCCCGGTCACGACGCACGACCAGCCTTCGGCAGAACCGGGGGACTCGCTGGTGATCCTGGGAGCTCCGGCGGTGCCGAGCGCGGGCTGAATGGTAAATCGGACGGCTTGTTCATACGTTTCACAAATTTGTGAACACTATGTACGCTCGCCGATATGACATCTCTCGCGATCTCGGTGTCGGGCCTCGTGAAGACGTTCGGTTCGACCCGCGCTCTGGACGGACTGGATCTGTCGGTGGCGACCGGCGAGGTGCACGGCTTCCTCGGTCCGAACGGGTCGGGCAAGACCACGACGATCCGGGTGCTGCTCGGCCTGCTGCGGGCTGACTCCGGCGCAGTCCGGCTGCTCGACGGCGACCCATGGCGCGACGCGGTCGCCCTGCATCGCCGGCTCGCCTACGTCCCCGGTGACGTGAACCTGTGGCCCAATCTCACCGGCGGCGAGGCCATCGACCTGCTCGGCCGGCTGCGCGGCGGCCTCGATCCGAAGCGGCGGGCCGATCTGCTGGACCGGTTCGACCTCGACCCGACCAAGAAGGCGCGGTCGTACTCCAAGGGCAATCGCCAGAAGGTGGCGCTGGTCTCCGCCCTCGCGTCCGACGTCGACCTGCTGATCCTCGACGAGCCGACCTCCGGCCTCGACCCGTTGATGGAGGCGCTCTTCCAGGACTGCATCGACGAGTGGAAGGACGAGGGCCGTACCGTCTTGCTGTCCAGCCACATCCTCGCCGAGATCGAGGCGTTGTGTGACCGGGTCAGCATCATCCGGCTCGGCAAGACGGTCGAGACCGGGACGCTCGCCGACCTGCGGCACCTGACCCGTACGTCGATCGCCGCCGAGACCGAGCGGCCGATCAGCGGTCTGGACGAGCTGCCGGGCGTCCATGACCTGCATGTCGAGGGCGAGCGGGCCCGCTTCGACGTCGACACTCCGCAGCTCGACGGCGTTTTGCGACGGCTCACCGAGTTCGGCGTACGCAGTCTGACCAGCCAGCCGCCGACGCTCGAGGAGCTCTTCCTGCGGCACTACGGCGACGAGCTGGCGGCCAACGGCGTCGACGTGGCAGCCGGCGAGCCCGCCGGAGAACGGTCATGAGCAGTCTCGCCGGCACCGGAACGCTGATCCGCTTCATCCTGCGCCGCGACCGGGTACGGCTGCCGATCTGGGTGCTCGGCATCGCCTTGTCGATGATGGGCTCGGTCGCGAGCTTCGCCGACACCTACCCGACCGCCGCGGATCGCCAGAAACGTGCCGAGGTGCTCGACAGCGCGATGGCGCAGCTGTTCGTCGGGCCGGGATACGGCACGGACCACTACACCTTCGGCGCGATGACCGCGAACGAGCTGCTGCCGTTCACAGCGATCGTGGTCGCACTCATGAGCATCTTCCTCGTCGTACGCCACACCCGGGCCGAAGAGGAGGACGGCCGGGCCGAGCTCGTCCGCGCCGGCGTCGTCGGTCGGCACGCATCGACGGTCGCCACGCTGACCGTCGTGTGCGGCGCGCAACTGCTCCTGGCGCTGCTCCTCACCTTCGGCCTGCCGGCCAGTCTCAGCGAGCTGTCGACCTCCGGATCGTTCGCGTTCGCCGCGGCTCTCGCCGGCGTCGGCCTGGTCTTCGCCGGCGTCGCCGTCGCGGTGGCGCAGCTGACCGCCAACGCCCGGACCGCCCTCGGCATCTCGTCGATGGTGCTCGGGGCGACGTACCTGATCCGGGCGATCGGCGACATGACCGGGACCAACCTGGCCTGGCTCTCGCCGTTCGGCTGGGCGACCGAGATGCGGGCGTACGTCGACGTGCGGTGGTGGCCGCTGCTCCTGTCGGCCGGACTCACGATCGGACTGGTCGCCGCGGCGGTACGGATCAACGCCCGGCGCGACGTCGGGAGCGGCATCATCGCGGACCGGCCGGGCCGGCCCACGGCGTCGCCGCTGCTGGGCAGTCCGTTGGGGCTCGCCTTCCGGCTCCAACGGGTCAGCCTGCTCGCCTGGAGCCTGTCGCTGTTCCTGCTGGGTCTGGTCTACGGCAGCATCGCCGACGAGGCAGCCAGCCTCTACGAGGACATCAGCGCCCTCGACGACTACCTGGCGCGGATCGGTGCGGCCGACCCGGCCGACCAGTACCTCGCGATCACGCTGTCCATCTCGGCCCTGATCGCGGTCGGCTACGCCGTGCAGTCGACGCTGCGGGCCCGTGGCGAGGAGGCCGGGAAGCGGGCCGAGCCGGTGCTCGCCGCCTCGGTCAGCCGCTGGCGATGGGCCGGGAGCCACCTCGTCATGGCGCTCGGCGGCAGTGTCGTGCTGATGTTCGCGTACGGCTTGGGCGTCGGGGTCTCCCGGGCGATCAGTGCTGAGGACCTCGGTGAGCTGCCCCGCCTGATCGGTGCGGCACTGGCGTACACGCCGGCGCTGTGGGTGTTCGCCGGGTTCGCGGTCGCGCTGTTCGGGCTGCTGCCGCGGGCAGTCGGAGCGGCGTGGGCGCTGCTCGGATTCGTCGCGTTCGTCGGGTTCCTGGGGCCGCTGCTCCAGCTTCCCGAGTGGGTCTATGACATCTCGCCGGTCGAGCGGGTCCCGGATCTCCCGGTCGCCGAGTTCGCGGCCGGTCCGCTCCTGGCGCTGACCCTGATCGCCGCCGCGCTGGTCGGCGTCGGCCTGCTCGGCTTCTGGCGGCGAGACCTGGCGGAGGCCTGACCGCCGCCCGCCCCGCTGAGAGGACCGATCTTGCGCGGCACATCGGGCGGGTCGCGCCCTTTGGGTCCTCCCAGTGGGTGAGTGGCCAACCGCATGCCGACGGGCTTGTTGCAAGTAAGTCGCAACTGCGACTAATAATGAAGTGAACACAGGGAGGTGGCGCGTGCACGTACCTGACGGATTTTTCGAGGCGTCGACGTCGGTGGCCGCGGGTGGTGTCGCGCTCGTCGGGGTGGCTGCGTGCCTGCACGGCGCTCGGCGCGAGCTCGACGAGCGGACCGCGCCGCTGGCCGGCCTGGTCGCGGCGTTCGTGTTCGCCGTGCAGATGCTCAACTTCCCGGTCGGCGCCGGCACCAGTGGCCACCTCATGGGAGGCGCTTTAGCCGCGGTCTTGATCGGGCCGTGGGCGGGGGCGATGGCCGTCGCTGTAGTCCTCCTCGTCCAGGCGCTGCTGTTCGCTGACGGCGGACTGAGTGCGCTGGGCATCAACGTGATCCTGATGGCGCTGATCACGGCCGGCGTCGGCTACCTCGTCTTCCGGCTCGTGATGGGCGTACTGCCGAAGCGGCTCGCCTCGGTGCCGCTGGCGGCGGGTATCGGCGCGTTCGTCTCGGTGCCGGTCGCTGCGGTGGCGTTCGTCGGCTTTTATGCGATCGGCGGCACCGCTGACATCAGCCTCGGCGCCGTCGCGTCGGCGATGATCGGCGTCCACCTCCTGATCGGCATCGGCGAGGGCGTCATCACCGGACTGACCATCGGCAGCGTCATCGCGGTCCGGCCGGATCTGGTCTACGGAGCTCGGCGCCTACTGCCGCGACCACAGCTCGAGTTGCGGCCGGCTCCGACGAGGGGGACGACGTCATGACGACCGGAACTCCGACGACCGACACCGGACGGTCGCGGCGTACGAAGCTCTTCCTCCTGGCCGGACTGTTCGTCGCCTTGGCGCTGGCCGGAATCGGAAGCTACTACGCCAGCGCCGATCCGGACGGACTCACCAAGGTGTCCGAGGACGAAGGCATGGCCGAGTCGGAGACACCGCATGACCTGGCCGACTCGCCATTGGCCGGCTACGAGACCGAGGACGTCGACAACGACCGCCTGTCCGGCGGCATGGCCGGTGTCGTCGGCGTCGGGGTGACCTTCGTGGTCGCCGGTGGGGCCGCTCTGCTGATTCGGCGGCGCTCCCGCCCGTCGGACGACCGCGACGTCACCGAGGTCGAGGCGTCACGACCGTGAGCTCGAGCCGGTCCGACGGCCTCTATCGCCCGGGCACCAGCCTGATCCACCGGCTGCCCGCCCACGTCAAGGTCGTCGCCGTCCTCGGTTTCGTCATCGCCGTCGTCGCGACTCCAGGGCGGGCCGGAGCGGCATTCGTCGCCTACGCCGGAGTCCTCGTCGCCGTCACCGCCGTCGCGGGCATCGGGCCACGGTTCATCGCCCGCGGCTTCGTGGTCGAGCTGCCCTTCGTCGTCTTCGCGATCCTCCTGCTGTTCGTCGCCGGCGGCGAGCAGATCCAGATCCTCGGCCTGTCGATCAGCCGCGAGGGGCTGGCCGACGCCGCGACCCTGCTCGCCAAGGCGACCCTCGGAGTCTGGACGTCGATGCTGCTCGCCGGGACGACGCGGCCACAGGAGCTGGTCGCCGGGCTGCAGCGGCTACGGCTGCCGCGACTGCTGGTCGAGACGCTGTCGTTCATGGTCCGCTACATCGACGTGGTCGCCGACGACCTGCGCCGGATGCGGATCGCCCGTGACTCCCGGGGGTTCAGCGCTCGCGGGCCGCGGCATTGGCGGGTGCTCGCGTCGGCGGCCGGTGCACTGTTCGTCCGCTCGTACGAACGTGGCGAGCGGGTCCACCTCGCGATGCTGAGCCGCTGCTACACGGGCCGGCTCGTGCTCTACAACGATCGGCCGGCGACCCGGCGGGAGTGGTTGTCCGCGGCACTTTTGCCCGCGGTCGGGGCGATGGTCGCCGTGGCAGCTTGGGTGGCGACATCGTGAGCCGGCGAGCCCGTGGTGGAGGAGGGGCGATGACCGCACCGGCGCTGGAGGTACGGGAGCTCGCCTACGCCTATCCGGACGGGCGGCAGGTGCTCTACGGCGTCGACCTGACGATCGGAGACGGCGAGCGAGTCGCCCTGCTCGGACCCAACGGAGCCGGCAAGACGACCTTGGTGCTGCACCTCAACGGCATCCTGACGCCTGGCCACGGCTCGGTGACCGTCGGCGGTCTGCCCGTGGCGCGTGAGCAGCTGCTCGAGATCCGGCGCCGGGTCGGCGTCGTCTTCCAGGACCCGGACGACCAGCTCTTCATGCCGACCGTCGCCGAGGACGTCGCGTTCGGCCCGACCAACCTGGGTCTGAGTCGCGAGACGGTGGCCGAACGCGTGGCCGAGGCGCTGGCGGCAGTCGGTCTCGCGGCCGAGGCGGATCGGCCGCCGCACCATCTGTCCTTCGGCCAACGGCGCCGCGTGGCGGTGGCGACGGTGCTGGCGATGCGGCCGGAGATCCTGGTCCTCGACGAGCCGACCAGCAATCTGGATCCGGCGAGCCGTCGGGAGTTGGCCGAGATCCTCGAGAGTCTGTCGTTGCCGACGCTGATCGTGACCCACGACCTGCCCTACGCGTGGCAGCTGTGTCCACGGTCCGTGTTGCTCGACGAGGGCATCGTCGTCGCCGATCGACCGACGGCGGAGCTGCTGGCCGACGAGGAGCTGCTGCGGGCGCATCGGCTGGAGCTGCCCTTCGGATTCGACCCCCGGGTGCAGCCGGCTACGCCGTAGCAGCCGGCTTCGTCGCGTCGGTGGAGTCGCTGTCGGCCGCGACAGTGCCCCGCAGGATGACCTCGGCGACCAGCTCGGGGTCGTCGCCCATCGGCACGTGGCCGCAGCCCGGCAGGGCGATGTGCACGGCGTTCGGCAGCCGCTGGCGCGCGATGTCGGCTTCTCGAGGCAGCAACACTCGGTCCCGGTCGCCCCACGCGACGGTCGTCGGGACCGACGGCGCCGCGTGGCAGTGGTAGGTCTTCCCGGCGGCAGCCGTCGGCCGGAAGCCCACGGAGTCGCGTATCGCACGCGCGTCGCCGAGGAACCGCTCCTCGTCGATCCGCTCGGGATGCGAGTAGATCGTGCGTACGGACTCTCGACGGAGCCGGGGACGGGAGGCGATCCGGCGCAGCACCGAGTCGGGAAGCCGGGCCGACATCCGCAGGGAGCTCAGCAAGGTGATCGCGTAGCGCCGCTCGGCCATGGTCCAAAAGCCCGCCGGCGCCAGTGCGACGACGCTGCGGGCGAGTCCGGCGGCGCCGAGCTCGAGGGCGATCGCGGCGCCGAGCGAGTTGCCGACGATGTGCGGTGTCTCGATGCCGAGGTCGTCGAGGAGGTCACCGAAGTTGGCGATCGTCGTCCGCATGTCGTAGCTCATGTCCTTGGGGAGGCCAGGCGACTCCCCGAATCCGGGCAGGTCGATCGCGATGACCTCGCACTCCTCGGCGAGCAGCGGAATGACCGGATCCCAGGCCTGACGGCGATGCCCGATGCCATGGACCAGCAGTACGGGTTCGCCGGCTCCGGCGCGTACGTATCGAATGTCCAGGCCCATGGCGGCCCCACCTCCGAGTCGGCGTCCCTGCGGAATGACCGTGACAGTCATGGTGTCACATTGCGCCGCAGCTGGGAGCCGGTCCAGACACGGCGACTGCCTCCCTCCTCCACGCGCCCGCCGCGTGATCGGAATGCCACGTTTGGGCGACGCGCGAAGGAGGGAGGCCGCGATCGTGGGCCCGGAATCGCACGATTCGAGGCTGGCCTGACGGCGGGCGTCACACCGACAGGTCGATCAGCTCCTCGACCGGTCGCTCGGCCTCGGCCGGCGGTCGGGAGAGGAACAGCTCGGCGTGGTAGTAGCCGGTGTCCTCCTTGCCGTCGGCCGACAGGCCCAGGGCGTCGATCCGTTTCAGCGCCGCCTGCGCCTCCTCGTCGTCGGCGAACCGGCGCTGCCGGAAGGTCGGCGTCGCCAGTCGCTCGGTGACCAAGCCGAATCCGGCGAGCGATTCGGCGATCGGCTCGTAGGACACTTCGCGCAGCACCAGCGCGACGACCCAGGGTGGTTGCTTCGCCGCTGCCAGGACGCGTTCGAAGGTGCGGTAGGTGATGTAGCCGACGCCGCCGCTCACCGTGATCATCGTGGCGTCCGCTGCCGCCTCGCGCAGGGCCGGGCTGGGCTCGGTGGTCTCGAGGTCCTCGGCGAACCCGGCGTCGAGTTGGCCGGCCGCGCAGGCGTACGCGATGGCCGGGGCGGACTGGTCGAGGCCGACCGTACGGGGTGCGTCGGATCGGCGGTGCGCGGCGAAGTAGGCCCGGTCGTGGGCGATCAGCTCGGCCACGTTGTCGGTCCCGACTTCGGCGGCGTAGTGCTCGTAGAGGTCTTCGAGCGTGAGGTCATGCGCCAGCAGGGCGGTGTTGACGCCGTAGGAGCAACACAGGTCGACGATGATCTCGGGGCCGCTTCGTTGTCGGAGCAGCGATTGAACGATGCACTGCGCGTGATGCGGGATCTGGTACTCCAGCGGACGGAGTGCCGCGTAGTAGGCGCGTGGGTCGTCGCGGGTGTAAATCGCGTCGAAACAAGCTTTGCCAGCCAGGCCATCGTCTTCGAGTGCGTCTCGCGACGTCATCTGGTCCTTTCGAGGATTGTCAATCGGGCTATGCGACAGGCTCGACGAACACCGCTGCCGCATGGCGTGGGAATAGGTGAACGGGGCCACCCGGCGCTTCGAGCCGGGCGCCGCCGCCGTCGGGCGTGGCGAACACTTCGACCCCGGGGAAGCAGCCGACGGCCGCCAGCCGCGGCAGTTGCTCCGGGTCGTCCTGCAGGACCTCGCCGATCCGGACCAAGCGCACCGCACGCGGTCGCGACTGGACAGCTTCGGTGAGGGCGAGCGAGCGTTCCGGCGCGACCGGTGAACTGGTGGGAGACGGCGGCGGAATCGTTCCGCCGTAGGGCGATCTCACTCGGTCGCGAAGCCGCTGGGTCATCTTCGCGACGACGACGTCCCCTGCGACCTGCTCCCATCGACAGGCTTCGGCGTGGACGTCGGCCCACGCCACTCCGAGCACCTGCGCGAGGAACGCCTCGATCGTGCGGTGCCGCCGGACGGCCGACGTCGCCCGCTCCCGCCCGATCGAGGTCAACGCCCAGCCGCCGTGCGTCGACTGCAGGAGACCGGCGTCAGCCGCCGCTCGCGCGGTCGCACCGACCGCCGGATCGTGCAGCCGGTCTTGCAGCTGTGGTTCGCTGGCCGGCACCCGGTCCTCGCCGCAGTCGGCGACCACGCGTAGCAGCGTGTCGACCTTGGCTTCCACGCTCATGCCGATCACAGTCTCCGCGCGATGGGACATTCCGTCGTCAAGCCCAACTTAGTCAGCGTCGGTGAACTTCAGTAACCGGGCGCTGGGTCTTCCGGCCCTGTCCGGGCAGTTTGGCCCGGTGGCACAGTCGGCGCATGGCCGCCAATCCCGAGGGGGCGAGCCGGCTGCGAACGTCTGAGCCGGCGGGGGTGGACGACCTTGTCGCTGCAGGTCAGGAGGCACTTGCGCGCGCGGCCTGGGCCCAGGCGCGGGAGGCGTTCGAGGCAGCGGTCGCGGGTTCGGACGCGCCGGAGGCATGGGAGGGACTCAGTCGCGCCACCTGGTGGCAGGGCGACCAGGAGCCGACGATGGCGGCTCGAGAACAGGCCTATCGGGCATATCGCC
>Ga0075421_100012554_pt1 | contig 10530 bp, 7 predicted proteins | sample SoiMetdeltSBSDD5_FD_75292 | JGI IMG/M metagenome (GOLD analysis project Ga0075421, IMG submission 75292) | Bulk soil microbial communities from a Populus tree surrounding site in Tennessee, USA - Soil MetaG P. deltoides SBSDD5 | ecosystem: Environmental > Terrestrial > Soil > Tree plantation... | reverse complement strand
AATTTGGAAGCGTGATACCAGCCTCCGAGCGGTGACCAGAGTTTACCGCCGATCGAGGAGACATTGATGATCCTGCCCGAACGCTGTTTTCGCATGGTCGGCGGAACTGCTTTGATCAGGTGCGCTTGCGAAATCATCTGTAACAGCCTCCCGTATTTTCCCTGATGGGCTCGTCTATTTTGTCGCTCGCGAATCACCCGTTACAACGATCACACTCTAGCCGATTCCGTCGCGGTTGTGACTAGCAGACCGTGCCAATCTACTTGCAGGATATGCCAATCGTGAGAGCGGCGGCGTGGGCAACCGCAACACCATCAGTCTTGTGAGCGATTAGTTGACGCTTGTGTAAGAACAGCCCGTACCACCTCGGCGAGAGGCTGCCGGCGCCCTAGACTGGCGATGAAATCGAGCGGCTTTCGCTCGATTTATTCTTCTCCGGCTTCAGCAAGAAATTTTCTGCGCACGGTTTCCTTACCGAGCAGTTCACTGAGCGCGATCAACCCCAGAGCAATGCCGGCTATCCAGCCGAGCGCGGTCAAATTCTTCTTCTGTTGCTGTTGGCGTATTTGTACCACACTCGCTTGCGAAGGGATCACTCGAAGCGGCGTTTGAACCGATCGCAAAGCACCGCTGTCAGACGCAGCGGGCGTGAATTGCAGTTTCGCTTGATATTTGCCTGAGACTGTTGTAATAAAGAGCCGTGTTTCGTTAATGAACTCAACGGATCAGCGCAGGCGAAACACATCCTAAACTAACCTGCTATTAAATGAGGGGATGTCTCGGTAATCCGGCCTTTCGCCATGGATGGCGAAAACCGAATATCTCACGATCAACTCGGAGGCCCAGCCAATGGACCGCCTTACAAATAGAGGAGGCGCATCATGCCTATAGGTCTCGTTGAACTTGCCACAACAGTCGTCACATCCTTTCTAGCGCCATGGGCTATGGATGGCGCAAAGAAGCTTGCTGAAAAAGTTGGTGAAAAAATGGGCGACGCCACCGCCACTCGTGTCGTCGAAACGAGCAAGAAAATCTGGGATCGCGTGAAGGAAGCCTTCAGTTCCGGAGACGATCTGATAACGCTCAACCTGCTTGAGAACTTTAAGGCCGATCCTGAAACTTGGGAAAAACCTGTCCAGAAAAAACTCCAAGAGAAGTTGGAGCAAGACAGCGCATTGGCTGAAGAATTGGATAAGCTAGTCAATACAGCCACAGCTGATGGCAAAGGCGGCAATATTCAAATCAAGGATGTCGTCGGCGACGTCGGCGTACTGTATATGCCCGGCGCGAATTTCCAAGGAGCCCAAGGCGTCAGACTGGCAGGGGTGATGAAAGAATATAAAACCGGTCAAGGAGGCGTGGCGAAAGTCAATAAAACCGATCAGGTAAAGGATCCTGCCCCGTCCGGTAATCCAAGCGCCCTTGAGTTTGAGGACGAATTCGAGCCTGGAGGACCCACTTCGCCCGGCAGCCCAACTAAAAAGTAGGCCGCTCCAAAGACCGGCGCCACAGAGTCAATATCGGGAAGCAAAGGCCATACCGCCTGCCATCGATAAACAAAGATCAACAAACTTTCGGAGGGTTACGATGATGACCATATCAAACTTCGACCCGAGGAAATTCATCGACCGTGAGTTTGAGCATGAGATGTTCGAGGAGTTGCTCCAATTCAGGGACAATGCCCGCATCCTCGCATTCTGCGACAGCGGCGGCATGGGCAAGACACAGTTACTGCAAAAATTTCAATACCGCTGCCGCATTGTCAAACCGCGCACGCCGGTCAGTCTGATCGCCCTCGATCAATTAGAAGACAACACCCCATTGACGCTGGTCAAAACAATAATACGGGATTTAGGCGACTACTTTGGGCTCGAGTTTCCCAACTTCAACAAGTACTACTACGCGCGCATCTCGGGCGACTTTATGCCATTTTCCTCCGTTTCCCTTGAGAACGCTGATTTTCAAGGGGCATCCGACATCAGGATTGCCGGGATGGACGCAGTTGGAGCCCAAAAGGTTAACGTGAATGTCAATAGCGCTGGCGACGGGATGCTTACCCCGGAACAACAGGTGAAAGCCGATGATGTATGCATCAGAGCCTTCTTCGATGACTTAAAACAACATTGCGTCGATAAGCCAGTAGTACTCTTACTAGACGCTTACGAGAGATGTGCGCGTGAGATCAAGGAATGGATCGAAGGTTACTTCCTGCAGAGGTGTTTCTTTGACCTGGAGAACCGGCCTGCGCGATTTGTTCTGGTCATGACCGGTCGGGAACTTCCGGAATTCGAGAAGTACTGGGCGTCTGAGGATATCGAGACGGTGGTCGGATCCGTCAGGCAGTTGAGGAAATGGGAAAAGAGGCACGTCGAAGAGATGCTGCGGGTTCATGGATTTGCATATAAACCGGAGCATGTGGAAGTGCTATTCCACATGCTTGAACTCGGCCATCCGCCCTCAGTAGTCGTGCAGGCCAGCCACATGATCTTCGAGGGGGCCGGCGTATGATTGATGATCGCGTTACCGTCGCCGTAGATCAGGCTGAGACCGGATCATCTCCGGTCTCCGATGGGTTACTGCTGATAATCCGCGACCGGGAGTTGGCGCAATTCGACGCTATCCTCGACAGGCGCCGTCCGGTTCTTGTAGTCGTCAGCGGCGAACCTGACATTGGCAAGACGACGTTGATGCAGGAAGTCCAACGCCGATCCTCCAAGCGTGGCTGGCGTACAGCTCTTAGTGATGGCCAGGTAGATTTACGTGTCGAGCCTGATACGACGATGGACGACTTCAGCCGCCGAGTGAGAAAGTTGCTCAATATTCCTGAAGCGATGGAATACAAGGATGGCGTGTCGGGGAATCCGATTTCGGATAAGACTGCGAAAGATTCAGTCAAGTGTTTGCCGTCCATATCATTGGGAGATGTTTCTGACGGAAAGAGTCCGGACGATCCTGACCCTGAGTCGTCGGAGCCTGACTCAACAAATTCAGGGGAAGCCCTTCCCGGACATATCCCTGACGAGCCGGCGCAGCCGCCAATGCAGACTCGCCAGCCTCCTTCACTCGTCGAGCAACTCCGCAGTCTGGATCAGGTCCTACTGCTCATCGACGGCTATCGCCCGGAACCCGGTTTCGCGGACTGGTTCGAGGGTCAATTTATCAGGGGCGTTAAGCAGGCTGGGACATCGCTGGTGGTTGTCGTCGCTGATCTGCCCGGCATGGTGGAAGGACTGGATGCCGATGAGCGCATCCATCTTGGCCCGCCGGATCAGCAGTCTATCAGACGTGAACTGGAGAAGATCGGACGACAGATCACCCCTCCAATGGAAGCCGCTGAGTTGGACGAGTACGTCAAAGAGGTGTGTGAGAAGCCTGTCAGGTTCGATAATTTGGCGCGATTGTTACGGCTAGCGCAGTCGGCAGGGCCGTAGCCACTCGTTCGCCTTCGCACCCACCGGGGGAAGATGTATGGAAGATAAGAAGTTTGATCCAAGGAAATTTATCGATCGGACTTTTGAGCAGGACTTATTCGAAGACCTGCTGAAGTTCAACGATTACTCGCGCGTCCTCGCCATCTGTGATGGCGGTGGCATGGGCAAATCCCAGTTACTTCAGAAATTGCAGCACCGCTGTTTAACCGTCAAGCCACACACGCCAGTCAGCCTCATTGCGCTTGATCAGTTGCCGGATAACAATCCCCTGAAATTGATTGAAAAGATAGCGGACGACTTAACCAATCGCTTCAACGTGCAATTCCCGAACTTCGAAGAACTCTACTCTGCTCAGGCCTCAGGTGATTTTGGTTTGATCCGCTCATCCGTCTTCCTCCAGGGCGCCGACTTCCGAAATTCACGCGACGTCAGAATCGCCAGTTATCAGGTGAACGCCGATAAGGTAGACAATTTAACCCTCGAAAGCAGAGTCGAGAAACTGACTTCTGAGCAACAGGAGATCGCTAACCGCGTATGTATCAGGGCCTACTTCAACGACATAAAAGAGTATTGCGCCAAAGACCCCGATAACAAAGTCGTGCTAATGCTCGACGCCTACGAAAAGTGTCAGGTGGAACTCAAGGAATGGATAGTGGACTATCTCCTGGCAAGACACTTCTTCGATCTCGATCATCGGCCGACGCGGCTGGCGCTGGTCTTGGCCGGCCGTAAAGTTCCTGAGTTTGAAATGAAATGGGCGCTGGAAGATATCAAGGCGGTAGTCAAGTCCAGACAATTGGGGAAGTGGGGGAAGAAAGATGTGGAAGAATGTCTGAGGGCTCATGGCTTCATTTATGAAGCGAATCATCTTGAGATGTTCTGGACAATGATTCAGAGCGGTATGCCGCCCTCACTCGTCGTTGAAGGGATGCACAGTATACTTCGGAGGCAACAGTGATGTCTGATCCCTCTCTCGCCTTCTCACTTGACCTGGGCGCTCTCCTGGAGCGCGGCGTCAGTCCGAAGGAATTGACCAGGCGGCTATTCTACTTCAATCTCGATCAGACGCGCGCCTCCGACCCTGAACTCGCCGAGATGCTGCGCGCCTGCGCCATCCCCCGCCGCTTCGACGCCGAGGTCATCGGCGTCCTGCGCGACGCCCCGGATGACCACGAGACAAACGCGCGCCTGCTGGCCGGGCTGCTTCCCTTCAGTTTTGTCCTCGCGCGCAAAGACGGCGGCTACGTCTATCACGACAACACTCGCGATATGCTGCTGGAAGACTGGCAGACGGCAGATCATCGTGACCGGTACGATGAAATAAACGGGCGATTGGCGATCTTCTACCAGGATCAATATAAGAAGGCCCACCAGTTGGAGCGGGAGCTGGGGAGAATGTCGGATGTGATACGAAGAGCCAATCCGGCCCGTTACGTGCAACTGGTTTCGATCATCGAGACGCGCATCATCGCGCCTCTGCTAGAAGCGTTATACCACGAGATCAACCGCTCTGCCGAAGACGGCTACAATCTATTCACGAGTTACTGCGAAGCCTATGAGGCGAACGGACGGCTCACTGTCTGCGAGTCGCTGCTGCGCGCGACCCGTGATTACATAGAACGCCTACCGCCTGACAGCGGGCAGGAGGGGTGGCTGAATTGGCTGAGTTACTGGATGGCGCGCCTCGCGCGGGGGGTGCGCCGCCACGCCGAGGCTGAGGACGTCCTGCGCAAATTGCTATCGCGAATCGGCCCCGACACCAAACTCAGGCTCTGGACGCTGGGCGAACTCGGCTCTACCCTGCACGAGCAGGATAAACTGGTCGAAGCTCGCGAGATTTACGAAGAAGAGCTCTCGCTGGCGATCGAGACCCGAGAAGACCCTTACAACCTGCCGGTCTCATACAACCGCGTGGCCAACGTGAATTGGTCGCTGTACGAGATGGATCAAGCGGCTGATAAATACCGGCAAGCCATCCAATCCGCCCAGGAAGAAAACAACCTTCGCCTGGAGGTCTACTCTCGCTTAGACCTGAGCGGCGCGCTCCACAATATCGGACGTTGGTCTGACGCGCTTGATGAAGCGTTTGAGGCAGTTCAACTTGCCCGTACCCGGTTGCCCCGGGACCGGTCGGTTCTCCATCGAGCCGTTGCCGAACGATTGATGTCCCTAGTAAGTCGGCGCGACCCACGTCTGCTCAACAGCCTTTTTAAGGAGGCGATGGCGTTGGTGGAGGCGCCCGAATCATTCCAGACGCTCTCGTTCCGCAACCGGCAGGTAGACATCTTGCAAGAGAGCGGCCGGCTAGAGCAGACCGAGGAATTCCATGCGGACCTCCGGCGGGATGCCGGCGGCTATGCCGACACTACTTTCTGGACAGATCTTCTGTTCCGTGAGGCTTTCATGCTATCTGATCGGGGACGGATAGCGGAGGCGATTGAACGGTACGACGAGGTCGTTCGGCAGTTCAAGGAGGGGCGATCCACTGTCTGGATTCGCGTGGCGGCCTTGTCCAACCGGGGTCTAAAACAGGCTGAGCGCGGTCGCTGGCGGGAGGCCGAATCCGATTTGCAGGCGGCGCTCGAAGAGTGGAAAGCCATTGGTCACAAAAAGCTCGTCGCGCTCATGCAGGTTTTCAGCGCCAATGCTTTGCGCCGGCAGGGCAGGCTGGTCGAGGCGCAAGAGCTGCTCGACGAAGCCCGCCTGCATCTCACCGGCGGTCGCCCGGAAAACCTGGCTGATTACCATCAAACACAGGGTGACGTGTATCAGGCCCAGTCGCGGTGGCCCGAAGCGCGCGAGCAGTATCAACAAGCGCTTACGCTCAACCTCTCACTCGACCAGTTCAAGCAGGCCGCGCAAAACCTGGGTGATCTGGCCCGCGCCGCCGCCGCTCAGGGGCAATGGGCGGAGGCCGAGCGACATGCGGCTGAAGCCCAGGCGAACTGGCGCCGACTGGCGGAGATCAACCGCTACCGGCCTTCAGATGTGATGGGACAGGCCGACAAAAAAAATGCGGAGGGAATACAACACTTTTGCGCAAACGAAGGGGATGCGGACGAAGGAGAACGGCGGGAAAATCTGATTCGGGCGCGAGACCTGTTTCGCGCAGCCGGTGTGCTGGTCCCGGACCACTTCTGGTCTCACCTGAACCTGGCGTATGCCTGCGCGGAACTGGAGGAATGGGCGGAGGCCGCCGAGGCGGTTAGTACTGCCCTCGATCAGGGGCCTGAGTGGATGCGCTCCCCGGTCTTGTACAAACGACTGGCCGAGTACCGCCAGAAACACAGCGAGGCGCTGCAAGAAGAAGGCGATCGTCACCTGAAGAATGGCCGGCCGGATGAGGCTCTGGAGCGATTCACAACGGCGCTCGAACTTGCGCATGAACAGTTCGCCGATAATCAGAAGTGGCGGGCGGAGCTGCATAGCCGTATGGGCTATGCCTGTTTCGAGTTGAATGACGCCGATAATGCGCAATCACACTTTGTCTCAGCTCTTCGACTTTACCGCGAGGGAGGCGCGCCCGATCCCGGCGAAGCTCTGGGCGCGGTTTGCCGCTCTTTGATCCGGGACGTCGGGCAATACTGGGAGCTGGAGGACACATGGAAAGCCTTTGAAAACGATCCTGGAACAAACGAAGAACTGCAGATCGGCTTTGCGGGCGCCAGAAAGTCCCTGGCAAATTACCTTGATGAATTATTCCGACTCGCAGAGCAAAGCGGGGAAAATATTGACCGGCTGCCTATCGTCACGCCCATCGTGATGGAAATCGGGAATGGGCTAATACCTGAGGACACCAGTGAAAATTGGTCTTTGTTCAAAACTTACATCCCTGAAATGCGCGACCGGATTAAGAACGAGATGGGAGTCCAAGTGGCCGGTGTGCGGGTACGCGGCAACAATGCTCTGGCGCCGAATGGTTACACCTTCATGCTCGATGAGAACCCACTTGTTTCGGGCAGCGTCCAATTGTCCATGGCAGAGCCGATGAGCTATGTAGTCAACCACCTCGAAGCCTTCTTGCGACGTAACCTGGCGGATTTTTTGGGTGTTCAAGAGGTTGAGAATCTGCTTAAAACCTGGGGACAGACCGAGAGAGGCAAGAATTTGATCAAAGCCGCTTTGCCGGATCAGCCCTCGCGGCTTCGATTTGCTCGGGCGCTCCGCGCTCTGGTCAAAGAGAGCGTCCCGATCACGGCGTGGGAAGAGATACTCGAGGCCGTTCGAGACATCGGGTTGGCTAATGACAATGTCAGCGAAGTCGTCCGCGCAGTCAGGCTCCGGCTGAAGAGGATGTTGCCGGGAAACACCACCGACGCGCGACGTCTCGAATTTCCCTCAGAGTGGGAAGGTAAAATGGTTACTTGGCTACGGCGCGAAAATGGCCAGGAGCATTTCGTTCCACCACCAGATGAGACGCATAACCTTCTTTCAGCGATTGGTGATTTAGTTGATTCAGGAGATTTCGCGCTGGTCATAAAGAATTTCCACCTTAGACCATTCGTCCGGCGGCTGATCGAGCCCAGATTCCCTGATCTGATGACGCTGTCGCAGGAGGAACTACTGGCGCATGTCGACCTGCCGGCTGCTCCTCCTGCGCAGACTGAAAAACAGGCGGAAGGAGCCAGCGGTGATGAGTGAAAGTCGAAATAACAGCAATGCGCCTGAAATCGCGCTCACCCTCGAGGTCGATGCCTCCATGCGCCGCGTCCTCGATGTGGCAGACCCGCTTCACGAAGCTGTTCGCCGGGAGGTTTCACGGGGGTTGGACGAAATTCTAAGAACGCTTGGGATTCCAGGTTACTCATCGGCGCGAATCACCGCCTTCAAAGAAGGCGCGACGCCTGAGGGCCGGTTCATGCGCCTGTACGTCAATGATCAAGTGTGCCGTTATTCAGATGAATTGCTCCAGCGGTCTTACAGCTACACAACCCTTGACCCGGGGCCCAAGCCAGATTCAATTCTGGCTTGGCTGAATGACCTCTCAAAAGAACCTTCTGAACCGGATGATCTCCATCACAAAAGACTGGTCGAGTTCCTCAGCCTTGTCTGCCTGGAGGCGGTTAAAAGGCAGCCGGCAGTCCTGTTAGGGCCGGATCAGGTGGTCGCATACCAGGCCGCGCTCCCTGCGCCGGCGAATGAGCCAGATGCGACCTGGCCTCCTGACGGAACATGGCTACTCACGGCGCTGCGCAAAGTTCTGGGCCTGAAAATCTCGATTGCTGATAAGCAGGTGGTGGCGAAGACGCTGCGAGAGGGGCTGGCGAAAGGACGGTCTAAGGAAGACGTAGGTGAGGACCTGATTGTGGCTTTGCGTCCTGACGTCATCGAGATCCAACTTCCGCAGGAATTGCTCAGACGGCTCACGGCAGATGATTCGAAGAATGGACTTGACAGGTTTACCTTCCTGCGAGACGGCTTGTTTACAGAGCTAGGACTTTTGTATCCGAAATTCCGATTCGCGCCTGTTGAAAACCTGAAGCCCAACTGTTTCGCCTTCAAGATAAACCACCTGACCACGCCGCCCTGGATGGGCTTGGAATCAGACCAATGCCTCGTCAATGATACTGCGGAACGAGTAAGACTCTTCGCCATCGAAGGCGGAGCGGCGATCAATCCGGCCAGCGGATTGCCGGGTTGCATCATTGACCTGAGGTTCCACGATCTTGCGGAGGCTGCCGGCCTGACGACCTGGAATCAGATGCAACATCTGATTCTGTGCTTCGGCGCGAGCTTGAGAGAGAACAGCTTCTGTTTCCTTCATTACGTAATCGTCCGAGATTCTCTCAAACAACTGGAACAGGCGTACCCGGCCTTAGTCGAGGTCGCACAGAACAACTTATCTATTGAGCAGATCACGCGGATTCTTAGAGCCTTGGTCACGGAAGAGATCTCCATCCGTAACTTGAGGCTGATCCTCGAACGACTGCTGGATTACGGCTACGCCTTTGACGATTCGTCCAGATACCTGATCTTAGATGACCGGCCGAATTCTTATGGGGAAATGGTCATGACGTGGCGCGGAGAAATCTTAGAGTTAGTTTCTTTCGTTCGAGCCGGAATGAAACGGCAAATCAGTAACAAACACGCGAGGTCTAAAAATACGCTTGTCGTTTATCTGCTCGACGCTCAGATCGAGCAGATCTTGTCCGAGGGCCAGGCTCTTCAGGGGAGCGAAGAGGGAGCCGCGCAGTTGGACTTGACCATGTGTGAGAAGATTATCGGGGCTATTAGGAAGGAGATTGCCTATCTGCCGCCAACCGCCTGGATACCGGCGGTACTGATCTCAATTGATGTCCGCCCGCTTCTGCGCCAGGTCATAGCCCCCGAGTTACCGAGAATGCCTCTGGTCGCCTATCACGAACTGGCGACTGATTTGAACGTCCAGCCCGTGGCCAGAATCTCGCTAGATACCTGAGCCGAGGCCTCGCGCGCAACGCTTTCGCCATTGGAGATTGAATCAATGGGAACTCCGATCCAAGTCGAATATGGGAATTGCCCTTGCGGCGGCAAGTACGAGAGTCGTGTCGTCGAAGTACGCATGACAGTGCAGGGCGAATATATTGTTCTCACCGATGTGCCTCAGGGGGCCTGCCCTAACTGTGGCTCCCGGGTTTATAAGACTGACGTGCTCGAACGCATTGAGTCCCTTATGAAAAAGGGTCGGTTCGGGCACAGCCCCTATCGGCCACCGCTTATTTGATATGAATACAATCATTCACTGGGAGAATAAGCGGCCTCATTGCGTCAAGTTGTCTCTGAGTGTATGAAAATGTGGACGGATGTTTGATTTGGGACAAATATAAAGGCGAGACCGAGGTCTCGCCTATTGCACAGGCAGAGGATTCGAACCCCACTTCACTTTCGCGTAAGCCAGTTAAACAAGGCAACGTGAATATACACGCTGGAGACTCATCGCTCCTTTTCGAAAGCCTCGCTCGCTATCGATCGCGGTACTGACTCGTCCGCGCAGGTCGAGATTTTTTTGCAACTCAGATGGTCGGGCGGCGTAATGGTGAGTGCGAACCTCTAGTATCCGAACTCAAAAACTGGCAAAGACCGATTCCATGAATCGCTCAGTCACATGAGCCTGGCGCCG
>Ga0075421_100012553_pt1 | contig 10531 bp, 1 predicted proteins | sample SoiMetdeltSBSDD5_FD_75292 | JGI IMG/M metagenome (GOLD analysis project Ga0075421, IMG submission 75292) | Bulk soil microbial communities from a Populus tree surrounding site in Tennessee, USA - Soil MetaG P. deltoides SBSDD5 | ecosystem: Environmental > Terrestrial > Soil > Tree plantation... | reverse complement strand
TCCAGTACGCGGACTTCGCCGCCTGGCAACGGCAGGTGCTCGGTTCCGGGGCACTGGAGCGCCAACGCGCGTACTGGCACGGCCAGCTGACCGACGCGCCAAGGATTTCGCTGCCCGTCGACCGTCCGGCTCCGGGCCAGCCACGAGCCCGCGGCGCCCAGGTCGACGTGGACCTGCCGGTCGATCTGTCGGCGCGGGTGGCCGAGTTCGGCGCTCTCGTCGGCGTCACGCCGTTCGTCGTCCTGCTCGCCGCCTATGTCGCGCTGCTCTCCCGCATCAGCGGATCCGACGACGTCGTGGTCGGCACGCCGATCGGCAACCGGGACCGGCCCGAACTGGAGCCCCTGATCGGTTACGTCGCGCACGCCCTGCCGCTGCGGGCCGACCTGAGCGGGGACCCGCCGTTCGCCTCGCTGGTCCGCCAGCTGAGCCAGACCCTGCAGTCCGCGTACGCGCACCCGGACGTGCCGTACGAGGCCCTGGCCGATGTCGGCGCCGACCGGCTGTTCGATGCGGTGTTCGTGCTCCACTCGGACCTGCCCCGGCGGGAGGACATGCCGGGCGCGACCTGGCGGCTGTGGTCGGTCCGGGAGGCACCGGCGATGTTCGGGGCGGCCCTGGCCCGGTTGACCCTGATGCTCGCGCATTCCCCCGATGGGTACGCCGGCAGTCTGGGATACGCCGACGAACTGTTCTCGGCAGATACGGCGGCGACGCTCTTCGACCAGTTCGCCACGATCCTCGCCGAGGCCGTGGGCCGCCCCGAGACCCGAGTCTCGCGGCTACGCCTGCACCGCGCGCCCGCGCCGCCGCCGGTGATGGACGAACCGGGGGACTACCGTTTCCACCTCGCCGACGCCGGGCTGCCACGGTGGGTGGCGCCGGCCCGGCGCCGCCGACCGTCGATGCAGCTGAGCCTGTCGTACTTCGCCAACGACGAGGACCAGCTGACCGGCCCCAAGTACCAACTGCTGCTTGACGGCGTGCGGCTGGCCGACCGCCGCGGGTTCGCCGCGGTGTGGACCCCGGAGCGACACTTCCACTCGTTCGGTGGGCTCTACCCGAGCCCGACCGCGACCAGTGCCGCACTCGCCGCGGCGACCACCCGGATCGGCATCCGCGCGGGCAGCGTGGTGCTGCCGCTGCACGACCCGATCCGGGTGGCGGAGGACTGGGCGGTCATCGACAACCTCTCCGGTGGCCGGGTCGGCGTGTCGTTCGCCTCGGGCTGGCACCCGAACGACTTCGTTCTGGCGCCAGACCAGTTTCCGCGGCGGCGTGAGTTGTTGCGCGAAGGGATTGAGACGGTGCGGGCGCTGTGGCGTGGGCAGTCGGTGCGCCGCCGCAACGGGCTCGGGGCCGAGGTCGAGGTGGCCGTGCGGCCCCGGCCGGTGCAGGGCGAGTTGCCGTTCTGGCTGACCGCGGCCGGAAGCCCGGACACGTTCCGGCTCGCCGGGGAGATCGGCGCCGGCGTGCTCACCAATCTGATGGCGCAGTCGGTGGAGGGCCTCGCCGAAAAGGTGGCTCTTTACCGGCAGGCGTGGCGCGACGCCGGCCACGAGGGCGAGGGGCACGTCACGCTGATGCTGCACGCGTTCCTGGCCGATGAGGCCGAGGCAGCGTACGCGATGGCACGCGGCCCGCTGCTGCGTTACTTCCGGAGCTCGGTGGATGTCACGCGAGGGTTCGCGGCCGCGCAGGGCCTCGCGGTGCGGTCGGAGGATCTGTCAGACGCGGACATGCAGGCCCTGCTGGAGCACGGGCTCGAACGGTACGTGCCCGACGGGGGCCTCTTCGGAACCCTCCAGACGTGCACGGAGGTGCTCGAGCGGGTGCGGGCGATCGGGGTGGACGAAATTGCCGCGTTGGTCGATTTCGGCACCTCCACAGAGGACACACTGCACAGCATCCGGCTGTTGAGTCAGCTGGTGGAGCAGGAGGCGAAGCGGACGACTGCGACCCAGCGAACGGCGGCCACCGATATCGCCGTCCGAGTCGGTGACCTGGCTCGGATGATCGCGACGCAGAGGGCGCGGACGATCTCGGGGCCGGCCGACGCGCTGGCCTGGCTGACCGAGGTTGCGCCGGGCGCGCTGGCTGGTCGCACGGTGCTCGTCACCGATGTGGACGTCTCGGAGGTACTCCTCGAACCACTGTGGACGGTTGGCGCGCGGGTCTTCGTTCCGGCGCCGGAGCTGCCGGATGGGTCGCTCGCGGCGCGCTGGGCGCTGTGGTGCGGTGGGTCGGCCCGGGCCATCGCGCCCGCCGCGGGCGCCACCGTGATGGATGCCAACGGCGAGGAGTTGGGCACGGGAGTGGTGGGCGAGCTCACCGTGGCCGGCGAGCCGACCGGACAGCGCGCCCGCTGGCGCAGCGACGGTCGCCTCGACCTGCTGCCCGGTCCGGTCGCTCGGACCGGCGTGGCGCCGGTGTCGTTTGCCCAGCAACGCATCTGGTCGCTCGACCGGCTGGTGCCGGGCAGCATCGCCTACAACAACGCGGTGGCGCTGCGCCTGCGCGGTCCGCTCGACCCGCAGGCCCTGCGACGGGCGTTGCAGGAGGTCGTGGATCGGCACGAGATCCTGCGAACCACATTCCACGCCGCCGATGACGTTGGCGTCGGATCCGGCGAAGGTTTCGCCGTGCAGATCGTGCACCGGACGGTCCAGGTCGACCTGCCGGTGGTGGATGCGGAGCCGGGCGAGGTGGACCGGCTGGCCCGGGCCCACGCTCGGGAGCCGTTCGCCCTCGATCGGGGGCCGCTGCTGCGGGCCCGCCTGTTGCGGTGTGCGCCCGGCGACCACGTACTCCTGATCAACATGCACCACATCGTCTCCGACGGCTGGTCAGCTGGCGTGCTCGTCGGCGAGCTGGGCGGCCTCTACGCCGCGTTCGCCGAGGGCCGACCGTCGCCCTTGCCGCCGTTGCCCATCCAGTACGCGGACTACGCGCGGGCCGTGCGCCGTGACGCGGACGCCGGTGCGCACGCCGACCAGCTCGACTACTGGGTGACGGCCCTGGCCGGCCTGCCGGTGCTGCGACTGCCGACGGACCGGCCCCGCCCGCCCGTGCAGGGGCAGCAGGGTGCCCTGGTCCCGGTCCACATAGGTCGGTCGGACGCCGACGCGATAGCGGGCCTGTGCCGCGCCACGGGCACCACACCCTTCATGGTTCTCTACGCGGCGCTGGCCGTGCTGCTGCACCGCCTCAGCGGCCAGACGGACCTGGCCATCGGCACCGCGGTGGCGGGACGTGACACCCCGGAGGCCGAGGCGTTGGTCGGCGTCCTCATCAACACCGTGGCGATCCGCGCCGACCTGACCGGCGACCCGACCTTCTCGGAGCTGCTCGGCCGCGTGAAGACCTCGGTGCTGGACGCGCTGGCGCACTCGCAGGTGCCGTTCGAACGGCTGGTGGACGCCCTCAAGGTGCCGCGCGACCTCGGGCGCGCGCCGCTGTACCAGGTGTTGCTCGTTCTGCACAACACGCCCGTACCCCGGCTGGAGACGGGTGGGCTGAGGCTGGACTGGCTGCCCATCGAGCCGGGCACCGCCAAGCTCGACCTCACCATCGAACTTCGGGAAGGACCGGACGGGATCCGCGGCACGATCGAATACAACCTCGACCTGTTTGACGAGCCAACCGTCGCGACGCTCGCCCGGGACCTGGTCGCCACGCTCGCGGCCGGCGTCGCCGAGCCCGACCGTCCCCTCACCGAGGTGGCCCAGGTGTCCGCGGCCGCACCGGGGGCGTGATGGGGCGGCTCGCGGAGAAGGTGGCCATCGTGACCGGCGGCGCGCGGGGCGTGGGTCGAGCGATCGCCGTCGCGATGGCTCGGGAGGGGGCCGACATCCTGGTGGCCGACCTCTGCCGGGACATCGACCGGTGCCCGTATCCGCTGGGCACCCAGAAGCAGTTGGAGGAGACCGCTCGCCGGTGCCGCGCGCTCGGCGCCCGCGTGGTCACGGCGGTCGCGGACGTGCGCGACCCGGCCGACGCCCGGGCCGCCGTCCGCACCGCCATCGACCAGCTGGGGAGAGTCGACGTTCTGGTCAACAACGCCGGAGTGGTGGCACCGGGCGGCCGGCCCGCACACGACTTCAGCGAGGAGGAGTGGCTGCTGGTCACGGACGTCAACCTGCATGGCCCGTGGCGCTTCGCCAAGGCCGTGTTGCCCCACATGCTCCGGCGCCGGTCGGGCGGCATCATCAACGTCGCGTCCACGGGCGGCCTGGTCGGCTTCCCCGCGTTCGCGCCGTACGTTGCCTCCAAGCACGGCCTGATCGGCCTCACCCGGGCGCTGGCCGTGGACTACGCACCGCACGGCATCCGGGTCAACGCGGTCTGCCCGACCTCGGTTCGCGATGACCCCGACCTGGACGGCGCGATGCTTTCAGCCGTGGCGAGTGCGCTCGACACCTCGGTCGAGGCGTACGAGCAGCTCTCCGTCCAGTACCACCCGCTCGGCACCTTGGTCGAAGCCGAGGATGTCGCGGCCGCGTGCGTGTGGCTGGCGTCGGATGAGAGTCGTCGCCTGACCGGCGCGGTCATCCCGGTCGACAGCGGTTTCACCGTCAAGTGATCCGGAGGACGCCCGATGCGAGCCGAGCCCACCGATCGCTACCCCTTGGCGCCGATGCAGCGCGGAATGCTCTTCCACGCCCTCGCCGAGCCTGAGTCCACAATGTACGTCGAGCAGCGTCAGCTCGGCCTGGAGGGGGCCGTCGACGTCGCCGCGTTCCGGTCCGCGTGGCGGGCCGTCTGCGCACTGCACCCGGCGCTGCGCACGACGTTCGACTGGCAGGAGGCGCAGCGGCCCCTTCAGGTGGTCCAACCAGAGGTGGATGTCCCGCTCGTCGTCGAGGATTGGCGGAACCAGGCCGAGCCGGAGCGGACTGGCCGTCTGCGGCAGCGAATGGCCGTTGAGCGCGAGCGGGGCTTCGACCTGACGTCGGCGCCGTTGTTCCGGTTGCTGTTGGTGCGGCTGGACGACGGGGCGTGGCGGCTGGTGTGGACGCACCACCACCTCATTCTCGACGGCTGGAGCGGCGGCCTCGTCCTGCGCGACGTTGGCCTTGCCTACGACGCCGCGCGACGGGCGCAGCGGGTGGTGTTGCCCACCCCGCCCGAGTTCCGGGAGTTCGTGGCGGGAGTCGGCGCGCAGGATTTGCGCGGTGCGGAGGAGTACTGGACGGGCGCGTTGGCCGGATTTACCGAGCCCACCCCGCTGACCATCGCCCGTAGTGCCCGCCCGGACCACGTCGGTGCGCAGGAACGCATCGGTCACACGTTGACGTCCGAGTTATCCGCGACGCTCGACCGGTTCGCCGCCCACCACGAGCTCACGATCGAGACCCTGCTGACGGGGGCGTGGGCGGTGGTGCTCGCGCGGTACGCGGGCACCGACGACGTCGTGTTCGGGCTGACCTCGTCGGGCCGGTCCGCCGACTGGCCTGGCCTGGCCTGGATCGTCGGCATGCTGATCAACACGTTGCCGGTGCGGGTGCGCCTGGCGTGGGACCGGCCGGTGACGGCCTGGCTGCGTGACCTTCACCGGGAGCAGGCGACGCGGCGCGAGCTGGAGCACACGCCGCTGGACCGCGTCCAGGCCTGGAGCCACGTGCCCGCGGGGCGGCGGCTGTTCGACTCCATCCTGATCGTGGAGGACTTCCCGTTCGATCCGGTGCGATCTCCTCGGCTTGGTCCGCTCCGCGTCACCGAGTCGGTGAGCGTCCAGCAGACCAACTTTCCATTGACGCTGTTGGCGTTCCCCGGGCAGCGGCTGGAGCTCGAAGCGCTGTTCGACGTCGGGATCCACGACCCACGGCTGGTCCGGCAGTTACTGGGTCATCTGGAAGCGGTGCTGGAGGACTTCACCACGGCTACCGAGCTGAACCAGCTGGAGCTGATGCGGCCGCCGGAGCGAGCCGAAGTGGTCCGCCGAGGCTCGCCGCGTGCCTCCTTTCCCCTCGACGGGAGCCGCCCAGCGTGGTCGAGCGGTCCGCTTCCGTCGCGCTTCGCCGCGTGGGCACGGCGCGAACCGGACCGGATCGCCGTCTCCTTCGACGGGCAGCGGATCTCCTACAGCCAGTTGCGGGAGCGGGTGGCTCGGCTGGCCAACCGGCTGTGCGGACTCGGGGTCGGCCCGGGCGTGCTGGTCGGGATCCATCTCCCGCGCGGGTTCGATCTCGTGGTCGCCGTGTTGGCGGTGGCGTGCGCCGGCGGAGGCTACGTCCCGGTCGATCGCCGCCATCCGGCGGCGCGGGTGCGGTCGGTGCTGCGCGACGCGTCGGTCCGCATCCTGCTCACTGATCGCGTTGCGGCCGGCGAGCTCGAGCTGCCGACCATGATCCGACTTGACGATCCGGACGAGGTAGCGCGGCTGGCGGTACTGCCCGGCGCGTTGCCCACAGTGGAGCTTGGAGCCAACGACGCCGCGTACGTGATCTACACCTCGGGCTCCACCGGTACTCCCAAGGGTGTGGTCGTCGAGCACGGGCAGCTCACCCGTCTCTTCGACGCCACCCACGGATGGTTCGACTTCTCCCCGGACGATGTGTGGACACTCTTCCACTCGATCGCGTTCGACTTCTCCGTGTGGGAGCTGTGGGGCGCGCTGGCCCACGGCGCCCGCCTGGTGGTCGTGCCCGACGAGCTGACCCGAGACCCCGTCGCCTTCCGGCAGCTCCTGCTGGACGAGGGCGTGACCGTGCTGAACCAGACGCCGTCCGGCTTCCGGGTCCTGTCGCACGCGGATGCCCAGGCGTCGGCCGAGCCGTCGCCCTTCCAGTTGCGCCTCGTGATTTTCGGCGGCGAGAAGCTCGAGGTGTCTAGCGTGCGCCGGTGGCTGGACCGCTACGGCGACCAGCGGCCGAGCCTGGTGAACATGTACGGCATCACCGAGACGACCGTACACGTCACGTACCGCCCGATCGGCCGCGCCGACCTGGGCGGCGTACCCAGCCCGATCGGCGAACCGATCCCGGATCTCGCGGTGCAGCTCGTGGACCGGTTCGGCCGCCTAGTCCCGGTGGGCGTGCCCGGAGAGATCTACGTGGGCGGGGACGGCGTGGCCCGGGGCTACCTGGGACGCCCGGACCTGACCGCGGAGCGCTTCGTCGACGGCTCGGATGGTGGTCGCTGGTACCGGAGCGGCGACCTGGCCCGCTGGCTGCCCGACGGCGGCCTGGAGTTCCTTGGCCGCGCCGACGATCAGGTCAAGATCCGGGGTCATCGCATCGAACTCGGCGAGATCTCCGCGGTACTCAACGACCATCCGTTGGTTCGTGAGGCCGTGGCGGTGGCGACCCCACCAGACCCAGACGGCCATCGCCAATTGGTGGCGTATGTTGTGCCGGCGGACGGCCCGGACGCGGCGGAGTTGCGTGGCTGGCTGGCCGACCGGTTGCCGGACTTTCTGGTGCCGGCGAGCTTCATCGGTCTGGACCGGTTGCCGCTCACCCCGAACGGCAAGGTCGACCGGGCGGCGCTTCCGGCTCCGCACAACGCCAGACCGGACCGGGAGACCCTCATAGCGCCCCGCACCGACGTCGAGAAGGTCCTCGCGCAGGTGTGGGCGGAGGCCCTCGGGCTCGACGAGGTCGGCGTCGCCGACAACTTCTTCGCCCTGGGCGGCGACTCGATCCTCACGATCCAGGTGGTGTCCCGGGCCGCCCGGCACGGAGTCACCATCACGCCCGCCCAGCTCTTCGCGCACCAGACGATCGCCGGTCTGGCTCCGGTGGCCGTCGCCGCCGGACCCGCCGTCGATGCGGACCAGGGTGAGGTCACCGGCGACGTGACCGCGACCCCGGCCATGGCATGGTTCCACCGGCTCGCGTTGCCCCACCCCGGCTGGTGGAACCTGCCCGTGTTGCTGCTCGCCCGCCGGCCGGTGCGGCTGGAGTGGCTCACCGATGCCCTGACCGCGCTGGTGACGCACCACGACCTGCTGCGCCTGCGGGTCACCGTCGACGATCGGGGAAGGCCCCGGCAGCGCATCATCTCCGTCGACGAGCACGGACCGGTCCCGGCGGACCAGTTCGACCCGGCCGACCCGGCGGCGGTCGAGGAGGCGGTGCGGCGGACGCAGCAGGGTCTGGATCTGGCCCGGGGTCCAATGCTTCGGGCCGCCGTGTTCCGCGCGGCCCCCGGCGAGCCGGAACGGGTGCTGCTGGTCGCACATCACCTGGTGGTGGACGCCGTCTCCTGGCCGATCCTGCTCGATGACCTCGCCACTGGTTACCGCCGGCTCGCGGGCGGGGAAGCGATCCAGTTCCCCGAGAAGACCACCGACTTCGTCCAGTGGGCCCGGGCCGTGACCGAGCTCGCACGGTCCGACCGGACCGCCCAGCAGGCCCGCTGGTGGCTCGATCGGCTTCCGCCGCGGGCACCGGAGCTGCCGGTCGAGCGCAGCCCGAGCACGCCCAACCGCGAAGGCGACAGCGACGTTGTCGTGTCCACTCTGGACGATTCAGTCACCGGGCAGCTGCTGGCACCGGCCCACCGCGCGTACCGGACGCGGCCCGAGGAGCTTCTGCTGGCCGCCCTGGCCCAGGCGATGGCACGGTGGACCGGCGAGCCACGGTTGCTCGTCGACGTGGAGGGTCACGGCCGAGACGTCGCGGTCGACGGTGTCGACGTGTCCCGCACGGTGGGGTGGTTCACCACGTTCACCCCCACCTGGCTGGACCTCACCGGTATCGACATCGCGAACCCGGCGCCGCTCATCAAGACCGTGAAGGAGCAACTGCGGGCGATGCCAGGTCGCGGCGCCCCGTTCGGCCTGGCCCGGTGGCTGCGTGACGACGATCTCGCCGAACATCTGGCGCGGCTTCCCCGAGCGCAGCTCAGCTTCAACTACCTTGGGCGTCTCGACCCGGCCGGGCCGATCGACGCCGACTTCGTCCTCGCGCCCGAGCCACCCACCGATGCCCGGCATCCGGCCAATCCGCGCCCCTACCTGATCGACGTCTTCGTCGGCGTGCAGATGGGGCGGCTGCGGGTCTACCTCACGTACTCGGTGGAACATTTCGAGCGATCCACTATGGATCGACTGGCGACCGCATTCGTCGACGCGGTGCGCGCCCTGGTCGACCATTGCCTGTCACCCGGAGCCGGCGGCCCGACCCCGAGCGACTTCCCGCTCGCCCGGGTTGATCAGGAGCAGCTCGACCGGCTCCTCGCGGAACGAGGGCCGGTCGAGGACCTCTATCCACTCGCGCCGCTGCAGCGTGGCCTCCTCTATCACACGCTGGCGAACCCGAACTCCGGTGTCTACTTCGAACAGTTCAGCATCCGCCTCGACGGGCCGCTCGACCTCGACGCCTTCGAGCGGGCGTGGGTCGCACTCCTCGAACGGCACGCCGTGCTACGGGCCGGGATCGCCTGGCAGGGGCGGCTCGCGGACCCGCACCTGGTCGTCCTGCAACGGGTGGTGCTGCCGCTCACCCAGCATGACTGGCACGACCGGCCCGAGGAGACGCAAGCTGTCGAGTTGGAGGAGCTGCTGACCCGCGACCGCAGCGACGGTTTCGACCTGGCACGGGCACCGCTGACGCGCCTGCACCTCATCCGCCTCGGTGAGCGGCGCTGGCGGCTCGTCTGGAGCCACCATCACATCCTGCTCGATGGGTGGAGCGTCGCGCTGCTGATCCAGGAGATCTTCGACAACTACGAGGCGATGCGAACCGGGCAGTACGTGCCCGCCGACCCGCCGTCGCCCTACCGCGACTACATCGCCTATCTCGAGGGTCTGGACTTCGCCGCCGCGTGGGCCCACTGGCGTCGTGTCCTCGGTGGAGTGACCGAACCGACCCCGCTGCGGGCGGACCGACCGGCGATGCGGACGGGTCGGCGCGACGCTGACTACGCTCGGGTCCAGACGCGGCTGCCGCTGGACCGCTCGGACGCGGTCAGGGAGTTCGCCCGTCGGGAGCGCCTCACGCTGGACACCGTGTTCCACGGTGCCTGGGCGTTGCTGCTCGCCGACCGCAGCGGCCACGACGACGTCATCTTCGGCGTCACCTCGTCGGGCCGTCCGCCGACCCTGCCGGGCGTGGAGGAGATGGTCGGCCTGTTCATCAACACGCTGCCGGCCCGGGTCCGGGTGAGCCGGGACCAGTCGGTCGCGAGCTGGCTGTCGGGGCTGCTGCGCGACCAGGTGAAGGCGCGCGAGTTCGAACACACGCCCCTCGACCAGGTGCGGAGCTGGACCTCGGTGCCGCCGGATCGACCCTTGTTCGACAGCGGGCGAGGGCTGGAGAACTACCCGATGGACGGTTCCCGGTTCCGGACCGGCAGCGTCAGCATCACCGAGATCGAGACGTTCGAGCAGTCGAACTTCGCGTTGTCGTTCGTGGTAGTGCCCGACGACGCCCTGTTCCTCCAGCTGTGGTACGACGCTCTGCGTTTCACGCCCTCGACCGCCGAGCAGATGCTCCAGACGGCGGAGGCCATCGTCGGGTGTCTCGTGGCCGACCCGGAGCGCACGGTCGGCGAGGTGCTCAACCTTGTCACGGCCGACCGGCCC
>Ga0075421_100012551_pt1 | contig 10531 bp, 8 predicted proteins | sample SoiMetdeltSBSDD5_FD_75292 | JGI IMG/M metagenome (GOLD analysis project Ga0075421, IMG submission 75292) | Bulk soil microbial communities from a Populus tree surrounding site in Tennessee, USA - Soil MetaG P. deltoides SBSDD5 | ecosystem: Environmental > Terrestrial > Soil > Tree plantation... | reverse complement strand
TTCTTGTTCCAGTCCTTCAAGAGGTTCCGCCAGGGAGGTCGCTTACCTGCAGCGATCGTTTGTGATTGGATGAAATCCAAGAGCATGAGGTTTGATTCCTCAAACGGCCGACCCAACCGATGTCCTAGCAGGCCTTCTTGGATCGCGCCATATGCATCGGCAACCGCCTTGGGAGACGCGAAGGGTTGCGCGGTTATCCTGATGCTGGCGTAGATGAAATGTCCCACACGAGAACCGTTTACTGAGTAGTTGGTCCGGATTAGGGGATGAATGGGTCCCCATCCGGTGAGGATGAACCAAGCGCAGTCGGGATCTGTCCAGTCATAGGCGGAGGCGATTCGATGGGCCTTCGATCGGAGTTGATCCAGGCAAGACCCATCCGCAACGTAAAGATCATCTGTAACCCAGGGGAATTTTGGGAGTTGCAGGCGCTTCCGCGGTAAGTCCCAGATGACATGAGTTCTGAGAACGACGGCTCTAGCATCCCACTTGACTCGAAGCTCAAGATTCTGCTGCCGTCCTTTGGTGAGCGCCCCGCCCTCCAGAAGCCGAACCTGGGACTGATGACCTAAAATCGGAACCTCGTGCTTCCGCAGCTCAGCCGGCTTCAGTAGGCGCAGAGCTGGCGAGGCGAGAAACGACCTCGCGTCCGTTTCCGATAAAACGCGCGCTGGATCTCCGAAGAATTCTTCACGAAAGAGCCGTACCTCCCTGTCCTGGCCCGCGGAACGCATGATCTGCCGTGAAAGAACATGGGCACGAATGTCCTCCTGGGCCGTGTCCTTGGGCCATGCACGGCTTGTGCTCGTGGTTCTGGAAAGGCTCCTTGCGCGTGGGGAAGATGCAGTGATAACGAGTGCATCATCAATGTTAGCTTCACGATGCAGGATCAGAAGTTCCCGGAATTCATCGTAGCGTTTTTCTTTCAATGCCCTGTCTGCTCCAGTGCGCCCAAATAAGAGCGTCTGTTCGCCCGCGCTGACAGGTTGGCCGGTATCGCTGCGGAGGCGCTCACAGAGCTCACGTCGCAAGACGTGAAGCGGGGCGGTCTTATAGATTGTCATGTATTCACCATAATAGTTGACCCTGGATACTGCTGGATAGACCTGTTCACCGGTTTTCGAAAGGGGAACAAGCAGTGCGAAACAGGCGTGAGCTCCTTCGAGTGACGGATGTGGCATCCCAGCTTGGCGTCACCACCGGCCGGATCTACCAACTCATTGCCGCTGGCGTGATCCCGGCTATTCGTCTTGGGAATGCGATCAGGATCCCCAGGGCGGCGTGGGAGGAGTGGCTGAGGGGAAGGAATGAGGATGCAATGGCCTCATTCAAGGGACAGCCTCGGTCCGAAATCCGGGAGCGACCATGAGGGGTCCCCAGGCGCGTTTCACGGTTCATTGCCAGGTCGCTTCGAATCAGGTTGGCCCAGAGTTCTGGAGGGACCTGGAGGCCCTTGTCGTCAGACTGATTGCCGCGACCGCCCTCCAGGATCGCGAAACCTCACCAAGTACCCAGAGGGTTCGTTTGCATGCTGTAGAGGGAAGAAGAGCCAAACCGAAAGCCCTTCCGAAACATGATCGATCGGGCAGCCAAGTGACCCCGATGCAGGCTGGATTTTCTTCTCCACCCATTCCCCAATTGGGCCATGAACGCCCACTCTAGATCCGCAGATTGTCCTCGTCCGAAGGGGCTACTCGCCACGCTCCTTGAAACGCCGGAGCCCACATCCCAGATGGCCGGTCCGCGAAAGGCTTTGGCCTGGGCAAGGGTTTCCACCGAAGATCAGCATGAACGGGGGACCTCGATCGAGCAGCAACTCCGCGAGATTAAGGAGCGTGCCCCAGCCCGAGGCTTCGAGATTGTCGGCGGGTATGAAGAGGGCGCAAGCGCTTACCAGGCTCGAGCTAAGCGGCCCAGATTTGAAGAGATGCTTGCCCACGCGAGGAGAGACAAGCTGGCCATTCTCGTGCATGAGTACTCACGGTTCACGCGGGCCGGACCCGAGGGCCTGATCCTCATTCATCAACTCCTCGAGGAGGGTGTCGATGTTGTTTCGATGACAGAGCCGCAGCACGACCCGAAGACATCCGAGGGTGTGCTCGGCGAGGCCCTCACCCATTTAAAGAATCAGCTCTATAGCCTGGATGTCGCCAAGCACACCGTAAAAGGCTGCAAGGGCAATGTGCAGAGTCGAGATCCTGAAACAGGTTGGGCTTACAAGAACGGTGGATCGCCTCTGTGGGGGTATCAAGCAAAGCGAATTCCACTCTCTGACAGCAAGGGACGTACAAGATACAAGGTAATCTGGCTTCTAGACGAAAGGATCATTGCAGGCCGGCCACTACATGAGTGGGTGCGGGAAGCGCTCCTGATGGCCTTAGAGGGAGCTTCGCTGGCCCAACTGGTCCGGTTCTGTACTCAGCATGGTCTGCCTCCATGCCGCAAGCATTGGGGACTCTCAACCTGGAACGCGCTTCTACAGCCGGACGTGTTGCTCAAGTACTCGGGGATGGGAATCTGGAACGTCCATGGCAAGCGCGGGAAACATAATCCGCCCTCGAGCTGGGTCTGCGTTGAGAACTCCCACCCCGCCATAATCTCGGACTTAGAAGCCGAAACGATCCACCAGGCTAGACTGAACAGCGGGGACAGGGCATTTGCCCGAGGCCCCAATCGAAGCCGTACCTCGCCATACTTGTTAAGCGGCGGAGTCTTTCGGTGCGGTTCGTGCGGAAGCAACATGATCGGGCTGAAGCAAGCCCGGGGGTTCTTTTACGTGTGTGGCAGCAGGTCTTATCGACGGGGGGAAGGCTGCGGACCAGGCGTCTACGTCCGAAAGGAATGGATCGAGGGGGGACTGGCTGCTGGGATTGCCAAGATCTTGAGTGTCTGGCTGGATGCAAAGCGGTTTGTGCCCCTGGTGAACGCTCAAATCGAAAAACTCTGGCAGGGCCAGAAGGGAACCCCTGCCAATTTCGAGGCAGAGCTTGAAGCTATCCAGGCCAAGACAGAGAAGATCCGAAGAGCCATCGAGGATGGACTCGAGGATACTGCCTGGGCAAACCAACGTCTCTGTGAGCTCTCGGCTGAACGCACCAGACTGGAAGACCTGAAAGGCCGGACGGGTTCAGCTCCAAGAGTGGACGAACGGGCGATTCGCCGATACGCGGCAGATGCCCACAAAATCCTAACCGGGGGGGAGATCGGGGAACGCAAGGCGCTGTTCCATAAGCTGGTGGAGAGAGTAACCCTGGCTCCGGAACGGGTGATTGAGATCACCTACCGTGTTCCGGAGCCAGTCATGGTTAACGTGGTAGCGGGGGTCCGTTGCGATGCCCAAAAGACAAAACCTGACCTGGTCGCGCTGATCTTTGAGATCACAGGCACCGCTCTCGTTCCGATGAAGGGCCTAGGACAGCAATCATCGCGAGTTCTTGTAGCGGGCCTTTAGGGCACCCCAAGTCGAGATTTGAACGGCAACCGGACCACACCCCGGGATTGGAAAGGCCCCTAACGGTCCCGCCGGATGTGTCATGACCCCTGAGTTCGAGGCGACAGTCAGGTCACCACCGAGCAAATCGCAGAAGTAAGGATTATCGACGACGTTGCCATCCGACTGCCACCAGGTCACGCACTGTCCCACTCCATCTCCCCCTGAATTCTGCCAAGCGAAGTTGTCCCGGATGGTTGGGCTTGGATCGCCCCCACACCAAATCCCGCCCCCCATGACCGTGAAAGCGATAATGTTCTGCTCAACAAGGGGGCTGCCGTGCTGAATTACGATGCCGCCTCCGTAGTTGTTATTTGGTCCTTCGCCAATGTTCCCCACAATTGTATTGTGATGGACCCACGCATTCGTCTGCCACAGCCAGAGCCCTCCACCGCTATTTCCAGTTAATGCTCTACCCTTGGCTCTGTTAGCGACCACTACATTCCAGGAGACTTCCACGTCCGTAGATGAGATGGTTCGAACATCACCTATGTACAATCCACCGCCATGATCACCGGCAATGTTGTCCTCAACTATATTGTTGCGAATGACGGCTCCATCGTGAAAGATTGCGTAGTAGATCCCCCCACCATCGCCATCCCGGGCTTCGTTGCCTTGGATGTGATTTCCAACCAGCTCTGGAATGACGCTTTGGAAAAACCCTATTCCGCCTCCAAGCTTGGGAGCAAAATTGTTCGTCACAGTATTGCCAGAAATTACTACTCTCTGGAGTGACGTAGCATCGCACCATATTCCGCCACCATCCTGGCCAGCGGAGTTGCCTGTGATAATGTTGTCCACGATGGATGCTTCAGAATTCACCACTACAACCCCTCCAGTGCCCCCGGTGAGAGTAAAACCAGAGATCACTGCCGTCCTTTGTTCTCCCGAGGGAAAAGTAACTACTCTGGCGCCGATGCCGCTCGCATCCAACGTTGATTGTGTCGGGCCATTAGTACTTTTCAGTACGAGGTTCTTTCCCCGGAAGTTGATCGCCTCGAAATACGTGCCGGGATGTACCAAGACCGTGTCTCCACTAGACCCCTGGTCAATCCCAGCCTGAACCGTGGGAGCGTCGCCTGAGCCGTCGACGAAAATGGTCCAAATCCGGGCGTCTGCCTTCATCGGAAAGGCGCCGAGGCAAGATAGGCTCAACAGGAAGTAACAGTTGCACTTTGAGGCCAACATCCCAAACAAGTTTACCACTCTGGGGCCCCGTACTTAGGAGAGGCAATCCAGACCGGGATTGAACCGCAGAACAAGTTGCGTGCTGCGATGACTGCACATGGGCTCAAGCAAAGGCGGCAGCTGAGTCATCACCGTTTTCTAGGAAGGAACAATGACAAATAGTGCGGGCAACCTCAGACTACAAAGTTCCATTACCAGGACCCAGCTCCAGTTGGAAATCGAGAAGGCAGGGAACACTACTCCCTTCGGGCTTTTGAACCTCGCCAGACGGTTTGTCGGGGCGTCTCGGATTGTTTATGACCATCTCAAGGCCCGAGAAACCTCCGGAGCTGAGGAGCTCGGCTATGTCATCGACTTACCGGCGTACTACCTTGTCGGTCATAGTTTCGAATTGGCTTTTAAGGCCTATTTGCTTGGAAGCGGTGTAGGCCTTGTCGATCTGAAGAATCCAAAGAAATTTGGACACGATCTCACAGCTTGTCTAAAGGTGGCAGAAGACTTAGGGATTGCCGACCATATCCCACCGTTTGGCGACGAATTCGGGTTGGCCATCGATATATTCAACCAGTATTACGAAAAAAAGGAATTCGAATACAGCGTGCCGAGCTCGAAGCAGTTTCCATTCCTTGCGTACCTTATTCATGACGCCGAGTTGATAATTGAGCGGCTGGAGCCGTTCTGCTACGGACGACGGCATAACCCTTGAACAGGGACCTAGACCGGTAGCCCCTGTACCGCCGCCACGAGGTCGGGCATAGACTCCTGGGCTCGAAACTAGCCGTGTCGAACTCGCGTCGATACCATTGGGACCCGCATGAAGCCTCCCTCGAGCCAGATACTTCGAATTGAGACATTGCGCTCTGCAAAGCGTCATGCTTTTTGCCCATCCGAATCCAAGTGGCGTTAGGCAACGATGCTACCTTTGCCTTGTCTTGAACAGCAGTTGTCGTTAGCGGCCAACAATGGTACGCATCATGCAAAAGACGAGGGCCAGGAGGGAGCCTAATGTTCAGGAGGATCTGTCATCACGCCCTAATGCTCGTCTTGCTTCAGACTCTTGCACCAGAAGTCTGGGCGGACTGCATCGATTACGGCCATTATCTCCATCGCGTGGGAGGAGTTGATACGCCGGGGTGGGCTACCGGATTGGCGGTGTCTGGAACGGTGGCCTACTTGGGTGATGATCGTTGGGGCCTTGTGGCGATCGATATCTCAAATCCCGCTGCTCCGTTGATTATGGGACACGTCGAAACGTCGGGAGGAGCGGGAAAGATTGCCGTCTCAGGGCCTATTGCTTACGCTGCGGACTGGGATTCGGGTCTCGTGGTGGTTGATGTGTCGAATCCCTCTTCGCCAGTCGTGGTGGGAAGGGTGGATACGCCTGGAGTAGCGGAGGATGTCGCGGTAGCCGGTACGATGGTTTATGTCGCTGATGGGGCATCAGGTCTTCAAGTAATCGATGCCTCAAATCCAGCTTCTCCAGCGATCGTTGGAACGGCGGACACACCCGGTTGGGCCACCGGTGTTGCGGTTTCCGGCACGATAGCCTACGTGGCGGATGAATCGAGCCTTCAGATCGTGGATGTGTCGCAACCTGATTCTCCCGTCATATTGGCGAGCATGGACACACCTGGGTATCCTCATGCTGTTGCGGTATCAGGGACGTTAGCTTACTTGGCCGATGGTGATCTCCAAATAATCGACGCATCGACTCCGGTGTCTCCAGTAATCCTCGGAAGCCTGCCGACTCTTGGCGACATCTACGCTGTAGCGGTATCCGGAACAATTGCGTATGTGACATGCGCAGGGCGTATCGAAACGGTCGACGTTTCCAGCGCGTCCAGTCCCAGGGTCCTGGGAAAGATCGAAGTGGGCTCTCCTAAAGCTGTCGCGGTGTCAGGCACGTCTGTCTACACGGCTAACGATTTGTCGGGTCTACAGGTCCTCGATGCCTCAAATCCAGAATCCCCCGGAATCACGGGAACCGTGGCCATACCCGACGTAGGCTTTTGCGTTGCGCTGTCTGGAAACACAGCTTACTTCGCAGACGGCCGAGCGGGGCTTCAAGTATTCGATGTCTCGAATCCCTCATCACCGCTGATTTTGGGGAGCACGGACACTGGTGATGCACGCGGGGTTGCCGTCTCGGGGACGGTGGCATATGTAGCGGACGCACAATCGGGTCTGCAGGTGGTCGACATTTCGAATCCAGCGTCTCCGGCAATCATTGACATTGTGGACGCAGGAGATGGGAGCGCCTGGGCTGTTGCCACGGCTGGATCGAGGGCTTACATGGTGGAATCCTTCACCCTCCGCGTGCTCGACATATCGAATCCCACATCTCCTGTGATCCTCGGGGGCGTGGACTTGTCGGGATTGGGGTGGGGAGTGGCCGTTTCCGGAACAATAGCCTACGTCGTTCTCTACTCCCAAGGTATCGAAGTGATTGACGTGTCGGACCCAATGCATCCGACCAGCGTCGGGTATGTGCACACGCCGGGCACAACTCATGGTGTTGCGGTGTCCGAATCACAACTGTACGTAGCAGATGGTGAAGCGGGCGTTCAGGTAATCGATGTCTCAACCCCGATGTCTCCGGCGATCATCGGACATGTGGGACCCGTATACCCGTTTGCTGGAATTGGTTCGGTTTACAGCGTTGCCGTATCCGGCACGACGGTCTATGCGGGCGGATCTTCGGGGGTTCAGGTAATCGACGTCTCTATTCCAGAAATGCCCCGGCTTGTCGGGGGAGTAGTTACTCCCGGTGGTTATGCGATAGCAGCATCGGCAACATTTGCGTACATGGCTAGCACCGTCGATCTTTCTATCCTCTCTGCTCATTGCGCTATGACACCAGTTGTTCTCTCTTCGTTCACTGCCTTCCCCCAGCCCAACGGCATTCTTTTGGAATGGACTACCTCAAATGAGAGCTACTTCGCCGGATTTCACGTGCATCGCTCCCTGAACCCTGAAGGCGACTACAGGAAGTTGACTTCTGAACTGATTCGCCAGGACGCTGCGTATCGTTTTCTCGATACCGAGGTTTTCCCAGGAATCACGTATTACTACAGTCTGGAGGCCATTGACCGCTCTGGAGGCCATGAATACTTCGGACCCATTTCAGCTCGAATCGAGCCCCGGCCTCGTCCCGCGCTCGGGCAGGCCTTTCCAAATCCGGTTCTAGGGGGCAGCACCATTCCCTTCACATTATCTCGGGAGGGAGACGTCAAATTGACGATCTTGGATCTTGCAGGGCGGGAGGTGCGGCGGCTCATGGATAAGAGGCTGGCCGCCGGCGACCAACTTGTGGTTTGGGACGGCCGGGACGGGTTTGGAGCAGTTGTTCCAGGTGGCGTCTATTTTTACAGGCTTGAGACAAGTGGTTTCAAAGCGACCCATAAGATGGTGAAGGTTCGGTAGGTCTGCGATCCTCGATTCTCATGACGCCTTGGAGTCGCTAGATCCGCCCGCAGCTGGAGTCGAAGCTCGTCCCGGATCGAATCGCCAAGATGGTGAACAAGGAGCTGGTCCAATCAACCGACCAAGATCGGTCAAGACCATCCAAAAGGACATCGCCGCGGTCGAGGCCAAGATCGCGAACGTCCGGAAGGCGATCGAGGATGGCTTGGGTGACGCAGTCTGGGCGAACCAGCGCTTGGTCGAACTCCAAAGCCAGCTGCAGGAACTCCAGAGTTCCAAACCCAAGAACAAATTCCAAGGCTCGAGGCTGAGGATGTCAGCCGGTACATCCAGAACCTCGCCCAGGTCCTGGAACACGCCAGCACGAGGGACCAAAGGAGTTTCCGAGGCTCGTCGTGCAGAAAATAAAACTGGCCCCGGAGGGATTCTCGGTAGAGATCGTCTACCGAGCTCCGGGGCCGAATTTTTAAGTGGTAGCGGGGGTTGGATTTGAACCAACGACCTTGCCGTCCCTAAAAAATATGCGTAGTTATACCACGCAGTCGCGTGGTATAAACACGCATATGGAACGGCTTACCCAACTGCTTTCCTCAGGCGTTCGCGCCGGCATCTTCCGTCTTTTGTTTGGGTTAGGACCAGGGGAGCTGCACGTGAGGGAGCTGGCGCGCCAATCCGGATTCCACGAAGCCTCGGTTAGGCAGGAACTCAGGAAACTCAAACAGCAAGATTTGGTGTCGGAGCGACGAGATGGGAATCGAGTTTATTATCAGGCGAACCGCCACCACCCGTTGTATCGCGAGATCCATCAGATGGTGCTCAAGACTTCCGGTCTCGTTGAAGTGCTTGCGCAGGCACTCCGCAATCAGCCTCTTGAGGTCGTCTTCGTGTTCGGTTCGCTCGCAGATGGCTCGGAAACTGCCGGCAGCGACGTAGACCTGATGGTGATCGGGAACTTAGGGCTCAGGAAATTGACGGCTCTTCTCTCTGGAGCTTCCGAGCAGGTCGGCCGGGAAATCAATCCGCACGTGATGTCGAACTCCGAATACAGGAAACGAATCCATGCCGGAGATCACTTCGTGACCGGCGTCCTAAGTGGCCCCAAACTCTTCGTCCTGGGTACTCAAGATGACCTTGAAGGATTGGGAAAGTAACGGTTGGCTCAAGGCGAAGCCGAACAGCCGTCAGGAAATTCAGAACCTTCTCGCAATTGTGGAACGTGATCTTCAGGATGCTGAGGGACCGATCTCCAGCGATTGGCAGTTCGGTATCGCCTACAACGCCGCACTGAAGCTCTGCACCATCCTTCTGCGGAGCGAGGGTTACTTGGCCGCCCACGGGCTCCAACACTATCGGACGATCCAGGCTATGCCCCTGATACTGGGGGAGCCGCATCAGCGCGACGCCATCTATCTGGAATCGTGCCGTACCAAGCGGAACATCGTGGAGTACGATCAGGCTGGCGCGGCATCGGAACATGAAGCCAAGGAGCTTCTGCAGTTCGCGATAGAGTTCAAGGAAGATGTGCTCATTTGGGTGCAGGAGAAACACCCTGAACTCACCTGATTTGCCCCGAAAATGGCAAGGCCCAGCAGGCATTAACCTACTGGGCCTCAAGATGGTAGCGGGGGTTGGATTTGAACCAACGACCTTTGGGTTATGAGCCCAACGAGCTACCAGACTGCTCCACCCCGCATCAAGATCTAAGGGCAAAAGAGGCTATCAGGCACCGGCGGCTGCGTCAACCTGACCAAACGCTGAGACTTACCCCACGCTTCATCCCCGCCCCGCAATCTCATCGTAAATCGAACTGAAGTTCAATCAACTTTCATGGTCGCGCTTCTGTACTTCTGACGTCCTGCACCTGGGACGAAGCCGAACCCGAAACGAATGAAGGAGATACGACGATGAACTCGACCTTGATCGACCAACTGACCGCCTACTTCGCAAGCAATGGCACGATCGCCGACGCCGTCAACTTCGCTCAGCTCCTCCTTTCCCGGTCCTGGTCGGAAATCGCTCACCTGGCAAAGGTCATGGGCCTGTGAACAAACCGGAAACCCAACTGGGGGAGCCTTTGGCGAAACCCAGGTAAACCAGGGATCGGAGAAGTCCGGTCCCTGGATCTTTTTTGCCGACGCCGCCGGCAGCCCCGCCGCGAAGCCGCCCCGCAGAAAACTCTACTTCGGCCCCGCCTTCCCACCCCCCTCATCGGGGAGCGTCACATCGGGCACCATGTCGTCTTCCCTGAATCGATACACCGTTTCCCCGGGCCCGATCATCCAGTATTTCTCGCGCGCCAGCCGCTCCAGGCTGAGGGGATCGTTTTCCTTGAGCTGGACCTCGTGCAAGAGCTGCTCTTTTTGCAGCCGGAGCTTGACGTTGGCTCCCGCCACCCCCTCGATATCTTTACGCAACTCCATCCGCCGCAGA
>Ga0075421_100012550_pt1 | contig 10531 bp, 12 predicted proteins | sample SoiMetdeltSBSDD5_FD_75292 | JGI IMG/M metagenome (GOLD analysis project Ga0075421, IMG submission 75292) | Bulk soil microbial communities from a Populus tree surrounding site in Tennessee, USA - Soil MetaG P. deltoides SBSDD5 | ecosystem: Environmental > Terrestrial > Soil > Tree plantation... | reverse complement strand
GTTCCTTCGCTCGATCCCGATACGAAGGAAGCCGCGCCACCGCCGTCCGCTCCGTCACCGGATCCGGCCTCCGCCCCCGCCCCCGCCCCCGCTCCACCCGCCCCAACGGCGGCGGAGGTGGACGTATGGAAAGACCGGCATCTACGGCTCGCGGCCGAGTACGACAATTTCCGCAAGCGGACGACGAAAGAGCGGATGGAGGCATGGCAGCGCGCCCAGGCGGAACTGGTCGCCCGGCTCGCGGACGCGCTCGACGATCTGTCGCGCTTTGCGCACATCGATCCCGCGGAGACTGACGCCGAGACGCTGCATGAGGGAGTGGAGCTGGTCGAACGCAAGATTTGGAAGGAGCTGGAAAGCGCGGGCGTGACGCGCATCGACAAGGTCGGCGTACCGTTCGATCCCCACATGCATGAAGCGGTTACGATGCAGCCGGCGTCGAAACCGGAGTTGGACCATACCGTAGGCCAGGTGGTGCAACCGGGCTATAAGATGCGCGACACGCTGCTGCGCCCGGCGCGCGTGATCGTGCTCACCTGGCAGGGGGGGGGCCATTGATGGCGGCACAACGCGACTACTACCAAGTCTTGGGAGTCGCTGAAACCGCTTCGACGGACGAAATCAAGAAGGCATTTCGCCGTTTGGCCAAGCAGCACCATCCGGATCGGAATCCCAACAATCCCCAGGCCGCCGAGCGCTTCAAGGAAATCAACGAGGCGCACGACGTGTTGAGCGACAGCGACAAGCGCAAGAAATACGACCAGCTCCGCCGGTATGGTGCATTCGCGGGTGCGAATCCATTCGCACAGCGCGGCGCGCGGCGCGGTCCTGGTGGGCCCGGTGGACCGACCGCGGACGACAGCGGCGACTTCGACATCTCAGATATGGGCGGACTGGGTGATCTCTTCTCGTCGATCTTCGGCCGTCGTGGCGCGGGTCGCGAATCGGAGCCCGAGGAAGTCGAGACCAGCGTCACGATTCCCTTCCGTGTCGCCGCGTTGGGCGGCTCGGTGCCGATCACCCTCGCGATGCCCGAAGTGTGCCCGACGTGCAGCGGAACCGGTGCCGCAAAGGGCGCGACCGTCAACACCTGCCCGGAGTGCAAAGGTCGCGGCACCGTCTCGTTTGGTCAGGGCGGCTTCGCGGTGAATCGTCCGTGCCCGGTGTGCCGGGGGAAGGGGACGGTGCCGTCGCAGCGCTGTCCCACATGTCAGGGCAGCGGCGAGGTACGCGTCGAGAAGCGTATCAACGTCGAGATCCCGCCCGGTATCGAGGACGGCGCGCGCCTCCGGCTCAAGAATCAGGGGCCGAAAGGACGCGGCGATCTCATCGCGGTGATTCACGTCGCCCCCGACCGCTTCTTCCGGCGCGAGGGACTGGACGTCATCGGCGTCGTGCCGATCAACATCGCCCAGGCCATGCTGGGATCGCGCATCAAGGTGAAGACGCTCGACGGCAAGAGCGTGGTGCTGCGGATTCCGTCAGGCACGCAACACGGCCAGCGGTTCCGGGTTCCGCGCGTTGGGATTGAGAAGAACGGTCGTCGCGGCGACATGTACGTGGAAGCGCACGTCACGCTCCCCGAGAAGCTCAGCGCGGAAGAGCAGGAAGCGGTCAAGAGGTTTGCGGAGAAGACGGGTCTGAAGTACTAGCGGCTGGTGGTGCATCCTTGCTACTTTGCCGTCCGCGCAAAGTGCAACTTTTGTAGTGGGGTGTAGGTCAACTGGCAGACCGCCCGGCTGTTAACCGGGAAGTTGGAGGTTCGAGTCCTCCCGCCCCAGTCTGCAGCAAGTCCTCGGTTTCATCTTCTTGCCAACATCGCCGCTCGGGTATACGGTGGTCTTCCACTGGTTTCGCAGGAGTGTGGTCGCGTGAGCACCGGCGATGCGTCGGGCGGCGAGCGGGAGATGTCGTCTCGTAAACTCAGTGCACTCAGCCGATACGCGGCCTGGCTGGACCGGTATGGTCTCGATCCCCTCCTTGGACTAATCCCCGGCGCCGGAGATGTTGCTGGCGCCGTTCTTGCAGGGTGGATCTTCGTAGAAGCCATTCAGCTGGGTGCGTCGCGCGCGACGTTGCTGCGGATCGCCGGCAATGTGGCGCTCGACGCCGTGCTCGGCGCCGTACCGGTCATCGGAGACATCTTCGACTTCGCATGGAAGGCCAACCTTCGGAACGTCGCGCTGCTGGAACGCCGTCTGATGGAGCCGGCGCGAGCGCAGCGCGCCGATCGGTTATTCATCGCGTGCGTGATTGGTGGCGTTTTAGCCGTACTCGTGGGCGCACTCACGCTGGGAACGCTGCTGACCCTCTGGCTCCTGCGGCGAGTGGGCGCGGCCTGATGCTCAAGGCGCGGTCGTTCTGGCCCCTCGCGATTGCCCTGCTCTTCGCCGACTGCGCGACCAAACGGGCTGCGGAACGTCACCTCGCCGTCGGCGAGCCGTACCCGTTGGTTGGTGAGGTGGTTCGCTTCACGCTCGCCTACAATGCCAACGCCGCGATGGGGATCGAGCTGGGCGGCGACTCGCGGCGCCTCGTCCACTCGCTGTTCTCGGTCGGCGCGCTGGTCGTCCTGGGATTCCTCTACCACACCACTCGGCCGTCGGAGCGACTCCGCGCGATCGGGGTCGCCCTGGTCGTCGGCGGTGCCGTCGGCAACCTCGTCGATCGACTACGATCGAGCGCCGGCGTCGTCGATTTTATCGACGTCGGTGTACGAAGCGTTCGTTTTTGGACCTTCAACGTCGCCGATATGGGCATAACCGTCGGCGCCGTCTTCCTGCTGCTGGCGCTCGGCCAGTGGGGACGCGAGGAGACGCAAAACCGCTAGCTTTGGGCGTTGATGGCCCAGGCTCCCCCCCCCGCAGTCACGCCCATCGCGGCGGCGCTCGCCGACCGCTACATCGTCGAGCGGGAGCTGGGTCGCGGCGGCATGGCGACTGTTTATCTCGCCGAAGAGAAAAAACACGGGCGCAAGGTCGCTATCAAAGTGTTGCGCACCGAGATCACCGCGGCACTCGGCACCGAGCGCTTCCTGCGGGAGATCGGTATCGCCGCGCGGCTCGCGCATCCCCACATCGTTCCTCTGATCGACTCCGGTGAAGCCGGCGGCCAGCTGTACTACGTGCAGCCCCACGTCCCAGGAGGCTCCTTGCGGGAGCGGCTGCTCGAAAGCGGGCCGCTGCCGGTGAAGGACGCGCTGCGCATCGCGCAGGAGGTGGGAGCAGGGCTCGACTACGCGCATCGCAACGGGTTTGTCCATCGAGACGTGAAGCCCGAAAACATCCTGTTCGCGGACGGGCATGCCCTGCTCGCCGATTTCGGCGTGGCGCGCGCGTGCTGCGATGCGGAGGAGTCGACGGGCCGCGAACAGGTGACCGAAGTAGGAATTGCGCTCGGCACTCCCGAATACATGAGCCCCGAGCAGGCGAGCGGCGAGCCGGACCTCGGCACCGAGAGCGACGTCTACAGCCTGGCGTGCGTGGTGTACGAGATGCTGGCCGGCCAGCCCCCGTTCACCGGTGGGGGGCTACGCGCCATCATGGCGAAACACGTCACCGAAACGCCCCGGCCCATCCGCGGCATGCGACCGGACGTTCCCACGGCCGTCGAGCACGCGCTCGCCCGGGCGCTCGAGAAGGATCCCGAGCGGCGCTTCCACAGCACCGCCGAATTCGCGACGGCGCTGGCCGCGGCGGACAGCGCCAGCCGCACGCCCACGACCACGCGTTCCATAGCCGTATTGCCCTTCGTGAACGCGAGCCCGGAAACGGAGAACGAGTATCTCAGCGACGGCATTACCGACGAGCTGATCGACGCGCTCGCCAAGATCGCGGGGCTGCGTGTCTCCTCGCGCACGTCGGCTTTCGCCCTCAAAGGCAAGCCGCTCGACGTCCGCGCCGTCGGCGCCCTGCTCGGTGTATCGGTCGTGCTCGAGGGTACCGTGCGCAAAGCGGGCGAGCGGCTGCGTATCACGGCACAGCTCACTTCGACTGATGATGGGCGTCTGCTCTGGTCACAGCGGTTCGACCGCAAGCTGGTGGATGTCTTCGAGATTCAGGACGAAATCGCGGGTACCATCGTGAACACGCTGCGCGCGACGATGTTCGCCGACCTGTCCGAGCACGTGCCGCGCCGCTACACGGAAAATATCCAGGCCTACGGCCTGTACCTCAAAGGAAGATTTGCCTGGAACAAGCGGACGTCCGAGGGTGTCGCGGAGGCGGTGGACTACTTCCGGCAGGCCATCGGGGAGGATCCGAGCTACGCGCCAGCCTACGCGGGGCTGGCCGACTCCTTCGCTCTCGACGTCGACTATCGGTCCATCCCGGTCGCGGAAGCCTACGCCCGAGCCAAGGATTACGCGCGCAAGGCGCTAGAGCTCGACGAGTCGTTGCCGTCCGCGCATGCATCGCTCGCGTGGAGCTTGTTCATCTACGATTGGAAATGGGACGAATCCGAGCGTGAATTTCGCCGCGCCATCGAGTTGAACCCGCGCTATGCCAGTGCGCATCAATGGTTCGCGTTCCTGCTCGCCGCCCGGGGGCAGTTCGATGCAGCTTTGCTGGAAGGCCACACCGCGATCGAGCTCGACCCGGCCTCGGTGTCGGCACGACGCGCGCTCGGCTGGGTCTACTACTACGCGCGTCGCTACGGCCAGGCACGCGAACATCTGGCCCGCGCCATCGAAATGAATCCGATGGCCGTGGAGAGCATTCGCATGCTCGGCAGCACGTTGGCGCTTCAGGGCGAGACGGCGGAGGCCGAGCGCGTGTTGCGCGAAGCCCTGACGTTGCCGGGGGCAAGCGCGTACTCGACGGCGACGTTGGGGTGGCTACTCGGGCAGTCGGGGAAACGGGCAGAGGCCGAGGAACTGCTGCAGGAACTCGAGGCAGAGCGCCAGCGGGGGTATGTCTCGCCGGTCGCCTTTGCGATTCTCCACATCGGACTGGGCAATCATTCGGCAGCGCTCGACTGGACCGAACGGGCGTACGACGAGCGCCGCGGCTGGCTAGTCTATGTGAACGTGAACCCCATCTTCGATTCGCTCCGCAAGGAACCGAGGTTTAGCGCACTGATCGAGAGGATGGGATTGTAGGGGCGCAGCGGGCTGCGCCCCTACAGGCGAGGCGGTCTACTGTCCCACCGTGAAGTCGATCCGTTTCAGCACGTTGCCGCCCTCGTCGCGAATCTCAACGTGCCACGCTCCTTTCGCGTCGACGGGGACCGTCTTGCGGCTCCACGTTCTCCAGGGCGACCCACCGATGGTCAACGGGACGTCGCCGACCTCGGTGTCGCCGAAGAACCAGACATGATGCAGCGTCTGGGCATCGGCGCCCGTCACGCGCATCCAGAGCACGATGGTTCCGACGCTATCGGGAAAGGCGCTTCCGGTATCCTGTGGGGCGCGATCCATCACCGAACGCGCCAGCACGGCTTCGACATTCACGTCACTCGGAGCCGCGGCGGGGGCGGGGGCGGGGGCGGGTCTCGAGGTCGTGTCTTGCGCGGCAGCCTGTGCAGCGAGTCCACCTATCAGCAGTAGTAGCAGCGGCACTTTCATGAGTGCACCTCTTGGTTGAGGTTCGCGGCTTGAGTTACACGCCGGCGGCTGCGGCGTTCCAACGTCGCGCCAACGACGGCGGCGATGATACACCCGAGCAACGTTCCAGCCATCAGAAAGCCAAGTTGATACTCGAGTTGGATCCAGTGGCACTTGGGCGCGAAGATCGGCCCCACCAAGCGGCCGCACCTGTTCTGCGAAAACGCAAAGCCCCAGCTCGCGGCCACGCCGAACACCAGCGGCAGCAGCGCGACGAGAAAATGACGCAGTTGGATTCTCATCGGCCACGCTCGATTTTCCAGCGATCGATCATACGACCTCCTTCGATTACTAGGTACTCGTCGAAGTGCGCCTCGGTGAGACAGGAGTGGTTCGGAACGATCTCGATGCGATCTCCGACTTTGAACTTTCCTTCGATCGCGGCGGGTGCCGCCGCGCGAATCAGGCCATGTTCCTGCGACACGGAGGCGATGGTGAGCTCGGGGTGACCCTTTACTTCACCGAACGCGGGCTCGAGGCTTCTTCCCCCCAGATGGGCCGGTCCGAGGTCTTTGGAGAGGGAGAGGGCCCCGGCATCCACGACGAAGTGTGACGCGCCCGGCTGATGTGAGACGACCGTGGCGAGCACCGTCACGGCGACGTCCTTCAGCTCACAGCACCCGATGAGCACCATCGTCCGGTCGTAAAAGATGTAATTGCCGGGCCGAGCTTCTGTGACGCCCGTCAAGTCTTTTACGGCCGCCATGGCGGGCGTCGAGCCCACACTGACGCCGCGGACGGGCAGCCCATCTTTGCGCAGAAGCTCCGAAAACCAGGTCATCACCTGTCGCTCCTCCTCGGCAATCTGCGCGGCCTCGTCCTTGTTCCGGGTGCGATACGCATGGCCCGAATGGCTGAGAATGCCGTCGAACGTGATGCCACGCTCCGCACCGAGCTCGCGCGCGACGTCGAGAGCATAGCGCGATGCAGGGTCGACGCCGGCCCGATGGTAGCCGCAGTCGACCTTGAGCCACACATGCAGGCCGGTTCCGCTGACGGCCTTGGCCGTCTCCAGGTCGTCGAGCACCACGCGCAACGTTGCTTGTCGGGCGATACGGCGCACATGGGCCAGGTGTGTGGGATCCAGGGGGAATGCCCAGGTCAGATCGGTGAACCCGCCGCGCGAGAACGTTTCAGCTTCGAACAGCGTCGAAACCGTGATTCCCTGAGCGCCGTGCGCCAGTTGGCGCCGTCCCAGCTCCAGGCACTTGTGCGTCTTGATATGCGGCCGGAGCCAAACGCCCAATCGCTTCCCGCGATCGGCCATACGAGTCAGGTTGCGCTCCATGACATCGCGAGACAGCAGCAGCGCCGGGGTTTCGACGTCGATCATGCGGATCTCCGAACCAGCACGCGAGCCTTGTTGCCGATGGGAACGGCACGAAAGAAAACATACTGCAGCGGGTTGACGGAGTACGTCTCCCACACATCGAGCACCAACCCCGCCCGCTTTGCGGCGAACTCAAACGACGGTCGGCAGAACTCCTGGACATGGCCGGGCGTGTAAGTGGACGCGTAGCGACGCCGGTGGATGCCCAGCCGATCGAGCAGCCGTCGCAGCTGCGCATCGAATGCATCGATATTGGGGAACTCGAGAACCGCAGCCCCGCCCGGTTTGAGCAGCTTGCGAATCTTCGTCAATGCGCCGACTGGATCGGGGAGATGCTCCAAGACATGTGTGAGGACCACGCAATCACACATGCCCTCCTCACCATGATACGACGTGATGTCGGACGTTTCGACATCCAGACCCAGCGTTTCACGGACCAGCTTGGTGTGCTCCGGAAAGAGCTCCACCCCTTTCACCTCCCAGCCGTCTTCACGCGCAAGCCATAAGACCGTTCCGTCACCACACCCGAGATCCAGCATGCGACCGGGTCTGGGCAGATGGCGCTTGATGAACGCGTACGTCTGTCGATGCCCGCGGTTCTGTCGTGTCGGGGCCCGCGGATCAACGCGAGTCAGGATGTATTTCTCCTGATTCACGCCTGTGCGGGTGTCGTACACGACGAGCCGGCAGGATGGACAGCGGTAGAATGTGAACTGGCGCCGATCGCCTTGCGTGTAGAACAGCGGCAGATCGGCGGTGCCGCAGAGCTTGCAGATCATCCGACCCTCAAGGGCTCACCTACCGAACCAAATGGAACGTGGTCTGACGCCGCAGAATCCAGCGCATCGGCCCGTCCGTAGCGAGCTCGGCGTCCTCTTCCTGAGCGGAGCGGACCAGTTGCCCTCCCCATTCGGGAACAGGCGTGGTCGCTTGCAGCTCGATTGAAAACCAGGTGCCGGGGAGCAGCGGGATATCGCCGCGACCCGGTACGCCTTCCTGGTGATCCCACAGGCCGATGAGCGGCCCGGCGCCGTGACCCCGATCGCCGATGGGGTGGGTGTAGATCGTCCCGTTGATGCCTGCCGCCCGCATGGAGGCGAGCGCGCTGGCGAGCACATCGTTCCCGCTTCGTCCCGGCCGCATTTCGGCGAGCAGGATATCCTGCAGGCGGTTCGAGTTCTGCAGGGCCCGCTTCAGCCCTTCCGGCGCGTCGCGTTCCCCCTCGCGCAACACGTACCCCATGTGCTGGGTGTCGGTGTTGAGTCCGAGCGCCGTGATACCGAAATCGCAGTGCAGCACGTCGCCGCGCTGAATCACGACGGTGTCGAGCCCGCTGAGATCCTGACCGCGCCGCTGCACATCGACGTCGGTATGAAACCACGTGCCGAGTCCCAGATCGTTCACGCGCTGGCGCATCCACCAGGCAACGTCATCGGTCGTGGTCTTGCCGGGTGTAATGACGGCGCTCGAGAACGCGGTATCGATGACGGCCCAGACCACCTCCATCATGCGGCGGTAGACGGGCAGCATGCCGGGGGCGCGGATTGCCTGATAATCGAGCGCTATGCGATCCGCCCGAACTACGCGTGTGAGGTAACCTGGCGGGAGCGCCCGCGAGAGCTGCTCCCATTCGCCTGCTGAAAGCCCGTCGGAAAACGCGTGCGTGTGCGAGATGTTGACCGCGATCGTTTTCGGATCGCGCTCACGGACGAGGCGTGTCAGGAGATCCCATTGACCCTGACCCACCAGCTCGGGTCGGCGTCCGATGGACGGGTCGACTGTATCGCGAGCGACGTATGCCTCATACACACCACCTTGCGAACCACCGCCCAATGCCAGGCGCTCGATTCCGCGCGCGCCGCGGTCGGTGAAGACGTAGATCGACCGCCGTCGCGCGAACATCGTGGTCGGAGCGACGAGCGACCAAAACGTCGGATCTTCGTTGTACTCTCGCATGGCGACGATCCACATCTCGACGCCGTGTTGGCGCATGAGACGCGGCAGCACGGAATCGAGGCGGTACTGAAGCCACTGCTGCTGTACCACCGCTTGCTCGCGCAGAGTCCCAAGCGGTCGCGCTGGAGTGGACGAAAGAGAGGGAGTTTGAATCAGCAGGGCGAGGAGCAGCGCGGACGTCATTGCGTAACCCCATTTTTCACGGCGAGGGCGAATCCCTTATCCATCGACGCGGCGGCCGGTGACCTCCACTCGACGCATGCGCTCGATGCGACCCGATCCGCCGACGAACGACGACACGACCCAGCTCACCAGGCTCACAACGATCGCACCCACGGTCGCGGCAAAGAGCCCGGTGATCTCGAATCCGGGCACGAGCCAGGCTACGAGCGCGAGCGAGATGCCGTTTACGACCAGGATGAACAATCCCAGTGTGACGACGGTCAGCGGCAGGGTGAGGATGAGGAGGATCGGCCGGATGACGGCGTTCACCAGGCCCAGCAAGAGCGCGGAGACGATGAGCGCCCCTGTCTCTGTGAACCTGATCCCGTCCCCCAGCAAGGCATCCGCGACCCACAGACCAAGCGCGGTGATGATGAGCCTGATGAGGAATCCTCTCATGGCGCTGAAGATAACCTTCCCGCGACGAAGCGCGCGGTCATTCCGGGGCGTGCCTGCACGCCAAGTTTCGCATCCATGAGAATTGAGCCCGAAAGCGAATCCCGACCCGCCCAGGCGAGCGCAACGCCGGCAAACGGGCCCAGATCCACGGGCCAGCCGCTCACGATGGCCTGCTCCGGTTGGCCGAACCAGCTGACGTCCAACGTGTCGGGCTTTGGCGCGCGGAACGTCAGTCGTCCGCGAAAGACGCACTCGCCGTTGAAGGCGACCGTCGCCGTATCGAGGACGACGTCACCGAGCCGAAACCGATCGCTCATCGACGGTGCATCGGGGAACGTCAATGTGTCGCCGCGTGCGACGACCCAGTGGCCGACGTACGGGAGGGAATAGCGCTTCAGCCGGTCGAACTGATAGCCGGAGCATGGACTTCGGGCGCCGCCGCCGCCCCCGCCGCCCCCGCCGCATGCGGCAGCGGCCACCGCCAGTCCGAGGACCAGTCGGCGCATCAGGGCTCCGTTGTGTCCCTCGCCAGCGAATCGGCCCGCAACACGCGGACGTTCACCGAATCGGCCGCCCGCATCGCGTTGCCAACGGCGCGCGCGTTCGGGAGCTTCGAATTCGCAAGAATGCTGTCCTTCTGGCGCTGGGTGAGGGTATCGGTGGAGTGGTCGGATTTGCCGGTGCCGCAGGCAGTTAGGAGAACTATCGCAATCGTCACTGCAGATTTCATAGATTGTCCTCCGTCGGACGAACGCAGTCGCCGCAACGTTATTGATTTCGCATTCAATTGCAACCAAGTCCCTGCTCGGAGCTCTCATGCGTCGTTTTCCACTCGCAACCATGCTGCTGTTGCTCGCGTCCTGCAACCGGCCGTCTCTCAATGATCGCCTGGCCAGCGGGAAGTGGGTCGATCTCACGTATGCGTTTGATTCCACGACGATCTATTGGCCCACCGCTCAGCCGTTTCATCTCGCCGTCATCTCCGCGCGCCGCATGCCGGGCGGCTGGTACTACGCGGCCAA
>Ga0075421_100012549_pt1 | contig 10531 bp, 11 predicted proteins | sample SoiMetdeltSBSDD5_FD_75292 | JGI IMG/M metagenome (GOLD analysis project Ga0075421, IMG submission 75292) | Bulk soil microbial communities from a Populus tree surrounding site in Tennessee, USA - Soil MetaG P. deltoides SBSDD5 | ecosystem: Environmental > Terrestrial > Soil > Tree plantation... | reverse complement strand
TCGGCTACTGGGCGGCGCTCACGCTCGTGCCGGTGCCCGGCTACGGCCGGGCCGACCTGGGCCCGGAGACCAACCTCGGCGCCTGGCTTGATCGCACGCTCCTGGGGCAGGCGCACCTCTGGCGCGTGTCGCGCGTCTACGATCCCGAAGGGATTCTGAGCACGGTGCCGGCCGTGGCCACCGTGCTCATCGGCGTGCTCGCCGGCAGCTGGATGAAGCGCGAGCGGGAGCCGCGCTCGATGGCCACCGGGCTCGCCGTGGCCGGAGCGGCCGCTGCCGCCGTCGGCGCCCTGTGGGGCCTCGCGTTTCCGCTCAACAAGTCTTTGTGGACCAGCTCCTACGCCGTGCTCACGGCGGGGCTCGGGCTGCTGGCGTTCGCCCTCTGCTACTGGGCGGTGGAGATTCGCGGCTGGCGACGGTGGGCGGCGCCGTTCGTCGTCCTCGGCGTCAACGCCCTCGCCGTGTACTTCCTCTCCCAGCTCACGGCCCAGCTCCTCGTGTGGATCCACGTCGACGCCGGCCACTCGTTGAAGCAATCCCTCTTCGAGCACGCCATAGCCCCCTGGGCCAGCCCCGTCAACGCCTCGCTCGCCTACGCCGCCGCATACCTGGCGCTGTGGTGGGCCGTGATGTGGGGGCTCGATCGGGGCGGCATCCGGCTCCGCGCCTGACGAAATTTCTTACGGGATCGGTGGCTCAGGGCCTACGCTGGCTCATATATCGTGGGCCGATGGGGCCCGGCATGCATAAAGGAGATCCGAGTGGTGGTGATCCTGCGTGCCTTGATGGAGCTGGTTGCCGATCGCGTCATGGATTCCGTCATTCTTTCCCGCCGCATGTACCTCTCGGAGTTCGGCCGCTTTCTCGATGAGCGTGGATTCATCGAGCCCCAGGCCCCGATCGAGCTGGAGGACGCCGTCTAGGCTGTGCGCAGGGCCGCGGTGACGGGAAGCCGCGCCGCCCGGATGGCAGGGAGCAAGCCGCCGGCCACGCCGATCACGAGTGCCCACACGAGCCCGCGCGCCAGCAGCGCCCGCGTGACCCGGAACTCGAACGCGACCTGCGAGAACGTGCTGAAGTTGAGCGTCGACAGCGAGGCGCCGTCGCAGTAGACCCAGGCCAGTCCGCCGCCGACGACTCCGCCGATCAGTGCCAGCACGAGCGCCTCCAGCATGACGGAGACGACGACGGGCGCGCCCCCGAACCCGATGGCCCGCAGGGTCGCGATCTCCACCTGGCGGCTGGCGATCGCCGAGTACATGCAGTTGAGAGCGCCGAAGGTGGCGCCGATGGCCATGAAGACGGCCACGCTGTAGCCAAGCACGTCGATGAGGGTGCCGAGCACCTTGGCCTGCTTGGCGTAGTACTCGGGCTCGCGGAGCACGTTGATCGACAGCCGGCGGTCGCGGGCGATCGACTCCTTGAAGCGGGCGAGGCCGGACTCCGAGGCGTCGGTCAGCGTCGCCGTCACCGACTGAAAGCCGGTGCGGCGGAAGGCGGACAGCGCCACCTCGCCGTCGGCCCAGATCTCCGACTCGTGCACGTCGCCGCCGCTCGTGAAGACGCCCACCACCGTCCACTCGCTGTCGCGGAAGGCGATGCGCGAGCCGACCTCGAGGCCGGCGAACTGCCGCGACGCCTTGCGGCCGACGATCACCTCGCGCACGCCGCGCTGGAAGCGCCGGCCCTCGACCAGCGCGAGCTCGTCGCGGATGTCGAAAGCGGCCGGCTGCACGCCGCGGAACGGCACGTTGTTCGAATCGGTCCCGCCCTTGCGCGGCAGGTCCACCATCACGTTCAGCTCCGCGGAGGCGAGCGGCCGGCCCTCCGCGTCACGCGCGATCCCCGGCAGGCTCGCGAGCAGGATGGCCTGGTCGCGCGCCACGCCGCTCGAGAGCTCGGAGTCCGAGCCCGCGCGCAGCATGATCACGCGCGCCGGGCGGCCCGTGCTGGCCAGCGTGTGGCGGAACCCTTCCGACATCGCGAGGACGGAGACGAGCACCCCGACCACGCCGGCGATGCCCACCACCACCACCAGCGAGGTGCCGAGCCGGCTCGGGATGTTGCGGAGATTCAGCAGCGTGATCTGCGCGATCTGGTTGAGCGCGCCCATCAGCGGCCCGCCAGCGCGTCGACGATGCGCAGCCGGGCGACGCGGATCGCCGGCGGCAGTCCGATGGCCAGGGCCAGGGCGACGGTCACGACGCCCGCCAGCATCCATGTCTCCGCCGACACGAACAGGGGAGGGAATCGGCCGCCCGTCTTGCCGTTGAGCGCCGGCAGCACGCTCACCGCGGCGCTCATGCCGAGGAGGGCGCCGAGCCCGAGCAGCATGAACGCCTCGCCGAGCACGAGCGCCGTCACCGTGCGGTCGGAGAAGCCAAGCGTCTTGAGCACGGCGAGCTCGGGGATGCGCTCGCGGATGGCCTGGGCCATCGTGTTGCCGGTCAGAATGAGAATGGTGAAGAAGACGGCGATGAGGATGCGCGTCACCATGGCTCCGATGTCGCCGATCTGCTTGGCGAAGCCGATGGCGAACTCCTTCTCCGGCTGCGTCTTCGTCTCGTCGGGCGAGTTGGCGAAGACGTGGTCGATGGCGGCGCTGATGGCGCGCGCTTCGCGCGAGTCCGCGATGCGCACGATGTACCAGCCGGTCCGGCCGCGGCCGAACTGCCGCGCCTCGTCGAAGTAGGCGACGTTGATCAGCACCATGTCCGCGTTGCCGCGGACGGCCGGATCCTCGGCGTCGAGCACGCCGACCAGGTCGAACTCCCAGTTCAGCGAGCCGTCGGTCTTCGTGTGGATCTCGGAGGCGAGCGGCAACTTCTGCCCGACCTTCCAGCCATAGCGGTCCGCCAGCCGCTGACCGGCCAGCGCCCCCGTGCGCGTCTTGACGAACGCCTCGCGGTGGGCCGGCGTCACCGTGAACTCGGGGTACATGTCGAGATAGCGCGCGGGGTCGACGGCGAACACGGGAAAGGCGTTGCTCTCGTTCTGGTACTTGGCGCCGAACCAGTCGGCGGAGGCCACCGCCACCACGCCCGGCACCCGCTCGATGGCGCGCGCGTGGCCTATGGGCAGCGGCTCGATGATCGAGTAGCGCGCGGTGGTGAGGAGCCGGCGGGCGTCGGCGGCGTCGGCGCCGGACTCGAAGGCGACCTGAACGGCCTGCAGCAGGCCGAAGAGGAGGAAGGCGACGACGACGGAGAGCAGCGTCAGCACCGTCCGCGTCTTCTTGCGGAAGAGCTGCGCCCACACGAGCCGGATCACCGCCCGCCGCCGCTCCCCGCCGCCAGCGTGCCCTTGTCCAGGTGCAGGCTGCGCTGGGCGTATTCGGCTGCCTTGGGATCGTGGGTCACCATGACGATGGTCTTGCCGTGGTCCCGGTTCAGCATCTGCAGGAGCAGCATGATCTCGTGGGCCGTCGCGCGATCGAGGTCGCCCGTCGGCTCGTCACAGACGAGCAGGGTGGGATCGGAGACGATGGCGCGCGCGATGGCCACGCGCTGCTCCTGGCCGCCGGAGAGCTCCTTGGGCTTGTGACGGGCGCGGTCGCCCAGGCCGACCAGCGTGAGGGCGATGGTGGCGCGCCGGCGCCGCTCGGCGGATCCGAGCGAGGTGAGCAGCAGCGGCAGCTCGACGTTGCGCTGCGCCGAGAGCACGGGGAGCAGGTTGTAGAACTGGAAGACGAAGCCCACGTTGGCGGCGCGCCAGCGCGCCAGCTCCCCGCCGCCGAGCTGGTCGATGCGACGGCCATCCACGCTGATGGTGCCGGCCGTGGGCGTGTCGAGCCCGCCGATGAGGTTCAGGAGGGTCGTCTTGCCGGAGCCGGACGGACCCATGAGCGCCACGAAGTCCGCGCGGTCGATGTCGAGGTCGAGCCCATGCAGCACCTCGATGCGCTCGGTGCCGCGCCGGTAGGTCTTGGTGACGCCGCGGATCTCGATGAGGGCGCTCACTCCGCTCTCACGGCGTCGCCGTCGGCCAGGGACGGCGGCGGCGCCACCACCACGCGCTCGCCCGCGGTGAGGCCAGTGAGGACCTCGCGCTCGGCGCCGACGGTCTTGCCGAGCGTCACCCCGCGCCGGGCCACCTTGCCCTCGGCGGCCACGAACACGGCGCCGTCGGCGCGCACCGCGTCGGCGGGCACCAGCACGCCCACCGTCGGCGGCCGCACGGGCGTGGCGCCGCGAGGCTCGAGAAAGGCCACGCGCACGCCCATGTCCGGCACGATGCGCGCGTCCTTCGCGTTGATCGCGATGCGGACCTTGACGGTGGCCTTGCTGCGGTCGGCGGTCGGGATGATGGCGATGACGGAGCCCGGAATCTTCCAGTCCGGGTAGGCGTTCAGAGCGGCCTCCACGGGCTGCTCGGCAGCCACGCGGTTGATGAAGGACTCGTTCACGTCCACCTGGATCTCGAGCGAGTCCATGTCGACGATCGTCCCGATGCCCGTGCGCGTGAAGCCGCCCCCCGCCGAGATGGGCGAGATCATCTCGCCGGGCTGCGCCGACTTCGTGACCACGACGCCGCCGAACGGCGCCCGGATCACCGTGTTGTCCAGCTGCACCTCGGCCACCGTCACGTTTTCCCGCGCCACCCGGATCTGCTCGGCGCTGGCGGCCAGGCGCGCGCGCAGCATGTCGCGCTGGGCGCGGGTGGCGTCGATGGCTTGCGCGCTCACGAGCTGGCGGTTGAAGAGCTCCTGCGAGCGCGCGTGGTCGCTCTCCGCCTGCTCCAGCAGGGCGCGGATCTCGCCCTCCTGCGAGCGCGCGGCCGCCAGCTGGGCGCGCGCCAGCGCCAGCTGCGCCTTGGCCTCGGTGTCGTCGAGCCGGGCCAGCACGGCGCCGTCCTTCACGCGCATGCCTTCCTCGATCAGCACCTCGGTGACCTTGCCCGTGATCTTCGCCGACACGGTGGCCTGTCGCCGCGCGGTGACGTAGCCGCTCGCATCCAGCACCGAGCCGGCCGTCTCCGGTGCCGCCGCGCGTGCGGCCACCGTCCGCACCGTGGGCGCCAGGAGGCGTCCCCTGAAGAGCCAGAGACCGCCCCCGACGAGGAGGAGCACGGCCAGGCCCACGAGGAGCCAGCGTGCGCGCGACCGCGGCGGCCGCCCGTCGCGGTCGATGCGCAGCTCCCGGAGCAGCTCGGAGGTGTCCATGGCCATCGGTTCGGGCAACCATTTGAGTGTGCCACAGGCGGGCAGGAAGAGCGACGTGAAGGACCGATGGGTGGCGCGGTAGCAGTGCGCTACTATGGTGGTAGCAGACTGCTACCGGGAGGAGGACGGGCATGGCGGTGCCGGTGAAGGTCTCCGACAAGCTGCTGGCGCTGGCGAAGAAGGAGGCGGAGGCCGCGCACCGCTCGGCCACCGCCCAGATCGAGCACTGGGCGACGCTGGGCCGCGCGGTAGAGGTGATGGCCGCCTATCGCGACGTCATGGCCCTCAAGCGCGTCGGCGGCGCTCTGCCCATGCCCGCCTTCGTCACCCGCGACGCCGTTCACGAGGTGGTCGGCGCTCTCGTGGCCGATCCCGACCGCGAGGGCGTGAAGGCGCGCATCCGAACCGGCGGCGGTCCCCTCTACGTCGCCGACCCCCGGCGGCCCGGGGAGGTCGTCGAGATCGAGGCGGGCGGCCGGCGAGCGACGGGGCGGCTCGTCCATCGCAAGTTCGTGCGCGCCCGCAAGAAGGGCGGCCGTCCCGCGCGGTGACCGACGACCGGCCGGTGCTCATCTTCGTCGCCGGTCCCAACGGCGCCGGCAAGAGTACCTTCTTCGACGAGTACCTGGCCGAGCTGGGGCTGCCCTACATCAACGCCGACGAGGTGGCCCGCCGCCTGCGCGCCGCCGAACCCGGCGCCACCCGCGAGGCGATCGACGTGCGCGCGTTCCGGGAAGCGGAGCGCCTGCGGCAGGCGCTCCTCGAGGCCCGCGTCTCCTTCTGCACGGAGACCGTCTTCTCCGACCCCCGCGGCGCCAAGGTGCGGTTCCTCCGCACGGCGCAGAAGCGCGGCTTCGCCGTCGTGCTGGTCTTCATCGGTCTGGAGAGCGCGGCGCTGTCGATAGCGCGCGTCCACCAGCGGACGCTCCGCGGCGGACACGACATCCCCGACGCCAAGCTGCGCGCGCGCTTTCCCCGGACGCTAGTCAACCTGCGCGCCGCCGTCGGCGTGGTCGACGACGCGTTCGTCTTCGACAACAGCTCGTTCGATACCCCGTACCGCCCGGTGGCCGTGTTCGAGCGCGGCCGGCTCGTCAGCCGCCATCCACCCTTGCCGGCGTGGACGCGCGGGCTGCCGGGGCTCTGAGGCGCGACCTCAGAAGACGAACACGCCCTTGCCGGTCGTCTGCGTGTCGAAGAGCCGGTAGGCCTCGTCGGCCTGATCCAGCTGGAACCGGTGCGTCAGCAGCTTGCCGAGCGGGATCTTGCGATCGGCCACGAAGCGCGCGCACTCTTCCTGGCCGGTGTTGGAGAACGTCCACGACGCGTGCACGGTGAGTTGACGGCGCAGCATGTGCTTGCTCACGTCGATCGTCGTCTGCCCGCCCTCGCCGACGAAGGCCACGCGGCCCCACGTGCCCGCCGACTGCAGCGCGCCCAGGCGGCCTTCCGACGACCCCGAGCAGTCCATCGTCGTTTCCGCGCCCTCTCCGTGCGTGAGGTCGTGAATGGCCTTCACGGCGTCGGTGTCCTTCGCGTTGATCGTATGCGCGGCGCCGAACTCGCGCGCCAGCGAGAGCCGCTCGGGAGCGATGTCGACGGCGATCACGCGCGCGCCCATGGCGTGGCCGAGCATGGTGGCGCTGAGTCCGACCGGTCCCTGGCCGAAGACGGCCAGGGTGTCGCGGCCCGAGACGTCGACGCGCTTGAGGGCCCCGTAGGCGGTGCCGGTCCCGCAGGAGACGGAGGCGCCCTCCTCGAACGAAAGCTCGTCGGGCAGTGGCACACAGGTGAAGGCCGGCGCCAGCATGTACGCCGCGTGGCCGCCGTGGCCCGTCATCCCGTAGACCGTGATCCCCTGGCGGCAGAGCTGTGACCAGCCGAGGCGGCAATGCCGGCAGCGCCCGCAGCCCTTGTAGTGATGGTTCATCACCCGCTGCCCCACGAGCGACCGGTCCACGCCCGCGCCCACCGCCGCCACCACGCCGCACGGCTCGTGGCCGGCGATCACCGGGCCGCCGGCGCCGAGACCGAGCGCCGCCGCGGCGTTGCCGGCCGCGCGATAGGGATGGAGATCGCTGCCGCACATGCCGGACGCCTTCATCTGGAGAACGACCTCGCCGGGGCCGGGGGACGGATCGGCGAAATCACGGATCTCGAGCTTGCGGTTGCCGAGGAACACGATGCCGCGCATGAGGGCCTCCTTTGTTGCGTGAGAGCGGCGACAACCTTACCATCTCAGGGCCATGACGAGCCCCATCATCACCGAGGCCGTCCGCGCCCTCGTCGACCGCCGTGACCTCTCGCGCATCGAGGCGGCAGCGGCGATGGAAGCGCTCATGTCGGGCGCGGCCACGCATGCCCAGATGGCCGCCTTCCTCACCGCGCTTCGGATGAAGGGCGAGACGGTGGAGGAGCTGATCGGCTTCGCCCAGGTCATGCGACAGAAGGCCGTCCGCATCCGCGTCCACGACGACGCGGTGGCGGGGCTCACGGGCACCGACCGGGAGATGCTGATCGACACCTGCGGCACCGGCGGCGACGCCACCGGCACCTTCAACGTCTCCACCGCCACCGCCTTCGTGGTGGCCGGCGCCGGGCTCAACGTCGCCAAGCACGGCAATCGCTCGGTGTCGTCGCTGTGTGGCTCGGCCGACGTGGTGGAGACGCTGGGCATCAACCTGGAGCTGACGCCGGCGAAGGTCGCGCGGTGCATCGACGAGGTCGGCATCGGCTTTCTCTACGCGCCGCTGCTGCACACGGCGATGAAGCACGTGATGCCGGTGCGCCGGGAGATGGCCATCCGCACCGTCTTCAACATGCTGGGCCCGCTCACGAATCCGGCCGCCGCCAACGCGCAGATCATCGGCGTGTACTCCGCCTCGCTCACCGAGCCGCTGGCGCGGGTGCTGGCCGAGCTCGGCACCGTGCGCGCGTTCGTGGTCCACGGCGCCGACAGTCTCGACGAGATCTCGAATACCGGCGAGAGCCGCGTCTCGGAGGTGCGGGAGGGGATGGTGCGCTCCTATACCGTGCGCCCGGAAGACTTCGGGCTGGCACGCGCCACTATCGCGGACCTCCTGGGCGGAGATCGCGAGGAAAATGCGCGGATCATCCGCGCGATCCTCGACGGGGAAGCAGGACCCAAGCGCGACATCGTGCTCATGAACGCGGCCGCCGCGTTGATGGCCGGCGGCAAGGCGCGCGACTTCAAGGAGGGGGTCGGCCTGGCGGCGCACGCGCTCGACTCCGGCGCGGCGCTGCGCAAGCTGGAGGCGCTGATCGGGCTGAGCCGGCGGCTCGCCGCCGAGACGTAGCGGACAAAAAAAGACCGCGCTCACAGGGGCGGATGAGCGCGGTCGAGCGGGCGTTCGGTTGAGCGATGCGGTCCCGGCGGGCGCCGGTTCCAGCTTCCGTTCGTCTGCTCGCTTGTCTCTATCAGCAAGCGTGGTGCCGAGCCTGCAAAGCGGCGGTTTCGCCGTTTTTGCGCCGGCCGGGTGCTCGCCGCGGCGCGGCAAGAGTGCACGTCGTTGCCGATTCGAGGGTGATCCGTTGCCCTGTTTTGCCACCCCTTGCGGCCGCCGAGCGCTTCGCTTGCGCCCGCGCAGCGGGCAGCCTTACAATGACCGCGTACTGCTGGTCGCGCCCAAGTTCCCGTTGTTCCTGTCTTCCCGAGAGGCGACCCGGCGGCATAGCTCGCAGCGCGGAGTTCTAGAACACCGACAGAGGAGTCGGAGTGAAGACACGGGTTCCGCGATACCACCGCATCGCCGAGACGCTCCGCGAGCGCATCCGCGAAGGCGACCTGACGCCGGGGACGCGCCTCGACAACCAGCGCGCGCTCGCGCGGTCCTTCGGCGTGACCCTCATGACGCTGCGCCAGGCCCTGGAGCTGCTCGAGCGCGAGAATCTCATCGCGCGCCGCCACGGGCTCGGGACCTTCGTGGCCGCGCCGTCGATCGACTACGACATTCTCCAACTGCGCCGCTTCGCCGGCGATCTCTCCGCGCAGGGCGAGCACGTCACCACCCGCATGCTGGGCAGCCGTCTGGCGCCCGTCGACCGCCGCGTGACCGACGCCCTCGGCCTGCGACCGCGCGGCCGCGTGGTGGCCATCGAGCGGCTGCGTCTGGTCGATGGACATCCGATGAGCCTGCAGCGCTCGTTCCTGCCGCCCGCGCTCGGTGAGCCGGTGCTGGCCGCGGATCTGGCGGTGACGCCGCTGATCCAGGTGCTCGAGTTCAAGCTGGGGGTCACCATCGAGCGCGCGCGCGAGACGGTCTCCGCGGTACGGCTCGGACGACGCGAGGCCCGGGAGCTCGGCTGTCTGGCCGGCGTGCCCGCCTTCGAGTCCGAGCGCGTGTCCTACGATGCCGCCGGCGCGCCGGTGGTCTTCGATCGTGTCTACATCCCGGGCGATCGGTTCCGCATCACCCGGGAACTCCACTACGACCTGTCCGAGCGAGGAGCTACCTCATGAAGATCGTGGTTGCCGTCAAGCAGGTGCCGGACACCGCCACCCAGGTGAAGATCTCGGGCGGCGATCCGAAGGCCATCGACACCGCCGGCATCACCTGGATCGTGTCTCCCTACGATGAGTTTGCCGTGGAGGAGGCGCTCCGTATCAAGGAGAAGCGCGGCCAGGGCGAGGTCGTGGCCGTTTCCCTCGGTCCCGATCGCGTGAAGGAAGCGCTCCGCTCCGCGCTGGCCATGGGCTGCGATCGCGCGATTCATGTCAACGATCCCGCGCTGGCCACCGCCGACACGCTGATGACGGCGCAGGCGTTGGCGGCGGTCATCAAGCAGGAACAGCCGGCGCTGGTGATCTGCGGGCGCCAGGCCATCGACGACGACATGGGCGCCGTGGCTGCGCAGCTCGCCGAGATCCTCGGCTGGCCGGCCGCGTCGTGGATCATGGAAGAGACCGTCGACGCCGAAGCCAAGACCGTGCGCGTCGGACGGCAGGTCGAGGGCGGGCTCGAGATCTTCGAGATGCCGCTGCCCGCCGTGGTGTCCGCGCAGAAGGGGCTGAACGAGCCGCGCTACCCGACGCTGAAGGGCATCATGGGCGCCAAGAAGAAGGAGATCAAGGACCTGAAGGCGTCCGATCTCGGGGTCACGCCGGGGGCCCCGCAGCTGGCCGTGAAGAACCTCGAGGCGCTGCCCGCCCGCCCGCCGGGCCGCGTCATCCCCGGGGACGTGAAGGATGCCGTGAAGGAGCTCGTCCGCGCGCTGCGCGAGGAAGCGAAGGCGATCTGAGATGGCAAACGCGTTCTGGTGCATCGTCGAGGACGACCGGAAGGGCGCGCCCAAGAAGGTGATGGCGGAGGTGCTCGGCGAGGCCGGCCGGCTCTCGGGCGGCAACGTCGA
>Ga0075421_100012548_pt1 | contig 10532 bp, 8 predicted proteins | sample SoiMetdeltSBSDD5_FD_75292 | JGI IMG/M metagenome (GOLD analysis project Ga0075421, IMG submission 75292) | Bulk soil microbial communities from a Populus tree surrounding site in Tennessee, USA - Soil MetaG P. deltoides SBSDD5 | ecosystem: Environmental > Terrestrial > Soil > Tree plantation... | reverse complement strand
GGGTGATGACACCCAAACAGTGGTGCGTGTTCGACGATCTCGCGACAAGATACGGGAACAACACTCTCCGGGTGACCACTCGTCAAAGCATCCAGTTTCATGGCGTTGTGAAGTCCGGCCTTGGCCTGCTCGTGAAAAGCATCAATGAGGCTCTGCTCTCCACGCTGGCCGCTTGCGGCGATGTGAACCGCAACGTGATGGCTCCGCCCATGCCCGCTTTCACCAGGGCGCGCCAGCAGGTATTCGAGGATTGCGTGCGCGTGGCCGATGCGCTTCGACCGCGCACGAAGGCGTATCACGCCATCTGGCTGGATGGCGTGCAACTCAACCTTGAAGATTCAGGGAACAAGGATTTCGTCGATCCGCTCTACGGCAAGACCTATCTGCCGCGGAAGTTCAAAACGGCCTTCGTGATCCCGCCGGTGAACGACATCGACGTGCTGACGAACTGCCTCGGCTTCATCGCCATCGTCGAGAACGACAAGGTCGTCGGCTACAACCTCGCCGTCGGCGGCGGCATGGGCCGCAGCCACGGCAACGAGGTCACCTATCCGCGGCTGGCGGACGTGATCGGTTTTCTTACGCCGGACAAGTTGACGGACGTGGCGAAGGCGGTGCTGACGATTCACCGCGACTTCGGAGATCGCACCGATCGAAAGCACGCGCGCTTGAAGTACGTCGTCGCGGAACGCGGTGCGGACTGGACGCGCGCCGAAGTGGAGAAGCGCGCGGGCATCCGGCTGGAATCGCCCCGGCCTTACGAGTTCACCACCACCGGCGACCTCTACGGGTGGCGCAAACAGGTCGATGGCCGCTGGTTCCTGACGCTCTTCGTCGAGACCGGTCGCGTGAAGGATTCGGACAACCGCCGGCTCAAGACCGGCTTGCGGCAGATTGCGGAGAAGTTCGGCGACATCGAGTTCCATCTCTCGGCGAACCAAAACATCATCCTCGCGAATATCACCGAGTCTGACCGACCCGCCATCAATGCGCTGCTTGGCGAACACGGCGTGAAGACCGACAACCAGGCCAGCGTAATGCACGCCGCGGCGATGGCCTGCCCGGCGCTGCCGACTTGCGGCCTCGCGTTGGCGGAGTCCGAACGCATGTTGCCGGGCCTTGTGGACCGCATCGAAACGCTGTGCGCCGAAGTCGGCCTGGGCGGCGAGGAGATCATCATCCGTTCGACCGGTTGCCCGAATGGTTGCGCGCGTCCCTACATGGCGGAAATCGGCTTCGTCGGCAAAGCGCCGGGCCGTTATCAAGTCTGGCTCGGGGGCAACACGGCCGGCACTCGACTCAATCGACTCTGGAAAGACGTGGTCAAAGACCCCGACATTGTGAACGAGTTGCGTCCTGTGCTCGCCCGCTACGCGAAGGAGCGCAATCTCGGTGAGCGCTTTGGAGACTGGTGCGATCGAGTGTTGTTGCAGGAGCAACCCGTTGCGGCGAATTAAGCGCGTCGCGCTGTTAAGGAGAAGCGATGAAAACATGGGGATTTTGTTTGCTGACATTGGCGGTGACATCACCTGATGCTTTGACCGGACCTCGCGGCTCATTCTATGTCTCCTGACCAAATCGCCAAGGCCAACGCCGACTTGCGGTTCAAGCCGCCGCTTGAAATCGTCCGCTGGGCCATCGCGCAGGCCGACGGCCGTGCCATCGTCTCGACGAACTTCCGGCCCTACGAAGCTGTCATCCTGCAACTCGCGACGGAAGTGCAGCCGGACATTCCGGTGCTCTGGGTGGACCACGGCTACAATCGCCCCGCCACCTACCACCACGCCGAGCAGCTCAAGCAGCTTCTCAAGCTCAACCTCAAGGCTTTCGTTCCCAAGATGACCGCCGCGCACTACTCCGCCGTTCACGGCGGCGCGCCCGAACCCACCTCGGAGAACGAGGAGCGCATCAAGGCATTCAGCGCCGTGATGAAACTCGAGCCATTCCAGCGCGGAATGAGGGAGCTTGCGCCGGCCGTCTGGATCACCGCGCTCCGCAAGGTGCAGAATCCGAATCGGGCCGGTCTCGATATCGTCAGCAACGACCAGAACTTCGGCTCGCTCAAGGTCAGCCCGGTGTTCTATTGGACCGACGCAGAAATGGAGGGGTACCTGAAACAGCACGGCTTGCCGAACGAGTGGGACTATTTCGACCCCGCCAAGGCCGACGAGAAACGCGAGTGCGGTTTGCATGCAGTCTGGGGCGGGAAGGCCGTCGCGAACGCCTGATTTTCAACCGCAGATGGACGCAGATAACCGCAGATTCAGCAGATCACAAAGCGGCCGGTGGCTGACGCTCTCGTGCTTTGGTTATCTGCGTCCATCTGCGTTCATCTGCGGTTAAGAATAATTTCTCCGATGAGTTCATATCACCTCGACCATCTCCAGTATCTCGAAACGGAAGCGATTCACGTGATGCGCGAAGTCGCCGCTGAATTCGAGCGGCCGGCGCTGTTGTTCTCGGGTGGCAAGGATTCCATCTGCCTGCTGCGGCTGGCCGAAAAGGCTTTCCGCCCCTCGGATTTTCCTATGCCGTTCCTCAACGTGGACACCGGCCATCACTTTCCGGAACTGAATGAATTCCGTGATCGCCGCGCGAAAGAACTCGGCGGCAAGCTCATCGTTCGCAAGGTCGAGGACGCCATCAAAAAGGGCGTCGCCGTGCCTGCGCCCGGTGAGATCAGCCGCAATCAACTTCAGATACCCACGTTGCTCGCGGCCATCGACGAGTTCCGCTTTGATTGTCTGCTGGGCGGGACCCGCCGCGACGAAGAGAAATCCCGCGCCAAGGAACGGTTCTTCAGTTTCCGCGACGGTTTCGGCCAATGGGACCCGAAGAATCAGCGGCCCGAGATCTGGAATCTTTACAACGCCCGCGTGAATCCCGGTGAAAACATACGAGCCTTCCCAATCTTGAATTGGACTGAAATGGACGTCTGGGAATACATCAAAAAGGAAAAACTTGAGGTGCCGAGCATCTATTTCAGTCATCGCCGGAAATGCGTTCGTCGCAACGGTCAGTGGCTGCCCGTGACCGACCTGATGCCTCCGAGGCCGAAGGATGAAGTGAAGGAACTCGTCGTACGCGTGCGCACCATCGGCGACATCATCAGCACCGGAATGGTGGAATCACCCGCCGACAGTGTGGACGACATTATCGCCGAGATCGCCGCCGCTCGCGTGACCGAACGCGGCTCCCGCGCCGACGACAAGGCCTCCGAGGCCGCGATGGAGGATCGCAAGAAAGCCGGGTATTTCTAGCGCTTGGCGCGGAGTTCGGAGTTCGAAGATCGAAGATCACAACCAGATGTCAGCACCGGAGTCATTCGAAGACTTGGACGCATGGAAGGCGGCGAGGGAACTTGCGAGAGAGGTCTACGCCCTGATGACGTACCTGATGCTCGACAACCAGTTCATTTTGGCGCCCGACCAGAAGGCGTTACTCGGTCGATGCATCCGCACCGGCAAACTCGTCAGCGGCCTCATCCGCTCACTCGACAACCGCTCCTGACCCAAACTCCCAACTTCCATTTCCAAACTCCGAATATGACTTCCCGATCTCCGATCTCCGATCTCCGATCTCCGCTGCCCCACTCGCACCCGATCGAAATCCTTCGTTTCAACACCTGCGGCTCCGTCGATGACGGCAAGTCGACCCTCATCGGCAGGCTACTCTATGACTCCAAGTCGCTGATGGAGGATCAACTCGAGGCCCTCCAGCGTTCCGCGGACATCACGGGCGGCGGCCAGGTCAACCTGGCCAATCTCACCGACGGCCTGCGCGCCGAGCGCGAGCAGGGGATCACCATCGATGTCGCCTACCGTTACTTCGCCACGCCGCGGCGCAAGTTCATCGTGGCGGACACACCGGGTCACGTACAGTACACCCGCAACATGGTGACCGGCGCCTCCTCGGCCAACCTCTCCATCGTGCTCGTGGATGCGCGCAACGGCGTCATCGAGCAGAGCCGGCGGCACACGTTCATCGCCGCTCTGCTCGGCATCCCGCACCTTGTCATCGCGGTGAACAAGATGGACCTCGTGGACTGGAGCGAGGAGCGGTTTCTCGAAATCCGGGACGAGATCGAGGCGTTTCTGCCGCGGCTCGACGTCCTGCGGGACGTGAAGTTCGTCCCCATCAGCGCGCTCAATGGCGACAACGTGGTCGAGCCGTCCAAGCGCACGCCGTGGTATCTGGGACCGACGCTGCTCGGGCATCTGGAGACGGTCCATATTGCGAGCGACTGGAACCTCAGCGCGTTCCGTCTTCCGGTGCAATGGGTCAACCGTCCCAACAACCCGCGCGATCCGAGCCTGCACGATTTCCGCGGACTCAGCGGCCAGATCGCAGGCGGCATCATCAAAGTCGGCCAGAAGGTGATGGTGCTGCCCAGCGGCATGAAGAGCACGGTGAAGCAGATTTGGACGGCCGACGGGCCGCTGACCGAGGCGTTTTGTCCCCAGTCGATCACCCTCGTGCTCGAACACGACCTCGACGTGAGCCGTGGCGACATGATCGTCGGCCTGGAGAATCTGCCGGGCATGAACGCCGATCTCCGCGGGAAGGTGTGCTGGATGAACCCACGCCCGCTGCAGGCCGGGCGGAAGTATTTCCTGAAACACACCACTCAGACCGTTCAGGCAATTGTCACGAGCCTCGACAGCCGCATCCACATACAGACCTTCGAGCCGGAGCCGACGCCCTCCGAACTGGCAATGAACGACATCGGCGAGATCAAACTTCGCACCTCGAAGCCGCTGATTTTCGACGGGTACACGAACAACCGTCTAACCGGCTCGTTTATCCTGATCGAGCAGGGCACGAACGCGACGGTTGCTGCCGGCATGCTCCATCCGCCGACTGAACTGGTGAAGCCCGAGTACAACGACTTCGCGATTTGAATCACGTCGATGCGGGGTTGACACAGATGGCACGGATTAACACGGATGCCGGGAATTGAATCATTGTCCTCAGTTCGCCGCCTTCTTGAGCGATGAAAGATACTCGATCAGGTCCACCAGCTCCTCCGCGGTCATCGCCTGCTGCAAGCCGGCGGGCATGATGGAAAGCTTCTGCTTCTCGCGTTTTGCGACATCGGAGTTTTTGTATTTCGTCACGATTCCCGTTTGCGCCTTGATCGTGACCTCGTCTGCCGTTTCGCTGACGATGAGGCCGAACGCCTCGTCGCCGTTCTTCAGTTCGATCTGCCACGCTTCGTAGCCGAAGGAAATGCCGGCGCTGGGGTCGAGAATCGACTCGTAAAGAGCGTCCTTGCCCAGTTTGGTTCCGATCTCTGAGAGGTTCGGCCCGACATCGATTCCTTCGCCGTTGACTGGATGGCATTTGATGCAGGCGACCAGATCGCGGCGAAAAACCTCGGAGCCCTTCGCGGCATCACCCTTCATCTTCATCAATTCGGCAATCGGAGGGAGCGGTTGAGCATTCCGTCCCTGCGGCAGGGGCAGGAGCCGCGCGGCTTCGGCTTTCACGTTGGGCCAGCGCACATTGTTGAGTTCACCGGTTGCGGTGAACTTCAGATCGTCAGGTAACTTCTCGTCTTTTGCCAGTTTGAGCAGGTTCGCAGCGCCCTCCTGGATTTGCGCGAGCGACCGGACCGCCTGCTTGCGCAAGCTGACGTCTCGTTTGAGATCGACCACCCAAGGATCGAGGAGCGGGACAACCCGTTTGTCGCCGGTGTTGCCCAGCACTTCGATGGTCTTGAGGGCATTGGTGCTGTCGAGCGAGTCCCTGAGCAACGCCCAGTCCTGGCGCTCGATGATCAGTCGCATCGCTTCAACACCGGCGCCGGTGCCTGAATTCCTGACCGCGCCTTCGAGCAGCGCGGGGTTCTGGTCCTTGATTCCAAAATCACGGACCAGTTCAACGAATTGCGGTGTGCCCTTCGTGGCTTCGACCACCTTATCCAGCGCTTCCTTGAGCTTTGGGTTCGCGTTGACCTTCTCGGGCCCAAGCCGGGTCAACGCCTCAATGATCGTGGCGACGCGGTCCGGCTCGAGGGGTTCGGCAAACAAGGCGGAAGCCAACAGGAACAAGCCAAGCCAACCGACGGACGCCCGGCGAGCCGCGGCCACACGGCGGGGAACGCGACAGATCATTTCAGCCCGCCAAGCGCCAATTCTGCCATCGCCGCATCTTTTTCCGGGCCGGTGATGAAATCGAGCGAGCGGAAGTAACGAGGCCGCTCCTGCTCGGTCGTGCTTTTATCATTGATGATTTTGACAAGCAGACCAGCCGTCTTCCTGCCGCGCGAACGCCAGATGATGTCGCGGCCGGCGGGCGTGTTCCACTTGTCCCCGACATCCGCCAGCCAGGCGTCGAAATACTTGTCCCACTGCTTATCGGCCCCAATGCCGAGAGCTTCGAGATACCAGCGGTCTTTACCGTCGTGTTGCAGCGCGAGCTGTGCCCACAACTTCGGGGCTTCGGGCGACGAATGATGCCGCAGGGCAATGGCACATTCACGGCGAACCGGTGGTGAGGGATCATTGACAAGCATTTTGACATACGGGATCACGTCGAGCTTCCGCTCGCGCGCGATGCGCAACCCGGCGACGCGAAGGTCGGGGTCGGCGTCCTTCAAACCGAACAGGACATTGTTCTGTTCAAGGCCCTTGATGCGGCAGAGGAGATGCAGCGCCCGGGATCGCGCCCGCGGGTCTTTGTTCTCCCGGATCACGTTGACGAGTTGCTGGGGCACGCCCTGCTCCATGTTCCGGTCGATCTTTGTCCACGCCAGATAGCGTGTCGCCTGGTTGGGCGACTGGAGCGCCTCGACCTGGCCTTCGGCAGTCGCCAAAGTCTGCTTCGGCACCGATGGTTTGTGGCCCTTCGGGGCCACGCGATACACGCGGCCGGTCATCGTTTCCAGTTTCTGATCGGCCATGTTGTGCCCGCCGACGCCGGCGTCGTTCCAATCGGCGACATAAATCGACCCATCCGGCGCGACGCACACATCCGAAGGCCGGAACCAGTTGTCGCCGCTGGTGAGGATATCCTTGATCTCCGCCCTGTAACCCGCGCCATTGGGCTGGGTGATGTACGCACGCACCACCCGCGGGCCCGCGTCGCAATGGATGATTTGATTGTGAAAAACGTCGGGCAGGAGTTTGCCTTCATACACGGCGATGCCGGTCGGCGAGCCGGCGCCGGTGTGCAACAGGTTCGGGACGACACCGGGATCGTATTGGTGCCACTCATAATAGACCTTCTCATCTTCGGGAGCGCCCTTGGACTTTGCCTTGGCCCAGCCGGCCGGCCAGCCCGCGCCGGTCATCTCATCAACGTAGCCGAAGTTGCCGTACTCCATTACGTAGTTGATGCGCACGCCGCGATTGCCGTCGTCGTCGTTGTCCGACTGCCAGAGTGTACCGAGGGAATCGACGCAGACCTCGTAGTTGTTGCGGAAGTTGTAGCCGAGCACCTCGAACCCGCTGCCGTCCATGTTGCAGCGGAAGACGAGACCCTGTCGATACGGTTTGCCGGCCGTGATGACGTCGTTGCCTTCCACGTCCTTCACCAACGAACCATCCGGGCGATGAATCTCCCTGCTGTCATTCCCCATATTGAAGTAGAGCTTGCCGTCGGGACCGAACACGAAGGCGTGCACGCCATGGTCGTGATCGATTCCCTTGATGCCAGTGAAGAGTTTGACCGGCGGTCCGTCGGCTTTGTCGTCGTGATTGGCGTCGGTGAAAATCAAGACGTTCGGCGAGCAGGAGACGATGACCTTCTCGCCCAGCACACAGATGCCGAGGGCGGTGTTGATCTCGTTGCCTTGATAAAAAGTGGTTTCCTTGTCGGCAGCGCCGTCGCCGTTCGTGTCTTCGAGAATCACGATGCGATCTCCTTCCGGCCGCAGCTTGCCCCATTTTTGAAACAGGCGGTAATTGGCGCCTTCGGTCACCCAGACCCGGCCGCGATGATCGATGTCCATGTCGGCCGCGTTGCGCACCATCGGTTCGGAAGCGAAGAGGGTGACTTCGAGGCCGTCGGCGGCCTTCAGGTTTTTTAACTGTTCGCGCGCGGCTTCGGGACCGAAGCCGCCGGGATTCGCAGCGCGGGCAGACATTGCGGAAATCGCCCCGAGCAGGACGGAGATGACAAAGAGAGGTGAGATGGATTTTTTCATAGATTTCAAAAGCTTCGCAGAAAACATGGCGCGGCTCATTTAACGCCTCGCGGCCCAGGTCCCTTGAACCTCGCCCATCGTGACAGTCCCCTTCAGAGAGTTGCCGCTTTCGATCTGGCCGGCATAAGTGACTTTCCGCTCTTCGCCTTCGTAGTTCACCATGAAATAGAGGTCCATTTTCTGACCGTTGACTGAGCCGAACACGTCCGCTTCGCCCAGCCGGCCCTGGTAGCGGCCCAGCACATTTTGGCCGGCGTGGACCAAGTCAAATGTCGGTTCGCCCGAACCGAGCGGCGTCTCGACGTTGAACGTCCAATGTCCCGTCAGATTTGGAGCGTCGGCTGGAGCCTTTTTGGGATCGAGATTTGCGGCCAGTTCTTTGGGCGCGATCTTCGATTCAAGTCCGTTGGGCGGCACTTCGATCTTTGCAATCCACAGCAGCCCGTTCAACACGACTTTGCGGTAGTTGTCGTTGGCCCAGTTGACGTGCTTGTGTCCGCCGGTGAAGCCGAAGCTGCGTCCCCCGTCCGGTCGCTCGAAAACCCACATCATTGTCTCGTCGCGTCCCTTCGCCTCCTGAATGTGGGGATACGGCCCTTTCGGATACACGTACGGTCCATCGCGCACCGGATCGGACGGCTTCGCGACGAGGATCGGTGAGATACCCTTCAGGCTGTCTGCCCAGCGCATGTTGAAGTACCATTCGTCCACCAGCGCGAACGGCTTGACGCCTCGGGTTACCGGATGATTGGGAAAAGTCTTGAACTCCGGCCGCCACATCGGGTTCACCGAGTATTCGTGCTCATAGTAACCGCCGATCCATCGGTGCATCGCCTGGCCGGGATCGCCTTTCGGCACTTCCACGCCATAATGCGCGCACGCGATTCCCACGCCTTTGTTCGCGAGGCCGTCGATGAACTTCAAGCGCTCAGCCTGGATCGCCGGATGCCCGCCACCCCCGTCGGCATAGATCAGAATCGCATCTGCTCCGTCGAACGCCTTTGGATCCGTTGGCCAGCCATTGGAATGGACTTCCGACACAACGCCGGGGACCTGATCGAGGCACTTCTTCAATAACAGGCAGCCGGCGCGAAATTCGTGGTCTCCGGGACCGTGGCTTTGCTTTCCGGCGATGAGGAGGATTTTCTTTTCGGCAGCGTCCGCATGAAAAACAACACTTACCAGCGCGACACCGGCGACGATCGCAACCGCAACTCGTTTCATTTGTCCAAACCGGATCATTTGCCCTTCGGATCGAGGTTCTGTTTGAGGTCATCCGGTGTCACATTGCATTCGACGCCATTCGCGGGCACGTCCATCCTGGCGACCCAGAGCAACGCGTTCAACACGAGCTTGCGGAAGTTGTCGTCCCCCCAGTTGCGATGATAATGGGCGCCGGTGAAACCGAAACCGCGGCCGCCGTCAGGCCGTTCATACGCCCAGGCGACGTGCTGCGGTTCGCCTTTCCTGACCGCTTCGCGCACGGCTGGATTTCCGCTGTGCGGGCCGTCGGGGCGGTTCAAGGTGGTGTCCGGCGGCAGGGCTGAGAGGATCGGCATCACGCCCTTCATTCCTTCGCGGAAGCGCATGTGATAGTACCACTCATCCCGAATCTTGAACGGCTTCACTCCACGCGTGATCGGGTGCACCGGAAACTGCTTGAACTCTGCGTCCCAATGCGGATTCACCGACCAATGCATCTCGAAATAACCACCGATCCATTCGATGAATTCCTTGCCGCCTTTCTCTTTCGGCACTTCGACGCCGTAGTGCACACACGCGATTCCGGCGCCCTTCTTGACCAGCGCATCAATCTTTTGCAGGCGATCTCCCTGGATGGCCGGGTGGCCGCCGCCGCCGTCAGCGAAAAACATGATCGCAGCCGCGCCATCAAAAACGGTTTCGTCCTTCGGCCAGCCGTTGGTAACAACGATGGCCTGAACGCCGGGCACGTTATCGAGGCACTTCTTGAGCAGGAGACTGCCGGCCCTGAACTCATGATCTCCCGGCCCATGGCTCGGTCGGCCGGCCACGAGGACGATCTTCTTCTCAGCCGCGGTCGCTTCCGGCGGGAGCAGGGTCATCGCCAACACCGCCACGCCGCTCCATCGGGGTAGCAGCCGACGTAAGGAGGCTCCGGCAGATTTCGGATTTCGGATTTCGGGTTTCGGGTTTTGACGCAGGAGCCTCGTCACCGCGGCTGTTACAAAACCAGGAAAGAAGCGAATCGTTTTCATGCGGGCGCCTCGCGACGAAGTTACGGCCCCTTGCGCTTGTAAATCGCAAAGATGTGATCCGAGCCTTGTTCGGATTTGAATTCCGTCGGTCGCCCCGCGCCATTGACGGCGTAACAGGCCTTGAACGTGTCGCCGGAAACCTCGTA
>Ga0075421_100012547_pt1 | contig 10533 bp, 10 predicted proteins | sample SoiMetdeltSBSDD5_FD_75292 | JGI IMG/M metagenome (GOLD analysis project Ga0075421, IMG submission 75292) | Bulk soil microbial communities from a Populus tree surrounding site in Tennessee, USA - Soil MetaG P. deltoides SBSDD5 | ecosystem: Environmental > Terrestrial > Soil > Tree plantation... | reverse complement strand
GGTAGCTCAACGATCGACGGCTCGTGCCGATTTGATACGTGGGATCATGCTGACTGAAGAAGAGACATGGAAGCGGATGAGCTCGGGGAGCGATGCGGTCTGGAAAGTCGCCGCGACGTTTTGCCTCCTCACTGGAAGTCTTTTGGCTTTCATCTTCATCGTCAACAAAGTCGCGCGCATCCCCGACTCGCGGGCGTTCCTTCTTTCCGACTTTGTTGGTTTTCTTGCGGCGGTTTTTCTGTTGAAGGGAATCTTGCATGGGCCGCGCTGGCGGAAGCCTTTGGGTATCATCTGGCTCTGTCTTGCCGCGCTGGCGGCGTTCCTCTCCAGCCAATATGAACTGCTTGCAAATCTGCCTGAACTGCGCAAGTTCCACAATCTTCCGGAGATCGTGTTCAACGTTCGCCGTGCGTGCCTCCTTGTGTTCCTCGCAGCCGTTGCCATCGGAGTTTCTCTGATCGTGTGGCAACACCGCCTTGACCGCTCCCTTGCCGACGAAGATGAGTTCGAGCATGCCGACGTGCGCTGATCGATCAGGGGCCGAGCTCACGTCGGTGATTCTGCCTTGGAACCCAAACTACTGTGCCCAGGTACGGCAGTAGAACGCGTTATTATTCTCGTCACGGCACAGAAATTCAGCATGCCGCCTCCGGGGCCCGACAAAAAACCACCGATTTGTGCTGAGGCGTATGTAACCGACGCTTTGGCTGCGCACCCCGTCAAACCACCAGGGTGTGTTAATGTTGTCTCGAAAAAACGGCCCTCTTATTTCCCCAAAATGCTTCTCTCGAACAATTCTATGAAACGCATTGCTTTCCACCCTGAAAGACAAGAACGTCTCCGACCCGGCAAAAAACCCAGCACCTTTCGTCTCTTGAATTCGCACGCTGCCCCCGGGGGACGGAGAAGCCCCCACGTGACGGCGAACGATCTGCCTCGGCGTTGGTGCAACCAGGTTCTTCACGCCTATGAGGAACAGCCCGATTCCAAGGATAACCATCCAGCGTTTCCAATTCTTTCGCACTGGTGCGCGAATCGTAGATCGTAGATCGCAAACCGTAAATCCATTTAGCATCAGCGTTCTTGCAGTTCGCGGATCGAAGAGGTCTAACACGGAGGACAGTGGATTCCGATTGCCCTACTGACATTGGCCGCTATCATCGGCGACAACGCCATGAAAGAACATTTCGTTGCGAGAGTTCTCATCGCGGTCGTTTGTACGGGCGCCGTGCTCGGTGGATCCTCACGAATAATGGCGGCAGAGGCAAAAGATACTCCGGGGCCCCCTGCTACAAAGCCTTCGACGACACTCCCTCCGGCCTTTCTGAAACTGGTGAAGGAGAAACGCGCCCTGGAAGAACGCATTGCCAAGAAGCATGGCCTGAAAGCGCCCAGCCAGGTGTGGGATTTCTTCACCGCGGCAGGGAAGGGCGATTGGGCCGCGACGAGCAACCTGTTCTATTCACTTAAAGACGGCGTGTATCCGGGCTCTGGGGAGCGGTGGTTGCCCAAACCTCTCTGGGGCGCCATCCACGATACCTTTGGAGTCTATGAAGCAATTGTGGAATGGAGTCCGGAATTGCTGAATCTGGTGAGTGCCGGAATGGTGAAGAGCATCCCGCCGGGCAGTATTTATTTTGGCGGAAACGCCATCGGGCGATTCGGCCCCACTTTGCAGAGCAGTTCGCACAGCGAAGGCCGCCCGTTCTTCACGCTGACGCAAAACGCCCTGGCTGATGAAACGTACGTCGGCTATTTGCGCGACATGTATGGGGAGAAGATTTTCATCCCGGGCACTAACGAGGCCGCGCAGTGCATCGCACAATACACGGAGGATGCCGGCCGGCGACTGAAGCACGATCAGGAGTTTCCGAATGAGCCTCGCCAGATTCGGCCCGGAGAAGACGTGCGATTCGTGGGCGGCAAGACCGAGGTCAATGGACATGTGTCCGTGATGGGCATGAACGCGCTGATCGTCAAAATGATTTTCGACAGGAATCCCCGCCACGAGTTTTATTACGAAGAGAGCTTCCCGCTTGACTGGGTCAACTTGCACCTCATTCCGCACGAGTTCGTTTTCAAGCTGAACCGGCAGCCGCTGGCGGAGATACCGCCGGCCGCGGTGCGCGCTGACCGCGAGTTCTGGAGCCGCCATGCCGGGACATGGCTGGGCGCGTGGCTGGGCATTGACACACCGATAGGTGATGTCACGAATTTCGTCATCCGGACGTTTGGCGAAAGAAACTTAAAACAGTTCAAAGGCGACCCGCGATTCATTCAGGATGGCGAAGCTCGAAAGTCGTTCTCCAAGATGCGGTGCGCCGTCGGTGGCCTTTATGCCTGGCGGGCGACCACCGCGAAGAACAGAGAGGAAAGGCAACGCATGGTGGCCGAGGCGGATTTCGCATTTCGTCAGGCATTCGCCTTCGCTCCCACCAGTCCCGAGGTTATCTTTCGTTACATAAGCCTCCTGATGATGGACGGCCGAACGGAGGATGCGTTGCGCGTGGCCGGTGCCGCCCAATCGCTTGACCCGGAGAGCGGGCAGTGGGGGAATCTCGTTTCGGAACTGACGCGGATAAAGAGGACGCCGGGCGATTGAAGGGTGGCAACTTCGTTCTCGACCCGGCGCCGCTGTCTTTTTTCACACCGCCACGTTCCACGACTTAGACAACGGCAATTACTGTTCGGAGACGTCCCCGGCTTCGGATTTTGGCGCCAACAACATGAAGATGCCTTTGAAGATCATCCATGCACCCCACAGGCCGACCGCTCCTGTGATCCCCAGAATCGTGAAGGAGACGGCTCCAATATTAATAAAGACTATCAAGGTCACGACGGGAACGCATACGAGCGCGGCGCCCATGAACATCTTTCGGATCCCGTTTCCGCGGATTGCGGAAGTTCGTTCTTTCAACATCACGCGGACCAGTCCCGCAGCCTCATCAGGGTCGACTCCTTTTATGACCAAATGTTTGATGACCTCTTCCGGCGCGTCGCCCCAGAGAATCTTTGCCCTGGCTTCCTGCTCCGCCTGGGCCGGGTCGAGTTGTTCGCCGTATGTCGAGGCGCCGCGCGAGGCGTAGGTTGGCGCGGCTGTCGGCGCGGCGACGGGCGGGACTGAAACAGCGACGCGCACAGGTGCGGCGCGAACCGGGGCGGCAACCACAGACACAGGCGCCGGCACCGAGCTGCTTTGGGCAAGGTAAGCATTGGCGGCGGGCGTGCCATCGGCGCCGCAAGACGGACAAGCGACAGCAGAGGGCATTTGGCCAAGGATCGGTTCGACATCGAACGCGTAAGGTTGCCCGCATCCGCACTGAATCTTTACCAGAACCATAAATTCGCTGCTCCGTCCGAGATTTAAGCCACAACAGGTCGTTAGCCGTCAAGTCCTCGATCAAATGCAAAGTGCCCCCGAAAATCCCCAATTAACCTTTCCCTGCCTTTTCTTAATTCACTATGGGGCCCATTGTTGGGCGCCCACAGAGAACACATAACAATTGAAACACGACTAACACGATTAAAATCATGAAACGTTTATTGATCACATTTCTGGCGCCCTTTGTGGTAGCCAGTTCCCTGAATGCCGCGGTGGACATGTTCCTCCAGCTCGATGGAATCAAAGGGGAAAGCAAAGACGACAAGTACCTTGATATGATCGACGTTGAGTCGTTCAGTTGGGGCGCCAGCAACACCGGTGCCTCTGGCGGCGGAGGTGGCGGCGGCAAAGTCATTATGCAGGACGTGCATTTCGTTGCGAAAATGAGCAAAGCGTCACCCAAGCTCTTTCTCGCCTGCGCCACCGGCCAACACATTAACGAGGCTGTGTTGCACGCTCGTAAGACCGATGCCGCCGGGCGCCAGCATGAGTATCTCACCGTCACGTTGAAGGACGTCATGGTAACCACGTACCAAACCGGCGGGTCTTCAGCCGACAGTGATGATAGACCGACCGAAGAAGTCGCGTTTTACTACAACAGGATCATCTTCGTCCACATCGCCGACGACGGGACACAGACGATTGGTGAAGCAGTCAGACCTCCGGTTGTTCAGTAACTCACCAGCCCTTGCCGTTATGATTACCCACGATCATCCCCGCAGCCCGTGGCGGCGCTGGCCGATTCTGCTCGGGCTCGTTACGCTCCTCACGCACTCCTCGGTCCGTGCCGAGGAGTGGTTCCTGAAAATCGATGGCGTCCCCGGCCAATTGACGGAAGGCCGATTTGCCGGCTGGACCCCGGTCCAGTCGGTGGGCGGGCTCGTCCGCGTCCCGCTTGACCCCACCAATGGCGTGGCGGGACCCGCTTCCTTCTCTTGTGAAGTCCGAAAGGCGTTCGATCTCATTTCGCCCGCGCTCATCCAGAAGTGCGGCCAGGGCCAACCTTTCCGGAGAGTGAGTCTGGCGTACGTCCTCACGCAGCCCGGAGCGGCGCAATACCGGATCACTCTGGACAATGCGTTTGTCTCGTCGGTGGGCCAGGACGGATCCAGGAACTCGCCCGAAGGTGAGAAGGAAACGGTTCACTTCACCTTCGACACGATTGAGCTGACCCACTTCGAGTTAGATGCTAGCGGTGGGACCACAGGCGGATTGACCGCCCTGTTCAATCAAACCACCGGCCAGGGCCAGTTGAAGTCCCGGCCGCTCTTCCGCGCCATCGTCACGCGTCAGGATGGACGCGCGGGCGTGCTGGTCACCTGGCCCGGCGAGGAAGGACATCGCTACCAGATTCTCGCCAGCGCGGCGCTTGGTCGCCCCTGGACGAAACTGATCGAACACACCGCTTCCGAAGACGGTCCTGCCAGCGTGTTTGTGCCAACTGAGATGCTCGCTCTTTTTATGCGGGTCGAAGAAGTGGATTGAAGCGTTATCAGGCAGAGCCTTAGCGCTTCAATTCGCGCAGCAAGGCCTCAACACGCTGCGGACCCGTCCGGCTGCGATCAGCCTCGGGGTTCGCATCCACAAAGCGCAATGCCTCGATCAAAGGCATCCACTCAAGAGTGCCTTGCGGCGAAACGCTTCGGGCAAACACGGACCAGACAGGCGCGGGCACGGGCACCTGCCGAACCTCCCCGCTTCCCAACTTCGCGCAAGCCGCGGGCGGGGAGGTCACCTGGTACTCGCGACAGACCAGCGGCCGACTTGGGTGAATGGAGCAGGACTCCTCGTGAAGAAAAGGACACGCCACGCCCTGACGGAAATACTCGAGGCCGTACTCACGATAAGCCGCCTTGTCCGTAATGGGATGTCCGCGCGGCGAAACTTTCGCCGCTTCCATTTTCGATAAAGCGTCAGCGAATCGCCTCCGGACTTCCGCGGCCCGTTCGTTAGGCAGAGCCGCGACTACGCGCGCCAGATGCCGCGCTTCTGTCGGCGAGATGGGCACCAACTGCCGGCAACACGCGCCGCATCCTTTGGCGCAAGAGATCGTTTGCCCCGCAGCGCGGGCCCGCGCTGCTCCCAGGGCCGCAACCTGATTTGCCAGTGTCTGCGCATCCGGTAACAACGCTTCCGGGCCGCAAGCTCCTTTCGGCACCGTGAATTTTACGTCCACCGTATCTTCGCCAATGCGCACTCTTCCGGCGCCGCTGATCATGTGTGGCACGCAACGAACATGGCATCAAAGTTCGAAGTTCCAAGTCGAAATGAACCCAGCCAGGCACTGCCGGGCAGCGAGGTGAATCCGCCTGCGTCCTGCGTCATGATAGACCGGAGCGCCGGATGGCACCGAGAGGGGGTCGAATTGCAATGTGCCGTTGTGGCCATGGCGCCATTTGTCGAATAGCCAATAGCCAACCAAACCTGACTCACTGCCCGTTTGCCGGGTGTGCATCAGAGTGTTTATCTCGGCGGCGTCGAGCGCGCGATTCCATAGCTGCCAGCGTGTTTGTGCCAACCGAGATGCTCGCTCTCTTTATGCGGGTCGAAGAAGTGGATTGAAGCGCGCGCCCGAAGGCAGTAGTTGGTCCACGAGACAGCGCTCCCTGTGGCGAAAATGTGTTGATCAACCTTCCGCGTCGCGCCCTTGCAGGAACAGGCGCGCCTTCTGATAGCTCTTCCGCTGCAGGTAATGGATGAGTTGCGGGTGCGTGCCCTTTGGTAGTTGGGCGGCTAGCGCGTCGATCTCCTGGAATTTTGCCCCGAGGTTCGGCTTCGGATTCGCCGTTGGCATGGTCGCCACGGCCGCCTCCAGATCAAGAAGCGCATTCAACAACTTCTGCTCGCTTTCCTGCATACCTTTAACTCTAAATGTTTTTAGTTTGGCAGCCAAATTGAAAGGTAAACCTGCCTTCCTGGGCATCGAATGCGGCGCTACGCGCACCGTCGCCATCATGGCCGATGCGAGTGGGCAATTGCTTCGCCGCGCTACTGCCGGCCCGGCGAACATCAAGCTCCTGAATGACGCTTCGCTCACCCGGCACTTCAAGGTGCTGGCGAAATCCTTCGCTGAGCCTGCCTCCGTCGCCATCGGCGTGGCTGGGGCGCGCACCGAAAAGGATTTCACCCGCATTCGCCACGCCGCCGGCAGTGCATGGCCCAACGTGCCTTGCTACATTACAAACGACTTGGAAACCGCTCTGGCCGCCGCGCCAGATGCGAAGGCATCAGCCCGAGTCCTCATCCTCAGTGGTACCGGCTCCTGCTGTTTCGGTGTCAACGAGCGCGGCCAGAAGGTCAAGGTCGGCGGCTGGGGTCACATCCTCGGCGACAAAGGCAGCGGCTATGAAATCGGACTGCGCGCGCTGAAAGCGGCTGTCTACTACTACGATCGTGATGGTGTCTGGTCCGAGTTGGGCCAGCGGATTCTGCGCAAACTCGCCCTGAATGAGCCGAACGATCTCATTGAATGGGTTCTCAAAGCATCCAAGCCCGATGTCGCTGCGCTCACCGTTGAGGTCTTCGCCGCATGGCACGCCAAAGATAAAATTGCATCCGACATTCTGGAAGCTGCCGCCGAAAGCCTGGCGAAGGACGGCGTTGCCTGTGCCAAGCGACTAGCGAAGAAAGGCGTTCGCGTGCAATTCGTCCTGGCTGGCAGCGTGCTATTAGAGCAACCGACATTCGCAAAACGTGTCGCCACTCTACTGCGCAGTTCCTGGCGCAATTCAATTATCACGCCGCTCGAACGCGAAAGCGCCTGGGGCGCGGTAGCATTAGCGGGCGGATCGCTGGGTTCAATCCTCCCGCCGCCCATCGACATTCCCGAAGACCTGCGTTACCTCACCGCGTCACCGACCGAAACGCGCAACCCGCGTTCGATGAACCTCGATAAGCTCAGCACCGACGAAGCGATCGCATTGATGCTGAGCGAAGACGCGCGAATCCCGAGCGCCATCCTCGCCGAGCGAAAGAAGATTGCGCAGGTCATTGATTGGATCGTGCAGGCATTCAAGAAAGGCGGCAGACTCGTTTACGTGGGCGCCGGGACCAGCGGGCGTTTGGGCGTCCTGGACGCGAGCGAATGTCCTCCTACTTTCCGCGCCCCACCTGACATGGTTGAGGGAATCATCGCTGGCGGGCAGCGGGCGATCTGGGAAGCCGTTGAAGGCGCCGAAGACGATCCCGCCGCAGGCGCCACAGCCGTCACCTTTCGCGGCGTGGACAAGCGCGACGTCGTCATCGGTATCACGGCTAGCGGGCGCACACCCTTCGTTTGGGGCGCGCTCGAGCAGGCGTCGCGCAAACGCGCACGCACGGTCCTCCTTTGTTTCAATCCAAAACTCAAAATGCAAAAATCCTGGCGCCCGGATCTGCTCATTGCGGTCGATGTGGGCCCGGAAATCCTGACCGGTTCCACGCGGCTCAAATCGGGAACCGCCACCAAGCTCATTCTCAACATGTTCACGACGCTTGCCATGGTCCGCGTCGGCAAGGTGCTCAGTAATTTGATGATTGACGTAAAAGCCTCGAACACCAAACTCCGCGACCGTGCCGTGCGCATCGTGCAGCAACTCACGAATTGGGACTACGATCGCGCTCGCAGCGCGTTGGAAAAATCAAATTGGGAAATCAAGAAAGCCGTAAATGAATCTTCCACAAAACGCATTTAAGCAAGCGCTTCGCGCGGGCAAACCGTTGATCGGCCTCTGGAGCAGCCTCTGCAGCAACATTGCCGTCGAGGCCATTTCACGCTCCGGGTTCGATTGGACGCTCATCGACACCGAGCATGCTCCGAACGAACTGCCCACGGTGATCACACAACTCCAGGCGCTCACCGGCAGCCCTACGGCTCCCGTCGTACGCCCGGCATGGAACGATATCGTCATCATCAAACGCCTCCTCGACGCCGGCGCCCACAACCTTCTGGTTCCCTACGTCCAGACCGCTGAGGAGGCGCGGGCTGCCGTAGCCGCGACACGCTATCCTCCTGAAGGCGTCCGTGGCGTCGCCACCGTCCACCGTTCCAACAGTTTTGGACGAATCAAGAATTACTACCAGGAAGTGAACGATCAAATCTGCGTCATCGTCCAGGTTGAGACTCCGCGCACCCTCGCCAATTTGGACGCCATCGCCGCCGTGGACGGCGTGGATGGCCTGTTCATCGGCCCGAGCGATCTTTCCGCGTCCATGGGCCATCGCGGCAATCCTGGCCATCCCGAAGTTCGCGCCGCGATCGAAGACGCCTTTCGCCGCATCCGCAAAGCCGGCAAAGCCCCGGGCATTCTCGCGCCCATCGAAGCCGACGCGCGCCATTGGCTCTCGCAGGGAGCTGTTGTGCTCGCCGTCGGCGGTGATATCGCCTTGCTGATAAAGCACGCGGATGAACTCGCAGCGAAGTTCAAATGAACGTCGCTGAAGGACGATCGACCGATCAGGATGCCGAAGACCTGCGCAAGCTCGGTTACGCCCAGCAACTCTTCCGCGAGATGGGCGGCTTCTCAAACTTCGCGATCTCCTTCTCGATCATCTCCATCCTCACCGGTGCGGTCCTGCTCTATGGCTACGGCCTGAAGTTTGCCGGACCGATCATCAACTCCGTTGGCTGGCCTGTGGTGAGCCTGTTCACACTCGCAGTCGCTGCGAGCATGGCGGAGCTCGCCTCGGCTTATCCCACTGCGGGCGGCCTCTATTATTGGGCGTTTCGTCTTGGAGGCCGCAAATGGGCGTGGGTCACTGCGTGGTTGAACATGATCGGCCAGGTTACAGCGACCGCCGGAATCAACGTGGCGGCCGCCATCTACATTATTGGCGCTGCCTCGCGCATGTTCGATCTGCCAGCCAGTTTGCCGCTCACGAATTGGTACTTTCAATTATCGGTGATGGTCCTCATCACCATCCCCCAGGTGTTGATAAACATCTATGGCATTCGACTCACCGCGCGTATCAATGACTTCAGCGTCCTCTGGCATATCGGCGGCGTGCTGGTCATCACCGCGCTGCTGGTGATCTTCGGCAAATACCACAATTCAGTGTCGTTCCTATTCTCAACAGCGACGGTTGCGAATCCATTAGAGGCGTCATCAACTCTCGCCGTCGGAAATCTCAAAACCGATTCACCGTTTTTGTCGATCTTCCCTGCAATGGCGGACCTGTACCGGGCCGCCCCTTTTATGTTGGTGTTCGTGCTCGGCTTGCTCCAGGCGCAATGGACCTACACCGGTTATGACGCCAGCGCGCACGTTGCTGAAGAGACCCTCATGGCGCGCAAGAATTGCGCATGGGGCGTCTTCCTCTCCGTCGCCGTTTCCGCCGTTGTCGGCTACATCCTCCTGCTGGCGCTCACTTGGTGCATACCACGCGGCGACATCGCCGCCACAGCAAACGATGCTTACCCCGTCCTTTATATTGCTTACGAAAATCTCGCCGCCGGCTTCGCGCATCTCGTGGCGATCGTCATCGGAGTTGCCATGTGGCTCTGTGGGTGCGCTTCAATCACTTCCATGGCCCGCATGTGGTATGCATTCGCGCGTGACGACGGAATGCCGGGTTCAAGCTTGATAAAAAAAGTTAACCCAACCCATCGCACGCCCATTCCTGCCACGCTCATCACCGCTGCTCTCACGATTCTCGCCTGCCTTTACGCCGCTGCGTACTCCGTCGTCACTTCTGTCAGCACGATCACCTTGTACCTGGCGTATGTGATCCCTGTTTACCTCAACTGGCGCAACAAACGCCGCCGCGCCGGTGAATACGTCACCCCGCAAATGGCCCCATGGAACCTGGGCCGCTGGGCTCCCTTCATCAACGTCATCGCCATCCTCTGGACCGTCTTCATCGTCGTCATCTTCAGCATCCCGCCCAACGAACTCGTTCTCTGGTCCATGCTCGCTCTGGCAATGGCGCTGTTTACGTACTGGCACGTTTCAGCGAAACGATATTTCAAGGGACCTCATGCCGAAGCGAAATGAGAAGTTTGGCTGTCCGACATGGATTCGAACCATGACTAAAGCCTCCAAAGGGCTCTGTGCTACCGTTACACCATCGGACAAGCCGCCGGAAAGGTAGCCAGCCTCATCGTGAGTGCAACCTATTTTGTCACGCCGCGATGGGCGTTCCATGCAGGCGCAGGGAGGCCGGGGAATGGAACA
>Ga0075421_100012546_pt1 | contig 10533 bp, 7 predicted proteins | sample SoiMetdeltSBSDD5_FD_75292 | JGI IMG/M metagenome (GOLD analysis project Ga0075421, IMG submission 75292) | Bulk soil microbial communities from a Populus tree surrounding site in Tennessee, USA - Soil MetaG P. deltoides SBSDD5 | ecosystem: Environmental > Terrestrial > Soil > Tree plantation... | reverse complement strand
AAGCAGAGTTTGCAGTTATAGCAGAGGTCGACGAATTCCCACACCTGGTCCTTCGTCAGCTTGTCCGGGTCGGCGTTGACTTCGTCATTATCGAAACTCTCGAAGAGCTTCGGGAAGCCGAGGCAGAGGTTGAAACACAGCCGGCACGAATTGCAGACGTCGTATTGCCGCCGCAATTCCTTGTCGAGCGATTGTTCGTCCCAATATTCCGGCTTATCCCATTCGACTGCTACTGATGAAAGGTCGCCTTGTTCAAGCATATAAAGTGGATAGTGGATGGTGGATGGTGGGCGCTGGGCGGACGCCCACCATCCACTATCCACTATCCACTAAGGATTTTCAATGTTTGCCGAATTCCATCGGCGCGCCCCTGCGCTGAGACATTATATACGCTTCGTTCGTTGAACATCGAATTGAGAACCGTCGGCGCCTTGCGGGCGCCTTTCTTCAGCCCTTTGCCGACGCCGACCAGGTGACTGTCGGGGGAGCGCTGTCGCGGGGTGGGCGCAGGCGCTGCAACTGACCACTCGGTCGGTAGATAGCCGTTTATCGAAGTAGAGTTTCTCGCCGAGAGAGACCTTTTCAGCTTTTACCGCTAACCGCCTGTGTCGCCCGGGGAGAATCCTCGATTCCGAGATCGGACATGTTTTTCATAATACGACTCTCTGTAGTAGGATTAGCGGTAATCCTGCTTGTTGAATAAACGAGCAAACGCTCCGCAAACGGAGCGTTCGGATGAGAGGGCGGCCTCAACTCCCAGTGGCGCAACACGGGTGAGGCCGCCTTCGCTTTTTGCTCGGTTGATTTGACTGAACAGTTTGGCGGAAATTTCGCGGCGATTTCATTTTCCATTCGCCATATTACATTTTTCATCTGTCCTTGCGGCTGTCAGCGACTCTGGCGACGGCAAATGAAAATATAATAGGGCCAAAGGAAATGAACTTATGATCGCGCGTCAGAAATCCTGCCTGACTATTAAACCAATAGAATCGAGTCCCTTTTGGAACCGGCCCGCGTGAGATTTCTCGGCGCGAGCGAGTGTTTCGAACCACTCGGCGACCTCTTCGAATCCCTCTTCGCGCGCGGTGCGAGCGAAACCGGGATACATATCAGTGTACTCATAAGTTTCGCTCGCGATCGCGGCCTTCAGGTTCAAGGGGGTGCCGCCGATCGGCTCGCCGGTAGCTGGATCACCGACCTCTTTCAGGAAATCGAGGTGGCCGTGAGCATGGCCGGTCTCACCTTCAGCTGTGTCGCGGAACAGGCCGGCGATGTCCGGATAGCCTTCGATGTCGGCCTGCCGCGCGAAATAGAGATAACGCCGGTTGGCTTGCGACTCACTGGCGAAAGCATGTTTCAAGTTTTCGTGAGTCTTGGTTCCTCCAAGAGATGGCATCTAACTTTCCTCCATGGAATAAATCCCTTCGAGCGGCATGAATGGGACTTATGGGACGTATGAGGTTTATTACAGCGTTAATTAGTTAGTTCAGCGTTTTTCCTATGACGGTTTTCAGATTCATATACAGTCCGGCAATCGGTACGGTACCGGGGGCGGTAGCGACCCGGTCCCTACCGCCCTCAGTCCGTACCCTAGGTCACATTCACGTACGCGCAATTGCAAACTGATGCGGGGAAAATGCGAAACAACATAGTCAAGCTATATTTATAAGTCCTATAAATCCCACTCATGCCGCTCAAGGGGCGATTTTGACAATTTCATCGCGTCGTTTTGGAAAGACGCGAGCGGTGGATAAATGAGCGTAAGAGCGCCTCGCCGAAATTCAGCGCGATTTGATCTGGCGCGGGCTCTTGTTGTTCTTCCGTGGCTTCGACTGACAGGCGGCGCAAACGCCGATGAAATCGAGCCGATGCTCTTCGATCCGAAACCCACCCAGATTGCTGGCCTGCCCCGCGACCGAATGCAAGCCGCGCTCGACCGGAATGTCGGCGTCGGCTATGCTCCCGCAGACACGGCAGATCAAATGGTAATGCGAATTCTTGGCGGTCTCGAAGTAGGTAACGGCCATCCCGAAATCGAGCTCGCGCAGGCCGCCCTGCGCAACCAGCACGCGCAAATTACGGTAAACGGTGCCCAAGCTCAGACGAGGGAAGCGGCGCTTGACGAGCCTGTAGATCTCGTCCGCAGTCAGATGGCCGTCATGATTCTCAATGGCCTCGAAGATCGCCTGCCGTTGTTTTGTGTTTCGGACATTCATCGAAATGTTTCTAGACCCGCGCATCATAATCAGGCTCCAAGAGCTAGTCAATAACAGTAATCATTACTAATAAGAATTGACATGAAAAAAGCGGCTCCCGTGGAAGCCGCTTCGATTTTACGCGCCCGGGGGCCGTCTTTCGGACGACCGGTTTTTTAACCGCCTGTTGTGTGAAATATCGTCAAACACACATGGTCGCTACCGCTCCCGACGCCGTACCGAGATTAGGCGGTGAACGAGCTGCCGCACCCGCATCCGCCGGTGGCGTTCGGATTGTTGAAGGTGAAGCCAGAGCCCATGACGCTGTTGACGTAGTCGATCTGAACGCTCTCCAGGTATTGCGCGCTGAACATGTCGACGAAGACTCGCAGCCCGCTGGATTCGACTACCTCGTCATTGGCTTGGGGCGCCTCTTCGATGTTCATCGCGTATTGGAATCCGGAGCATCCGCCGGGAACGACGCGCACACGCAAGCCGCCTTCCATTCCCACATTTTCCGCTTCGAGGAACTTCTTGACCTCCGAAGCCGCCGTGTCTGTCAGGGTCAAAATCATTGTCTTACTCTCCTTTTGAATAAAAGTTTTCGTTCATCGCCGGTTAACCAACCGGGCGCTTCCATAAATTCCGGGTCATAATCGCCGTTGACTCATCAACTCATTGCAATAATAGCCAGCATCGAAAATCACGTCAAACGTCGCCGCGCGAGTTATTTCTTCATGTTGAGCACGGGCAGAGTCTTGCCCGCCTTCAACGCCTCGACGCTCACCTGCGCGGCCACGTTCTGCGCGACGGCGCGGAACGCCTTAGCCTGGGCGCTGTCGGGCCGGCTGACGACGATGGGGACTCCAAGGTCGCCGCCTTCGCGAATGTTGATCGCGATCGGGATCGCGCCGAGGAAGGGCGCTCCGTAGGCCTCGGCCAACGCCTCGCCGCCGCCATTGCCGAAGATGAAGAACTTCTCTCCGTCATTCGGGCACTCGAAGTAGCTCATGTTCTCGACTATGCCCAGGATCGGCACGCGCAGTTGGTCGAACATATTGTAAGCCTTGCGCACGTCGCTCAAGGCCACTTCCTGCGGCGTCGTCACCAACACCGCGCCCGCGACCGGGACCAATTGGGCTAAAGACAACTGGACGTCGCCCGTACCAGGCGGCATGTCGACGACAAGATAATCAAGCTCGCCCCATTCGACCTGCCGCAGGAATTGCGAGACGGCCGAATGGAGCATCGGCCCTCGCCAGACGACGGCCTTGTCGCCGGGATTGAGCAGCCCGATGGACATGGTCTTCACGCCGTGATAGACGGGCGGGACTATCATCTCGCCGCGCACAATCGGCATGTCTTTGCCCCCCATCATAATCGGCACGTTCGGGCCGTAAACGTCGGTGTCGAGGATGCCCACTTTCGCGCCCATCAGTCCGAGCGACACGGCCAGATTGACCGCGACCGTAGATTTACCCACGCCGCCTTTGCCGGAACTGACCGCGACGATGTGTTTGACGCCGGCGATCTCCGCCTTGTCGATCGCGCCGCGCGCCTTCGGCACTTCCGCCTCCATCTTGACCTCGACGCGTTCAACGCCGGGCACGGCCATGACGGTCTTCTCGGCCTCGAATTTGAGCTGATCACGCACGGGACAGGCGGGCGTGGTCAGAACAAAGCGAAAGCTGACTATGCCGCCACAGACCTTCACGTCACGGATCATGTTGAGCGCGACGACGTCTTTGCGCAGGTCGGGGTCCTTGACCGCGCGCAGCGCATTGAGGATTACATCCTCGGTAATTTGGGTTGTCTCAGAAGTTTGTTTACTCATATGCCATATTTCATACTTCATATTTCATATTTCATATCTCACATCTCATATGCCATATGAGATGTGAGATGTGAGATATGAAATATGAAATAAATGCTAGCGTTCCGGAGCCCTTCTTGAAATCTGCGTGAGCTGTGGCGCCGCTATGCGGAAATCACATTTTCTGGCGCCGTCTGCGATGCGACACTCGCAAACGACCTCGCAGCCCAGGACCTCGCGGTATACGCGCAGTTCCTCTTCGCAAACCTGTGGGTAAGCGACAGCGACGCTCTCGATCGGGCAGTTGCGCTGCCTCAAGCGATACGAGCCGTCTTTCAACCGCCGCGCGTCTGCCAGATAACCTTTCGCGTTGATCTCGCGGGTCAGGCTTTTGACTCGCTCGTCAAAATTCCGCCCGCCCAACTTCTCCTCAAACTGCGCGATCAGTTCGTCGGCTCGCGACCGGAGCACGCGCCGCAGCGCGTCGTCGCCGAAATTTCGCCGGACTGCGGTGAGCGCCTCTTTCGCGAACTCGTCGTAAATTTGCGGGAAGAGGCGCGCCGCCTTATCAGTCAAACGGTAAATGAATCGCGGACGCCCGCGGTCGTGGCGCTCCTCTTCGAAGATGACCAGCCCGTCGCTTTCGAGAAGTCCCAGGTGCCGTCGCACACACACCTTCGACACTTCCAACTCCACTGCCAGGCGCCCGACGCTCATCGCGCCGTTGGCTTTGAGCAAATCAATAATCGCGCTGCGAGTTTGTTTGAGGATGTTTTCGACGGCGGCGACTGTCACGGTCTGATCATAGAAGGCGGCGCCGGATTTTGTCAACTTTTTGGTTTCCAAACTCCGGAGGCTCGCTCGCCGTCAGGCCGGATTTCAATTGTGTGTCCTGATCAGTACCGCGAGCGGTAGCGAGCGCGCTTCACGTTAAGTCACGCTCGCTACCGCTCGCGGTACTAATCCGGCGAGCCCTATCCGCCGTCGCCCACCAACACGAATCCCGCCCAGTAAAACGGATGTCTCGTCTCCGGGTTCTTCATCATCTTCAAAGCCGCCTGCCGCAAGGCTTCGGCCTTCGTCGACTTCAATTTCGCGGCCGCCGGCGAGGTCAACGTTTGACGATGGAAGTTGATCATCAGATCGCGCGCGCTGGCCGATTCGACTTTCCACTGGCTGACCACGATAGACGGCACGCCGGCGATGAACATCGCCCAACTCAGCCCGATTATGCCTTCGCCCGCGCCGAACCGCCCGCGCGCCGTTTCGCAGGCGGACAGCACGGCGAGGTCGGCTTTCAAATCCAGTTGCATCAACTCCCATGCTTCGAGCAAGCCGTCTTCGTTTGTGTCCCCCTGGGCGAGAACGAGGTAGGAATACATCGGCGAGGCGTTGTTCAAAATCCCGTGTGTGGCGAAGTGGAGGACCCTGGCCCGCGTGGCCTCGGCCTTGAGGCGATCTTCACGCGCCTCCGCGCCAATATAGACCTTGCTACGGGAGTTGCCGTACAACCGGCTGAGCGCCTTGACCTCCTTTTCGGCTTCCGGCAGCGGGTCGAGCATTTCATCACGCAGCGTCAGCGCCGCGCGGTTAATGGCCTCCCGGCCCAACAGCGGATTGCCCAGCGCCAGCAATGTCGCGGGAACGGGGTTTGCGCCCTGATTGTTCCGTCGCTTCGCCATTTCACGCAGCACGGTCAGCGATGGCGCATAAGTAATCGCGGCGTCCTCGATCAGAAACCGGTTGGCGCCGGTCAGCAGCGCCTGAAACGGCAGGTCCCATAATTTGCCATCAGGCGCGATGACGAGATTGGTTTTGCCCCGAAGCTGCGCCTCGGCCGGCTTTAGCAGCAGTTCATAGAGTTTGGCCGCCGAAGCGCGGAAGCCGAGATCGCGGCCGGCAAGCTGGCGCCGAAAAACTTCGGTCTGCTTGTCGAGTTCATCCCGTTTGACCGGCAGCCCGTAAACCCGGACCTCAGATTCTGTTTTACCAGCCGCCTTCGTGATGGTGAACATATAAGTCTTATCGTCGGTCACGACATATTCGAGCAGCGCGCTCGCGGAGTCTGGCAGCAGCGCGGCGGTTTCCTCAGGTCTCAGCGGCTGAGCTTCACCACGCTGCGTTCTCAACTCTTTGTGGGCGCCATAGAGACTAGTCTGAAAGGATTCGAAGTCGAGCCGCGCTTTTTGGAGCCGGGCCTTGAGTTCAGTCAAGCGGGTCTGGTCAGGTTTCGGGCGGGCGGTCTCGCGGGAAATCTGGGTGTTGAGCGCAACGAGTCGGTCGTTCAGTTCACGTTCCTGCTCCTGCTCCTGGGAGGTCATTGCTTTGGTGACATTGACGCGGCCGGTTTGAAGCGCGTCCAGGAGCGCGCGCGACTTGGCGCGTTCGGCGAAAATCAGGGCTTCAGCCGGCCGGCCGTCCCGCGTGAGCAGATCAACCATGGCGTGGTAAGGGGAGACTTTGGATTCAAAGAAGCGCTGTTGCTCTTCCGCCCCGCCGGCGACGTTCGCGCGCAGCGTCTCGATGGTAGTGATGGCTTCTTCGAAAGCCAGTCGCGCTTGGACGGGCTCGTTGAGAGCGCGGTGTGCGGCCCCTGCCACGAGAAGGGCTTTCCAGAGCACCTCGATGTAGCCGATTTGCCCCGCCAGAGCCGCCGCGCGAGAAGCCGTGTCCAGCGCCTGTGAGTACTGACCTTGCGCCATGTAAACCTCTCCGATGTTGTTGAGAGTGTCGGCGACTTCGGCTCTGTTTCCTATGGCCTCCCTCAGCGCAAGGCTCTTCTGGTAGTCTTCGAGGGCCTGCGCCTGGTTCCCCTGTGAACTATGGACACGCCCGATGCTGATGAGCGCGCGGGCGATTCCGGCTTTGTTTCCCAGCGCTTCGCTCACTGACAGGCTCCGCCGGAAGCGCTCCAACGCTTGCGCATAATCGCCTTGAAGACCATAGAACAGCCCCAGGTGGCTAAGCGTGCTGGCGATTCCGGCCTTGTCTCCGATTTCCTCCCTCAGCGCCAGGCTTTTTCGGAATGACTCAAATGACTGCGAATAGTCGCCCTGGAGGCGGTAGAGGTTCCCGATGTTATGCAACACAGTGGCGATTCCATGTTTATTTCCACCGCCCTCGTATATCGTCAGGCTTTTCCGGTAGTATTCCAACGCCCGCGCGTAGTCGCCTTGGATCCGGTAAACAATGCCGATGTCACTCAGCGCCTTGGCGATTGCGACTTTGTCTTCCAGGGACTCGCTGATCGCAAGACTCTTCTGATGTAACTCCAACGCCCGCGCGTAGTCGCCTCGCCGATAGTGGACCCGACCGATGTTGTTCAGCGTGACGCCAATTCCGGCATCGTCTCCCAGCGCTTCACGTATCGCCAGGCTCTTTTGGAAGAGCTCCAACGCCTGCGCATAGTCGCCTTGCTCAAGATGGACCAGTCCGACGCCGGTCAGCGCGCAGGCGATTACGGCTTTGTCGTCCAGGGATTCGCTCATCGTCAGGCTCGTCTGGAATGACTCCAACGCCTGCGCGTAGCCGCCTTGCTGTAAGTGGACATTCCCGATCTGGTTAAGGGCGCGGGCAACGCCTGCCTCGGAGCCGATCTGGTAGGCCAGGCTTTGCTCCAGCCGGTAGATTGAGAGCGCCTCCGGGTAAGCCCCTTGATTGTAAAAGCGGTCGCCCTGATCGCCCAGGGCAAGCGCCAACTCAGATGGCGCCAGCTCTTTCTCCTCCGCCAATAATCCTGCCCGCTCCGCTTCTGTCTCTGATTTCGCCAGCGCCTCCGCCAGGTCATTTTCCGCCGCCGCAGATCGCCAGACTTTCCATTTACCATCTTCACTGACCAGGGCGAAGTTACGCGCTATCCTTTGCTCTCGCTTCTGATTGTTTTTCAAGTTGACGGCCGTTAGATTGACCGTCGCCCGGAGGCTGGCTCGCTCTCCTTCCACTTTGAGCCGCGAGATTTCAGGAAGGCTGAAGCAGTAGCTCTCAGCCGCGAACTGTCGCCGCAAACTCTGTTTGAATGAAACATGGTCCGGGGACTTCTCGCTCCACAAGCTCATCAATCCCTCCAGGTCTTTGCCGGCGTAGAGCGCAAAATACTTTTCCACCACCGCGCGCAGGTCGGACTCGGCCGGCGAGCGGGCGACAGTGAGAGGCGCCGATGAAGAAGATGATGATGATTGAGTCTGCGAAAAGACTTGGCTTATGAGGCTCAGACTCAAAGCCAGTGAGAGCGACGACACGTGGAATGCTGATGTCATAGAACCCCCTTCCTTGGAATTGGCGTGTGCTGCAGTCCCGAACCCAAATGTATTTCAGGCGGACGGCAATGCGGTAGAAAGTTCAGGGATTTTCCCTTCCGAGAATCAATGATTGAATCTCGGCCGAGGGAGTAAATTCTTACCTGTAGGTTGCGGCCTGACTGAGAGTTTACTCCACTTCGTTAATGACGCTAGAAAATACCGATAACAACTTCACAACAGCCCGCGGTCTTTCACTTCGAGGTATTTGTTGACCAACTCCAGCGACAGTCGTCCGGCGGGCACGTCCAGCGCCAATCCGCCCAATTCGGTAATCCGGGCCAGGGCTTCTTCGCGCTGTTGCAGCAATTCTTCGGCCACGCTCTGTTGATAGACGTCGGCGATTTTGCGCGGCTCTTGGGCCACCAGCGCGCGCAGGTCCTTGTCGCCGATGGTCACGATCAGCGGCAGATGGCGGGGAAGGAGCGTCGCAGTATAAGCCAGCAACTCGGCCGAGGCGTCGCGGTCTACGAGGTCGGTCAAGATCACGACCAGCGAGCGTCGTTTGCAATTTTGCGAAAGGTACTGGAACGCGCGCGCGTACGACGGCTCGATCATCTGGGCCTTGACGTTGTAGAGCGCCTCGTTCATCGCCGCGAGCTGCGTGTGGCCCCGCTGCGGGGGCAGGTAGGTGACGACCTGCCGGTTAAAGACCAGCAGGCCGATGTTGTCGCCGCCGCGCGTCGCGACGTATCCGATGGATAAGGCGGCGTTGATCGCGTGGTCGAGTTTTGAAAGATGTTCGATGCGGGAGGTCATCAACCGCCCGGCGTCGATCATGACAACGATGCTCTGATTGCGTTCGGTCTGGTATTGCTTGGTTGTCAACCGCCCACGCCGCGCCGTGGCCGTCCACGAAATGTGCCGCATCTCGTCGCCCCGGACGTAATCGCGCATGCTTTCGAATTCGCGGCCCTGCCCGCGGACGCGCGTCTTTCTCGCTCCGAGGAGCATCTGGCGGTTGCGCCGCGCCGACAGCTCATGCCGCCGCGCCTCGTTGATGTTCGGGTAGACTTTGACGCTCTCCGCCGCCTTGACCCTATCCTGTTTGACGGTCAGCCCCCAAGGGCCGCGGCGCCGAACGACGATGTCACCGAACCCGTAATCGCCGCGCGAGGCCGCGTAGAGCTTGTATACGACCGTCGCCTGGTGGTCAGCTGTTCCTCGACGAAGTGGCGTCGCGACGAGCGTTCGTTCGCCCCGCAGCTCCAGGCCCGGCGGATATTCGTCTTTGATAGTCAGCGTGAACGGGCGCGGGAGTCGGTGGCTGACTGTGATCCGGACTTCGTTCTCTTCGCCGATCATGAACCGGCGCGGCATGTTGCGGGCTATTTCAATTTGCGAGACGTCTTCCGTGCGGCGGTAATCGACGTAGGCGAGTAACAGCAAAATCAGGTCATAAGCGACGAGGCCCCATTTGACGCCCGGCGCGCCCCAGGCAAATACCAGAGGCAGAACGCCGAACGCGAAAAGAATGAAGAAGCGGCGTGTGAAAATCATATGGGTGAATAGCCACAGAGATAAGAAGAGAGGGAGACAAGGAGACAAGACGTTTTTCCCCTTGTTCTCCTGTCTCCTTGTCTTTCTCTAGCGCGGCACTTCAATCGAGGCCACGATCTCGTCGAGGACCGAATCGGGCGTGACGCCTTCTATCTCGGCCTCGGAGCGCAGCAAGACGCGGTGGCGCAGGGCCGGGTGTACGATGTCGCGCGCGTCATCGGGCGTCACGAATTCGCGCCCGCGCATCGCGGCCAGGGCTTTGCTCGCCAGCAGCATGGACACCGCCGCGCGCGGGCTCGCGCCCCAGAGCAGGCTCGGGTGTTCGCGGGTGCGCCGCGCCAGATTCAACAAGTACGCCTGCACGCCAGGTTCGACTCTCGTGTCGCGGACCACCGCGCGGCATCGCGGGATGATCTCCGGGTCGTCGATCGCGTTGAAATTCACGGCTTCGAGCCTGCGGGCGTTGAAGCCCGCCTGCCAATTGCCGATGACCTGCAACTCGTCGTCGAAACTCGGGTACGAGACCAGAATCTTGAACAGGAAGCGGTCGAGCTGCGCCTCGGGCAGCGGGTAGGTACCTTCGTATTCGATCGGGTTTTCGGTGGCCAGAACCAGGAACATCGGCGAGAGGCCATGGCTTTCGCCGTCGATCGTCACCTGCCGTTCCTCCATCGCCTCGAGCAGCGCGGCCTGCGTCTTCGGCGGCGTGCGGTTGATCTCGTCGGCCAGC
>Ga0075421_100012545_pt1 | contig 10534 bp, 6 predicted proteins | sample SoiMetdeltSBSDD5_FD_75292 | JGI IMG/M metagenome (GOLD analysis project Ga0075421, IMG submission 75292) | Bulk soil microbial communities from a Populus tree surrounding site in Tennessee, USA - Soil MetaG P. deltoides SBSDD5 | ecosystem: Environmental > Terrestrial > Soil > Tree plantation... | reverse complement strand
GCACACCGGTGCAAGCCTCGCCCGTCCGCGTGGCGCCGGGCACAGCTTCTTCGCGCTGTGTCTGGTCTCAGTTTGCCGCGGCGTCGCCCTCTACGCCTCCGCTTGGGACCGCCAACGCGCAACCAAACCCCATCTCGCCGTCGCCCCCGCTCAGGGAGCTTAACCTCGTGGTGGAAACCAGCACGCAAATTAAGGGCGTTTCTAATCGCAAACGGGGAGTCAGAGTAGATTCACGAACAGGAGTATCGTCATGATATATTCAACGGGCCAAGAACTCGACTTTAGTGCAAGAACACATCGACGCCCTGCGTGAGCAGATTCCTACTCTTCGGTACTCCGCCTATTTCGATTACGGCGGCTACGGTCCCGTGCCAGACTCCGTGTTGGCGTCAATGTTCAATGCGTACGAGCAGCAGCATCGTCTGGGTCCATCCTCGACGGAGGCTAACGCTTGGGCGGAAGAGCAGGTCGAAACTGCCCGCCATGCAGTGGCGAACGAGTTCCATGCCTTACCGGAGCAGGTAGCCTTTGGTCCGAGCATCTCCGCACTATACAACGCGGTGCTCTGGGGCATGACATGGCGCGCGGGCGACCACCTGGTTCTCTCCGATGCCGAGCACCCCGCTATCAACGCAGCTACGCGTAACCTCCAGTCGCGCCTCGACATCGACGTGACGCGCTGGGCAGGAGCGCGGCTGCCCACGCATGAACTCCTCACCAGCCTGCAAGAGATTCTCCGGCCGTCGACCCGTTTACTTGTGATTAGCCACGTCTTGTGGAGCACGGGTGAGACGCTGCCGGTAAGCAGCATCGCGCGGCTGTGTCACGAACGTACGAACGGGCCTCCTGTGGCCCTTCTGGTGGACGGCGCGCAGTCGTTTGGAGCAATCCCGTTTACAACCGGAGAGCTTCTCGCCGATTACTTCGTGGGCACGATGCACAAATGGTGGTGCGGCCCTGATGCATTAGCGGCGCTGTTCGCACGGGATCCCGGATCGTTGCTCCCCACATTCGCCGGCTGGCGCTCGGTTGACGGGCAACTGAAGCCGCATGGCGGTCTCCGCAAACTCGAGGTGGGGACGCCGGCATACGCTGCTCATGTGGGCGTCCGCGAAGTTCTGCTCCTGCACGAGCAAACCGGCCCTGCGGAGCAGCGTCACGCTATGCTCCAAATGCAGCGGGGTAGGCTGCGGCTCGGACTCGAGAGCATAGCAGCCAAGACGTCACAGATCGAAATCGTCACGCCCGCCACGGCTGGCTCCGGCATACTCTCCTTCCAACTCCACACGAAAGCTCATCAAGACCTCGTGAGTAAGCTCGAGGCGGCGGGCATCCTCGTCCGCGCCATGGCCGATCCCCCCTGCGTACGCGTGTGCGCGCATTACTTCACATCGTGCGCAGAGGTCGACCTGCTGCTGCAAGCCGTCGAGGATTTTATCCGTTAAGTCCCGGCCTGTGCCGCCCGCCGTTTGAACAGGCGCAGAGTGTGTCGAGCCTGACCGCAAGTCCTGTGCGCGGCGGTATCGTCTGCCCGACTCCCGCACCGGTCGATCCAACGGAACGCGGGCCCTTTGCTGTCGTCAATTCGAAGCTCGAGTGTAATTCGCCGCGATTCCCGCGTTCCAGTCCGGTGGTTCGACGCCCAGCAGGTTATGCACGAAGAAGTCCTGGAGCAGCCGCTGTCCGAATGCCCCTCCCGCTCCATGACCTCCTCCAGGGACAAACAGGAGGTCGAATTTTTTGTTGGCTTTGATCAGCGCGTTCACTACCTGGAAAGTCGACGCGGGATCCACGTTGGTATCCATTTCGCCCGCCACCAACAGGACCTTACCTTGCAAGCGGTGAGCGTTATCCACGTTCGATGAGGCCGCGTAGTGGGGCCCGAGCGGCCAACTCATCCACTGCTCGTTCCACCAGATCTTGTCCATCCGGTTGTCATGGCAACCACTGTTCGAGACGGCAACCTTGTAAAACTCCGGATGGAAGAGCAGCGCCCCGAGCGAGTTTTGTCCTCCGGCCGAATTTCCGTAGACACCCACGCGGCTGATGTCATACCAGGGATATTTCGCGGCGACAGCTTGGTGCCAAAGAATCCGGTCGGCGAAACCGGCGTCGGCGAGGTTTTTCCAGGCGATGTCGTGAAATGCCTTCGAACGGTTGTTCGTGCCCATGCCATCAATTTGGACCACGATGAATCCCAACTCGGCCAATGGTTGCGCGGCGCCGCTGAATGTCTTCGGGACGAACGACCCCTGCGGTCCGGCGTAAATCGCCTCTATCACGGGATACTTTCGCGAGGCATCGAAATTCGTCGGCTTGTAGATGACACCCCAAATATCGGTCTTGCCGTCACGCCCTGCGGCTGAGAATACCTCGGGCGGACGCCAACCCGCGGCGAGAAGGGCCGAAGCGTCGCCGCGCTCGAGATCCATCAAGACCTTTTTGTCCGCCGTGCGCCGTAGTTGCGAAACGGTCGGTTGATCCACGCGCGACCACGTATCTACGTAGTACTTCCGATCCGGCGAGAACTTGACATTGTGGTCGCCATCGGCCTCAGTGAAGGCTATCAGACCGCTGCCGTCGAAATTGATACGGTAGTGGTGGACAAAATAGGGATCCTTTCCGGGGTACATGCCGCTCGCCTGGAACCAGATCTGCCGCTTTTCTTCATCAACTTTTTCGACGGCGCGAACCACCCAGTTTCCTTTCGTGATCTGGTTCTTCAGCTTTCCGGTGACACCGTCGTACAGGTACAAGTGTTCCCAACCGTCGCGCTCCGACCCCCAGATGATCTCCTTGCCGTCATTCAATTCGTAGCGCACCTTCTTGCCCGTGTCCCTCGGATTCGCAATCAGTGGACGATAGTCGACGAAAGTAAGGCTCTCTTCCGAAATCAAAGTGCGGGCCGCGCCCGTTGCGGCGTCGACCTCGATAATCCGGTACACCTGATGGCCTCGCTGATTGTATTCGAAGGTAAATCCCCGGCTATCTTTCCACCACACCGGACGCGTCAGGCTATAGGGATTTGGAAAGAGGTTGCCTGCGATATCGATCTGTTTCCGGGTGTCGACCTGAAAGAGCACCGGCCGGGCGATGTCCAGCGCATCACCGGGCTTGGCATATTCGCGAACCGAATGTTTCGGCTGAAGTTGGTCGGTGGGCGACGATTCGACGTAATGAACCTGGCGGCGATAGCCGGGCCGTGTGCGGTAGGCAGCCAGTTGCTTCGAATCCGGCGACCAGGCGATCGACTGAAAGGTATAGTAATTTCCTTCCGAGCCGTCGAGGCTTAGCGCGAACACCTCGCTGCCCCCTTTCGGCCGGAGGAAGACATTGTAGTTCCGAATCAGCGCTTCCCACTTTTCGTCGGGAGAAGTCCGCACAGGCTGCTCCGGCGCAGCTTGCGGGGGTGGTCCGAAACCTGGGCGACCTTGACGCTGACCTTGCTGCGGGGACGGATAGGAGACGCCATCAAGAACGTCATTCTCGAATTCCGCAGGGCTCTCTAAATCTTCGTCCGCGGGAGAGCGGGCGGGGAAAGCCGGGCCTTGTGGAGCGGCTCCCGTCTTCTTGCAAACATAGTCGGAAAGACCGCACTTCCACGTCGAGCCTGCCGCCGCGAACTGAATCGCTTGCTCCTTGTCAGCGAACGTGAATTCCGCGAAAGGAAGTGTGACTGCTTTGTACTTTTGGCTGGAGATGGCTGAGAGTGACGCGGCTAGCTTTTCGTGATCGAACGCCGGTTTTCTGGCGAGCAGGTCCGCATCGACCACGACGAATTCGTGCCCGCCTTGGACTGATTTCCTGAACCAGAATCGACTCGTCTCATCGATCCAGTTCGCCGGCCCTGGAATATTGATCGCCAGACCCTGCAACTTGTCGCGAAGTCCCTGAGCTCGCTGGTAATCGGCGGAAATTCCTTGAGCCATTAAGAGACAAGGCGCTAGCGCCAGTGACAATCGGATCGCGACGTTCATGCTCCCTCCCGTTCTTTAATCTTTAATCTTGTAAAGCTGGGATCAACTCAATATACAATAAGAGACCATGAAAGCGATTGCAAACATGGCCGTCCTGGCGATGCTACTCCCCGGCGGGTATTTGCGGGCGCAATCCACCTCCCCGAAACGTGACTATCCAATTAAGCCGGTACCATTCACGTCCGTCCATGTGAACGACGTCTTCTGGGCGCCGCGCATTGAGACAAACCGCAAGGTGACGATCCCATTCGCATTTCAAAAGGATGAGGAAACTGGACGGGTAGATCTTTTCGTCCGTGCGGCGAAAGCGCTGCGCGGCGAACCGCTCGAAAACAAGAGAGCGCCGGGATATCCGTTCGACGATACCGATGTCTACAAAGTGATTGAAGGCGCAGCGTACACGCTTAGCGTCCACCCCGACGCCAAGCTCGAGGCCTACGTGGACGACCTGATCGCCAAAATCGGCGCAGCGCAGGAGAAGGACGGCTACCTCTATACAACGCGCAGCATCGATCCACTAAAGCCGCACGCTTGGGCTAGTCCGCAACGCTGGCTTCTGGAAGGAGTGAATAGCCACGAGTTATACAATCTCGGCCATCTTTACGAAGCGGCCGTGGCGCATTACCAAGCTACCGGGAAGCGCAGCCTGCTCGACATTGCGCTTCGCAGCGCCGAACTGCTCGATAAGACTTTCGGACCCGGCAAGGCGTCCATCTGGCCCGGTCACCAGATCATCGAAATGGGGCTCGCCAAGCTTTACCGCGTCTCCGGCGATCAGCGATATATCGATCTGGCCAAGTTCATGCTCGACGAGCGCGGTCCGGGGAGCAGGCAAGGGAGCGGCCGGACTTACACGCAGTCGCACGCGAAGGTAATCGATCAGACCGATGCGTTTGGGCATGCCGTGCGCGCCACGTACATGTACTCGGGCATGGCCGATGTCGCCGCGCTGACGGGCGATACCGGCTACGTGAAGGCGATCGACAAAATCTGGGAAAACGTCGCCGGTAAGAAGCTGTACATCACCGGCGGTATCGGCGCCAGGGCCGCGGGCGAAGCGTTCGGGAGCGACTATGAATTGCCGAACATGTCGGCGTACAACGAAACATGCGCCGCGGTCGGAAACGACTACTGGAATCATCGTCTGTTCCTTCTCCACGCCGACAGCAAATACATCGACGTCATGGAGCGGACGCTCTACAACGGGCTGATCTCCGGCGTGTCGCTCGACGGCAAATCGTTCTTCTACCCCAATCCGCTCGAATCGAAGGGCCAGCACCAGCGCCAGGAATGGTTCGGCGTGGCCTGCTGCCCAGGCAACATTACCCGCTTTCTGGCGTCGGTGCCTGGTTACGTCTACGCGCAGCGCGGCGACGCAATCTGGGTCAACCTTTTCGTGGCCGGTAGCGCCGACGTGAAGATGGATAACGGCCGGACGATCAAGATCTCGCAGAGCACGCGGTATCCCTGGGAAGGCTCCGTGAAGATGACGGTGGACCCAGATCAAAACGTCCCGAAGCAGAGCGCAGCCCTCACCATCCACGTGCGTGTCCCCGGCTGGGCGCGTGATCAACCTGTCGCGAGCGATCTCTACCGCTATGTCGACAAGAGCAATCGGCCGGTCACGCTGCGCGTCAACGGTAAGAGCGAGCCGATCAAACTCGATAAAGGATACGCCGCCCTGAATCGCACCTGGAAGAAGGGGGACACTATCGAGCTGAATCTGCCCATGGCAGTGCGGCGCGTGGTGTCGAACGATCAGGTCGCCGCCAATAAGGGACGCGTCGCGCTCGAGCGCGGGCCGATCGTCTATGCAGCGGAATGGGTGGACAACGCTGGTGGCAAGGTTCGCAACTTAGTGCTTCCCGATAACCAGCCGCTGACGGCGGAGTTCAAGCCGGACTTGCTGCGCGGCGTCACGGTGGTCAAGGCGAAGGCAACCGCGCTCGCGCTGGACGAACTCGGCCAGACCACCAGCAAGCCAGTCGAGATGACGGCGATTCCCTATTACGCCTGGGCAAACCGCGGATCCGGGCAGATGATCGTCTGGATTCCCACTACCGAAGCCGCCGGAACTCCGGCGAAGTTACCGACTCTCACCAGCGCCGCAAAAATAACCACATCCGGTCGAAAGAGTCCGCGGCCGGTCGCCGACGAGGACGAGCCCAGGTCGTCGAGGGACGGCAGCTTCTACTTTGACTGGTGGCCCGCCGGAACAGCGTCTGGCGGAGCGAACCGCGTCACTAATGGCTGGATCGAGTACGCGTTCGACAAGCCGGCGATGGTGACGGAATCCGAGTTGTATTGGTTCGACGACGCCCCAAACGGAGGAGTGCGTGTGCCGGCTTCGTGGCGCATCCTATACAAAGACGGCGCCGACTGGAAGCCGGTCGAAAACTCCGGGGCATGGCCGGTGGAGAAGGATCGCTATAACAGAGTGAGCTTCAAGCCGGTGACCACCAGCGCGCTGCGACTCGAAGTAAACTTCCAACCCAACTTTTCGGCGGGAGTGCAGCGCTGGAAGGTGAAGTAGTTTTATTTTGTCGCGACGATGCGCGCGCGAAGCAATTTATCGAGCAGAGGAAACTCGTGATCCAGATAAGCATTGCCTTGCTCGAACAGCTTTCCTTGCCGGCCCGCGCGCATTCCGCCGCCCGAGTTCTCACCGTACCCAGAGTAAAGACTGTCGACCACTTCCATCCCCTCGACTACTTTGCCGAATGGGGCGAATCCGTCCCCATCCTGACGGGATTGATCGCCGGTGTTGATATAAATCTGAGTCGTGCGAGCGCCGGGGCCGGTCATCGCATAAGCGAAGGCGCCGCGGACATTACTGGCGCGCACGGGGTCGTCGGGGATTCGCTCGTTTTTCCAGATCGTCGCGATCGCTGGCTCGCCGGGAATGCCAAACTGCGCGAAACGTCCATTGATCACGCGGTAGAAACGGGAATTATCGAAGTAGCCAGTCTCCACCAGGCGGTAAAAGCGATCGGCGCCGCGAGGAGCCAAAGAACGCGTGACCTCGAGCGTGAAGCTGCCTTTTCCGGTGTCGACTTTCACGCGGTAGATGTCCGGAGCGGGACGGCTCCAAAGCGGATGCTTTGGATCGAGCAGCGCGCGTGCGGCCGACTCCGTCAGCAATCGCTCCAGATGGTCTCCCCAGACTGCCGGCAGAGAATGAGTACCGTGCCCGCGCGTCTGATCACTGATCGGAATCAATACGAAGCGGCCGTGCCTTACTCGCTTGATCTCGCGCTCGAGAATTCCGAGTTCAGGCGGATTCACTTGGTCATCGGCGGAATTGATGGCATACAGCGGCGCCCGGATCTTTTCCAAATGCGGCGCGGGATTGTACTCGCGGGAGCAGTCATAAGCGTAAAGCATATCGTTTGGATCCTGACGACGCGCCTGCTCATAGAAGCGGCGTTCGAACGCTTGGTCAGCCTGTTCGCGCGTGGGCGCTTGCTTGTAGAGCTGCAGCGGACTCGAAGTCATCATGAAAAGCGCAAACTGGGCGGCCAACATGTTCTTCAACAGTCCTGTGTACTCGCCATTTTTGAAGTCGGGATCGCTGCGTATCGAATCCATGATCATCTTGCGGAGCATCCGGTTTCGCCCGCCGATTTCGACAGGCGCGGATGCAAGCGGCATCAGCGCATCCATAAAATCGGGATACATGTAGCCCCACATCCAGGTATGCATCGCGCCCATCGACGTGCCCATCACCAGGCGCAGACGCTTGACGCCGAGTTTTTCCGTGATCAACCGATACTGCCCGCGGACCATGTCCTCATAGGTGTAGCGCGGGAATTTCAGGTGGAGTCCGTCACTCGGCTTGCTGGACTTCCCGTGGCCGATGGCATCGGTGAGGATGATGTAGTACCTGGTTGCATCGAGCAACTGCCCAGGTCCAAAGAGTGCGCCAGCGAAGGCCTGCGTCAGGAATCCGGCGCCGGAGCCGCCCGTTCCGTGCGTGATCAACACTGCGTCGCGCGAAGGAGAACCGATCGTCGTGTAGTGGAGCCGAAGTTCCGGCAGGGTTTCGCCGGCCGCAAATTTGAAGTCTTTGACCAGATAGTCGCCTTCCACCGGATCGGGGTAAGCGGCCGCCCAGGACGTTGCACATAGGAGGAACGCAATGCAAACAAATCGCAGCATCTTAGAGATACTATCCCAAACAGCAGTCATTTTTTTCTTTAGCGGCCTTTTATTTGGTCAGGACAAGCCGCTCCTTCCCGACTACATCGCCGCCAACATCAGCGCGCCTCCCGCCGCGTTAGAGCTTGATTCCTTCTATGCGAAGTATACGAATGCCCTCGGAATCCCCATCACAAGCTCGGGGAAGGTTCCGGATGCTGCGCTGCTCGTGGCTCGTGACATCGTGATCCACATGCTTGCCAAGCGTCCCGACATTCGCGAGGCGATGGTCACAGGAAAATATCGCGTCGGCATTATGGCGCTGACCGAGATGACGACCGATATTCCAGAGCACCGCAATCTCAAGAAGCCCGCTCCGACTGCCTTTAATCTGACAGAGGCCGAGAAGCGCAATTACGATCGTATCGCCAAGATGACCGACAAAGAATACTGGGACGGCCGTGCGCGCGGGCTCGGCGGAAGATTGACCACCTGCGCCGAAGAGAATCTGCTTGGATATCCAGGGACTCGCTACTACGGCGAAAACATTTTCGTCCACGAATTCTCGCACTCCATACATCGTGCCATTCGCGAGGTGGATCCCAAGCTGTGGGAAGAGGTCCGACAGGCCTATACCGATGCGATGGCGAAAGGGCTCTGGAAGAATCAGTACGGATCGACAAATTACAACGAGTATTGGGCGGAAGCGAGTCAAACCTGGTTCTGGTCGAACTACGAGTTCGCTGACGGCGACCGCAAGATCGAGACGCCTAACGATCTAAAGCAGTACGATCCGAAGATTTATGAATTGCTGAGCCGGGTCTACCCGGATCATCACATCCCGATGGACATCTATCACGGCAAGAACATCAAACCGCAACCTCGCCGGCCAGCCGCGAAGAAGGAGAGTCTCCCATGAACGTCCGTTTTCTAACGTTGATAGTCCTGGCAGTGAATGCGCTGGCGCAAGCGCCGCCCTGGTATCAGACGGACTTTCCGCCGGAGGAGTTCAAAGCACGATGGGCGAATATTTTCGCGAAGATCGGCGACCAGGCAGTCGTGATGATGCAGGGCGTGCCGCGGACGCCGGGCTATATAATGCCGCGGCAGACCAACGAGTTCTATTATCTGTGTGGGATTGAGACACCGCACTCTTACCTGCTGCTCGACGGCCGCAATAAAAAAGTCACGCTTTACATGCCGCCACGCGATCAACGACTGGAAAGCGCTGAGGGCAGAGTGCTGTCGGCCGATGACGCCGCGCAAGTCAAGCAGCTCACCGGAGTCGATGAGGTGTTGAGCACGGCATCGATGCGTGACAATTGGCTGCAATCGCCCAAGACCATCTACACCCTGCTTACGCCGGCGGAGGGCAACTCGCAAGCGCGGGGAGAACTTTCGAGCGCCAACAATGCGATCAAGAACGACTATTGGGACGGCCGCGTGTCGCGCGAGGAGAACTTCGCGCAACTGATCCGCTCGCGATACCCGCAGGTTACAGTCTCCGATATCACGCCGATTCTCGACAGCTTGCGCAGTGTCAAGAGCCCGCGCGAGATCGCCGTAATCCGTCGCGCCTCTCAGATCGCCGGCCAGGGCATGATCGAGGCGATGCGAAGTACCAAGCCAGGCGTTTATGAGTACGAGCTCGACGCAGCAGCGCGTTATATCTTCCTGGTCAACGGCGCGCGGCTCGAAGGATATCGCTCGATCATTGCCGCGGGAACGGCGAATATCGCGAACATGCATTACTACCGCAACATGAGCAAGCTCGACTCCGGCCAGATGGTCCTGATGGACTACGCGCCGGAGTATCACTACTACACGAGCGACATCGGACGAATGTGGCCGGTCAACGGCAAGTTCACTCCATGGCAGCGAGAGCTGCTGCAGATCACGCTGGAGTATCGCAATGCGGTGATGAAACGGATTCGACCCGGAGTGACCACACGGCAGATCATGGACGAAGCCAAGGCGGCCATGGAGCCGGTGTTCGCCAAGACCAAGTTCTCGAAGCCCGAATACGAGCAGGCCGCGCGAACGCTGGTCGAACGAGGCGGCGGTGTGTTCTCGCACCCGGTGGGACTATCGGTGCATGATGATGGCGGATACGCGAGAGAACCGCTGAAGCCGGGGCAGGTATTCAGCATCGACCCGGCAATTCGGGTACCCAGCGAGAATCTGTATCTGCGCTATGAGGACGTCGGCGTTGTCACTGAGAAAGGGTTTGAAAACTTCACCGATTTTCTGCCGTCCGAGCTGAACGACCTCGAGAATGCCGTGAAGCAGGGTGGCGGCATTGTGCAGAAGTTTCCGGCGGCAAGCGCTCCTCGCTTGATACATTGAAGAACGATGAAATGTAGCTACGTTGCTCTGACATTCTCCATCTGCGCCGCGCTCCTCGCGCAAGCGCCGCAGCC
>Ga0075421_100012543_pt1 | contig 10536 bp, 11 predicted proteins | sample SoiMetdeltSBSDD5_FD_75292 | JGI IMG/M metagenome (GOLD analysis project Ga0075421, IMG submission 75292) | Bulk soil microbial communities from a Populus tree surrounding site in Tennessee, USA - Soil MetaG P. deltoides SBSDD5 | ecosystem: Environmental > Terrestrial > Soil > Tree plantation... | reverse complement strand
GTCGAGCCGTGCGCGTTTCCCGATAGAAGGAATCGTGCGCGATACGGCGTCCCGAGTCGAATCCTAAGTAAATCTGTCGGGATTAGCAACCAGGCAGGATCTTCTAGAAGTCGGGGGCGGACAACGGGTTAGGGCTCCTGGCCGCGCGGCAGCCCTCGAGCAACGGCAAAGACGTCAGAGGTCAGAATTCAGATTTCAGAATTCAGAGAAGACCAACGGGCGGCCAATTGGGTGGCCGCCCGTCTTAGTTTCGGCTGAATTCTGAAATCTGAATTCTGACCTCTGACGTCTCTGCCTTTCCCTAACGGACGGTGAACACCGCGATGAGCCCGACCAGGAGCACCAGCACCCCGAGCACCATCGGAATCGGACTTTTCTCGATGGCCAGAGTCTCGTGCGACCCGGTGATGGCGCGCTGGTAGACGACGGTCTCGCGGCGGGCGAAGGACGCGTCGGCGTGCTCCTCGAGCTCGACGACTTTCATCGCCGGCGGCACCTTGCCGCGCGTGAAGGTGAACGTCGCGCGGCCAATCCGGATCTCGTCCCCCTCGCGCAGCATGCGCGGGCGCGTGACGGCTTCGGAGCCCACCTTCGTCCCCGTCGAGCCCATCGCGTAGAGCACGTGCTGGCCGCCCTCCGCGCGAATGTCGGCGTGGAAGCGCGAGACGCTCGTGTCCTTCAGCACGATGTTGCACCCGATTTCCCGGCCGATCTGAACGACGCGCCGGTTCAGCGGATAGGCGCGGCGGTTTTGAGCGTCGACGAGGAACGACGCTCCGAGTGGGGCTGGGAGCTCCGGCCGCTTGTCGGATTCCTTGGCGAGAAAGATGAAGTGAGCGGCGCCCGCCGAAATGATGTCACCGCGCTTGACGACGGTTCCGGTCGGCGGCACGGGCTCGCCGTTGATGATGACGATGTGCTGCGGTGATGCGGGAACGACCTTGGCGCCACTGTCGCCTTCGAGATGCACGGTGAAATGGCGCGCCGCGAGGTCCTTCGCTGGCACCCGCCAGGTCGCCTGCGACCCGCTGCCGACAGTCGTCTCGGGACCGAGCTCGCGCGCGGTACCGTCGAGTTCAAGAAACGCCATCCGAAGCTCTCCCGCCGCTGTGCGGCATGTCTGATCGTGTGTCGATGTCGCGTGTGACGCCTTCGTCAGGCACCGGCACTTCGACAATGTCCGCGGCGTGGGCGTGCACGACCATCCGTGCTCCACCGGTTGCCGTCGTCATGAGCTCGAGCCACAGCGGGCGCGCAAACAGGACCGGATGCCCGCGTCGCCCCTGATGCGCGGGGAGGACGATCGGCGCCCGCGTCCGTTTGAAGGCATCCATCAGGGCCAGTACGCTCAGTAGATGGACGAACGGGTGGTCCACCGGCCACACGACCACGGCTTCCGCCGGGTCGTTAGCCAGCGCTGCGAGCCCCAAACGCAGGGAGGCCGCCTGCTCGCTTCGAGGGTTCGGGTTGATTATGGTCCGCGCGGGCGCTGGAACGTCGACTCCTCGCGCGACGACAGCGAGAATGGGACTCAGGTCACATTCGGTGGCGACCCGAACCACGGCGTCGATGAACCGCTCGCCGGACTCCAGCTTCGCCTGCGCCTTCGGCTCCCCGAAGCGCGTTCCCTGTCCGGCGGCCAGAACGACGCAGGCGATCGGAACTTCCCGCATTGACGTGGTCCCCTACGTGGATGTCGTGAAAGACGAGTAGCTTACCTGGCTCGTGCGATACCGGCCAGAAGGAAACGAGACGCGAGCGTTGTTCGTCCTTCACCGATGCCCCCACGCACTTCCATGAACCTCCCCCGGTTCTGTCTGCTGTCTCTGTTGGCGCTATCCGCGGCGTGCACGCGGTCGCATGGCGCGTCGGAGCCGCTGGTCGCGGACGACCCACTCGCCGAAGACACGATTCCGGCGTCTTTCGTCGCCTACGCGGATGCGAGCGGCGATACGGAGGCGGTCATCGAGCTCGCCACCGATTCGTTGCGCGCACCCGTGCATCCCCAGCCGCGGTTCGTGGTGCTGCCACCGGTGGCCGAGACGCTCGCGAACTACATGGTATTCGCCGCGCGGGGGCAGAGCTGGTACACGGCGTCCGCGCGCGACAAGCGCATGCTCGTCGACATCGGCCGGTTCGACGCGAAGCTCACGACGCCCGCCCACAAGACGGCGTTTCGCGAGGCGATCGACAACCTCTCGCCGGTGCGCGAGGGCGATCGCTTTCGGCTCTACGGCCCGTGGGGGAGCGACACCGTCACGGTCAACGGGTTCGATGTCTGGAATGGCAGGATCGTGGCGACGCTCGCCACGCCGCCGCGCGTCGATTCCATCGCGCGAGGGAAGAAGACGGTGTTCGCCGCCGCGATGCGGACGGACTCGGTCGCCCCGCCGGTGACGACGAAGTGTGGGCGGACCAACGTTCCCGAGAGCGTCTGGCTTCAGGCCGGATTCGCGCGCGATTCTCTGGAGCAGGCGCTGCGTGATGCCTCCGTGCGTCTTCCGGAGCGCTTGCAGAACACACTGCGCGTGGAGGCGTCGCACGCCATCGGCTGCTTCGCCGAATCGCGGATGCTGCTCGTCGTGACGCTCGTTGCGGGGAACTACGAGTATGTGCGTCAGGGCGCGGTGGCCGTCTCCGATGAAGGGGGCGTGACTCCACTGAGCGTGCTCGACCCGCGCTTCCGCGCACACGTCGCGCTCCACGCGCTCGACGCCGACGGCGACGGGATCGACGACATCGCGATGCGCGGTCGAGCGGAACGGCTGGGCGCGACGGTCGTGCTGCGGTACAACCGGGAGGAGAAGCGGCTCGAGCGGCTGGCGACGGGGTTCGCGTGGGAGCGCAATTGAGGCGGATGCGGAATGCGGAATCCGGATTGCTTGTAAGACCCTAAGCGCCGTGGGCTCCGAGGTGGCGATCGGAGGCCTCCGTGAATCACGGTCGTACAAGCAATCCGAATTCCGCATTCCGCATTCGCTCTTCGGTACGACCATTGCCGCTGGTCGTCGGAGTCCCGATCCGGAGTCTCGCGATGCCTGCCCGCCGCGCCCGCACCCCGTCAGCCCCCGTCCCGACGCGCCCGCTCGGTCGCACCGGCGCCGACGTCTCGATCATCGGTCTCGGCGGCTACCATCTCGGGCTCGTCGACACGCAGGCCGAGGCGATACGCATCGTGCACGAGGCGATCGACGCCGGCGTGACCTTCATGGACAACGCCTGGGAATATCACGACGGCGAGAGCGAGAAGCGCATGGGGAAGGCGCTCGCCAAGGGGAAGCGGGGCCGTGTTTTCCTCATGACGAAGCTGTGCACGCACGGCCGCGACGCGAAGACCGCAATGCGCCAGCTGGAGGATTCACTACGCCGTCTCGGAACGGATTATCTCGATCTCTGGCAGATCCACGAGGTCGCGTACTACAACGATCCGGAGCGGCATTTCATGACCGGCGGTGCGGCCGACGCGCTGCTGGCGGCGAAGACGCAGGGAAAGGTCCGGTGCATTGGGTTCACCGGGCACAAGGATCCGGAGCTGCACCTGAAGATGCTTTCGTACGACTTTCCGTTCGATACCTGTCAGCTTCCGCTGAACTGCTTCGATGCGACGTTCCGGAGCTTCGAGCGGCTCGTGCTTCCGGAGCTCGTGAGGCGCGGCATTGCCCCGATCGGGATGAAGAGCTTCGGCGGAGAGGCGAGCATGATCACGAAGAAGGTCGTGTCGCCTGACGAGGCACTGCGTTACGCGATGAGTCTTCCGGTGGCGTCGACGATCTCGGGGATCGATTCGCTTCGCGTGCTTCGTCAGAACCTCCGCATCGCGCGCGACTTCAAACCGATGTCGGCGATCGAGATGGATGCGCTGCGCCTGCGAGTGGCGGCGGAAGCGGCCGATGGCCGCTTCGAGCTGTACAAGGTGTCGGCCAAGCACGAGGGCCCCGAGGGGCGCAAGCAGCACGGCTTCCCCGACGAGGAGGAAATGGCGGCCTGAGCGAGCTCCTGCCCACCAGTTCCACGTGAACGCGAACGGCAGCTGAACGAGCGATCGCGCGCGATATCATCCGATGGTCATCCTCCATGAGACGACGACCGAGAGCCTAACGCGTTGCAACGACACTGCGCCAGAAGGTCTCATGCCCATAACCGGAAAGGAACGCGCCGAGCTCAGGGCGGAAGCCCACCACCTCGATCCGCTCGTCCACGTGGGCGCGCACGGAATCACCCCCACGCTCGTCACCTCGCTCGATGACGCCCTTCGCACACGGGAGCTCGTGAAGGTGCAGCTCGGTCGACCGGTGGACGAAAAGCCCCGAGCCATCGCGGAACGGCTCGCTAGGGAAACGGGGGCGGAGGTGGTACAGGTGATCGGACGGACGGCGACGCTGTATCGAGAGAATCCCGAGCTGGAGCGCAAGCACGGTGCTCCACCACCATGGAGACAACGATGATGCGCTGGCTACTCGTGACGATGTGCGTCGCGACCGCTGCCTGCTCGGCGAACGATGACCGGTCCGAGCAGGACACCGCGTTCGCCGCACTCCAGTCCCGCGGCCACGAGGCGATGGGGGTCGACCAGTATACGTCGGCCCATCGCTTCGAGTCGCTCCCGGACGGCGGCCGGATCGAGCTGCAGCGTGACACCGCCGACCACGATGGCGTGGCGACCATTCGCGCTCACATGCGAGACATTGCCGGCCGTTTCTCCCGCGGAGACTTTTCGATTCCCGGATTCGTGCATGCGCAGGACGTGCCCGGCACGGGTGTCATGGCAGATCGGAAGGCGCAGATTACCTACGAGGCCCGCGACCTCCCCGGCGGCGCAGAAGTTCGCATTCGTACCACTGACTCGACCGCGCTCGCCGCCGTGCACGAGTTTCTCGCCTTCCAGCGTGGCGACCACCGCGCCCACTGACGGCGCAACGTGGTTGGCCGCTTCTCGGCGGCGGGTTATAATTCGCGGGTGGAGCGCCGAGGGTGCGGCTGGAGATCGCCGTCCCACGCTCGCATCAAAGCTCAAGAGGATTCGATGCCCTACGTGATCACCGAAGCGTGCGTCGGCGTGAAGGACAAGGCATGCGTGGACGTATGCCCCGTCGACTGCATCTATGAAGGGGAGCAGCAGCTGTACATCCATCCGGACGAGTGCATCGATTGCGGTGCGTGCGAGCCCGAATGCCCGGTCACCGCGATCTTTCCGGAGGAAGACGTACCGGCGAATTCGAAGCAGTACATCCAGATCAACCGCGACGTCTTCAAGAGCGCCGACCCTCCGAAGAAACCGACGAGATAGGGTCAGGGGCCAGGGGCCAAGGGCCAGGAGGGCGGGCCAAGGATGGAGGCACGTCCTTGGCCCGCTTTCCTGGCCCGTGGCCCCTGGCCCCTGGCCCGCCCTTCAATGCACAACGCCCTCTCCCTCGACTACTGGGACACCCTGTTCGACGGCAGCACCCTGCCGGAGCGGCGGGAGCGCCGACTGGCGGCGCTGCGTCGCATGCTGCGCAATCTGGACTGCGATCTGCCTGACGAGGAGTTTCACGCGCTCTGTCGGGCGGCGGCCGCGGAGGCCGATCGATGGTGGCGCGAGGAGCATCGCGGCTACACCGCCGACGAGCGGATTCGCTGGATGTTGAGGCAGCTCGACGTGACGCGACCTGTCGAATGCGAGCACGTCGCCGCCGCTGTGCGTGCGGTGGATGAGACGCTGCTCGAGCTCCCACCGTCGATGCTCGAGGGGGCGAAGGACACAGTCACCACGCTCGCGCAGCGTTTCCCGCTCGCGATTCTCTCCGATACGGGATTCGCCTCCAGCGCCGCGCAGGACGCTCTGCTCGCGCGCGAGGGACTCCACGAGGTCTTCGCTACGCGCATCTACTCGATGGACATCGGACACGCGAAGCCGCGGCGAGAAATCTTCGAGGCGTGCGCGCGGGGGCTGGGTCGTGCGCCCGAGACGATCATCCACATCGGCGACAACGAGCGCACCGACGTGCGTGGCGCCCTCGATGCGGGATTCCGGGCGATCCGCCTGGACATCGTGCGCGACGGCGGTCCGAGTGCGGCCGAGCTCGTGGCGCGCAGCTTCGACGAGCTTCGCGAGTACCTGCTCGAGCAGTAACCGCTCGCTAGCGTTTTCGCTGGCGGCCGAGCACGAACCACGCGGCTGGGCCGAGGATCGGGATGACGATGACGAGCACGGTCCAGATCACCTTGACGCGTGTCGCGTGGTGCCGCCCCAGCCATATGGAAAGCAGAGCCGCCACGCTTCCGATCGCCGCCGCCGCGAAGAAGATCACCGGCCAACTTCGTGAGCCGGCCAGCATCGACTCTCCGGGCGGCACCTGGATCATCGCCGGCGCACCACCATCTCGGCGGCGGTGACGATCGCCTCCGCGGTCATGCCGTATTTGCGCATGAGCTCCTCGGGCTTCCCTGACTCTGCATAACGATCGCCGAGGTTCACGAACTCGATCGGAGCCGGACCCACCCGCGCGAGCTCGGCCGCGACCACGCTTCCCAGCCCGCCGTAGTGCAGGTGCTCTTCCGCGACGACGAACGCCCCGGTCTCGCGCGAGGCGCGCTCGAGCGCATCACGATCGATCGGCTTGATCGTGTGCATGTCGAGCACGCGAGCATTGATCCCGCGATCGCTGAGACGATCGGCCGCCATCAGCGCCTGCGCGACGAGGAGGCCGTTGGCGACGATCGTCAGGGAGTCGCCATCGCGCACCGTGATCGCTCGCCCGAACGCGAACTCCACGCCAGGGTCGTGGACGATCGCGGCCTTGGGACGTCCGAGGCGGAGGTACACGGGACCCTGATGTGCCGCGGCGGCGTGGACCGCGGCCTTCATGGCGTGCTCGTCAGCGGGGACGCACACGATGAAGCCCGGGAGCGCACAGGCGAGGGCGATGTCCTCGACCGATTGCTGCGAGACGCCATCCTCGCCGATCGAGATGCCTCCGTGCGATCCCGCCACCTTGACGTTGAGGTGCGGGTAGGCCGCCCCCATGCGCAGCTGGTCGAATCCCTTGCAGAGCGCGAACGCGGCGAAGCTCGAGATGAAGGGAATCTTTCCGCTCGAGGCGAGACCGGACGCGATCCCCGCCATGTTGGCTTCCTGGATGCCGAGATTGAAGAAGCGCTCCGGGAAGTGCTTGCCGAAGGTCCAGCTGAAGGTCGATTTCGCGAGGTCGGCGTCGATCGCCACGATGTCGCGGTTCGTGCGACCGAGCTCGAGCAGGGCGTCTCCGTACGCCTCACGAGTTGCTCGACCGATCTTCAGAGTGTATCGCACTGTGGAGAGCGTTGTCATGACAGGGGTCAGGAGTCAGGAGTCAGGGATCAGGGGGTGTCAGGGAGAAGGTTGCAGGGGAGGCGCGTGTTGTTCTTTCCTGTCACCCAACCCCTGACACCCCCTGATCCCCGACTCCTGACTCCTGACCCCCATTCAATTGCGTCAGCGCGACCTCGAGCTGCTCGGCTGTTGGCGCTTTCCCGTGAAACTCGTTGTTGTGCTCCATGAACGACACGCCTTTGCCCTTCACGGTGTGCGCGACGATGCAGGTGGGCGCTCCGCGATGGTCGCGCGCCTCGCCCAGTGCGCGAAGGACGGCCGCGATGTCGTGACCGTCGGTCTCGATCACGTTCCACTTGAACGAGGCGAACTTGTCTCTGATCGGCTCGAGCGACTGGATGTCCTCGACCGGCCCATCGAGCTGGAAGCGGTTGTAGTCCACAATGGCGCAGAGGGTGTCGAGCTCGTAATTCCCCGCGCACATCGCCGCCTCCCACACCTGCCCCTCCTGGCACTCGCCGTCGCCTAACAACACGTAGGTGCGGAAGTGCTTGCCATCGAGGCGTCCGGCCATCGCGTGGCCGATGCCGATCGACAGCCCCTGTCCCAGCGATCCCGTCGATGCCTCGATACCCGGCGTGATCCCCTGAACCGGATGACCCTGCATCCGCGAGTTCACCTGGCGAAGCGTCATCAGCTCGTCCACGGGGAAATAGCCGCGTTCGGCGAGCGCCGCGTACAGGATGGGGACGCCGTGGCCTTTCGAGAGAATGAAGCGATCGCGGTCGGGCCAATCGGGATTCCGCGGGTCGTGCTCGAGCACGCCCCCGAAATACAGCGCGGTCACGATCTCCGCGGCTGACAGCGATCCTCCAGGGTGACCGCTGTTCGCGGCCGCGATCGCTCGAAGCGCGTGCACGCGCAGCCTTCGTGCGGTGGATTCGAGCTGCTCGACGGAGGGGGTCGCGGAACTGCTGAGGGCCATTCAGGCTCCGGATGTGGTCCGGAGCGAAAGATACCCTGTCCCCGGCTAACAGCGAAGGTTGTCGAGGTCGTCGAGGTCGTTCAGGTAGTCGACGACCCGCCCCTCGATTACCTCGACAACCTCGACGACCTCGACAACCTTTGCTTCACTTCACTCCCCCGACGAGCACAAACGGCGCCCACGACGCCGGGTGCGGCACGCGGATGGAATCGGCGAGCCAGGCGCGACGCACGGCGGCCAGCGCTGACGCGGGGGATTTGCCCTCGGCGAGTCCGCCGTAGAAATCTCCCATGAACCTCGCCGTCGAACGATCGGCCACGCGCCAGAGTGTGACGAGCGTGCTTTGCGCACCAGCTGAAAGAAACGCGTGTGGAAGCCCAATCACACCTTCCCCTCGCACCCGCGGGCCGAGCGCGGTCTCGCACGCCGAGATCGTCACGAGCTCGGCGCTGAGGCGAAGCCGGCGAATTGCCGGGAGGTCGAGGCGTCCGCTGGCCAACGCGACGTGTGTCCGGTCGGGCTGGCGGTCGTTCACACGCGCGTGCGCCGCGAAATGCAGATAGCGATATCGCGTCGGCCGCATCGATAGCCATCGCTCCGTGGTCGCTCGGTTCCCGACGAGAACGTCAGCCTTGCCGCGGAAGAGTTGGGTAATCTCGCGCACTTCCTCCGCGGCGAACGGAAGGACGGGCAGAGCGCTGTCGCGCGGAGCGCGCACCGCATCCCCCGACCCGCCGGCTGACGTCGGGTTTCCAACCGCCAGAATCTGGCGGGACCATTGGGCCGCCTCGTCGCGCATCCGGAGTCGAAGCAGTACCGACGCCGAAGGTCCGTAGATGAAGCTCTTGTCGGCGGCCCACGGCCGCGCGCTGGTGCTCGCGATGAACACTTCGAAGGGCACGTACGACAGCGGACCGTCGGGGATGACCAGCAGCTCCTCATGCGGGATCTCTCCCAGCGGATCGACGAACGCGCGATAGGCGCGTCGCGCCGGAGCAGTCCAGTCGGCCGCAGACGGACGGTCGATCGTATTGCGCAGGAAATCGACGAGCGCCCCGAGCGAGTCGGCGGTGCCTAACCGCGCGGCGCGCACGCCCTCGGTGGTCACCAGCCACCCGTACACGGCGCTGTCCCCCCAGAAATAGGCGAGCAAGGCTCGCCGAGGCGTCAGCAGCCGGCGTTGCACGTCGATCGCGGTGACGGGAATTGCATCGGCGCCGCGCATTCCCCGACCTCGGTCATCGCGCTCGGCGCGCTCCAGCGAATCGGTGAGAGCGGCGATCGTCGAGTCGAGTTGCGCGCGTGCGTTCGCGGGGCCGGTCGCGCGAAGCGCGCTCGCTTCACGGAGACGTGCACGCAGGCTGTCGGCGCGCCCGGCTCCACCCACTCGACCGCCATGAAATCGCTCGGCCATGACTTCCAGGAGAAGACGCGCCCGGGCGCGCTCGGCGATGCCGAACGCGGCGGCTGCGTCCTGCGAACGCAGCAGCGTTCGTATCGCGCCTTCGTAGACGCCGAGCCGCACCTCCGCCACACTCATGCGAAGGTCGCCAAGCGCGATGCGGCCGCGCCACGACTCGAGGAATCTGATCGCGCGATCGTACTGCTCCGCCGCGTCGGCGCGCCCTTCCGCTTCGGCGAGCGCACCCTGGACGCGCATCACTTCGAAATCGAAGTCGGGTTCATCGAGCGAGTCGCCAAGGGCGGCCGCCTCGGCGACTCGAGTGCGCGCCGTGACGAGATCGCGTCGCGCGAGAGCGAGCGATGCCTGATGGATTCGAATCGATCCGCGACGCCGGATGAGGCCCGGGACCCTCTGTGCTCGAGCCAAGGCGGAATCGAGAACGGTCTCCGCTTCGTCGAGCCGACCGTCGGCGAGGTCGATCGTCGCGAGTCCGATGGCGGCTTCGAGCTCCTGGTCGGGAAGCCGTGCCCGCGCGGCGTGCTGGCGTGCCAGCTCGAAATGGGTCCGCGCGAGCGAGTTGTTCCCCGAGAGATGGTAGACCTCTCCCAGGCCTCCGTGAACGAACGCCTGTCCGCGAATGTCCCGGATGGCTTCCGACGGCGTGAGCGCTCCCTTGAACAACCGCTCCGCTGTCGGAAGGTCCCCGGTCGAGAGGTAGACGTTTCCGAGATTGAACGAGGTCCGCGCGATCCCTTCGGGATTGTCGTGTCTCCGGTAGATCTCGAGCGCCTGCTCGTACACCTCGACGGCCTCCGTCATTCGTCCGAGGCGGCGCAGGTCGATGCCCATCTCGCC
>Ga0075421_100012541_pt1 | contig 10536 bp, 8 predicted proteins | sample SoiMetdeltSBSDD5_FD_75292 | JGI IMG/M metagenome (GOLD analysis project Ga0075421, IMG submission 75292) | Bulk soil microbial communities from a Populus tree surrounding site in Tennessee, USA - Soil MetaG P. deltoides SBSDD5 | ecosystem: Environmental > Terrestrial > Soil > Tree plantation... | reverse complement strand
TCTCAGTCCGTATCTGCACTTCTACAATCACCATCGATCTCACAGGTCTCTCGGGGATCTCCCGCCGATCAGTCGCATCATGAACAACGTCCTGAGACCCAACATCTAGGAGTGCGGCGACGGCTAGTCGCCGCTCTGGTACGTCCTAGCGCCGCCCGCCCTACCAGAGCGGTGGCTCGACGCCACCGCACTCCTAGATCTTCAGCGCCTCGGCGAGCGCTTCCGCGAACTTCTCTCCCGTCGGCGGATCGATGTTCGTGAGAACGACCACCGTCCACACGCCATCGCTCGCGACGGCCGCGTTCACGCCGGGTGAACCTCCGGCCGAAACGCGCGATCCCTGTGCGTCGCCCTTGAAGAACCAGCGCGTCCATTGATCGTCGAGGAGCTTCTTCGCGCGCAATGCGCGATCGAAATTGAGGAGGTCGCGCGCGCTCGAGTAGCTGCCGCCGGCGGGGATTCCGCGCGGGCCGGGACGTACGAGCGTGTTTTCGAGCCATTCGTTTTCTTTGCGGGTGTGGCCGACGGCGAGGTCGGGAACGATCTTCTGCACGTCGAAGAAGCCGGAGCCGCTCATGCCCGCGGGATCGAAGACGTGCTTCTGGATGTAGTCGAAGTAGTCCTCGCCCGAGACCGCTTCGATGATCGCGCCGAGGACCACGTAACCGTAGTTCGAGTAGCGCTGGCCCTTGCCTGGCTCGTACTGCAACGGATCGGAAGCGAAGAAGTCGATGTAGCTCTGCAGCGTCCTGTAGCGCAGGTTGTTCGTTTCGAAGAAGCGCGGCGTAAAGACGTCGCCGAGGCCCGAGCGGTGATCGACGAGCTGCTGGATGGTGATCTTCTGCGCGACCTCTTTGTTTGGATAGTTGGGCAGGTACGTGAGGATCGGGACGTCGACTTTCAGCTTGCCGGCCTGCGCGAGCTGGCCGATCGCGGCTCGCGTGAAGTCCTTCGTGATCGAGCCGACGTTGAAGCGTGTGCTGGTCTTGTTCGCGACGTTGAAACGCCGGCTCGCGAGTCCGTACGCTTTCTCGAACTGAATCTCACCGTTCTTTGCGACGAGCACGGAGCCGGAGAAATCGGGGAGCTGGCGGATGTAGGCGTCGAGCGGCGCGGAGAAGTCGCTCGGCAGTTTCAGCGGGGGAAGCTGCGGACCTTCTTCGCGTCCGCCGCCGATGTTGATGCCGAGTCCCGCGATGCGATGCGGCGGCGCGGGCTCGATGGTGAACCGGAACTGGAGCGTCTCGCCGTTCTCGTCCCGAACGTCGACGTCCAGCCCACTGTTCGAGGTACGGACGCCGGCGACGGTGAACTTTCCATGCGCGCCGCGGAGCTGGTCGAACATCGCGCGGCGCTCGTCCGCGTTATGGCGCTGCAGTGCTTGCGGAGTGAAGTTTGCCTGCGCGAACGACTCGACCTGTTCGGCGCTGCCGCTGTTGAAGGCCTGGAAGTACGCGAGGACGCGGTCTTCACCCGGCGCCTGCGCCAGGATATTGATCGCGAATAGAGTGGCGATGAGAATTGCGATGAGTGTGCGTGCGATCTTCATGGATCGGACGGTAGGGGACGCCGGTGAAGAAGTTATGAAGCGCGGCTGACGACGAGAAGGGTCACATCGTCGTCGAGATTCTCCGCGTCGCCGACATGGTGCAGAACCGTGTCGTTCACCGAGGCCGCGATCACCGTCGCGTCGCCGCCGTGCAGTTTCACGAGCGCGTCGGCGATGACGGTCGATCCGAGGTCGACGCCGGCGATATCGCGCGCTTCGGTGACGCCGTCCGTGAACAGGATCAGCGAGTCGCCGGGTGCGAGCTGCAGTTGGCGCGTCGTGAACTCGGCGCGCGAGACCACGCCGAGGAGGATGTCGCTGTCTGTGACTTCGACCGCGCCGTTCTTGCTCAGCCACAGCGGCGGCGTGTGGCCAGCGTTCACGTACTCGATCATGCCGGTGTTGGTGTCGAGGCGGCCGAGGAACAGCGTGACGAACTTCGATTGCGGGAGGTTTTCCTTCAACGCGACATTGAGCTGCGTCACCAGCACGGCCGGATCGGGATCGCTCTTCGAGAAGATGCGGAACGCGACCTGGAGCCCCGCCATCATCAGGCCCGCGGTGACGCCCTTGCCGCTCACGTCGCCGATGACGAAGTAGATGCGGCCGTCGGGACGGATCGCGAAGTCGTAGTAGTCGCCGCTGACCGTGCGGCAGGGCTGGTTGCGTCCGATGAATGTGAAGCCTTGTACGTTCGTCGGCGCGGGCGGGAGCAGCCGTCGCTGGATGCTCGACGCCATCTTGAGCTCCTCGTCCATGATCCGTTTCTGGATCGCTTCCTCGCGCAGCCGCGTGGTCTCGAGCTTGATCGCCGCGAAACGTCCGATCTGCGCGACGAGCCGCACGTCCTCCTCGGAAATCGCCCGCTGCGTGAAGAGATAGTCGACGTAGAGCACGCCGACGACGGCTTCGCCGATGAGCAGCGGCGTGCAGAGGATCGAGTGGATGCCCTGCATGATGATCGACTGTGCGCGGCGGAGCTTCTCGTCGACGTTGACGTCGACGAAGGCGAGGGCCTTTTTCTCCTCGACGAGCACGTTGAGGAGCGTGTGACTGATCATCAGCTCGCTCTGGTCGGTCTCGTCCTGACGTCGCACTTCGACTTTCGTGAACGAGCGCCCGTCGGGGCCGCCGAGAAGCGCGATGGCGACACGCGAGGGGTGGAGGTGCTCCATGATCCGCTCGGTGATGAAGCCGAACAGCTCGTCCATCGGTCGGTCTTCGATGAGCTCTCGCGCCAACAGAGTCAGCGTCTGCAATCGCGCGACGTCCTGCTCTTCGGGGCGATCGGAGATCTCGCCGACCGGGATGGCGATCGTGGGATTCGTGCCCGCGCCGCCGGTGTCGGCGACGGCGATGAAGCGATCGGTGCTCGCGCCCGAGGTCTCGAAAACGATCTCGGTGTCGCCGAGGCGGATGCGGTCGCCGGTCTTCAGGACCTCATCGCGCTCGACGCGGGATCCGTTGAGGTACGTGCCGTTCGCACTGCCCAGGTCCTTGAGCATCCAACCGTTGCCGACGGCGATGATCTCGGCGTGCTTGCGGGAGAGGTAGCGGTCTTTGATGGGGATCGAGCAATCGGACGCGCGGCCGATGGAGACGGCTTCCCCCTGCAATGGCTGACGGAAGGGGGAGAAGAGCGGCGAATAAACGGTCACTTCCGCGCGCGGCGGGATCGATTCCATAGCCAGGGCCCCGTGGACGTTGACGCGTGATTGTAGCTGATCGTACGGTGCGCACCGTGTCGACCGACTATTTCACGGAGATCGAGGCTCACTTCGCCCGCCGCCGCGGTACGCCGTTCGTCCTGAGCGCGAAGGATTGGGCGCTGATGCAGGAGTGGAACGCCGCGGGAATCCCTCTGCCGATCGTCATCGAGGCGATCGATTCGGTCTTCGACAAGAAGGAAGCGAAAGGTCAAAAGGTGAACGGCCTCCGATACTGCCGCCACGCGGTGAAGGAGTTGTGGGACGAGCGTCGCGAGCTGCAGATCGGATCGGAAGGCTCCGTTCCGGAGGAAGATCCGACATCGCGGCTCGAGGAGCTAGCAGCGGTTTTGCCTGCTGCGTACGCGGATCGCGTCCGTGCGTTGCGCGGAAGCGTTCCGCACATCGAAGAGCAGTTGATGGCGATCGAGTCCGAGTTGATCGAAGAGTTGCTGCCCTCGGCGCCGGAGTTGCGCGCGGAAGCGGAGGCGCTGGTGGCCGGCGCGGATGAAAAGACGCGCGCGCGATCGCTCGACGCGCACGTGCGGAGATTGGTGCGAGAGAGGTTCGAGATCCCGCGGTTGTCGTTGTTTTGATGTGGAGTGCGGAGGCAACGCCTCCGCTTTCCAATCACGCGAATAGGAAAGCGGAGGCGTTGCCTCCGCACTCCATATCAGAGTTGTTTCGCCACCTGTTCCAATGCCTTGCGTGCGTCGCGTCCCGTTACCGCGGCATCGGGCGAGTAGGTCGCGAGGGGATCCGTCACGCCGCATGCGGCGAGCACGCGATCGGAAGGAATCCCGCGCGCGCAGGCGGCGCCGCGCAGGGTCAGGACGCGCGCGAGGGAATGCGACAGTCGCGCGGCGCTGACCGTGCGATACGGGCCGACACGGCGCGTCACCGGATCGACGTCGTACAAGCCGATCGCGATGGCGCGGATGATCTCCTCGCGTCCGGCCAGGTCTTCGATGTCGACAGCGATCTGCGGTGTGCCGAGGTTTTGCGCGAAGCGGACGGAGGGCACGGTCCAGTACAGCAATACCGCGAAGTCCACGCGCGTCAGCTCGATGCTGTCGAGCGCCGTGCGGAAGTGCGCGGGCATGTTGGCCGCGCTCCACTCGCTCTTGATCTCCTCGAGGCGCTGCGTGTGGCGCGGCTCTTTCGTGCGGCGCGCGAGTCGTTCATAGCGAACGATGGCTTCCTGATAGCGCCCACGTCCGACGTCGACCTCCGCGAGGATCTCCTGCACCTCGGCACGATCGGCCGCGACGTTGAGCAGCGGCTCGAGCTCGCGGCGCGCTTCGTCGAACTGCCGTTGGGCGATGAGCTTTTGCGAAAGCAGGATGCGCGGCTCGATCGCGCCGGCATTGAACGTGAGCGCCTCGCGCAGCAGGCGAACGGCTTCGACGTCGGACGCGCTCTGCGCGGCGGCATAGAGCTCGTTGAACACCGTGCCTTGAAGTTGCGTCAAGCGCTCGCGTGCGGTCGCGGGCGCGTCCGGCAGCTCGGCGATTTGGCGATAGAGGTCGTACGCGATGCGCGTCTGCTGCTCGCGAACCGCGATCTCGGCTTCGTACACACGCGCGACGAGGTTCTCGGGATCGCGCTCCTGCACGCGCTCGATCAGCCGGCGGGCGTCGTCATACCGTCCGCCGTGGATCGCCAGAAACGCGTCGAGCAGCGTCGCGGGCGGGAGCTCGGGCGCGCGCTGCCGCAGCTCGGCGAGGCTCCGTTGCGCCTCGGCGTCATTCCCCGCGAGGGCGTACCGCCACGCGGCTTCGAGTTTTTGCGCGACCAGGGGAGCCATCGGTGCGTTGAAACCCGTGCGCGGGTCGATGAGATAGCGGTCGTCGCCCTGCGGCGCGACCATCGGCGGCGGCAGGGCCGTCGGTGTACAGGCGGCCAGCACGAGCGCTGCCGCCAACAGAAGAGATTTCTTCGATTTCAAGCGTTTTCCTCGATGATTCGCAGCGCGGCCGCAAATGCCCCGGTCTCCACCCACTGCACATTCCGCTCCGAGCGCAGCCAGGTCATCTGCCTCTTTGCGTACGCCCGGGTGCGGCGTTTGGTTTCTTCGATTGCCTCGGCCTCGGTTCTCTCGCCGCGCACGACCGCCGCGGCCTCCTTGTAGCCGATCGCCCCGAACGGACGAGCTGTTACTTCGTATCGCGTAAGAAGCGAGCGCGTCTCGTCAATGAGTCCGTCGCGATACATTTTTTCCACGCGGGCGTCGAGGATCGGAGCGAGCGCGGCTCGCTCGATGCGCAGGCCGATCTTGATCGACGGCAACTCGTTTTCCGGTTCGGGTTCCCAGCTCGAGATCGGCCGGCCGCTCGTGATCCAGACCTCCAATGCCCGCTCGACGCGGTGGCGATCCGCGGGGGCGATCTTTCTACCACTTCGCGGATCGATTTTCGACAACCAGCGGTGCAACCTCGCCGCGCCGCGCGGATGGCTGGCGATGCGGCGGATGCGCGCACGCAACGCTTCGTCGCGGCCGGGCATCTCCGGCAGTCCGGAGAGAAAGGCGCGGAGGTAGAAGAACGTCCCGCCGACGAGGATCGGCTTTTCGATGTGCGAGCACACTTCGCGCGCCGCACGCCCGTAATCGGCGGCGTTGAACTCCTCGTTCGCCTCGACGATGTCGAAGAGGTGATGCGACACACGCGCCCGCTCCTCGGTAGAGGGTTTCGCGCTCCCGATGTCGAAGCCGCGGTAGATCTGCACGGAGTCGTAGTTGACGATCTCGCCGCCGATTCTTTCCGCGAGCTGCAATGCGAGCGTCGATTTGCCGCTGCCGGTGGGTCCGAGGAGGACGATGGGACGCAAAGCGTTTATCGGATCCTCGAGCGGTGCGTCTTGTCCTCCTCCTCATGGAGGATCGTCCGGAGGTGCGCGCGGCAGTACAACGCGCCTGGAGGGATGGCCGTGCGGCAGACGCGGCAACGATTCTTCACCACGACTCTGGCGCCGACGCCGAGGATGCGCAGGATGATGCCCACGACGATGAGCAGCGCCGCGAGCACCATGGCCTGCACGAGCATCGTCCCCGGAATCATCGCGGCCCACGGCTCCTCGGGGTAAGTCGAGGAGAGGACGTACAGGACCAGCACGAGGATCAGCGTCCAGAGCCCGAGGCGGAGCAGCGTGTTGGCCATGGCGAGTTGTCATGACTTTAGTCCAACCCCGTGCGGACGTACAACCGCCGATCCCGCACCTCGACGTCGATCGTGCCGTTGTGATCCGTGCGCCATGTGCGGATTCCACGCTCCCCAAGGGCGTCGAGCACGGAGGTGTGCGGATGTCCGAAAAGGTTGCGTCTGCCGCAAGAGACGACCGCCATCCGCGGCCGCGCATTCTCGAGAAACCCCTCGGACGTCGAGCTCTGGCTTCCGTGATGCGCGACTTTCAGAACGTCCGCGTGCAGGTCGATGTCGGAGAGATAAAGCTCCGCCTCCTTCTCGATGTCACCGGTGAGGAGGAACGTGCGTCCGCCTGCTTCGACTCGAAAGACGATCGAGGCGTTGTTCTCCGGCGCGCGGCGGAAGCGCGCCTCGGCAACGTGCGCGGTGAGACGGACGTCGCCGACCTGCAGCGTGTCTCCGTCGTGCACGAGACGGATCGGAGCGCGTGCGGATTCGAGAATCTGTGCTGCACAGTCGCCGCGAAAGCGCCGCGGCGTGATGCGAATCGTGCCGACGTCGAACTTCGCGAGGACGGCCGCGAGACCTTCGCAGTGATCGGGATGCGCGTGGGAGAGGATGACCGTGTCGATGTGGCGAATGCCGCGGTCGGCCAGCACGGGGACGATGCGCTCGCCGCGTCCTCCGTCGACGAGGATCGTCTTCGCTCCCGAACGGATCGCGATCGCGTCGCCTTGCCCGACGTCGAAGAACGTGACCGTCGGGACATCGACGCTACGCTGTGAAAACGACCGGAAGATCGCGGTGCCGCTGGGGATCAGCAGCGCGAGCGTGACGGCGACCGCGCGTCGTCTCTCGCGGAGTGTGGCGACGGCGAACAGCGCGCCGGCGCAGCCGACGATCAACGCGATGAGATACGGCGCCGCGAACACACCGGCGACGCCGGCGGCGTTCAGCAGCGTGCAGAGACGATGCAGCACGCCGATGGCTCGCAGGAACCAGGGATGAATGCACGCCAGCGCGGAGACGGCGAGCATCGCGAAGATCAGCGGCGACATCAGCAGCGTCACGATCGAGCCGCCGAGGGCGTACTGGTGGAAGTGAAAGAGCGTCAGCGGTGCGATCGCGGTCTCCGCGGCGATCAGATGTCCGAAAGGCTTGCGGAAGTGCTTGCCGATGAAGATCAGCGCACCCGCGCCGGCGTAAGTCAGATGGAACGATGCGTCGGTGAGATCGCGCGGCTCGAGGACGAGCCGCACCAGCGCGGCGACGCACCAGAGATTTTCGATCGACGTCGGACGCTTCAGCAGTCGCGAGAGTGCGTAGAGGCCGATGCCGACGCTCGCACGCGAAACGGACGCGGTCGGGCCGATGAAGAGCGGCGCGAGCACGGCGAACGCGAGGAGCAGCCAGTCCGAGGCGCGCGGCGCGTGGAAGCGGCGGAGCAGCGCCGCGAGAAGTGCTGCCGCGAGCGCGATCTGCAGTCCGGAGAAGACGAGCAGGTGATACGTCCCGCCGCGACGGAAGCTGTCGCGCATCGATTCGGTGAGGCGCTCGCCGCGTCCGAGGATCAGCGCATGCGCGAGCGCGACTTCGTCCGGATACTCGCGCGCGTGCGGCTCGAGCCGGTTCGCGAGAATGCGGTTCCACGCGGCGGGATGCCAGCGCGGCAACGTGCCGGCGTACGACATCAACTCTTGCGACTTGATCGTCAGCGTGTAGCCGCCGAACTCGCCTTCGCGGAGGAAGCCTTCCGCGTGCAGCTCCGCCTCCATCGCGATCTCCGGCGGTGCGAAGCGCGCGTAGACCGCGAGCGGTTGCTCGAACGCGATGCCGTTCACGCGGAAGCGCGATGTGCGGAGGACGAACGAGTCGTCGCGCTGCGACCAGTCGCGCTCGAGCGGAGCCTCGATGGTGACGAAGCGCTCCGGATGAAGTTGTGAGAACGCGATGCGTTCACGCGTTTCGCAGGATCGTAAATGAAGCGAAATGACGATCCCGAATGCGGTGAACAGAAATGCCCGGGCAACTGGCAACTGGCAACTGGCAACCAAAACCAGTCCGATGACCGCCACCCATGGGTTGACGAGATACGCGCCGAGGGCCAGCCCGGCGATCAATGCGATCAGTGGAAGTGCGGCAGGTGTGTCCCTTCGATGTTGTTCATGGTTCACGCTCGAACGAGGAGAGCGTCTCTACGTGATGGGTATTGGGGAAGAGGTCGAGGAGGTCCAGCGAAGCGAGGCGCCAGCCCGACGCGATCAGCCGGCTCGCGTCCCGTGCAAAGGTTACGGGATCGCAGGAGAGATACGCAATGATTTCTTTCGTCTGTGCGCCGATCGCGTCGATGACGTTGCGTCGCGTGCCCGCGCGCGGCGGATCGAGGAAGACGAAGTCCACCTCCGGAAGAGTGCGGATCTGCTCCTCCACTGGCGCCGCGATCACCTTCACGTTCTTCGGCACGTTTCTCCGCGCATAGCGGACGGCGATGGGCGAGCCTTCGATCATCGTCACGCGCGGGAAGAGCTGCGCGATCGGGAGGGTGAAAAAACCCACGCCGCCGTAGAGGTCGACGGCGGTCTCGCGGTGTTGCACGCGCTTCGCGTGATTCGTCACGAGACGCAACATCGTGCCGAGGAGGTGGCGGTTGACCTGGAAGAAGGCGTGGGTGTTGAGGCGGTAGGTGAAGGAGTCGACGGTGAGGGTGAAGTCGCGTTCATCGGTGATGACGCCGCGGCCGAGCTCCCACTGCTCTCCTTCCGCCGGCGCTTTCGCCGTCTCCACACCGACGACCTCGCACTCGCGCGCCAGCGGCACGACGCGATTCGATCGCATCGCGTAGAACCCCACCGCATCGCCATCCCGGTGGAGCCGGGATCGCAATCGGTAGTTCAACGGCGAAGGATGAATCGCGATGTCCGGCAGCGCGCCGACGTCGATTTTGCCGATACGCCGTAGCGACTCGGTCAGGATCCGCCGCTTGGCCTCGAGCTGTTTATCGAGCCGCAACGCCGTCCAGTCGCAACCGCCGCATTCGCCCGCGACCGGACACGGCATCGCCCGCCGCCAAGGACTCGGCGTCACCAATTCCACGAGGTCTGCCTTCGCGAAGCCCTTCTTTACCTCATGCAACCGCACCCGCGCGATGTCACCGGGAAACACGCCGGACGCGAAGATCGGGAAGCCATCGATCTTGGCGAGAGCATCGCCGCCGGCGACGAGCTCTGTGGGTTCGATGGTGAGGATGTCGCCGGATTGCACGCGTGGAGTCTATGGCTTCGGTTCCCCCGGCTGAAGCCGGGGGCTATTGCCTGCAGCCCGCTACGCGGGCAAGAGACCCTAGCCCCCGGCTTCAGCCGGGGACGTAAGATGCAACCATGCGAATCACCAAACTCACGATCCTCCTCCTCGCGCTGGCACCGGGGACCGCGTTCGCCTGGGGCTCGAAAGGCCACGCCGTCGTGGCTGAACTGGCGGAGCGCGGGCTCTCGCCGAATGTTGCGGTGCAGGTGCGCCAGCTCAACTTCGCCGCGCCGTTGCGCGACATCGCGTCGCTTCCGGATGATTGGCGCGCGGACGAAGTCAAAGGTCTTCGTCCCGGCAACACGGGCAGCCTGCACTTCGCGAACACGCCGAACGATCAGGCCCTGTTCGACCGCGCGCGCGATTGCAAGGAGGATCAGTGCGTCGTGGCGGGGATCGAGAAATACGTCGCGGTGCTCAAGGACAAGACGCAGCCGAATGACAAGCGCCGGGAAGCGCTCATCTTCATCGTGCACTTCGTCGGCGATCTCCATCAGCCGATGCACGCCGCGGGCGGGCAGGTGAAAGACGACGCCACCGGCCAGATGGTCATGGACCGCGGCGGCAATCTCGTGAAGGTCCGTTTCCTCGGCGGAGAGTCGAACCTGCACAGCGTCTGGGACGGCGCGCTCATCGATTGGGGTCCCGTCCGCGTCGACGATTACGTCGACCACCTCCTCAAATTCGAGCTGCGCGGACGCTCGATCGAAGAGTTGCAGCGCGGCACGGTCACGGACTGGTTTAACGAGTCCCACTATGCGGCCGTGCACGACTGCTACGTCATCGGCAACGGTACGCTGGGCGGCGAGTACGCGCAGAAGAACATCGGAATCGT
>Ga0075421_100012540_pt1 | contig 10536 bp, 11 predicted proteins | sample SoiMetdeltSBSDD5_FD_75292 | JGI IMG/M metagenome (GOLD analysis project Ga0075421, IMG submission 75292) | Bulk soil microbial communities from a Populus tree surrounding site in Tennessee, USA - Soil MetaG P. deltoides SBSDD5 | ecosystem: Environmental > Terrestrial > Soil > Tree plantation... | reverse complement strand
AACGAGCGGTCGCCCGCCGAACGCTGTTCGCCACAACTCGTGAGAGAGAATCGCGATCGGTGGCGGAAGCGTTCCCATGAAGCGCGAGGTTTCGTCGTCACGAAAAAAGCGTCCCTGCTCCGGTGGAATACCGAGGGCCTCGAGGAGATGCGCATCCACCGCGATCGAACGCACTCGCAGGGGTCGATCCGCCGTCGTTAGGTTGACTTCGCCACTCGTGTACGCTGACCCGCCGGTCGCGTAAGCGCCGACCGCCGAGAACGACCGGTTCATCTGGCGAAATTCGTTGTACTCCGATACGGAGACCGGGCTTCGGGTCCCTCCAACGGCTGGAGCTTCCGCCGTCAGATACATCAGTTGAGCAGGCTCTGGATAGTCGAGCGGCCGCAGCAGCACGCCACGCACGATCGTGAAGATCGCGGTGTTCGCTCCGATCCCGAGTGCCAGAGTGGCGACGACCGCTGTGGCGAATCCTGGACTCTTCGCGAGAGATCGAATCGTGTACCGGACGTCCTGTACGAGATCCTCGAGGAAGTTCACGCGGCGCATATCTGGCACTCTCCGTGGTCCCGCGGTGAGCGTCCGAACATTTGCACAAATGCAGACAATGCGGCCACTACACAAGGTGCCCTGGTTGCGCCCGCCAGAGCGCCCGCGCGTCGCGCTTGTCGGTCCGCCAGCTCGATGATGATCCTCGGGGGCCGCGGATGTAGCAAACGTCGAGCAGTTGTTGCCGTGTTCGGAAAGCGGCATCTTGGGACATGCAAGCCTTCCAATCCGCGCAGCTCCGCGGCGTGCTGCTTGTCCTCGCCGCGGTTAGCCGTGTCGCCGCGCAGGCACCCGCATCCATCGCCTCCGCGGCTCTGGCCCGCAGCACTCCCGAACGCGAAGGCATTTCCTCGGCCGCAATCCTCCGCTTCGTTGCGGCCGCCGACAGCGCGATCGACGGCATGAACAGCGTCATGATCGTGCGACACGGTCGAGTGGTGGCGGAAGGCTGGTGGTCTCCGTACGAAGCGTCGACGCCGCACGTGATGTACTCGTTGAGCAAGAGCTTCACGTCCACGGCAGTGGGTTTCGCGATCGCCGAAGGAAAGTTCACCCTCGACGACCAGGTGCTGCGCTTCTTTCCGGAGGAGGCACCAGCGTCTCCGTCGGACAACCTCCGAGAGATGCGCGTGCGGGACCTGCTGCGGATGGCCACGGGACACCAGACGGAGCCGTCGATGCTCGTTCCCGCCGACTCGTCGATGCGGGACGCGAGCTGGGTGCGCCGTTTCGTCGCACATCCCGTGGCGTTCAAGCCCGGGACGCACTTTCTCTACAACTCGCCGGCGACGTACATGCTCTCCGCCATCGTGCAGAAGACCACGGGTCAGACGGTTCGGGATTATCTGACGCCGCGGCTGTTCGAGCCACTGGGGATCGCGCGCCCGACGTGGACCGCGAGTCCGCAGGGGATCAGCGCTGGCGCCTACGGTCTCAACGTTCGTACCGAAGACATCGCCAAGCTCGGCCTGCTCTACCTTCAGCACGGCGTGTGGAACGGGAAGCAGCTGCTGCCCGCGGGATGGGCGGACACCGCGACCGCGCGGCAGACGTCGAACGGGTCGAGCCCGACCAGCGACTGGGATCAGGGGTACGGCTTCCAGTTCTGGCGGTCGCGTCACGGCTACCGCGGGGACGGCGCGTTCGGGCAGTACATGCTCGTGTTGCCGGAGCAGGACGCCGTCGTGGCCATCACGAGCGGCGTGCGTGACATGCAGTCGGTGATGACCCTCGTGTGGAACATGCTGCTCCCCGCAATGCAGGCGTCGCCGCTCGCGGACGACCCCGCGTCGCTCGGTGCCCTGCACGACCGGCTGGCGCATCTCAGCGTCCACGCGCCGCGGGGACGGACGACGTCGCCGCTGGCGGCGGCCGTGTCCCGGCGGTGGTACGACATTCCGGAGAACGATCGGGGCGTCCGCGCGGTGTCGCTGGATCTCACGGCGCGCTCGCCCGCGCTGGTGGTGCGCACCGTGTCCGGCGAACAGCGCACGCCGCTGGGGCTCGGCACGTGGCTGCGCAGCGACAGCGGGTTTACGAATGGAATCGAGCGCATGCTCGCGGTTCCGACGCCGGCGCCGGTCGCGCTCAGTGGCGCGTGGACCACGGACAGCGTCTTCACCCTCAAGCTGGTGGCGCCGGAGACGCCGTTCTACTCGATGCTCGAGTTCCGCTTCAGCGGCGCGAAGGGCGAGCGGCTCGCGCTGGCGTCGGAGTACAACGTCTCGTTCGGCGGGCCGCAGCCGGTGGTGTTGATGGGCGCGAGCAGTCCGCGGTGATGCCGCAACGAACCGTGAGTCTCCGACGCCGCGCCGCAGCCTAACGATTCGTTGCAGCGTGGAGGACCGAGACGATCATCCGACACCTAGCGGAGCGGTGGTGTCCGACGATGACGCGTGAAGCGTTGCTCTTGAGACGTGCAATCTGCGCTCTCGGATCGGCGGTCGACGTTTGCCGTCAAACCGACGTCAGACCAGGGGTTGCGCAACCCGGGTTACGGTCGTGTGATGTTCCAAGTGACTTGCACGGTACCGGTCACGCCGTTCACCGCATCTGTCTCGGGGGCGGGGTAGTTCGAACTGCCCTGCAGTACTTTCTGCGCGATCGTCGTGGCTCGCTGCTGGTAGGTCTCGTAATCGTGGTGCCCGAGTTCCGCCCGCTGCACCGGCGATCCCATGCCCGCCGCGGTCGGACATGCCGCGGTGATTCGGTAGACGAGTTGGTTCGTGCTATCGCGCTCGAATTCCACTGCGAAGAGTCCGGGACCAGACACCGTTCCAGACGTCGTCTGACCGTTGCTGGTCTCCCGAACGGTCCCGAGGCAATCAGCCACGCCATTCTTGACGCCGACGGTCACCTGCTCGTGGAACTGCGAAGCGGGGCCGTTGATGGTGTTACTCCAGGAAAATTGCCCCGAGTACAGGTAGGCGTAGTTACAGGAGACCACCGTCATATTGCACGGCGGCTCCTGCGTGGGCGTCTGCGCGCCGGCGGAGGAGGGGGAGTGCAGCGGGAGCGCAATGACAGTGAGTAGGAAGGCGAGGCGTGCTCGGAGGCTCACGAGAGGGCACCGCTGAAGAGGCAGCAAATGTACAGCTCGATAGCTCGCGTGTCGACAGCCGGTAGCATGGGGTTGAGGATTCAGAGACTCTGAGCAGCCGGAGAGATAGGTAGCCGCCGATCCATGGCGTCACTCTCCTTCCACGGCACCACAGCCTCCCCTGTCGGAGTCCTGTGATGCAGGTTAGTCGAGTGTTACCCATGTCGTTGGACTACTCTGTTACCTATGTCTCCGGGCTATGCCCGCCCGCTGCCTAACGTCCGTTGCACCTGGCGGAGCGACCGGCATCAGGTTGTTCGCGTGGCAACATCGAGCTACCGTCAAGATCGCAGCGGCTTTTTGGTGCGCTCGGGAGCTCAACTTGATGCGTTAGGCAGACGCTGCCCCATCATGCATCCCACCGTTGGAGATGCCCTATGGTCCCACCACGTGCCACCCGTGTTCTGGCGTTCGCGACAATGCTCGCAGTTGTACTCCTGCTAGCTGCCGCACGAATCCAGGCGCCTAGCGTGTTCGACGCTATCCTCGGCGAGGCCGGGCAACGTACGGCAGAGGTCTCGACCACCGAGCTGAAAGCAATTCTGGCCTCGCACACCGCGCGCGTCCTCGACGCCCGGCCGCACCTCGAGTATGCGATCAGTCATATCCCGGGCGCCGCCAATGTCGCTGCCAAGCCGGGCGTCTCGGCCTCGATGTACGTCTCGGACGTAGCCGAGGTCGGCCGCCTGCTCAATGGCGACAAGGCAGCCCCGATCGTACTCTATTGCAACGGCCCGTACTGCGGAAAGAGCAAACGGTTGGCCGACGAATTGCTCGCGGCGGGGTACGTCCACGTACGGCGTTACCAACTCGGGATCCCCGTCTGGCGGGCGCTGTGTGGTGTGACAGAGATCGAGACCGACGGTCTCGCACATGTCCTCACCAATGATCACACGGCGGTGGTGATTGACGTCCGCGATACCAGTGCCTACGCCGTCGGTACGGTTCCGGGCGCGCGGCACTTACCGCGCAGCGGGGTTCTCGAGGGGAAGGACGTCGGTGAGGTGCGGCGGGCGAAGGACGACGGGCGACTCCCTGTGAACGATCACAACACCCGCCTCATCGTCATCGGGTCCAATGCGGCGGATGCGCGCTATGTCGCTGATGCCCTGGCGCGGGAGGCTTTCCACAACGTGACGTTCTACCGCGGGTCTATGCGTGAGGCGCTAGCCGCCATCGGTCGGTAGACTCCGGGCAGCGCCGCCGAACACGCGCCTGAAGCTCGCCTAACGATCGCTGAACGCCTGGAGACAACGAACCCCGCTCGCGGCAACTAGCCGCGAGCGGGGGCATAACGTCGAGCGGATGTCAATTCACGCGGCTCGGAGCCCGCGCCAGCGCGTGCCTCCCGACGACGCGGCCCAGCTCCCGTCCTATCGTCGAAGACGTGCGCCAATGCACACCGCCCCAAACGCGCGCGTTGGTGACTTCGTCGGCGATCTCACGAACGCTACGGTACGTGTGCGTGAGTCCACCCAGCGAGGGACTCGAGATCAACAGCGTGCCAGTCTCACCGAGGATGTCCGTTAGCACCTGCTCAGCGGCCCCTCCATACGCGGTGTGTCCAGCCGGATAATCCGGGAACGGCGGCGTGGCGATCAGCGGCGTCCACACGGTGTCGGGGTTCGTCGCCGAGCTGCCGTCGTCGCCCAGGTTCCGGATGGCGGTCACCGGACGCCACTGGTTGTAGGCGAACTTTGCGTCCCACGCGGCGATCGTGGCGTCCGCACCAGCAAGGTTGAGAAGCAGGTAGGCGTGCGCTGCGTCCGCGGGATCGAGACGTCGCGCTACGGTCACCTGCCTAACGACCTGATTCCAGAGCTGGGCCGCGGTCGCGACCCAGAAGCGCGCCGCTTCGGTCTGCTGAGGCTGACGTTCGGTGCTTCCGGCGACGCCGATGCGCTGGATCTCGACGTAATCACGCACATAGGTCGAGCTTCCCAATGCCGGCGGAGGCGCCGGACGAAACTGTGATCCCGAGTCCATGAAGAATGGAGTCACCTTTCCCCATCGCGGTTCCAGCGCATTCAGAAAGCCGGGCGGCGTCGGCATCCAGACGCCCATTCCGGTCCCAGGCGCGTAAGTCATCTGGTCCGTCGCGTGATCGCGTGCGCGGATCGCGAGCAGTGCCGCTGCTACGGACTCGCCGGTGGCCAATCCCTCGTCCCTCGGTCGCCCGCCGGGCATGTGCGCAAGCACCGAGTCTCGCGCCGAGTCGAGCTTCGCGCTCGCGGCGGGATAGAGCGCGACAAGAACAGTGTACGCGGCGCCGCACACTGCGGCCTCGACCGACGCGGTGCGGGCGGCGACCGCACGCACGGCATACGCCGGGTATCGCTGGGTGATGGAGTTCACCGCGTCGAACACGGCGGCGGACACAATGGCCATTGCGCGCGCCTCGCGCGGCGGACTGAAAGGCCCCGCGGCGGTGGTCTTGAGCGCAATGACGTTCCACGTGGCGATCGCGTCGGTCTGCGCGGCGCGCGCTGCCGATGTGGTGGGATCCGGCCCTACACCGATGAGGCTATCAGTTCCGCAAGCCGTGAACGCTGCGCAAAGTATGATCCACATCTGCATGCTCTCATCCCTCCTGAGTGAGTCTCGCTCGTCTCGCTGCGAACGACGGTGACTCTACGAGGAGGGAAGTGCGCGCCGAATCCCAAGAAGTGAACCAACATCGACCGTCAACCTTCTCTCGATGTCGCAGCGAACCGCGAGACACCGAGCCAATGGTAGAGCGCGCGGCGTTCACTCAGCCGGCCGCTGAGCTCTACATCTCCGGCTCTTACCGCGTGTTGCAGGCCGATGCGACCGAGACACACCTGCGCGAGGGTTTCCACCTTGGCCATCACGGTGACGTCGACCTCGAAGCCCGGATCGAAGAGACACAGGTCCACGGTCGGGCGCTGCAGAACGAGCCAGAAGTGGCGATCGATGTAGCGTCGAAAGCGAAACTCCACGACCACGCGCGTTTCGGGAAGCTCGTCCACGCGGACCATGCGCCGCAGCGCCCACATGAGAAAGGTCGGATCGAGCTTGTCGTCCGTCAGATCCTTGCTTGCCCACTTGTAGCCCCAGGCGCCTAGGGCATCGATCACCGGACCGAGCTCTCGGCCAGCGTCGCTCAGCCGGTATTCGTGGCCGCGGCCGCTCGGTGCGGCCTGTCGATCGATTATGCCCGCGCGTCGCAGTGAATTGAGGCGCTGCACGAGGAGGTTGCGCGATATCCGCGGTACGCCGCGGTGGATGTCGCTGAAACGTCGCCCGCCGGCGAGCAGCTCGCGGAGGATGAGCGGGGTCCAGCGTTCGGCGAAGATTTCAGCGCCGAGCGCGACGGGGCAGAACTGGCCATATGTGCTCATGTGGGCACGCTGCGTCGGGCTCCCTCTCGCCACAAGTTCATTTCTTGAACGAACGGCCGGTTCAGCCTGCGGAGCTTGACCGGCGAGCATGGACGAGGCTATTATACCGATCGTTCGGTATAATAGTTAATCCCATTACGGAACTCGTCATGCCCAAGGTTACGCTCATCGTCCTCTCCGACCCCGCCAACGGGGAGGAGGCCCTCGGCCGCGTGTTCAACGCGCTCGCCGCGGCGTATGACTTCAAGCGGAGCAATCACCCAGTGCAGATCGTCTTTCAGGGCACCGGCACGCGGTGGCCAACCGTACTCGCGGACCCGGAGCACCCGGCGCACGGCCTCTATGAAGCAGTCGCCGACACTGTCGCCGGTGCGTCCGCCGGTTGCGCGGCCGTGTTCGGCGCAACTGATGACCTGCGACAGCAGGAACTACCGCTCATCACCGACAACCCCGTGCCGGGGACGCCAGGCTTACCCAGCCTCGTCGAGTACTCGGGGGCGGGACCCGTGCTCACGTTCTAGTCGTGCGCCATCGACCGAGCCTAACGCCATGATCCATAACGACGCCTTCCACGCCGGCGAGATCGCCGTTCAGACGCGCGCCGGCGAACGGGCGATCGCCGCGGGCCGCGAATCGGTCATTCGACATCGACTCAACGACGCCGCGAAGGCGTTCGTCGAGGGTCAGGACACCGTCGCCGCGGCGGCGGCAGCGCCGGACGGAACGCTCTGGGCTTCGCTCTGGTGTGGTGCGAAAGGCTTTCTGCGAGGCGACGCAGATGGTGACAGCGTGAGGGTCTTCCGTGAGCTCGATGGGCACGCGGGCGACCCCGTGCGGCCAATCGTTAGGCCGAACGAACCGCTTGCCTTGCTCGTCATCGATCTCGCGACAAGACGCAGGCTCCGCATCAATGGCGTGGTGCGTCGAGTCGATCACGCCGGACTCGAGCTCACCATTCGTGAGACGCTCGGCAACTGCCCCAAGTACATCCAGCAGCGCGTGCGAACCGACGGCGTGACCGACAAGTCATCGAACGACATCACGCTCGTGCAACGCGGATCGACCCTCGATGCTGACCGCCGAAGCTCGATCACCCGCGTCGATACGCTATTCGTCGCGACCGTGCATGGTGAGCGCGGGCTCGACGTGTCGCATCGCGGTGGTCGCCCGGGATTCGTTCGCGTCGTCGACGATCGCAGGGTGCGAATTCCCGATTATCCGGGCAATAGCTTGTTCCAATCACTCGGCAATCTCGAACTGGACTCACGCTGCAGCATCGCGTTCATTGATTTCGAGCGTCACCGCGTCATCTCCACTAGCGGACATGCCGTCATCGAGTTCGGCGCTGAGGATCCTATGCACTCTTCCGACGGAACGGGGCGCTACTGGTCGTTCACCATCGACCACTGGATAGAATTCCCTCTGCCGCCCGCGATGCGATGGACGCTCGTCGAACGCAGCCCCTTCAACCCGCGCTAAGCGATGCCTGCTCCGCTGATGTCGAAAGATGAAGTGCTCGATCGCCTGATGGACGCGTTTCGCGATCGTGGGTACGAAGGCGCGTCGCTCAGCGAGCTCTCCGACGCGACGGGTCTCACGAAGTCGAGCCTCTACCACTATTTCCCCGGTGGCAAGGAAGAGATGGCGGAGCAGGTGTTGGCGCATCTCGATCGGCAGCTCGCCGAGAGCGTGTACAAGCCGCTGCAGTCATCGCAGCCGCCTGCAAGAAAGCTTGCCGGGATGATCGATGCGATCGACGCCTTTTACGAGGGAGGTCGCAAGGCGTGCCTCCTCGAACGACTGTGCACCGCGGCCGAACGCGCGCGATTCCGGCGGCCGTTGCGCAAGGCATTTAGCGTTTGGATGGAAGCTGTGGAAAGCCTCTGTGTCGAGGGTGGCTTGTCGAGGACCGTCGCGCGCGCCCGCGCCGAGGATTTCGTGGTGCGCGTGGAGGGGGCGCTCGTCGTGTGCGCGGGGACTGAGGACTACGGGGTGTTCGCGCGCGCGCTCAAGGATCTTCGGAGCTCCGTGCTAGCGCGCTGACTCGTGCGACACTGCCAACACTCGTCGAAACATGGATAATATCGCCGCCGTCATTGATGCACTGCGTCGAGCGCCAGAGATCGTGGTGCCGCTGGTGCGCGAAGTACCATCAGCCATCCTCAAGCGTCGGCCGGCGCCGCAGCGATGGTCCGCGCATGAACACGCGTGTCACCTCGCGCACGTGCATGCGCTCTTTTTCGACCGACTGGACTTCATGTTGAGTGACCCGGCGCCAGTGATTCGGCCCTACCTGCCCGGCGAGCAAGACGCGGACGATCTCCTGCTGCGCATGGACCTCGACACCGCGCTCGAACGTTTCGTCGCCGACCGCAAACGGCTCGTGGCCCGTCTCGAAGCTCTCGATCACACCGCGTGGTCGCGCAAAGCCGAACATGGCGAGTATCGGACGTATTCGGTCTTCATCATGTTCCGTCATCTCGCCTTGCACGATTTCCTGCACGCCTACCGCATCGAGGAGCTTCTCCTGCGGCCAGACTGGTCTGATTCAACGGCGACCTGAACACGAGCCCTCGCTTCCAGTGCCAATCGAACCGAGCTCACTCGACCGATATCTCTCCGAGGCTCGCGCCGCGCTCGAGCGCGTGACACCCGTCGACGCGTACGCTGCCATGCGGCACGGCGCCGTGTTGATCGATATCCGCCCCGAATTCCAGCGGCGTCGCGACGGCGAGATCCCCGGGGCGATAATCATCGAGCGTAATCACCTGGAGTGGCGACTTCATCCGGACAGTCCGGCCCGGATCTCCGAAGCGACGAGCCCCGACGTGCGGTGGATCGTACTCTGTGATGAGGGCTATGCGTCGTCCCTAGCTGCAGCCACGCTGCAGGCGTTAGGCTTGCATCGCGCAACCGATGTGGTTGGTGGCCTGCGAGCCTGGCGTAGTGCTGGACTCCCGTTAGGAACACCCGGCCAGGTGAGCGCTCCGCGCCTTGCCCCTGAATCCGATTAGACGCACACCCGTGGGGTTTGTCGAGGCTGAGAACAGGTCATGTCGAGTTGCGAATGGTTCCCGATGAGCCAGCAGCAGATCCGCGCTTGGCTCGACCGCCATCCCGACGCGTTGCCGCAGACGCTGGAGGATCTCAACCGCTTCCCGATGGCGTTCCGTCGCGTCATGCTCCACGCGGTCGCCCCGGAAATCCGCCTTCGGCTCTGGCGCGAACACCTCGAAACGTTCCTCGGCCCCGGATCGACATTGACCGCGTCCCAGCGCCAGCTGGTCGCCGCGACCATCGAACGGTTGCCAGAGCTTTTCGCGTCGCGCCCGCCAAACCCAGCCATGACTGAGTGGGAACGCGAGGCCGGCAATCTGTTCTCACGGCACGAGGCAGCGCGAGTATTCATGGCAATCGGGCGACCAGAGCCACAAGGAGGGATTCCGCTGCCGCCGGACGCACTCCCCGCGCCCGCGGTATAACGGCCGCCGAAGCATCACTTGGCGGCCGTCTCGGCTGACACGCAGCACCGGAGGCCGTCACATGGACCGTCGTCAGTTTCTCGAGACCTACGCCGGCTTTGTCGCGGCACTTTCGACCGCCTGCGCGTCGCAGCGAACGCCCGTCGGCGGGCGCCGGTCGCAGATCGAGCGTCTGATGAGCCAACTCCACGAGCGCCATCTCTTCACCGGCGAGATCCTCGTGGCCGAGAAGGGCAACGTCGTCTATGAGGGTGCATTCGGCCTGGCCAATCGCAGCACAGGCCGGCCATACACAACCGAGACCCGCTCGTGCCTGGCGTCGCTATCGAAGCCGATCACAGCCACAGCGATCATGATGCTCGCAGAGCGGCGCCGCCTCACATACGACGATCCCCTGTCGACATTTCTGGCCGGATTCACGGATGCGGTCGGGGCGGCGACGATCCGGCATTTGTTGACACACACGTCAGGCATTCCGGACTACGACGGGCAGAATATCGATCATCCCGGCGTTACGAATGGCGACATCCTGGCATTCGTGCGG
>Ga0075421_100012539_pt1 | contig 10536 bp, 8 predicted proteins | sample SoiMetdeltSBSDD5_FD_75292 | JGI IMG/M metagenome (GOLD analysis project Ga0075421, IMG submission 75292) | Bulk soil microbial communities from a Populus tree surrounding site in Tennessee, USA - Soil MetaG P. deltoides SBSDD5 | ecosystem: Environmental > Terrestrial > Soil > Tree plantation... | reverse complement strand
GATCGTGACCCTGGACCCGGCGACGCTCGCCACGTCCGGAGTCCTCCGCCACTCCACCTCGGTCGCGATCGATCCGGCCTACATCTCGACCGCCGAACCCATCACCTTCCCGACGGCCGGTGGCCGGATGGCCCATGCCCTCTTCTATCGACCGGTCAACCCGGATGCGGTGGCACCCGACGGGGAGCTGCCGCCGCTCGTGGTCCGCTCCCACGGCGGTCCGACATCGAGCGCCAGCAACGCGCTCGAGCTGAACTTCCAGTACCTCACGACGCGTGGCATCGCCGTCGTCGACGTCGATTACGGCGGCAGCACCGGCTACGGGCGCGAGTACCGCCAGGCACTCGAGGGCGAGTGGGGCGTCGTCGATGTCGACGACTGCATCGGGGCAGCCCGATATCTCGTCGACCGGGGCGACGTCGACGGTGACCGCCTGGCGATCGAGGGGGGCAGCGCCGGCGGCTACACGACCCTGGCCGCCCTCGCGTTCCGCGACGTCTTCGCGGCCGGTATCAGCCTGTTCGGCGTCGCCGACCTCGAGATGCTCGCGACGGACACGCACAAGTTCGAGTCGCGCTACATGGACCGCCTTGTCGGTCCCTATCCGGCGATGGCCGACCGCTACCGCGATCGGTCGCCGATCCACGTCCTCGACCGGATCTCGGTGCCCGTCCTCATCCTCCAGGGCCTCGACGACAAGGTCGTCCCGCCGGCCCAGGCCGAGGCGCTCGCCAAGGCGCTCGACGAGCAGGGGATCCCGTACGCGTACCTCCCGTTCGAAGGCGAGGGCCACGGCTTCCGCGGCGAGACCGCCCAGCGCCGCACCCTGGAGGCACGGCTGTCGTTCCTCGGCGCCGTTTTCGGGTTCACGCCGGCCGACGATCTGCCGCCGCTCGACGTTCACGGCATCGAGCAGTGGCAGCGCCCGACGCGCGTCGCCACGGGCTCATAGCAGGCTCCTAGCCTGACGCCGGCCGTCTCCGCCCAGCCCGTCCGTTCCGCCAGCGTCGCCGACGATGCCTGAGCTCCCGCCGGCCAGCAGCGCCCTCGAGTCGATCGAGGTCGTGCTGCTCATCTTCGCGATCGCGGTGGCGGTGTCGTACCTCGCGCGCCGGACGGTCATCGCCCAGCCGATCCTCCTGCTCGCCGCGGGCGTGCTGCTCGGGCTGGTGCCCGGCCTCCCGCGGATCGAGCTCGAGCCCGACATCGTCTTCGCCCTGTTCCTGCCGCCGATCCTCTTCGGCGCGGCGTACTTCACGCCGATCCGGGACTTCCGGGCGAATGCCCGGCCGATCCTCCTCCTGGCCGTCGGGCTCGTGCTGTTCACGACCCTCGTCGTCGGCGTGGTCGCGCACGCGATGGTCCCTGGGATGAGCGTGGCTGCGGCCCTCACCCTCGGGGCGATCGTCGCGCCGCCGGACGCGGTCTCGGCTACGGCGATCTTCCGGCGCCTCGGCGTCCCTCGTCGGATCGTGACGGTCCTCGAGGGCGAGAGCCTGATCAACGATGCGACGTCGCTGATCGCCTACCGAGCCGCGACAGCGGCTGCGCTCGGCGTGATGTCGTTCTCGGTGCTGACCTCCACGCTCGAATTCCTGGTCATCGGGCTGGGCGGCGTGCTCGTGGGCGTCGTCGTCGGTGCGATCCTCACGGGGCTGCTGCGACGCACGGGCGACCCGCAGCTGGAGATCGCCGTCACGCTCATCGCCCCGGCGACCGCCTACATCCTCGCCGAGCGGTTCGGGCTGTCGGGGGTCCTCGCGACGGTCGTCGCGGGCTTCATCACCGGCCGGCGCGCCGCCCGGGTGCTGTCACCGGACGCCCGTCTGCTGGGCTCGGGGGCATGGCAGATCCTCCTCTGGGGGATCAATGCCATCGTCTTCATGTCGATCGGCCTGCAGCTCCCGGCCATCCTCGACGGCCTCTCGGCGACGCCGCCGGACGAGCTACTCCGGTACGCCGTCCTCATCAGCCTGACGGTGATCGTGGCGCGGTTCGTGTGGGTCTTCCCCGCGACCTACCTGCCCCGGTTCCTGAGCCGGAACATCCGCGAACGCGACCCGTACCCCAGCCCGCGGCAGGTGGTCATCGTGTCGTGGGCGGGCATGCGCGGCGTGGTGTCCCTCGCGGCGGCCCTCGCCCTGACGCCCGACTTCCCGCAGCGGCCGCTGATCCTGTACCTGACCTTCTGCGTGATCGTCGCCACGCTGGTCGGGCAGGGCTTGACGCTGCCCTGGCTGATTCACGTGCTCGGCGTGACGGCGACGGGTGACGGGCTCGAGGCCGAGGAGAGCCACGCCCGCCAGATCGCCGTGGAAGCCGGCCTGCGGCGACTCGAGGAGTTGCGCGAGGAGTACCCGACGCACCTGCCGCTCATCGACCAGATCCAGGAGGATCTCGAACACGAGCTGACGCACGTCGCGCCCGGCGAGGACGTCACGCTCGACGAGGCGCAGCAGGAGGCGCTCGACCATCGCGCGATCAGGGTGGCGGTCCTGGTCGTCCAGCGAGAGGCGGTCATCCAACTCCGCGACGACGGCGTCATCAATGACGAGACGTTGCGTCGCATCGAGCTCGAGCTGGACCTGGAGGCGGTGCGGACCGGTTCCTGAGGGATGCTACCCTTCGGCGCGATGAGCATCGTCGACGCTTCGCAGTACCTGTTCACCTCGGAGTCCGTGACCGAGGGCCATCCCGACAAGATGTGCGACCAGATCTCGGACGCCATCCTGGACGCCATCATCCGCGACGACCCGGAGGCCCGGGTCGCCTGCGAGACGGCGACCACGACCGGCCTCGTCCTGGTCCTCGGCGAGATCTCGACGCATACCTACGTCGATTTCCAGACGATCGTGCGCGACACCGTTCGCGACATCGGCTACACGAGGGCCGATTACGGCTTCGACTACCAGACGTGCGGGACCCTGGTGTCGGTCAAGGGCCAGTCGCCGGACATCGCCCAGGGCGTCGACGCCGCTCTCGAGGTCCGCGACGACGCCGCGCCGGCCTTCGAGCTCGGCGCCGGCGACCAGGGGATGATGTTCGGCTTCGCCTGCCGCGAGACGCCCGAGCTGATGCCGCTGCCGATCGCCCTCGCCCACCGGATGGCGCGCCGGCTGTCGGAGGTACGGCGGTCCGGTCAGCTGCCCTACCTGCGACCCGACGGCAAGACCCAGGTGACCGTCGAGTACGAGCGAGGCATCCCGGTCCGGGTCCGGACCGTCGTCGTATCCGCCCAGCACGATCCGGATGCCCGCCCCGAGCGGCTCCGCTCCGATATCGTCGAGTCGGTGATCCTGCCGTCGATCCCGCGGGAGCTGCGCGACGTCGACCCGGTGATGCACGTCAACCCGACCGGCCGGTTCGTCACCGGCGGGCCGATGGGCGACGCCGGCCTGACGGGCCGCAAGATCATCGTCGACACGTACGGCGGCATGGCCCGCCACGGCGGCGGAGCATTCTCGGGCAAGGACCCCACGAAGGTCGACCGATCCGCCGCGTACGCCGCCCGTTGGGTGGCCAAGAACGTCGTCGCGGCCGGGCTCGCTGACCGCTTCGAGGTCGAGGTCGCGTACGGCATCGGGATCGCCCGGCCGATCAGCTTCAGCGTCGATTCCTTCGGGACGGGTCGCATCGATGACGCGCAGATCCAGGCACTGCTGGAGCGCCACTTCGACCTGCGCCCGGCGTCGATCATCGCCGCGCTCGAGCTGCGCCAGCCGCTGTATCGCCAGACGGCCGCGTACGGCCACTTCGGCCGGCCAGACCTCGACCTGCCCTGGGAGCGCACCGACAAGGCCGCGCTGCTCGCCGCCGATGCGGGCCTCCCCGAGCCGCAGCCGGAGGCGATCACCGCCGGCTAGGTGGTCGCCCTACTTGCCGCTGGCTGGGGCGCCCTCGCCGCCTCGTCGCTCGTCGTCGGGGCGCTGATCGCCCTCGTCCGGCCGATCGGGCGTCGACCGCTCGGCCTGATCATGGCGTTCGGCGCGGGCGTCCTCTTCAGTTCCGTGGCGTTCGAGCTGGTCGAGGAAGCCGTCGCCATCGGCGGCCAGCTGGCGATGGCGTCTGGGCTCGCCATCGGGGCACTCGTGTTCTTCGCCGGCGACAAGCTCATCGACCGTATGGGCGCCGAGGGGATGGGCACGGTCGACGGCCCGACGTCGCCCGGCTCGGGCCTGGCCATCGTCCTGGGCGCCGCACTCGACGGCGTCCCCGAGTCGATCGTCCTCGGGCTGTCCGTCGCGGCCGGGTCGGGGACCGGCATCGCCTTCTTCGCCGCGGTGTTGCTCTCGAACCTGCCCGAGGCGATCGCCGGGACGGCCGGTCTGCGGTCGGGCGGCTGGCGGGCGGGCCGCATCATCGGGTTGTGGCTGATCGTCGTCGCGGCGTCGGCGCTCGCCGCGCTCGTCGGCGGGACGGTGCTCGATGCGGGTCAGGGCGCCATTCGCGCGTTCATCCTCGGGTTCGCCGGTGGGGCGATCCTGACGATGCTTTCCGACTCGCTCGTGCCGCAGGCCTTCGAGAACGCCGGTCCGCTGGCCGGCCCGGTCACGACGCTCGGGTTCGGCCTTGCCTTCGCCCTGTCGCTGCTCGACTAGGTGCTGGTGTTCTCGGCGACCATCCCGGCGACCCCACCGATCTTGCCGTCGCCACCGGACCGCCGCGCGTTGCGGGTCAGCACGAACTGCCCGACGAGCAGGATCCCGAGCGTGATCAGCAGCATCACGGACGCGATCGCGTTGGTCGACGGCGTGACCCCCACCCGGATCTGCCCGAACACGTAGAGCGGCAGCGTCGACGTGCCGCGTCCGTTGACGAACGTGGAGATCAGGTAGTCATCGAAGGCGAACGTGAAGGACAGCAGGAAGCCCGCCACGATCGCCGGGAGCAGCTGCGGGAAGGTGACCTGCCAGAACGTCCGCCATGGCGTGGCGTAGAGGTCGTAGCTGGCCTCGACGTGGGTCCGGTCCATCCCGGACAGCCGGGCCCGGACGAGCAGCAGCACCAGGCTGATGTTGAACAGCGATAGCGCGCCGATCATCGTGTGGAAGCCGAACCCGATCTCGACCCCGGTCGCGTTGGTCAGGATCCCGTCGCGCCCGATCGTGCTCGCGAAGAAGACCAGCGTCGCGACGGCGATCACGAGCTCCGGGACGATGACGCTGACATACGTCAGCGCGTCGAACGGCAGGCGGAACCACTTCGGGGTGCGCTGCAGGCCGAGCGCGGCCATCGTGCCGACGATCGTCGACACCACCGCGGTGCCGAAGCCGACGATCAGGCTGTTCCCGAGGTACCGCTGGACCTCGCGGTTGTTGATCACGTATTCGTACCATCGCAGGCTGAAGCCATCCCAGTCGGTCAGCCGCCGATCCGTCCCGTTGAAGCTGAAGACGACGACGATGACGATCGGGACGTACAGGAACAGGTAGACGATCGCGGTGTGTCCCCGGAGCCACGCCTCGATCAGGCCGCCGAACCGATCCGTGCCGGCCCGAGCGCGGCCGCCCAGCGTCCGGGCGGCGGGGATCGAGACCGATGGGGCGGTCACAGGACGCTCACGTCACGGGTCCGCCGGCCGCGGTTGGTGAACCAGACGTAGAAGCTCACGCTGATGAACATCACGAGGATGAGGCCGACCGCCTGGGCAGAACCAGCGGGCCAGTTCCGGGCATCGAAGAAGCGGAGCACCAGCGAGTTGCCGATCGTGAACACCCGCCCGTAGCCGAGGATCTCCGGGATCACGTACTCGCCCATCATCGGGATGAAGACGAGGATGCTGCCGGTGATGAGCCCCGGCAGGGCGATCGGCAGGGTGATCTGGCGGAACGAGGCCAAGCGACCGGCACCGAGGTCCTTGGAGGCCTCGATGAGCGTGCGATCGATCCGCTCGAGCGTCACGTAGAGCGGGAAGACCATGAGCGGCAGGTAGCCGTAGACGAGACCGATCAGCACCCCGGCCTCGGTCCCGAGGATCCGGAACGTCCGATTGCCGGTGGCGTCGGCGACGAAGCCGCCGATCCCGTCCGGCCCGAGGATCACGATCCAGGCGTACGTCCGGATGAGGAAGCTCGTCCAGAAGGGGATGACCAGCAGGATGATGAAGAGCGCCTTGCGGTTGCCGCCGCGGGTGGCGATGAAGTAGGCCAGCGGGAGCCCGACCACGAGGCACAGGAGCGTGCCCAGCACGGCGAGCATGATGCTCGTGATGAAGGGGTCGGGGCTCCGGATGATGGTCGCGTAGTTCTGGAAGGTGAACCCGCCCGCGTACCCGCCGGTCGGGCTGCGGTCGCCGAAGCTGAACAGGATGACGATCGCGATCGGCAGGACGAGCAGGATCAGGTACCACAACGAGGCCGGCAGCATGAGGGCAGCCGTCAACAGGCGGCCGCCCTCGCGCACAGGTGCCGGTTCGCGCGCCTGCAGCGGAGCGGCAGGCGCGGCCGTCGTCATCGCGTCAGAACCTCGTGTCGGGGTCTCGTGCTCTCAGCCGCCGATGTTGGAGCTGAACTCCTCCCAGATCTCGACCCGGAGCGGATCTGTGGACACGTCCTGCGCACCCTCCAGTCGGGTGAACGCCTCCTCGGGAACGAACACCGTCGGGTCGTTGAGGATCTCGGGCTTGACCAGCGCCTTCGCCGCGTCGTTGGCGGTGGCGTACCGGTTGGTCTCGGTCTCCTTGGCCTGGATCGCCGGCTCCTGGATGAAGTTCAGGAACGCGAGGCCCGCCTCGGGATGGGGCGCCTCGGCCATCTGGACCCACGTGTCCATCCAGTACAGGGTCCCGTCCTCGGGGACGATGTACTCGATGTCCGCCGTGGCGGGCTCATCCCGGAGGGAGACGACGCCACCGGTCCAGACGAGACCCATGACGGCCTCCTCCGACGCGAGCTTGTCGCCGTAGTCGTTGGAGTCCAGTGCCAGGACATGCGGGGCGATGCCCTTGAGCAGCTCGCGTGCCGCGTTCAGTTCGGTCGGGTCGGTCGAATTGAGCGAATAGCCGAGCGCCTTCAGCGGCGCCGTCATGACGTCACCGGCCGACTCGACCATCACGATGCGACCACTGTATTTGGGCGCCACCTCGAAGAACTGCTTCCAGGTCTTGACGTCCTCGGTCACGACCTTCTTGCGGATCGCGATGCCCGTCGTGCCCCAGTCCTTGGGGATGTGATAGTTGTTGTACTTGGCATCGTCGCCGCTGTAGAAGTTCTGGAACGTCGGGTTGACGAGCTTCGCGTTCGGGATCCGATCGAACGGCAGCTCGACGATGTAGCCCTTGTCGACCATCACCTTGACGAACTCCGCGGTCGGCGCCGCGATGTCATACAGGCCCGTCGCGCCGCCGTCGAGCTTGGTCAGCAGCGCCTCGTTCGAGTCGTAGATGTCGTAGGTGAACTCGCCGATGTTGTAGCGAGCCTTGAACTCCTCGATGTTCTCGAGGTCGATGTATTCGGCCCAGTTGTACATGAACAGCGCGCCCTCGGTCGCGTAGGACGGCTGCGGGGCGGGCTCGCCCGACGCGCCACTGGCCGGCGGCGCGGCGCTCGGCGCGGTCGACGGTGCCGCAGAGCCACCTCCTCCGCCGGCGCACGCAGCGAGGAACGCGGCGGTCGCCGACATCGCGCTCGCCCACATGAAGCCGCGCCGGCTCAAGGGTGTCCGCTCCAGCCTCCGCATGACCTGGCGGGCGTACCGTTCCATCTCCTGGTCTGTCACGATCGAACTCCTCCTCCCGGTCACCCCGGGTCCTCCGATCTCATCCCGCGAGGATGAGATTCGCCTCCTCGTGCCACCGGACGACCACCGGGTCGCCCGGACCGACCCCCGGGGCGCCACCCGCGCCCGCGGCGTTCTGATGTCGGACGATCACCTCGCCCGCTTCCTCCGTGTCCACGCGGTACTCGGTCTGATCGCCGAGGTACGTGCCCTGCTGGACGCGTCCCCGGATCTGGCTCATGCCGTCGCCGGCCGAAGCCGCCCCCTCGGCGGGCGCGACCTCGAGGCGCTCGGGACGAGTGGCCACGACGACGGTGTCGCCGGTTATCACGCTGTGGCTCGGATCCGTGAGGCCGCCCCTCAGCGTGAGCCCCTTGCCGGTGCGGACCGCGACCCGCCCGTCGCCGAGGTCCTCGACGATCGTCGCGTCCATGAAATTCGACGTGCCGATGAAGTCGGCGACGAAGCGGTTGACGGGTCGCTCGTACAGCGTCGTCGGGTCGCCCTTCTGCTGGACCAGACCGTCGCGCATGACGACGATCACGTCGCTCATCGTCAGCGCCTCCTCCTGGTCGTGGGTCACATAGACGAACGTGATGCCGACCTCGCGCTGGAGCGCCTTGAGCTCCAACTGCATCTCCTTGCGGAGCTTGAGGTCGAGCGCGCCGAGCGGCTCGTCGAGCAGCAGGACGGTCGGCCGGTTCACCAGCGCGCGGGCCAGCGCCACGCGCTGTTGCTGTCCGCCCGACATCTCCCACGTCCGGCGCTTTTCGTAGCCGCGCAGGCGGACCAGGTCGAGCGCCTCGGCGACCCGCCGGTCCTCCTCCTTCTTGTCGACCTTGCGCTGGCGCAGCCCGTAGCCGACGTTCTGGGCGACGTCCATGTGCGGGAACAGCGCGTAGTGCTGGAAGACGGTGTTCACCTGCCGCTGGTACGGCGGGACGCCGGCGATCGGCTGACCGGCCAGGAAGATCTCCCCCTCGGTCGGCTGCTCGAACCCGGCGATCATGCGGAGGGTCGTGGTCTTGCCGCAGCCGGACGGGCCGAGGAGCGAATAGAACTCCCCGTGCTCGATCGCGAGGTCCATCGCGTCGACGGCGGTGACCGGCCCGAAGCGCTTCGTCACGCCCTTGATCTCGACATCGGGCGCCGACACGCGCGGGCGGGCCTCGGAGCGCTCGGGCGCGGCGCTCCCTCCAGGCCGGGCGTCGATCGTCGGGGAAGCGGTCAACGGCGGTCCTCGCGCGATGGTGCGGTCATCGAGCATGGTCCTGTAGCTGGGGTACAGGCCCCCGCATCCTAGGGGCGATGCCCCCGGGAGTCAACGCGCGAGGCGTGCGATTCTCGTGGTTCCCGCCCCTTGCCAATGCGCGTCCTCGTGGCAAGCTGAACCTATACTTCAGAAACGCGAACCTGGCACGTGCAGCGGAGGACGCTCGGACCGTGGTCACGGAGCTGCAACTCGGGACGCGGATACGGTCACTCCGCCAGGCTCGCCACCTGACCCTGCGAGACGTCGCCGAACGGGCCGGTGTCACGGAGAGCTTCCTGTCGCAGGTCGAGCGCGACGTGACGAGCCCGTCGATCGCCACGGTGCATCGGATCGCCCGGGCGCTCGACCTGTCCATCGCGCAGCTCTTCGCCGAGGATGCCGACACCGGGCGGGTCGTCCGGCGCGAGGCGCGGCGTCGGGTGGCGTATCCGGGGCTGAAGGCGGTCGACGAGTTCCTGACGTCCAACATGTCCGGTCGACTGCAAGTGATCCTCTCGACGATCGAGCCCGGCGGCGGGACCGGGGCGGACCCCTACACCCACGACTCGGACGAGGAGGTCGTCGTCGTCCTCGAGGGTGTGCTCGACCTGTGGGTCGGCGACGAGCACTACGTCCTGCGCGAGGGTGATGCGATCACGTACTCGTCGCGGCTGCCGCATTGGAACGTCAACCACGGCACCGGTCAGGCGAAGGTGCTCTTCTGCATCACCCCGCCGAGCTTTTGATAGGTCCACGAAACGGTCCGGTGCCGTCACGCAACGGCTTGGGACCATCGGGGAGGGCGCGGGGCACCACACCGGTTCGGTAGGCTTGTCGTCATGGAGCGACGACCCGAGGCGCGCGGCCGCCTGTCCCGCCTCATCCTGGCGACGACCCTCGGCCTGACGGTCCTCGGGGCCACGCCGTGGTCGGCCCTCGCCGACGAGTCGCCACCCCCGACGCCGACGCTCGAGACCCCGGCCGAACCGACGGCGACACCCGCCCCGACCCCCGAGCCGACGCCGACCCCGACGCCCGAGCCGACGCCCGCCCCGACGGCCGCCCCGCTGCCGACGAGCAACCCCACGATCAACCCGGCGGACCACACGCCCGAGCCAACGGATACGCCGGATCCGACCGCGACGCCGAACCCGACGCCGACGCCACCCTCCGGCATCGTCACCCAGAGCCGCAACCTCTACCGCTCGTCGGCCATGGTCCGCCAGTACACGAACTACTGGTGCGTGCCGGCCACCGTCCAGTCGATGGCCAACCTCGTCCTCGGCACGAGCAACCGGAGTTACTCCCGCCAGGCGTACATCTACAAGCTGACCCGCCGGCACAACCGCTACTGGTATGCGACCAAGGGCAACGACCCGCAGGGCTGGGGCTGGACGCTGCGCTACTTCACCAACGGCAAGCCGTACTACCCGCGCGCCTACACCAACAAGGAAGAAGCGATCAACTCGATCTGGTCGTCGATCGCCCGGACGCGGAACCCGGTCGGCGTCACGGTCTACTCAGGGACTCATGCGTGGGTCGTCCTCGGCTACAAGCTGACCTACGAC
>Ga0075421_100012532_pt1 | contig 10540 bp, 6 predicted proteins | sample SoiMetdeltSBSDD5_FD_75292 | JGI IMG/M metagenome (GOLD analysis project Ga0075421, IMG submission 75292) | Bulk soil microbial communities from a Populus tree surrounding site in Tennessee, USA - Soil MetaG P. deltoides SBSDD5 | ecosystem: Environmental > Terrestrial > Soil > Tree plantation... | reverse complement strand
CCGGCGATGCCGCACATCTCAGGCCACCTCCGCGCGCGGCAGCGCCGCCTGCCGCGCCGCGTCCTCGATCGCCTGCGGCCGCGCCGCGCGCGTCGTCGTGCGATCGATGAACTCGCGGAACCAGAGCTCGAGCATGACGAGCGCCCAAAGCCGCTCGCGATGATCGCGGCGGCCGTCGCGGTGGTCCGACCACAACCGTCCGAGCGTCCGCGCTTCGAAGATGCCGCGATCCTTCAGCCGGCCGTCGAGCAGCAGTCCTTCGGTCATCTCCGCGAGCGGCCCGCGCAGCCATTCGCCGGTCGGCGGCTCGAAACCCTGCTTGCCGCGCTCGAGGATGGATGCCGGGACGCGCGGCGCGAGGATCCGGCGGAGCAGGTACTTTCGCGTGTTGCCGTGCAGCTTGAGCGACGTCGGCACGGTCGCCGCGAATTCGAGCAGACGATGGTCGAGCAGCGGCTCGCGCGTCTCGAGCGAGACCGCCATGCTCATCTTGTCCACTTTCACCAGGATGTCGTCGACCATGTAGGTCTTGACGTCGACATAGAGCGCGCGATCGAGCGGATCCGGCGAACCGCAGGCGTTGTAGGCGGCGCGAAACGGTGCGAAGGGATCCGAAGTGCGCGTCTCGGCGGCGAAACCGTCGGTGTAGAGGCCGCGCTTCTCGTCCCCTTCGAAGATCGCGTAGGCGTGCTTGCGGGCGCAGGCCTCGGCCGGGGAGAGGCCGAGGTGGCTCAACGCGCGCGCGCCTTTGACGGAGTACGGCAGCCGCGACCCGAGCGCGCCGGCGGCGCGGCTGCCGAACGGTCCCAGCCAGCTGCGCACGCGCGATTCCCAACGCTCGACATGATGCCGGGCGTAGCCGGCCCAGAGCTCGTCGCCGCCGTCCCCGGACAATGCCACGGTCACGCGCTCGCGGGCGGCGGCAGAGACGTAGTAGGTCGGCACCGCCGACGGATCCGCGAACGGCTCGTCGAGATGCCACGCGAGCCGCGGCAGCAGGTCGCGGACGTCCGGGTTGGCGACCACCGGGTGGTGTTCGCAGCCAAGGTGGTCGGCGACCGTCTTCGCGTGGGCGAGCTCGTCGAACGCCTGCTCGGCGAAGCCGACGGAAGTCGTGACCACCGGCGCGTCGCTCGTCTCGACCATGTAGGCGACGACGGCGGTCGAATCGATGCCGCCGGACAGAAACGCGCCGAGCGGCACGTCGCTGATGAGGCGCATGCCGATCGACTCGCGCAGCAGCGCGTCGAGCTGCTCGAGGTACTCCGCTTCGCGCGCCGCGTCGCCGTCGCCGGTGAAGTGGAGGTCCCAGTACTGCCGCACCTCGAATCGCCCGCGTTCGGCAATCAGCACGTGGCCCGGCGGCAGCTTGTGGACGTGCTTGTAGATCGTCGCCGGCCCCGGGATGTACTCGAGCGTGAGATACGAGTCCAGCGCGTCGGGCCGCCAGTCGCGCGGCACCTCCGGGTCCTGGAGGAGCGATTTGATCTCCGATCCGAACACCAGCCCGCCGGCGAGCGGCGCGTAGTAGAGCGGTTTCACGCCGAGGCGGTCGCGCGCGAGCAGCAGCCGCTTCGCCCGGACGTCCCACAGCGCAAACGCGAACATGCCGCGGAACCGCTCGACGCAGCTGGCGCCCCACTGCTCGTAGCCGTGGACGATGATCTCGGTGTCGGATCGCGTGCGGAAGCGGTGGCCGAGCGACTCGAGCTCGAGGCGCACGTCCGCGAAGTTGTAGATCTCGCCGTTGAACACCACCCAGACGGTCTGGTCCTCGTTGGCCAGCGGCTGGTCGCCGGTGGAGAGATCGATGATGCTGAGACGGCGATGGCCGAGGCCGATCCCCTCGCCAAAGTAGTAGCCGCCGGCGTCCGGTCCGCGGTGCGCCACGACGTCGGTCATGGCCGCCAGCAGATCCGGCGCGACGGCCGGAGCGTCATATATCAGCTTGCCTGCAATGCCACACATGAAAGGTCAGGACGGAATGAGTTGAGTGGCGGGCGCCGCGTTCGGCGCGCGCTGCTGCAGCAGATCCAGATACAGGCGCTCGAAGCTGCTCACCATGCGATCGAAGGAGAACCGCGCTTCGACGCTCTGTCTCGCCGCACGGCCGAGCGCGGCCGCGTGCAGCGGGCGGGCGATCAGATGGCGCAGCGCCGCGCTCAACGCCGCCGCATCGTCCGGCCGCACCAGCACGCCGTTACGCTGATGGTCGATGAGCTCGGGGATGCCGCCGACCGCGGTGGCGACGACCGGCAGCCCGGCCGCCATCGCCTCGATCACGCCGTTCGGGAATGCTTCCGATCGAGACGCCAGCGCGAAGATGTCGCTCGCGGCGAGGATCGCCGGGACGTCGTCGCGATGCCCGAGGAAGTGCACCTGCGCGCCGACGCCGCGCCGGTGCGCGAGCGCCTTCAGCTCGTCGAGGCGCGGGCCGCCGCCGACGAAGGTGAATTCGACGTCGGGATAAATCCTGGTCAGCGTCGCGGCCGCCTCGATCAGCGTCTCGTGCGCCTTCTCGGCGCGCAGATTGGCGACGGTGACGATCCGGCGCGGACGCGTGGACGCTTCGTGCGGCGTGTAGGCCGCGAGGTCGATCCCGTTGGGGATCACGGTGACCGCGTCCTCGGTGACACGCTCCTGCCGCAGCCGCGCCGCGGCGGCGCTGGAGTTGGCGACGACGCGATGCGCGAAGGTGTAGGCGAGCCGCTGCAGCGTCACCAGACCGGCGCTCTTGTCCGGGTTGATTTCGCGGCGGCTGGCGATGCGCACCGGCACGCCGGCAGCCGTCGCCGCGGGCTGCCCGAATACGTTCGAGTAAAGATCAGTCGTGTGAAGGATCGAGATGCGGCGCTCGCGGCACCACGCGGCGAACGCGCGCATCTGCGTCAGCGTGCCGGGGTGGCGGAAGCTGCGAATCGGGAACTCGGCCACGCTGGCGGCCCCCTCGGACGCACGGGCGAACCAGGCGCCGTTGCGGTGCAGACAGGCGACGTGGACTTCGAACCGCCGGCGATCGAGCCGGCGCGCCAGCTCGCTCATCTGACCTTCCGTCCCCCCCGGCAGGAACTGGGAGAAGAACAGCGCGACGGGGAGGGGTGACGGCAGAGCCATGCCTGCCCCCCATCTCAGCAAGCGAAGTGCCAGCAGTTTTGCCCAATAACGCCAGCGAATTACCACCAGGCCGCAAGTTACTGCTGAGGTGTGGGAAAGCGGATGGACAGATGGTGGAAGGCCTCTTCTCAGTCGGTCAGGGCGGCGGCGTCCGGCCGAAGCGGCGGCGCCGCACGAGGACATCGGCGACGGTGATCCCGGGGGCGCTGTTCAACGTGTGCGTCGCCAGCAGGTCCGGCGCCCACTTGGGCTCGAGCCGCGAGACCTGGACTTCCCGGTACTCGCAGTCGTTGAGCTCCAGCACCTTGTTGATGACGATCGCCGCGCCGTAGCGGCCGGAGCAGTCCTGCGACGGCCGGTAGAGATCGCCGTTCCAGCGGAACAGCCGTCCGGCCGGCCGTGCGCAGCGGCCGTCGGACTTGACCGGGTTGCGGCGGTGCGGCTGCCACGGCCCGAGCGGCGTCGGCGCCTGGAAGAGGTGCAGCTCGTCGGTGTTGACCGCCCCCTCGACCGCGATGTTGGCGAACATCCACCACGTGCCGTCGATTTCGACGAGCGTGCTGTCGACCGCGTAGAGACCCTCCATCATCACTTTTTCGAGTTCCCACTCGTCGGGGAACTTCCGCGCGCGGTAGATCTCGACTGTGCGGTTGGCTCCCGTCTCGGGAATCATGAAGCGCTCGCCACGCCACTCGAACGTGAACGGGTACGAGAGATGGTGTTCCTTCTCCAGGACCTTCGCCACGCGCCGGAGCTGTCCGGCGGGATCCAGCTCCAGCACGCTGATGTGCCCTTTGTTCGTGCTGAACGGCAGCTCTTCGACGAAGACGTAGTAACGCCCGTCGGCAGAGACCGGGAACGGATCCGCCCAGATGCGATCGCTGGTTGGCAGCAGCCGCTTGAACCGGTGCATCCCCGGATCCGGCCCATCCGCGCCCGGGTGCATCCGGTAGGCGATCGCCCACTGATCGAGGAACAGCCCATCGCGGACCTTGTCCGCGGCGTAACGCCCCGCCAGCCGCAGTCCGCCGGCGATCATCTCGAGGTTTCCTGGCTCGCGGTAGAGCGGCCGGGCATAGGGAACGTAGATGCCGCCATGTGGATCGCAGTCGAGCGCCGCGGGCCCCTGGGTGGCGAGGTCCCTCAGCTTGCGTGCGACGAACGTCGCCGATTTCCGGTAGAAGTTGTCCTTGTTGCGATAGACGGAACGCGTGTCGGTCGGCGCGTGCGACCGATAGATTACCCGGCCGTTGTCGAGCTCGTCGGTCAGCACCTGCAGCACCGAGCCGGTGACCGGCTCGTTCTGCATCACTTCCCAGAATCCCGGCGGACCGCCGCGGTTCACCAGGTTGTCGCCGTGGTGATACGACCAGACGCCGTGGCGCGCGATGCGCAGCGAATCCCCGCGCAGGATCCGGAAGCCGAGCCGCAGCGCGACGTCGAGATCGTGCGCGCGGATGGCGGCGACGTCCTCAGGGGTGAAGTAGTCGGAGAAACGCTTCTTGATTGGCGTCACCCGGATCACCGGAACGCCGGCAACCAGCTCCGCGATTGACGTCTGGCTGAACGCGTCCGGCTCGCGGCGGAAGAGCCGCTCGTCCAGTCGCGTGTAGAGGGTGTACGCGATCCGCGTGCGGTTGCGCGCGAGCTTGCGCAGGAAGCTGCGTTCGGGCTGGTCGACGTCGCCGTTCTCGATGATGAGCGCCACGCGCGCGTACGACGAGCGCTGGATCTCCGCGACGATGTCGTAAACCCACTGCTGCTGCGCGAGCGAGTCGACGAGCAGCCCGACCTTCAGCGGCGTGCGCGCCGGCGCCTCGGCGACGTCGGACGCGTCCGGCGACCTGCTAACGCGCATGAGCGCCAACGGCCTCCGCACTCGCGGCGCGGGCGGCGGCAGTCTGCGCGGCCGGCTCGAACGCCGGCGCGTCCACGTACTGCCGGTGCCACAGCTCGAGGACGACGAGCTGCCACAGCCGCATGGTGTGGTCGCGCACGCCCGACAGATGTTCGCGCAGCACGCGGTCGATGAACGGCCGCTGGAAGTAGCCGCGCTCACGCGCGCGCTGGGACCCGAGCACGTCGCCGAAGGTGTCCCGCAGCGTGCCGCGGAACCACACGCCGACCGGCACGCCGAAGCCCTGCTTCCGGCGGTGGATGATCTCCTGCGGCAGCAGCCGGGCGGCGACCTCCTTGAGCACGACCTTGCGGCGGCCGTCGCGAATTTTCAGGTGCAGCGGCAGCCGCGCCGCGAAGTCGATGACCTGGTTGTCGAGCAGCGGCACGCGCGATTCGATCGAGTGCGCCATGCTCATGCGGTCCACTTTCACGAGCACGTCCTCCGGCAGGTAGGTCCGGAAATCGAACTTCATCATCTGGCTGCCGAACGGCAGATCGCCCAGCCCCTCGAACGACGCGCCGAGCGCCCGCTCCGCCGCATCCGGGCGCACGCTGCGCAGCACCTCCGGGGTGTACAACGCCTCCTTCTCGTCCGGCTGGAAGAAGGCCGAGGCATCGAGGAAGCGGCCGCGATCGTCGCGGGCGACGTGCCGCAGCAGGTTCTTGCCGCGCGTGCCGTGCGGCAGCAGCGGCCACGCGGCGGCCGCCAGCGCACGTTTGCCGGGGATCGGCAGCCGGTCGAACGCCGCGACCCGCGGGTGCGGGATGTACCGGTCGTAGCCGCCGAACAGCTCGTCGCCGCCGTCGCCTGAGAGCACGACTGTGACGTGCCGGCGCGCCATCTCGGACACGTACCAGGTCGGGATGGCGGAGGAGTCGGCGAACGGCTCGTCGAAATGCTGGATCAGCCGGTCGAGGATCGCCAGCGCGTCCGGCTTGACGACGAACTCGTGGTGGTCGGTCTTGAAGTGCGCGGCGACCTTGCGCGCGTGCTCCAGTTCGTCGAACTGCGGCTCGTCGAAGCCAATCGAGAACGTCTTGACCGGGCGGTCCGACACCTCGGCCATCAGGCCGACGACGAGGCTCGAGTCGATCCCCCCCGACAAAAACGCGCCGAGCGGGACGTCGCTCACCAGGTGCGATCGCACCGCGCTGCGCAGCACGGCGTGGAGGCCGTCGGCGGCGTCGCGATCGCTTCCCTCGAAGGTTTCCGCCGCTGGCAGTTCCCAGAACGGCTTTACCGTCGCGCGCCCCGACTCCCAGCGCAGCAGGTGACCGGGTGGCAGCTTGCGCACGCCTCGGAAAATGGACCCGTCACGCGGCGTATAGAGGAACGTCAGGTAGTGATCGAGCGCGGCGAGATCGATGCTGCGATCCGCGCCTCCCGCCGCGAGGATCGACTTGATCTCCGACCCGAAGAACAAGCGGCCGCCACGCTCCGCGTAGTACAGCGGCTTCATGCCGGCGCGATCGCGCGCGAGGAGCAGCGTCCGCCGCGGCCGATCCCACAGCGCGATCCCGAACATGCCGCGCAGCCGCTCGAATGCCTGCTCCCCCCATTCCTCGTACGCATGGACGATCGTCTCGGTGTCGCTCGACGTGTAGAACCGGTGGCCGGCTCGCTCGAGCTCGGCGCGCAGCTCGCGGTAGTTGTAGATCTCGCCGTTGAAAACCAGCCAGACCGTCCGGTCCTCGTTGTGGATTGGCTGATTCCCGGTCGAGAGGTCGATGATGCTCAGCCGCCGCATGCCGATCCCGACGCCCGGCTCGACGTGAATCCCCTCGTCATCGGGGCCGCGATGGCGGATGACCTCGCACATGCCGTGCACGAGGCCGACCTCGCCGGCCTGTCCGGCGGCCTGCCGCGCGGCGTCCCCGAGCGCTCCGTCTGCGAATCCAGCGATGCCACACATGATGGTTGGTACCGTCCCTTAGCGCCGGCGGTTGGGTTGCGCGTCGGCCAACTCGCGCACCGGCGCGATGCCGCTGCCGTTCACGATGAATGATTTCGTCCCGCCCCGGTGGTCGGCCAGGGCGGCCACCCGGCCGTCGGTCTGCACATCGGCCGTGCCCCAGCGCACGCCGGGTGACGCCTTGTCGCTGGCCGCGAGACCATCCTTTTCGATTGCCGCCAGGAGCGTCGTCGAAGAACCGCCCGCGATGGCTCGCCACGCGCCCGCATGCCAGCCAGCCGCCTTCACGGCGATGGGCAGACGTTCCAGCGCGAGGTTGGCAGCGAATGCCGCAGACGCCGGGATGAACGTGGCGATCGACTGCGGCAGCGGTCCGCGCACTCGCGCGATGAGGACCGGGGCCGGCTCGATGAGGCCGTATGCCGGCGACCACACGGCGAGCGCCGTCGTGCCGGGCACGACGGCGTCGATCGCTGCCGTGGTGGCGAGCGCGAGCTCGGTGCCGTCATGGCGGCGGAGCGCGATACAGCCGCCGCGGACGTCCGCGCGCCAATCGGGGTGAAGGTGCCAGTAGATCTCCGCGTCGTGCTCTCCGTCACCGAGAACGTGGTCGACGATCCACCAGCCCGTGCCGTGAATCGCCAGGATGGATCGGGTGTGCCGGATCGGTAGATACCCGTCGTGGGTTCCCTCGACGTAGTCGCATCCCGGCATCGAGCGCCACACCTGCGCCTGCGCGGCCGCGGCTGACTGCCAGTGAAACGGTCCGCGCGGCTGCGACTGCGGCCGGCCATCCAGCACCAGCGTGTTGTGCATGGCCGTGCCGCGGAATCGATCGCGAACCGCCGGATCCATCGTGTAGGTTGCCGTGCCCGGATCGACGAGCAGCGGCTTGCCGCCGACGGTGAGCACGACGGAGAGCGCGTCCGAGTGGGCGTGGCCGCCGTTGATGAACCCATGCGCGCCGGCATCGAACACCAGGTGATCGCGCGACGCGGTGCGCGAAACGTAGTACCCAGTCGAGGTCAGGGCCGCTGACGGCCACGGCGCGGTCGCGCCAGCCGCGGCGCGCGCAACTCGTCCGCCGCACAGCCAGTATGCTTCCTCCGGCGGCGGCCCGAGCGCCAGCTCCGGCTGCTCGAGCAGAACCGACGCGATGGCGAGCGTGTCGCGGCAGTCTTCCGCTGCCCGGCCGCAAATCGGAAACAGCTGCCCGCCATCGTCATCCCCGAATGCCGGCCGCCGGCCGGAATCGTCGCTTATCGTCCGGAGGTACCGGGCCTGGTGCCGCGCGGACTCTTCGAACTCGCTTGCGACGGCGTCCTGGTGCCGGCGGGCGACGGTGAGAGCCAGCAGATAGAAATCGGTCGAGTAGCGATGATAGTGGCCGGACCGCTCGGCATGACCGCCGTCGCTCAGGACTTGCTGGCGCAGCTCCGCGAGCAGGACCTCGCGTCCGGTGCCGGCCCAGCGGGCGCCGGGGCGCAGCCCGGGAAGCGCGCAGCCCGCGACGTAGAGCGCCAGCGCTTCGCCGGTGAGATGCGTGTTCGGGCTGAAGTACAGCGAGAGGTTGCGCTCGACGTGCGTGAGCTGCTCGGTGATGCCGAGCAGGACGTCGACGAGCCAGGGCTCGTCTGAAGGGCCATCGTTTCGAGCCGCGCCGGCGAAGAACGTCGTCGCCCAGAGCCACGACAGCGTCCGGAACCCGAGCTCCAGCATGCTCGCCCAGTTGACGCCGGACAGCGGCGGATTCGTGCCCAGCCAGCCGCGCAACTGCGCCCGGAACGCATCGTAGTAGGTTCGCCGTCCGCTGAGCGCATACGCGCGGCCGAGCGCGAGCCAGTGCTGATGGCGGTTCAGCTCCCAGATGATCTTGTGGTCGCCGTGCGCCGGATCCAGGTACGGGACGGACGCCCAATGCGCAATCGGCGCGCGCCGATCGTGGATCGGATCACGATGCCAGTCGATCGGGGCGGCGACGGGCACGTGGCGATACCCGAGCAAATCGTAATGTCCGCCGACGATGCTGTCCGCCCGGCCCACCGCATCGGCGAGCGCGTGGGGAAACGCGGCGGCGATCTGGGCCGCGACGGCCGGTACGCCGCGCGGGTCCAGCGGGAATGCCGAGGCGCGCTGCGAGAAGTGATGCGCGAGGGCTTCGTGCGCGCCGCGATAATCGCCCGACTTCAGCGCCGTGCGGCCGCGGTTCCAGTGTGGCGCGTCCGGCAGTTCGCGCATCTCGTCGGCCAGCCGCCGCCGGTTCCAATGCGGCGCGGACACGGCCATCGCAGCACGCTCGCGCAGCTTCCGCAGCTCGCCGCGGGCGCGGAAGCCCGCCTGCGCTCGATCCATCGCCAGGAGACGCTTCAACGCCGGCATGTTCACACCGCGGTCGGAGCAGGCAAGGCCGAGGGATGCGCCAGGCTGCGATAGAGCGAGAGCCACTGCGCGCGAACGGCGGTCCAGCGATACCGGTCGCAGCTCTCACGGGCACGGATGGTGAGGGATCGCGTCAGATCCGGCTCACGAAGCAGGCGGACGATCTGTGCAGCGGCCGCGTCGTAGTCCCCGCACTTCACGAGCAGCCCGTGCACGCCGTCGGTCAGGATTGCCGGCACGCCGCCGGCGTCGGTCGAGACGACGGCGCAGCCGCTGGCGAACGCCTCGAGCACCGACGACGGCATGTTGTCGATGTCGGGGGTCTGCAAGTAGACGTCGGCGTCGGCGTAGTACCGCCAGATCTCTTCCGGCGGCACGCGGCCAGCGAAGTGAACGTTCTCGCCCGCGCGCAGCCCGAGCTCCGACGCCAGCCGCCGCAGCGACGGCTCGGTGGATCCGCTGCCGACGAGCGTCAGCGTGGCCTCGGGGAAATCGCGGAGGACGGCGGCGAACGTGCGCAGCGTGCAGGCGACGTTGTAGAGCCCTTCGAAGTTTCTCGTCGAGAGGATCCGCGGGCGCAGCGGATTGCGAAGCCGGAACGCGAACCGATCGACGTCGACGATGTTGGGGATGATGTCCGCCTCGATCCCGAAGCGGGCGAACACGTCCTGCAGGAATCGAGAGGGCACCGCGTTGCGATCGACCTGCCTCAGGGTCGTGCGCGCCACCGCCGACCGCGCGAGGTGGTCGGGGGCCTCGCCGCTTCGATAGTTCATCACCACCGGCTTGCCGAGGACCCGGGCGACCAGGACGGCGGGAAGCGGGGCGAGCAGAAACGAGAAATACGACGCCGAAAAGACGTGGACGACGTCGGCGTGGCGCAGCTCGCGAAGCAGCAGCGGCCAGTAGGTGAGTTGGGTGACGACCGTCCGCAGGTACTTGACGCCGAGCGCGCGGCGCAGCGGTCCGGGGGGCGCCGGGTTGATTGGCACCAGCCACGCATGCACGTCCGGATCGCCCGACCAGGCGCGCAGCAGCCGGTCGGCCTGGACGGCCTGACCACCGAGAATGCGCATTGAAGGCGCGACGATGGCGACCCGAAGGGGCGTAGGTTGATGCGCTGGGGCCCGCATGATTCCGACGAATATCCGAGCTCTGCAAATCACGCGCCCGGAAATCGTGTCGGGGATCGCTTCACACGCCCGAGTGGGCCACCAGAACAATATGACTACCGA
>Ga0075421_100012529_pt1 | contig 10540 bp, 10 predicted proteins | sample SoiMetdeltSBSDD5_FD_75292 | JGI IMG/M metagenome (GOLD analysis project Ga0075421, IMG submission 75292) | Bulk soil microbial communities from a Populus tree surrounding site in Tennessee, USA - Soil MetaG P. deltoides SBSDD5 | ecosystem: Environmental > Terrestrial > Soil > Tree plantation... | reverse complement strand
AGTCATGCTCACCTGCGGGCCGATCACACTCCGACTACCCCACGAACGATCACCATGATCAGTCAGATACACCCACACACATGCCGGGAGAGCCAAAATTTCCAGCGACGGACGCGCCGCGGCGCTCGACCTGCGGCTGGTCGGCCGGCGCACCGAGGAACCGCAGAAGGCCGATGTGGCCGCGTCGACCATTGCGGCGATCTGGGACCAGCACCGCGACCGCGTCTACCCCGGGCCGAACGGCAACCCGCACCCCCGCCCGGGTGCGTTGCAGATCGTCTTCGCTGACCTCGGCACCCCCAGGCCGGGCGAGTGGAGCGTCTACGACCAGCTTCGCCAGCAGCTAGCCACTCTCGGCGTGTCGCGCGAGCAAATCCGGTTCATCCACGAGGCCCGCAACGACCGGGAGAAGGGCGAGCTGTTCGCTGCCTGCCGCGACGGACGGGTCTCGGTGCTCATCGGCAGCACGGAACGGATGGGTGTGGGTACTAACGTGCAGGCCCGCGCGGTCGCGCTGCACCACCTCGACTGCCCGTGGCGGCCGGCCGACCTGCAACAGCGCGAAGGGCGCATCCTGCGCCAGGGCAACCTCAGCGACGAGGTCCGCGTCCTGCGCTACGTCACCGAAGGCAGCTTCGACGGATACCTGTGGCAGACCGTGCAACGCAAGGCGCAGTTCATCGCCCAGGTCATGCGCGGCCGGCTCGACCTGCGCGAGATCGAAGACATCGGCGACTCCGCTCTGTCCTACTCCGAGGTCAAGGCCCTGGCCACCGGCAACCCGCTGCTGCTCGACCAGGCCCAGGCCCAGGCCGACGTCACCCGGCTGGAACGGCTCGAACGGGCCCATCACCGCAGCCACGACAGCCTGCGCTGGACGGTCCGCGAAACCGACAAGCGCATCGAGTTTCTCACCGCCCGGGCCCACGCTGCCGAGGCCGCCATCGCCCAACGGGTCGCCACCCGCGGCGACGCCTTCGCCAGCACCATCGACAGGCACCGGTTCACCGAACGTCCCGCCGCGAGCGACCACCTGCGGGTTGTGCTGGCCTCACAGATGAACCAGCCGCGGCTACCGAGCGGGAGCGTCCGCGACATCGGCGAGATCGGCGGCTTCGCCATCACCTCCACCCTGCACCGCGACCACAAGGGCGTGGTCACCCTGACCCTGGCGCTCACCGACGTACCCGTATCCGAGTTCACCGTCAACGCCACCGAGGTCGCCAGCGCCGCGCTGATCACCCGGCTGGAGAACAAGCTCACCGGTGTGGAGACCATCCACCGCAACGCGCTCATCGACGTTGATCGGCTCACCGGCGAGGTCAACCAGGCCCGCGCCCAACTGGCCGAACCCTTCCGTCAGCACGAACAACTCGCCGCGGCCCGGCAACGCTTGGAGGAGATCACCGCCCAGATTGACGGCAGCGACACGGCCAACGACAGCACCGCCGGCCCGACCGGCGACGCCGACCAGACAAGCGCAGCGTCGCCCGCGGATCCGGACCTGGCCCTGCCGTACGGGGGTGCCGACAACGACGCGGTGTGGGCGGCGAAGGCGGCACTGCACGACGCCCGGGCGATGGCCTCGATGCTCGGCGGACAGGTCACCGTTGTGGGGAACCCACGCCAGGTCATCGTCAACGTTGGTGTAGGCGAGCCGATCGAGCCCGCCGACGACGCCGCCCGCGAACGGATGCGGCAGCTCGTGCAACGCTTCTACGAGGCCCGCTGGTACGGCACCCCAGCGCAGCAGCGGCCGACCGCCACCGAGTTCGGTACCGCGCTCCGCGAGCACGTCGAGCGGTTCACCATTGCAGCCAATCAGGTCGCCGTCGGTGATTTCGTCCGCGCGCAGGGAATCAACTTCCACACCGGTGAACCGGAGTCCGTCAGCGGCATCGTCATCGACAACCAGTACACCTCCCGCCGCGTAGGCGATGACCTCGACGGGCCGGGGCAGTGGGGCCACTGGATGAGAGTCCAGCTCCCACAGCGCGACGGCGATAAATGGAGCGCCTTTGACGTGTTCGTCAACGAGGACGCGCCGATCCTGCGCCTGCCGGCTCCGCACGACAAGGGCCTACCGGCATGGCTCGATCCGGACCCGGTGCATGAGAAGGATCCGGCCGCACACCACCAACCCGGCGACGCGACAGAACCCACCACGGCCACCAGCCCTCCCGCGGCCCACCACGAGATACCAGACCTGTCAGGCGTTATCAGGTCAGCTGTACGGGCCTGGCTTTCCACCCAGGCCTTCACCGCCGATAACTCGGCTGATCAGTGGGATTGGCTGGCGCAGCGCGTCGCCGAACTCGCCGACGACCGTCGCGTCCGCTCGGCCGCCCTGGCCAACGACGAGGACGACTTCGGGCGGGTCTTCGAGCCGGCGCTGGAGGACCATCTTGTCCACTCGTCCAACGCCGACCCGGACAACCCGGCCGGGCTGCTGTACTTCCGCGACGACGACTTCGCCGGTGCCCTCAACGCCTACGCCCGGCACGCCGTGTACCAGGCCATCAATGATTACCCCGCTCAGGCAGGTATCGACCCGTCCGTCACGCAGGTTCCCACGGCGGTTGCGCAAACCGACCCGAGTGCAGGCATGGCAGATCCCGTGCACCACGTGCGGTCTAGTTCACCCACGACGGGCAACGCCGCGCAATTGGCCGGGCTCGACATTGCCCCCGGGATGTCGAACGGATGGGTGTCGACGGCCGACCGGACCGCCCATCCCGCCACTCAGGCTGCCGCGCGGCGACGGGCACACCCTTTGTAGGGCGACGGACCGGCCGACGCCTCGATTAACCGAGCCTGAGCAGGACGAGCGTGAGCAGCGTTCCGGCATACAAGAACGGCGCTTGCGGAACTTGGGTCGCCAGGGTGGCGCGCCGCGCCACGATCATGCCACCACCGACCACGGCGGCGAGGAGCGTGGACAAGAACGCTGCGGTGTACAGAGCAAGCCAGCCCACGAACGCGGCGGCGGCTCCGATCGCTAATGCGTAGCGGACATCGCCCCAGTGCACCAGCCTCGGCATGACCAGCGCGCACGTAGCGAGCACGGCCGCGGCGACGAGAGCGCCGAGTACCGATCGGAGCCAAGGGTGCCATGCATGCGCGAGCTGCGCATCGATGCTTAGCAGGGCCAGAAACCCAGCCACCGCGGCGTAGCTGAGCCGGGCAGGTAGCCGCTGCACGGCCAGGTCGACGTACAACAGCACAATGCCAACTGCCGCCCACCAGCCGTACGCGGCCAACCGCGGGCCGGTCATGCCGGCGACGACCAGCGCGGCCGCGGACCCAACCGTGACGAGTTCCAGTGTCCATGGTGGAGGGCCGAGCCGGAGTCGGCAGTTGCCGCACCGGCCGCGTGGCGACAATGCGCCGAGATTCCGGCCGGGCCCCAGCGGTGTCGAGCATCGGGGGCATGCGCGTCGCCAGCGCCGACCGGGTCGAACCGCGTGGGCGATGACCGCCCAGCGCAGCAGCGGAGTTATCGCCAGCAGACACAGCGCGCTGCGGACAACGAGCCCCGCGCCTGAGCGCTGAACCAGGCAGCTACGGGTCCTCGCCGGACTCCGGTTCATCGGGTCGTGTCTCGTCATCGAACTCGGTGATCTGCTCGAGTATGGCCACGAGGCGCCGGCCGCGCGGCGTCAAGGTGTAGACATGATGACCGTTGTCGCGCACCCGCCGGATGAGGCCGTTAGTAGTCAACCGTTTCAGGTTCTTGCTCAGCACGCCTTCCGTCAAGTCGCTATCGATCTCGCGTACCTGAGTCGCAATCTCCATGTACCGCAGGGGCCGCTCCGCGAGCCGAGCGAGGATAACAAGATCCCATTTGTGGCCAAGGATCTCGGAGAGCCGGCGCAAATGGTTTCTATCCACCCATACACCCTCCAGTCCCCCGTGACCCCGACTCGTTCCGTGGTCAACGCGTCGGAGCACCTGGCGCCATGCAGATCCACCCCCCGCCAAGTATGGGGACAATGTCAAGGCGGTAACAGGTGACAAGGGTTGACAGCTCGCAGGGCAGGCCCACATCGCGAGGTTTCCGGGCGAATGGACTATCACGTGGTAGGTCCGTCGGCGACTGTCCCCCGTACGTTGGGCTAAAACTCTCCGCTGCTCACCTCGCCTGGAGGAATGAGGTTCTCCAGATCTTCGAGGAGCCGGGTGAGTTGGTGTCCGCGTGGAGTCATCGTGTGGTGCCCGAACGGGGCTGTCGGTGACGGAAGTACCGCACCGATAGCGATTAGCCGCTGCACCGCCGCGCCGAGCGCGACCGAGTCGGTGCCGGCGGGGAAGGCATCCTCCAACGCCTTGCCCTCGTCAATGGCTGTGAGCGCCTCTATGAGCAGGGGTTGCAGGATCAGGTCGACGGCCGGGGTTAGGTCGCCGACCTTGGATGACGCCGCCATGGGACTCCCCTACGTCGCGAAATCAGGGGTTAGAGCGGTGGCTCATGTTTGGGGCTGCGGTGAGTGTTGGCGTCAGTGTGGACCTCCCGGCACGAATCAGCAAACGCGCTGGTTGGCCGGACGACTGAATGCCCGCCTCGTCCGCACCCGCCGATACGCACCTCGTGGTGCGGACAATCCGGAGCGTGGCGGGACCGCCCGTTCTTGAGGTAGGACAGATTGTTGGCCCAGCACGCTGCACGGAGGAAACGCCATGTTCACAAGAGGACGAAAGGCGGCGCCGATCATTTTGGCCGGTGCGTGTCCGGCTACCCGAGAGCCGCTCTGCGCGCGACGGTTCAACGCGGCAGGCGCGGGCCGGCGTAACGGCGATCTACGCCGTGACGGCTGGTCGGTTCGTCGCGACCCCGCCACCCGCGGTTGTCGGCGGCGGTCGGCGGACGCGTTGCGGCGACGTGTTGGGCACGGGTGTCGGCAATGGCCGCGCTGACGGGCGGCAACACGCCGGTCATGAGAGTCGATCTCTGGACGGCTGGCGGCGCATCCTCGGGGCGTCGGCGTCGCGTCGGGTGCAGCGGGCAATCGCCCCCCGATGTCGTATCGACCGTCAGGTCCTGGAGGTTCGCATGAACGTACGTGTGACGTATCGGCGCCGTGGGGCGGCCACGCTTGTGCTCCTCGCGCTTGCGATGGCCATCAGCGCGGCCTGCACGACCAAGGGTTCGAGCTCGCCGCGGCCGAGTTCGACACAGACGTCCACCACGCCGATGGCCACCGCGGATCCGAGCGTCACCGACGCAGAGCAGCAGGCTCGGGCCGCGTACACCGGCTACATCCAGACGTGGGCGCTGGCGTCGCAGACCGCCGATCCTGATAACCCGGACCTGGCCCGATACGCTGCCGATCCGCTGCTGAGCTTGACACGCCACAACATCCGTACATTGCGCGGCAACGGGCAGGTGCAGGTGGGCGCCCAAAAAGCCACCGTCCTCAGCGCCAAAGTGGACCTCGCGGCCAGCCCACCCACCGTGACCATCAACGCCTGCCTCGACTACAGCGAACTCAAGCTCGTCTACAAGTCCAACCAGTCCCCCGTGACCGGCAGCGAAATCAAGAACCCGCGGGTGTCCGCGGTGGTGACCGTTGCCAAGTACACGACTGGTCAGTGGCTGGTGAACGAAAGCAAACAGGGGAGGGATCCATGCTGACTCGTCGTGCCTTCGCCGCCGTGGTCCTGGTGTGCCTCGCCTCGCTCATGGGTGGCCCGATTCTTACCGCGCCGGCGCAGAGCCTGGCCGGCGCCCCCGCACCGCAACCCACTGGCGGCGCGGGATGCGACCCGACAACCAACCCGTGGTGCCACGTTGAGGGCGGCAAGCCGGGCCGGGGTGGCGGGGGCGGCGGTGGCGGCGGCTGTACATGGAGCGGGCAGCAGGTGCCTTGCCAGGACCCCGACTTCGGCTACTACATCGGCGGCGGCTGCTACTGGGAACGCCTCGATCCGCCGCCGACCGGGCTAACCCCGCCCGATGGGAAGGATTCGGCCAACGGGGCGTGGGGTGTGCGTACCTGCTACACGGGGCCGGGAAGCACCGTCGTGCAGCAGCTCTACTACTGGATGGACAACCCACCCGGCGGCCCGACCCCGGCCGATTTGGCCCAGCAAGCCCTGGCCAAGATCCGCCTGTTGGGCGCGCAGATCGGCATCACGCCGAAACCCAATGGCAGCGGCGCGGTCGGGCTGCCGGTCTGGCTGTGGACCGCGGTCACGCCGGGGACGTGGGGTCCGCAGTCGGCTAACGCCTCCGGCGGCGGGATCACGGTGACCATCACCGCGCGGGCGCAGCGGATCGTGTGGAGCATGGGCGACCGCGGCGCGGTGACCTGTCACAACCCCGGCACGCCCTATGAACCGCGCTACGGCAACAGCATGTCGCCGACCTGCGGCTACCGCTACACCGCGCCGAGCGTTACCGCCGCCAACCCGAACGGCCGGTACACCGTTACGGCGACCACGTACTGGCGGGTCGACTGGTCCGGCGGCGGCCAAGGCGGCGTGCTGACGCCGACCAGCCAGTCCCAGACGAGCGTGCGGATCGGTGAGATTCCGGTGGTGGGCCAATGACGGCGACCGCCAGTCGCAGCATCGCCGACCGGGGTGGGCCAGGCCGTCCGAACCTGCCCGCCCCGCCGCCGGCACTATTGAGCCGCCTACCCCGACGGCGCCGCTGGGGGCTGCTCGCCCTCGGGGTCGTGCTGGTCGTCGTCGGCGCCGTCGTCGCCTACCTGCTGGTCGTCACGGCCGGCGTGACCCACCCCTACCTCGCGGTGAGCCACAACGTGCCCTACGGTGCCGCGATCGGACCCGACGATCTGACCGTGGTCAACGTCAACGCAGCCGCAGGGCTACAACCGATCCCGGCGAGCCAACGCAACGATGTCGTCGGCAAGCACGCCGCCACGGACCTGGTTCCCGGAACGCTGCTGACCCGCGCGCACCTGACCGATCGGGCCATCCCGGCCCCGGGCGAGCAACTGGTCGGCATCGAACTCAAACCCGCCCAGGTGCCGGCCCGCACGCTGAAGGCTGGTGACGCGGTGGTGCTGGTGATAGTGCCGGCGGCCAACCTGGCCGGCGTGCCCGACCCGAACGCGAGCGCCCCGGCCCGGCCGCAGAGCATCCGCGCCACCGTCGCCGCCGCGACCCCACCCGCCACCAACGGCAACGTCCGCGTTGATGTCGCGGTGAGCCAGGCCGACGGCCCCGCGGTCGCGGCCATGGCCGCGGCGGGACGCATCGTCGTCGTCGTGACCGCCCGGGGCTGACGATGACGCTGATCGCGACGTGTTCGGCCAAGGGATCGCCCGGGGTCACCGTCACGGCCCTGGCGTGCACCCTGTCCTGGAGCCGGCGCATCATCCTCGCCGAGTGCGACCCCGCCGGCGGGGACGTGGCCGCCGGATACCTGCGCGAGATCCCGCTCGGCGAGCGGGGGCTGGCGCAGCTCGCCGCCTCCCTGCACCGGCGGCGGCTGGCCGAGGACCTGTGGACGCAGTTGGTCGACCTCGCGCCGGGCAAGGGCACTGCCATGACCCGGCTGGTGTTGCCGGGTCTGACCGATCCAGCTCAGGCTGCCGGCCTCGCCGCCGGATGGGAGGAGCTCGCCCACCTGTTCCGCAGCCTGGACGCCGACACATCCGGGTATGACGTGATCGCCGACTGCGGACGACTGAGCGCCGCGTACCCGCCCACGCAAATCCTGGCCACCGCGGACCTGGTGCTGCTGGTGCTGCGGCTGACGCTGCCGTCGATACGGGCCAGCGCCGCCGCCCTAGCGACGTTGCGCCGCGACGGCGTCGACCGGGTCGCGTTGGTGAGCGTTGGGGACGGCGCATACGCCCCGACGGAGGTCGCTGCCGAACTGCGCGCCCCGGTCCTCGCCGCGCTGCCTGATGACCCCAGTACCGCCGCCGTGCTCAGTGAGGGCGGCCAACGCCACCGCGGCCGGCTGCTGCGTGAGGCGGCCCGAGCGGAGGCCGACGTTTGGCACCTGGTCGCCGCGGCGAGGCCTGCCCGCGACGGCAGGCCAGCCCCACCCGTTCTACGCCCACCAGTCGCACCGAGCAGGGAGGCCCGCCGTGTCCACTGACCGCACCTGGGGCACCTGGCAGCCACCCACCGGCCCGCCCACCGCGGCGGCGTACGCCCGGGCCAACGGGCGTGCCCAGCCCTTCGTGATACCGCCACCGCCACCGCCGCCCGCTCCCCCACCGCCAACGGCCACCGCAGCCGTGCCGGACGACACGGTGGTCCGGGCGCTGCACGAGCAGGCCGCGGGACTGTTGGCGGCCGAATTCCGCAACGCCCCCGACATCGGCCCGGACGACCGGCGGGCCATCGGTGAGGACATCACCGCCCGCGTGGTGCGCCAACACGTCGACGCCCGCCGCGTCGCCGGTGACAACGTCGGCGACGACTACGAACAGGCATTGCACGACGCGGTGCTGGCCTACCTGTTCGGGCTGGGCCGGTTGCAGGCCATCACCGACAACCCAGACGTGGAAAACGTCATGGTCCTCGGCCACAAGCGGGTCCGGGTCGAGTACGCCGACGGCCGGGTCGAGGAAGGCCCGCCCGCCGCTGGCGACGACCGCGAACTGCTGCAGATGATCCAGCGCATCGCGGTCATCGGGCAGCGCAACGAACGGGCGCTGACCGCGGCGAAACCGACGCTGAACATGCGGCTGCCCAACGGCAACCGGCTCGCCGCGATGCACGTCGTCACCCCTGCCCCGGTCGTGGTCACCCGCCGACACCGCACCAAGATAGTCAACCTCGATGACATGGTGGCCCTGGACGGCATCGACGCGGTGCTGCGCCAGTTCCTGGCCGCCCTGGTACGGGCCAACCTCAACGTCATCATCGCCGGGCCACCCAACTCCGGGAAGACGACCCTGATGCGGGCGATGGCCACCGAGATCCCGCGCGGCGAATGGTTCGCCACCATGGAGACCGAGTACGAGCTGGGCTTACACGAGACCGGCGAGTTCGACTGGGTGGTACCCATCGAGAGCCGGGAAGGCCACGGCGACCTCGGCCCCGACGGGCGCCCCGCCGGTGAGGTCTCTCTGGACCGGGTGTTCCCCGACATGCTGCGTCTGTCGATGACCCGGGTGCTGGTCGGCGAGGTCCGCTCGGCGGAGATCGTGGCGATGTTCGACGCCATGAACACCATGCGCGGTTCGATGTGCACCGTGCACGCCCGGCACGCCGACAGCGTGCTCAACCGGCTCGCCGAGCTGCTGATGCGCTACGGCGCCGCCGACACGTTGACCGGTGCGTGGCTGACCGTGGTCAACGCGTTGGACTACATCGTCTACGTCGACCTGGTCAACGAGACCGCCATAGGCGGCGGGCGGCACCGGTTCGTCTCGCACGTCGTGGAGATCGACGGACTCGGCGACGGCGCGAAACCGGCCACCCAGACCATCTTCGGGCCCGGCGTCGACGGCCGGGCCAGGCCGCGGGTGCATCCGCAACGCACCCGCGCTGACCTGCTGCGCACCGGCTTCGACCTGGCCTGGCTCAACGTGACCGACGGACTGTGGCAGCAGCCGCCGCACACGCTGACCGGAGGTGGGTCGTGACTCCCGCCGCGATGGCCGCCGCGGCGGCGGCCGCCCTCGTTGCGGGCCTGCTGCTGGTCGTCGCCGGCGTGGTCGGCACCCGCCGCGCCGCGGCTCCGCCGGCACAGAGCACATCCGGCCTGGCCGCCCTGCTCGGCATCGGACTGTCCACCCGGCAGCGCCGCACCCGGCAGGCCATGCTCGCCCTTTCGGCCGCCGCCACCGTGGCGGCGTGGCTGGTGACCGGGTGGCCGGTCGGCGGGTTGATCGCCGGGCTGGCCGTGCTCGGCGGACCGTGGCTGCTCACCGTCGGCTCCGCCGAACGTCACATGATCACCCGGTTGGAGGCGGTGGAGACCTGGACCCGGCGGCTGAAAGACCTCGTCCGTACCGGACACGGACTCATCTCCGGCATCGTCACCAGCGCCCGCACCGCCCCAGCTCCGATCGCCGAGGAGGTCGGCGAGTTGGCCGCAGGGCTACAGGCCGGAGCCGACCCGCAGCACGTCCTGGACCGCTTCGCCGACCAGCTCGCCGACTTCACCGCCGACGAGGTGATCGCCGCGTTGAAGCTGCACGCCCACGACCGCGGCCAGCGGCTGTCCGAAGTCCTCACCTCGGTCGCCGAGTCCGCGGCCAGAGAGGTCGTCATGCGCCGCGGCGTGGCCGCCAAACGCGCCGAGCCCCGCTTCGTCACCCGGTTCATGACCGCCCTGATCGCCATCGTGCTGGTCGTCGTGTTCGCCAACGGCGCGTACGCCCGCCCCTACGGCCAGCTGGTCGGGCAGCTCGTGCTGTTCGCCGCGACGCTGATGCTGGTCGGCCTGCTGGTCTGGATCCGCCGGTTGACCCTGCCCGTGCGACGGCGACGCTTCCTCGCCGTACCCGCTACCGCTGGGAACGTCGATGAGCTGGCCCCGCCGACAGCAGCCCAACGCCACGAGGCGGCCACGCGATGACGCCCGGAGTCGTCGTCCTCATCCTCGCCG
>Ga0075421_100012528_pt1 | contig 10541 bp, 9 predicted proteins | sample SoiMetdeltSBSDD5_FD_75292 | JGI IMG/M metagenome (GOLD analysis project Ga0075421, IMG submission 75292) | Bulk soil microbial communities from a Populus tree surrounding site in Tennessee, USA - Soil MetaG P. deltoides SBSDD5 | ecosystem: Environmental > Terrestrial > Soil > Tree plantation... | reverse complement strand
GAGTTTATTCAGGGTCGCGATCTTGAGGCGCTGCTTAACAGCACCGAGAAGTTCCTCCCTGTCGAGCAGGTACGTCAATGGGGGATCGAGATATGCGATGTTCTGAGTTACCTCCACAATCATGAACCCGAATCAATAGTGTTCCGGGATATGAAACCCAGCAATGTGATGATTGATCATCACAAACGTGTCAGGCTAATTGACTTCGGCATCGCAAAGACCTTCCAGATGGGTCAGCCCGGTACGATGATTGGTACAGAAGGTTACTCACCCCCTGAGCAGTATAAGGGCCTCTCCTCACCAGCAGCAGATATTTATGCGTTAGGCGCAACTTTGCATCATTTGCTCACTCGGCGTGATCCCCGCTTGGAGCCACCATTTTCATTTGATCAGCGTCCTATCCGTGAAGCCAATTCAGAAGTGACAGACGCTTTTGCTTCTGTTGTAATGCGTGCTTTGGCCTATAAGCCTGAGGATCGTTACTCCTCGGCAGAGGCGATGAAGCAGTCGTTAGAAGCTGTCGGATCGGGAATCTTACCCGATCCTAATGTACGCGCCAATGTAGCACCTAGTCCTGGTTATCAGGGTAGCCCTGCTGCTTCATCAGCACCTAGTGGCTATGCGAGAAATCCAGGAATGGCACAATCCGTTCCTGTTCCCCAGCCTGCACCACCAGTGATATCCCATATTGACAGTGTGCTTCCAATATGGACATTCCAAGTAGAAGACGCCGTTCGTTCTACCCCGACAGTTCATAATGGAATTCTCTATATTGGGGCGTATGACAATAACCTATGGGCACTGGATGCTAAAGAAGGTAGTCTGATCTGGAAGTTTGCAACTGAGAGTGGAATTGGTTCCTCACCCGCATACGGTGGAAGTGCCGTATACATTGGTTCCTCTGATCATCGCATGTATGCTGTCGATGCACGAACTGGAAAGCGCAAATGGGCATATAAAGCCGAAAGCAAGATCTTTACTACACCTCATCTGGCGCTTGGCCTTGTGTTTTTTGGCTCCGATGATGGGAAGCTGTATGCCCTGAAACCAGGACCTGCTAGCGCAAAGGAGGCTTGGATCTATAATGCCATGCTTCCAATCCGATCCTCGCCGGTAGTCGCCGACGATAGTGTCTACTTCGGTAGCGACGGTGGCGAATTCTTCTGCGTCGATGTTTCTGGTGAGCTTCGCTGGCGGTTTCAGACACGCCGCCGCATCATGTCAACTCCGCTTGTTAGAGACGGTGTAATCTACGTAGGCTCCGATGACTGGCATATGTATGCTCTTGATGTAAATCAGGGCTACCCAATCTGGCGCTTCCGAACGAAAGGAGCGGTAGTATCCTCAGCCGTCTATGCTGAGGGTAGAATTTACTTTGGTTCGGCTGATGGGCATGTTTATGCAGTTGATGCACTTGCAGGACGTGAATTGTGGAAGTATGAAATTGGCTCCGCTGTTACATCTTCGCCAGTTATTTACCTTGATTCGATATATATCGGCTCAGTGGATGGGGCACTCTATTGCTTGCACGCACGAACCGGTGATCTTCTGTGGCGATTCCAGAGTCAGGGGCCGATTCTCTCATCACCATTCGTTGCGGATGACATGGTTTACATTGGATCAGACGACCAGCATGTCTATGCCCTTCGTGCATAGTGCTGGCATCTGGGGAGCATGATATGGATCTAATCCGCCGATTATTTGGGACCAGTAAACGCGAAGTTCAGGGAGAGGCTAATGGGCAAAGTACCACTAGCGTGCCCGAGACAATAGGGAATTCCCATGCGGCTACGGCAGAGCCTGTAGACCAGCCTGCTGAGGCAGTCTCAGCCCCGATGCAAACTCGTCCTTTAGAACCACCGAAAACTTACACAACGGCGCAGCCTAGTAGACAAATCAAATATGGCATTACGAGCGATGTGGGACGTGTTCGAAGCAATAATCAAGACGGTTCCATGACACTTCTCGCAACAGCAGAAGTGACTGGCAGTCCACCCGCAATTGGGCTATTTGTCGTGGCAGATGGTATGGGTGGTCACAAAGATGGTGAGCATGCCAGCGCAGTTACAGTACAGACCATTGCTCATTTCGTGGTAGAACAAATAATTTTGCCTCAGCTTGAGAGTCGCGAACTTAACGCGGATATGAAGACAATCCCCGAAGTGTTATCCGAGGCTATGGAGGCGGCAAATGAGGCGGTTCAAACTCATGTGCCGAACGGCGGTACAACCGCAACCTGCGTAGTCATACGCGGCGATCTGGCCTATATTGCACACGTTGGAGATACCCGTGCTTATTTGATCACGGATGGGCATATTGAATTGATCACCCGTGATCATTCTCTAGTTCGGCGATTGCAAGAACTCGGACAACTAACCGATGAGGAAGCCGAAGTGCATCCTCAGCGAAATGTTCTGTATCGAGCAATTGGGCAGGGAGACTCTTTAGAAGTCGATGCAGCAACACGACGGTTGCCACCTTCATCTCGTCTGCTGATATGTAGTGACGGGCTGTGGGGTGTGCTTGGCGAGGACCGTATGTCCGAGATAATTGTTGCATGTGCCGAGCCACAAGAAGCATGCGACAGAATGATTATGGCGGCAAATGAGAGCGGTGGCCCTGATAACATCACTGCCATTCTCATTCAGATGCCCGATTGAGGTTCATAAAGTCTAGCTATGGAGTTGGTACAAGATTATTATGCTACGTTAGGCGTTCCTCCAACAGCCTCTGAGGAGGATTTAAGAACTGCTTATCGTCTCGCCGCACGGCGCTTTCATCCCGATGTTAACAGATCGCCGGGTGCAGCGATAATCTTTCGAGATATCAATGCTGCCTATGAACTTCTGTCTAATCGGCAACGTCGGTCTGAGTACGATCAAGTTGCTCATGCAGCAACGGCCCCCCCAAGTCTGAGAGTTGAAACTTATTATAGTCGGCAATTTTTGAAGCCGATGAGCGAACCCCAGCTTGTTTACGCTCTTGTAAAGATTACCCCGGAATTAGAGGTAAGCCTTACATCAGATGCTCCAATGAACCTCTGCCTCGTGCTCGACCGCAGCACCTCGATGAAGGGGCCGCGCCTCCAGCATTTGAAGTCCGCAGTACACCGCATTATTGATGAATGTCGCCCTCAAGATCATCTTTCAGTAGTCGCTTTCAGTGATAAAGCTGAGGTTCTCGTTCCCGCCCAACATCCAACCGACCCCCGCATGATCAAGGCGCTAGTGAGCACAATGCGTCCAGATGGAGCTACTGCGATGCTTCAAGGATTGCGGGAAGGCTTAAGGCAGATCGAACGCAATAGGGATACCAGGTATGTCAATCACGTTATTCTCATCACCGACGGGCGAACTTATGGCGATGAGGAAGATTGTTTGCGGCTTGCAAGAGATGCCCACGAACGTGGTGTCGGAATTAGCGGCATGGGCATTGGCGAAGATTGGAATGATCAGTTTCTTGATAATCTAGCTTCGATTACTGGGGGGTCATCAACCTATATTATCTCTCCCAATATGGTGAGCCGCTTCCTGCATGAACGTATTCGGAGCCTATCAACAGCCTACGCGGAGCGCGCTCGCCTAATTACCGCGCCAGCAACAAATGTTGACCTAAATTCGGTTATGCGTATCTCGCCGAATCCGATGGCACTTGCGGCAACCCCGCAGCCTATTCCGCTTGGCACGATTGATGGGTTATCACCAACCTCTCTAATGCTTCAATTCCATGTTGTTACTCAGGATGCGCCGCTAGGCGAGTTTTATATAGGTCGGGCAGATGTAAGCGCAGAGGTGCTTGGTTCCACCCAGCGTGCAGAGCGAATTGTCGAGGACCTGAGCATTACAATAAGCGAAGATGATGTCGATGAAGACCCGCCTGCTGAGTTGCTTGATGCGCTTAGCAAACTTGTCCTCTATCGACTCCAGGATCGTGCTCGTGAAGCAATCGCTTCCGGAAATATCGCAGAAGGAACTCGGAAGCTCGAATATCTTGCCACTCGCCTGTTTGAGAATGGTCAAGAGGATTTGGCTCAAGCAGCTCTCCATGAGAAAGAGAACGTACTTTCAACACATACGTTGTCAGATGAAGGCGCGAAACGCTTAAAGTATGGCACACGGGCCTTATTGCCGTTGTTAGGGGATGGCAAGAATGATTGAGTGCCCGTACTGTCAACATCGAATGATGGAAGGAGCGCTCTTCTGTGAAGAATGCGGTCTGAGCCTTTGGGAAGATAGCCAAACTCATGTCTCAACACGTAAGCTGGAAGATGGCAATAGCGAGTTTAGTGTTAAGTCCGGCTGGGGAACTGCGACTTTTCAAGATCGCAATCAGGTAATTATCCATATTCGTGATGCCGCAGAGCCAGTTACAATTAATCCATTAGGCGAGTTCCTAATGGGTCGCAAAGACTCTTCTAGTGGAATTGCACCTGATCTCGATCTTACGCCTCATGGTGCGCTTGAGAAGGGAGTGTCGCGTATGCATGCGATGCTTCGCAAAGGCGAGGAAATCTTATCAATCATAGACCTTGATAGTGCCAATGGCACGTATTTGAATGGGCAGCGATTGGTAGCTCACCAGCCTCGAGTACTGAGGGATGGTGATGAGATTCGCCTCGGTAGGCTGGTGCTTCACATCTATTTTAAGTAGATATGCAGTTCCATTTTGATTCTTGTCTTGTTCTAATGGAACCGGAGTAGCATATGAGTTATCGACTACAGATTCACATTGCGAATGACGACCCCATTGTGGTCGATGTTGATGAGCTTCCAAAACCGAGCGATACGTTTCTGATTGGTACGAATCCCCAGCGGCGCGATGGTAAGGAAGTTCAATACATTCTTCGTGAGGTGAATCAGGTTATCCTCCCGATGTGGCGTATTAATTTCATCCAAATTCTTCCCGGCGAAGCCGAAGAAGAAGTTCAAACATTCGTACGTGAGTGACTGTGCAGACCCAACTTTCAGAACCCAATTTTGCCGGAATGCGTGTCCTCGTCGTTGATGACGAGTCACGGATGATTAACTTCATCCGCATGAATCTGGAACTTGAAGGGTTCCAGGTGATTGAGGCGGGAAATGGTCTAGAGGCACTGGATATGTTGCGCCGCCACATTCCTGATCTGATTATCCTCGATGTTATGATGCCGCAGCTAGATGGCTTTGAGACGCTCCGTATGCTTCGTGAGTTCTCAAATGTCCCGGTCATCATGCTGACTGCCAAGGGCGAAGAAGAGGATAAAGTCCGAGGGCTGGAACTTGGAGCCGATGACTATATCACGAAGCCCTTTGGTGCGCGTGAAATGGTCAGCCGTGCAAAAGCGGTTCTGCGGCGGATTAACAGCGTTTCCGAACCTAGCGAAGCTATTCTCTCTATCGATGATCGCTTGAGCGTTGATTTCAACAAGCGTGAAGTTATTGTGGAGGGAGAGCATATTAAACTCCGTCCGACTGAGTACCGACTTTTGTATCATTTGATTGAAAATGCGGGATGGACAGTTCCGCACGAGCAGTTACTGGCGAAGGTCTGGGGTTATGAATATCGGGATGAAACGCACTACGTACGCCTATATGTGAATTATCTTAGGGAGAAGGTCGAAGAAGACCCTTCGAATCCTAAATACATTCTCACTGAGCGCGGCATTGGCTATCGCTTTATTGATTTCCGCAAGAACCGATCTTAAATCACAAAAATCAAATTTAGAGGTCAGCTTATGATGCTGGCCCCTTTTTGTTATGATCTCAATTGTAGATTGAAATAAGCGGCAACTACCATGACGATGAGGCCGATCCCGATGATGCCTGCTAACACACCAGCAATTACAATTACTTTGTCCACAACTTGGCCTGAGCCATCGCGCACTGACTCTTGATTAGAGTCAGACAGGTGCTCATTGGTCGCTTGTATTTCGGCAACTAGCGTTTGTGCTGGTATAATGCTTCCAGTAGTAGACGTTGGCGTAATCGTAGGCGGAAGTGTTGGTGTTGGCGATTGTAAAGTGGCAGTTGCCGGAGTTGTCGGGCTAGACAATTGTGTCTGTGTAACTTGCGGCTGCGACTGTTGAGGCGCGGTTGGCTGCGGGCCTGATAAGATTAAGGTGGGTTGGACTGGTGGTGCGGAACTACCAGAAGAAACAACTGCGCCACTTGACTTATATTCACTAATTACGTGCCGAGTTAAGTTTAGATAGAAATCTCCGTAATTATTGCTCGGCTCAATCTGCGTTCCCTCCCACCACTCGTTCCAACTTGTGATGATGATCATACTAGGCTTGCTGGCCGCAGCACCTGAAAATGATTCACGCAGGAAGGCCCCATCTCCTCGATCCCGAACATAACGTTCTGACTGTTTGGTATAAGTGTTATCCCAACCGGGCATAGCTGTACCAACCCATAAACCGCCTTTGGCGCGGGTGCTGTTACCCCACTGCAACTCAGTAGCACCCACATTGTCGGCCCATGAGATAGTATACATGTGAAGCCCATCGAAGGTGGGTAGAGTATCCAGAGCAGCGCCCTCTGCGATCCAGATGCTGTTATGATTCGGATCAACCTGCTGGCGGATGTCAGCCCATTCGGAAAGATTGTAACGTCCTTGATACCAGAAAAACAAAACGGGTTTACCGTTATAGCGAAAATATGCGGGGTGTTGCGCGTGGACGCTCAATGCATAGTTCAATCCATCGATAATCTCTTGTTTATTGCTAAACCATGCTGAACTGCCGAGATCGACTGAAAGAAGTGCCTTGATACCATTGGCTTGTGCTTGATCAAGAATCATGCGGAAGTTCGTTTCCGTCTGATTATTTTCTTCTTGGGGCCCGTACCATGCGACGACTAACCCGTCAATACCAGCCGAGGCTGCTTGCGACACATGCTGCTGAATAACAGCGGGATCCCAGGAGTCGTAAGGGGTAGTAGGCCAGTCAGGCGACTTGCCAGGACCTACTGCACTTGGAGTCCACCATGCATAATAATATACGAGAACTGGGGCTGGTCCTGATTGTGCCTGCACTGGTGCTGCGATAATGATTAGAATTGCAATGGTAAATAGAGTAAATACAGTACCTGATTTAGTCATGTCGAGGATTTTAACGCGCAGGTAGTATCTCGCCAGCCACTCCAATGCATGCCACCAGTTTGAGGAAGAGTATTTATGCGCGCACAGGTGCTCCATCAACCAGATCAAATAGATTCAAATCCACTTCGGCTCGAAGAGATTGAGATACCTCAGCCGGGTAGTTTCGATCTGCTAGTCAAGATTGTGGCATGCGGTGTTTGCCATACTGATTTGCATGTTGTTGAAGGAGAGCTACCTGAGCCCCACCTGCCGGTCATACCCGGTCATGAAATCGTCGGTAGCGTTGTTGCGATAGGGGAAGAGGTAACAGGTTTTCAACTCGGAATGAGGGTAGGGATTCCTTGGCTGCATGAAACTTGTGGAAAGTGTGAATTCTGCTTGCGCGGTCAGGAGAATCTTTGCCCCTACGCTCATTTCACAGGCTACACAACTAACGGTGGATATGCTGAATATGCCCTTATTCGGCAAGACTTTGCCGTTCCACTTCCAGATACGATCTCTGATCCCCATGCTGCTCCACTGCTTTGTGCCGGGATTGTTGGATACCGTTCAATTCGCCTTTCGGAACTTCAACCCGGAGAGCGGATCGGTTTTTATGGATTTGGTGCAAGTGCCCACATCTGCATTCAGATTGCCCAGTATTGGGGATGTGAAACCTTTGTCTTCACACGCAGTGAAGAACATCAGAAACATGCTGCACAACTGGGTGCAAAATGGGTTGGTCGTGCAGAAGATACTCCACCAAATCAGATGGATCGTGCGATCATCTTTGCCCCAGCAGGATGGATTGTTCCGTTGGCGCTGAAACATCTGAGGCCAGCAGGGACTCTCTGTATCAATGCAATTCACATGAGTCCGATACCGGAATTTCCATATTCGCTGTTGTGGCAAGAGCGTATTCTTCGTACAGTCGCTAATGCCACCCGACGTGATGCTTCTGAACTTATCGAGCTAGCAGCCGAGATTCCCATCCGTACGGACATCAGCACCTTCGATCTCTCCGAAGCAAATACCACATTGCAGAGACTTAAGAAGGGTGAGATCACCGGGGCTGCTGTACTAGTTCCTTAATCAGATGCAATAGGGCTTTGTTCAACCTCTTTCAGTTCTGGAAATTCCTTCCTTTGATGGGCAATGGTCGCCTTAATGAACGCATCGAATAGAGGATGGGGATCATTGGGGCGGCTCTGGAATTCTGGGTGATACTGGCTTCCTACCATAAACGGATGGCCTTTGACCTCTGCGACTTCGACCAGGCGTCCGTCGGGTGAAAGCCCACTAAAGATCATTCCTGCATCCTCAAGTTCGTCTCGCAGCGCATTGTTGACTTCAAAGCGATGACGATGACGTTCATCCACTGGCCCCTGGGGATTACCGTATGCCATCGCCGCAATGGTTCCGTTTTCAAGGACGCACGGGTAGTGACCAAGCCGCATTGTACCTCCCACTTCGGAAAGCGCCTGTTGATCTGGCATAAGGTCAATCACGGGATGGGCTGTGGTGTTATCGAATTCTGTACTGTTTGCATCTTCCCAACCGAGTACATTTCGTGCGTACTCGATTGTCATAGTTTGCATGCCGAGGCATAACCCTAAATATGGGATCTTGTTTTCACGTGCCCATTTTGCCACCAGAATCTTGCCCTCGACACCTCGATAACCAAACCCTCCGGGCACGATGACTCCGTCTACCTCAGCTAGCTTGTCCCAACCTTTGCCTTTTTCGAGCTCGCCTGAGTAGATCCACTCCACATCAACCTGATGGTCGTTCTTAATACCAGCATGGTAAAGGGCCTCACGTACACTGATATAGGCGTCATGGAGAGAGGTATACTTGCCAACAATTGCCACTTTTACTTGAGGCCTTGGGGCTTTGACCTTATCGACCATAGTGCGCCATTCGCCCAAATCTGGGGCATTTCCATTGAGTGACAAGAGATCGGAAAGAAGCTCGCCAATACCTGCTTCTTCCAGCATAAGAGGAACTTCATAAAGGTAATTTGTGGTGACCAACGGAATCACTGCGCGCGGTTCAACATCTCCGAATAAAGCTACTTTATCGATTACATCCTGCGGCACAGGGTAGTCTGAGCGAACGAGAATCAAGTGCGGCTGGATACCTAAGCCGCGCAGTTCCCGAACACTATGTTGAGTGGGCTTAGTCTTTAACTCGCCAGTAGCTCCAATATGGGGCAAGAGAGTTACATGCATGAAGATCGCATTATTTCTGCCTACATCAGAACGAAGCTGGCGAATTGCCTCTAGGAATGGGAGGCTCTCAATATCACCAACTGTGCCGCCTACTTCTGCGATCACGACATCTGCACCAGTGAGTTTGCCAAGCTGTACGATACGCTGCTTGATCTCGTTCGTGATATGTGGAATTGTCTGAATGGTCGCGCCGAGATAATCGCCTCGACGCTCCTTCGCAATTACTGCATTGTATACTTGCCCGGTGGTGAAATTACTGGCGCGTGTGAGATCAATATCCACAAAGCGTTCGTAATGCCCTAGATCAAGGTCCGTCTCTGCACCATCACTGGTAACAAAAACCTCGCCGTGCTGATAAGGAGACATTGTTCCCGGATCGACATTAATGTATGGATCTAGCTTGGCTAGAGTAACGCTCACACCACGTACTTTCAGCAAGCGGCCTACAGCCGCCGCAGCTACACCCTTGCCTACTGAACTGACCACTCCACCTGTACAAAAAATATACTTAGTCATCTGCCCAATCCCCGCATTACTCTCTAATACTGAGTTTATCAATAAAAAGAGAGACGGGGAGGTCGGCCCTGGAGCCGCCTCCCCGTCTTTTAGTTTCGTTATTTAGTGGTGTGCGCTGTTTGTCACCCACTCGTCTCGTACCTCATACTAATTTTGCTAACTCATCTGCGGCTCGCCGCATATCGAGGAACACTAATCCTAACTTTGCATCCTCACGAGCCAATGTCGTGAGTACTGCTTCTTCCCCTACAGCCATGAGAATCACGTAGCCTTGACCGCCACGAATATACACCTGATCAAGAGTGCCACGTCCAAGTTCACTCGCAATACGTTCACCAAGCGAGAGCATTGCAGCCGACATCGCAGAGACACGATCTTCTTCAACACCGGAAGGCAGCGCTGATGCCATAATTAGACCATCAACGCTCACCACAGCAGATGCCTCAACGCCGTCAGTACGCGCCAAATCCCGCAGGCGATCCACCATTAACTCAGTCCGCGACTTTGCCATGGACTTTTCCTTCCCTTGTTGGTGCACTCACGGGAAAATCCCGATGAGATAATGGCTACTCAAGATTCAAGTAAATAGCAAGCCAAGAGAGGATCGGTAGATCAGGTTCTTGCCTTGCAATAATAGTGACTTCCGGAGAATTGGCAACTCCATGATAGTGCGGGAGCGACTGGATAATACCATACGTTTTTCTATAGAGTCAAACCATAAATCTGGCAAGGATT
>Ga0075421_100012527_pt1 | contig 10541 bp, 9 predicted proteins | sample SoiMetdeltSBSDD5_FD_75292 | JGI IMG/M metagenome (GOLD analysis project Ga0075421, IMG submission 75292) | Bulk soil microbial communities from a Populus tree surrounding site in Tennessee, USA - Soil MetaG P. deltoides SBSDD5 | ecosystem: Environmental > Terrestrial > Soil > Tree plantation... | reverse complement strand
CTCGGTCCAGGCCATCACGGTCCATCCCGCAAACCCGGACGTCGTCTTCGTCGGCACGCAGGACGGGCCCTATCGCAGCACGGACGGCGGCGCGACGTGGGAACGGACCGACTTCCCGAGCGGGCTCCAGGTCTGGTCCATCACGGTGCATCCGCGCAACGCGCGCCTGATGTACGCGGGCACCTCGCCCGTCGGCGTGTTCCGGAGCGAGGACGGCGGGAGCACGTGGCAGAAGCTTCCGAACGCCAAGCAGCGCGACCGCATCACGATGGCCTTCCCGAGCCGCGTCATGCGCATCGCGATCACCCCCGGCAATCCGGATGCGATCTACGCGGCGCTCGAGGTCGCGGGCGTGATGCGCAGTCTCGACGGCGGCGAGACGTGGGACGACTGCTCCGAGCCGCTGACGACGCTCGCCGAGAAGCCGCACCTCAAGAGCAAGATCCAGAGCGACAGCGAAGCGGAAGGCATGCTCGACGCCCACGCGCTCCTCGTCACCGAAGCCGCGCCTCGCTCGGTGTTCCTCGCGGTGCGCATGGGACTCTTCCGCAGTGACGATCAGGGCAAGACCTGGCACGACATGGAAGTCGGCCGCTTCTCCCCGCTCACCTACGGCCGCGACATCCGCGTGTCGCCGCAGGACCCCAGCGTGCTGTACGCGGCGCTCAGTCCCGCCGCGCGCAGCGAGGACGGCTCCGTCTACCGCAGCGCCGACCTCGGCCGCACGTGGACACGCTTCGACCACGGGGTGAAAGCCCGCGCGACCATGATGTCCCTCGCTCTGCACCCGCGCGACCCCGCGCAGGTGTACTGCGTCTCGCGCTGCGGCCAGGTGTTCGGCACGCAGGACGCCGGCAAGAGCTGGCGCGAGACGCCGTTGCCCGTCGACGACGTTTACGCGATCGCCTGCGGCTGAACCCAGCCCAGGGACGCTGAGCGCGCGCGACCGCATCTTCCGCGGCTGGTTCGTCGTCGCGGGCGCGTTCATCATTCTGTTCGTCGCCTACGGCGCCCAGTACTCCTTCGGCGTCTTCCTCGCGGCGTTGCTGGAGGAGTTTCACTGGAGCCGCGCGAGCCTGGCCGGCGTGTTCTCGCTCTACGCGTTCATGTATCCCATGATCGGCTCGCTCGCCGGCCAGCTCACGGACCGCGTGGGCCCGCGGATCGTACTGTCCGTGGGCGGCTGCCTCTTGTGCGGCGCGATGGTCGGGATGGCCTTCGTCACCCAGCTCTGGCAGCCGTACGTGCTGTACGGGGTCGTGGCCGGGATCGGGATGAGCGCGGCCTACGTGCCGTGCAACGCGACCGTCGTGCGGTGGTTCGTCGCGCACCGCGGGCTCGCCGTGGGCGTGGCCATGAGCGGCGCGAGCACGGGCACCTTCGTGGTGCCGCTCGTCGCGCAGGTCCTCGTCGGCTCGGTGGGGTGGCGCGCGGCCTACGTGACGTTCGGCATCGCCGTCGCCGTCACGCTCCTTCTCGTCGCGCCGTTGATGCGTCGCGATCCGGAGAGCCTCGGCCTCTCCCCGGACGGCCGGCTTCAGCCCGCGCGGGGCGTCAGCGTGGAGCCCGGAGCGTGGCCGTTGTCACGCGCGCTGCGCAGCCGCGTCTTCTGGATCCTCGCCGCGACGTTCTCGCTGACCTGGGTGCCGGTGTTCATCCCGCTGGTCCATCTCGTTCCGTTCGCGCGGGACCTCGGTCACTCGCCGATGACCGCGGCCTGGGTGGTGTCGACGCTCGGCGTCGGCGCGATCGCGGGACGGCTGACGATGGGAGTCGTGTCGGACAGGCTTGGGCGGGTGCCGTCGCTGCGGGTGGCGCTCGTGGTGCAGGCCGGCGCGTGCCTGGCGTTCCTCGCCACGCACGGGCTCGTCTCGCTCCTCCTGGCGTCCGCGTTCTACGGGTTCGGCTACGCGGCCGTCTCCACGCTCTTCCCGCCGCTCGTGACCGACTTTTTCGGACGCGCGCATGCGGGGGCGATCGTCGGGGCGCTCTTCGCCGTGGCGGGCTCGCTCGGGGGCCTCGGGCCGTGGATCGCGGGCGTGCTGTACGACGCGACGGGCGGCTACACGTCGACGTGGACGCTATGCGCGGCGCTGAACGCCGGCGCGTTCCTCGTGCTCACGCTCGCCCGGCCGCCCGCGCGCCGCGTCTGAGAGCGACGACCGCTTCGATCAGCGATCGTGGTCCCGCGACGCGTCGCCGAGCGCTGCGACGACCAGCGCGCCCGGCACGTCGACGGGATGCAGACCGCGGCCGTAGGCCGCCACTTCGTCGCAGAGCCAGCCGACGCACTTGCTGCCGTTGGCCCCATCGTGCTCGCGCACCTGCTCGCGGATGGCGCTCCACTCCCGCTCCGCGGCGGCGCCCAGCGTCTGGTAGCGCGCGGCGCTTTCCAGCGCGAGCACCAGGCGGGCCGGATGCCCTTCGAGCCACTTGAGCGCGGTCCGTGTCGCGTCCACGCTGCCGTGGACCATGACGTCCGCGTCGTCGCTCGTCCCGTCGGCGAGCCCGAGACCCATCAGGTACGTCGCCTCCAGGCAGCCCACGCTCGCGAGCTGCGGCGTGGCAGGCGTGCCGAACACCTCGCCCTTCATGACCCCGCTCACGGTGCGCATCTTCGGGCCCATGAGCTCGCGCCACGGTGAGAGGAAGCCCGCCGCGGGCGCCCCGCTGGCGTGCGCCGTGAACGCCAGCGCGATGCCGCGCGGATACCGGCCACGGAACGGCCACCCGGCCAGCGTGAGACGCGCCGCCGCCTGCGCGGCGTCCGCAACACAGCGCCCCGAGGTGGCTGCCACGCCGCTCGTGGCGCCTTCCGTGTTGCTCACGCAGAGCACGAGCGCGCCATCGGTGACCAGGCCCCGGTCGGTCAGGAGACCGGCGCTGACGCCTCCGGTGATGCCGACCGGACCGAGAACCTCCCGGACCGCGCGTGTGACCTCTCCCCGGGGCTTCGCGGTCGTGACCGCGATCGCCAGGTGGGGTGTGGCCCCGTCGAGGTCGGCGCGGGCGTTTGCGGCGGCGGCAAGAAGGGCGTCGAGCGCGTCGGGCCCTCGCTCGACGCCGACACCGATTCGGAGCATCGTTCCCGTCTGGCGGGCCTGCATTGTCTGGAGCATGACCGGCCTGCTTGCAGCGTCGATGCCAAACGCAATTTGCTGGAATTCAAGGGTTTTTGGGCGCTGGCGCTAGGAAAGCGATGCCGGGCGGACACGTGATAATGGGCACTTCGGCACTGCGGTGACGCTCTCTGACACTGCCCTGTGACGCTTGCGACTAGAGGATGCCGTACTCCTTCAGGCGGCGGTAAATCGTTCGGCGGGAGAGCCCGAGCGCGCGGGCGACGGCTTCCTTGTCGTTCTGGAACATGCCGAGCGCGCGGAGGATCAGGTCCTTCTCCACGGCCGCCAGCGTCGGGAGCGTGCCGGGAGTTTCCGGCGCCGCCATCACGGCTGCCGCCCCCGGCGAGAGGCTCGGAAGGTCGGTGAGCGTGATCTGCTCGCGCGCGCCCATCGCGAAGGCGCGCTCGATCAGGTTCTCGAGCTCGCGGACATTGCCCGGGAACTCGTAGCCGGTGAGCGCCGCGAGCGCCTCCGGGGTGATGCCGCTCACGTCTCGACCGAAGCGCCGGTTCAGCCGTCGCACGAACTGGTTCACGAGCGCCGGAAGGTCGTCGCGCCGGTCGCGGAGCGGCGGCAACTGGATCCGGACCACGTTCAGGCGATAGAAGAGGTCCTGCCGGAACGTCCCGTTGTTCATCGCCTGCTCGAGGTTCCGGTTGGTCGCGGCGACCACGCGAACGTCGACGTTGTAGGCCTTCGTCGACCCGACCGGGCGGACCTGCATCTCCTGGAGCACCCGCAGGAGCTTGACCTGCAAGCTCGGCGGGAGCTCCGCGATCTCGTCGAGAAAGATCGTGCCTTCGTGGGCGCCCCGGAAGAGGCCGAGCGCGTCGGCGACGGCGCCGGTGAAGGCGCCCCGCACGTGCCCGAAGAACTCGGACTCGATCAGATCGCCGGGAATCGCGCTGCAGTTGACCGGGATGAACGGGCGCTTGGCTCGCGCGGACAGCCGATGGATGGCCGCGGCCACCAGCTCTTTCCCCGTTCCGCTCTCGCCTTCGACGAGCACCGGCGAGTCGGTGACGGCCACCTTGCCGATGATCTCCTTCACGCGCTCCATGGCGGTCGAGCTTCCGATGAGCTCGTTGAGCGTGAGCTCCTCGCCGAGTCGGGTCCGGAGCGAATGCACCTCGCCGCGCAGGAACCGGCGCTCCATCATGCGCGCCATGAGGTGCTGAATCTCGTCCAGGATCAGCGGCTTCGAAAGGTAGTCGTAGGCCCCTTCCTTGAGCGCTTCGACCGCGGAGGAGATCGCCGGGTACCCGGTCATGACCACGACCTCGATCGACTCGTCGAGCTTCTTGATCTCGCGAAGGAGGTCGAGGCCGCTCATGTCGGGCATCCGGATGTCCGTCATGGCGATGTGGAAGACGCCGGTCTTGAGGGCTTCGAGCGCGTCGCGCCCGGTGCCGGCCGTGGTGACCTTGTAGCCCCAGTGCGTGAGCGCTTCGTTCAGCAGCTGGAGAATCGACCGTTCATCATCGACGACAAGGATTCTCGCGGCTTCCATCGTGGCCCGAATGTAGCACGCAGGGGTGTCAGAATGACAAGCTTTAGTGCACGAAGGCCGGCGCTTTCCTTGCGCCTACCCTGTCGCCATGTTAGCGTGAGTGTTGACTTTTTCGAACACATTTGACAGCCATGGGCCGTCAACGTTCAGATGAAACGTCCAGATGAGGAGAATTCGAAATGGCTGATGCGGCGACTGTCCACCTCACCGAGCAAAACTTCGACGAAGCCCTGGTGGCGAGCCAGGGTGTGATGATGGTGGACTTCTGGGCGGAGTGGTGCGGCCCCTGCCGCGCCGTCGCGCCCGTGCTCGAGGAGCTGGCCAAGGAATCTGCGGGCACGGTCACGCTGGCCAAGGTGAACGTGGACGAGAACCCCGGCCTCGCCGCCCGCTACGGAATCCGCTCGATTCCGACGATCCTCTTCGTCAAGCAGGGCAAGGTCGCCGACCAGGTCATCGGCGCCGTGCCGAAGGTCCAGCTCAAGAAGAAGCTGGACGCGCTCGCCTGAGCGCGAGCTCGGAATCAACGCCGCCGGCGTACCGGCTCCCACGCTCCCGGCCGACCCAGACGCGACACTCTCGGCCTACCTCCGTCTGCGTCCGTGATCGGGGAAGACGACCTCGTCCGTCGGATCCGGGCGGCGACCGCGCGCGAGCGGGACGGGGTGGTCGTGGGCATCGGCGACGATTGCGCGGTGCTCGCCACGACCCCGGATGCGCGGCTGATCGCCACCACCGATCTCCTCGTCGAGGACATCCATTTCCGAAGGCGGTACGCGGAGCCGGCAGACGTGGGATGGAAGGCGCTGGCCGTGAACATCTCCGACATCGCCTCCAAGGGCGCGCGCTCGCGATGGGCGCTGGTCGCCCTCGCCTGCCCGCCCTCGATCACCCCGGATGAGATCGATGCGTTCTACGAGGGCATGCTCGCGCTCGCACGTGACCACGGAGTGGCCGTCGTCGGGGGAGACACCTCGTCCTCCCAGGCAGGCTGGTTCGTGAACGTCACGCTCCTCGGGGAAGCCGCGCGCCCCGTCCTTCGATCCACCGCACGCCCCGGCGACGTGGTCGCGGTGACCGGCACGCTGGGCCGCTCCGCCGCGGGGCTCGCCGTGCTCGAGCGCGACCACGTGCCCGCGGGGGTCGACGCCGAGACGCTGGCCGAGATGACCGCGGCGCACCTGCGGCCGCGCCCGCGGGCCGCGGAAGGGCGCTGGCTCGGCGCGGCGGACGGAGTGACGGCGATGATGGACCTCTCGGACGGTCTCGCCACCGACCTCCCGCGGCTCTGCGTGGAGAGTGGCGTGGGGGCCGTCGTGCGGATCGACGCGGTCCCGATCGCCGACGGGACGCGCCGCGTGGCGGCGGCCGTTGACCGCGACGCGCTGGCGTGGGCCACGGGTGGCGGCGAAGACTACGAGCTGCTCGTCGCGTGCGCCGCCGACGCGTTTCCACGCGTGGCGGACGGCCTCGCGCGGGCGACCGGCACCACGCTGACGCGCGTCGGCGACGTGGAGCGCGGGGCAGGCGTGCGGTTCGTCGACGGCCGCGGCCGCGCGGTGGAGGTCGCGCGCGGCTTCGAGCACTTCGTGGCGGAGCGGCGCGCGTGAGCGGACTCATCCTCGAGCTCTTCGTGCTGGCGTTCCTCGTGGCGTGCTCCGCGCTCCTCACCGGCGCCGAGGCCGCGTACTTCTCGCTCGGGCGCTCGCGGCTCCGGCGCGTGCAGGCGGAAGGCGATGGTCGCGCGGCGCCGCTCATCGAGCGCCCGCACGACCTGCTCGTCACCCTCCTCATCGGCATCACGCTCATCAACATCGGCGCGTCCGCCATCGCCGCCACCATCGCCGTGCAGCTCTTCGGCGAGCGCTTCGGCCTGCTCGCGGAGGTCATCGGCATGATCCTCGTGCTGACGACGTTCGGCGAGGTGCTGCCGATGACCGTGGCGGTGAAGTACCCCGAGCAGTTCCTCCGGGTGGTCGGGCGGCCCGTGAGCTGGCTCGGCACGCTCCTGCGTCCGGTGCGCGCGCTGCTCGCCGCGTTCACCACGCTGACCGTGAAGACGGTGGGCGGCGGCAAGACCGAGCAGCCCGAGCTCTCCGAAGAGGAGCTGCGCACGCTGGTGGACGTGGGCGCGAGCGAGGGCGTGGTGGAGCGCGACGAGCGGGAGATGATCCACAAGGTCTTCGAGCTCGAGGACACGCCGGTGCGCTCGGTGATGGTGCCGCGGACCGACATGTTCTGCCTCGACGTCCAGACACCCGTGGCCGATGTTCTGCCGGCCCTCCGGGAGAACCTCCACTCGCGCGTTCCCGTCTACGAGGGTTCGATCGACGTCATCGTGGGCATCCTCTACACGAAGGATCTCCTCCCGTTCGTCGCCACCGGGCTTCCCGCGACGTTCGACGTGCGCGCGCACCTCCATCCGCCGTACTTCGTTCCGGAGTCGAAGCGCGCGGATACCCTGCTCCAGGAGTTCCAGGCCAAGCGCCTGCACATGGCGATCGTGGTGGACGAGTACGGCGGCACGGCCGGGATCGTCTCGCTCGAGGACCTGCTCGAGGAGCTCGTGGGGGAGATCGCGGACGAGTACGACGAGCCGGAGCGCCTCATCCAGCGCGTGGACGAGACGACGTTCCGCGTGGCGGGCAAGCTGCCGATCGACGATCTCAACACCGCCGCCGGGCTCTCGATCTCCAGCCAGGACTACGAGACGGTCGGCGGCTGGGTCCTCGATCTGTTCGGACGCGTCCCGCGCAAGGCCGAGCGCGTGGAGACGCCGGAAGTGGTCGTCACCGTCGAGAAAATCGAGCGCACGCGCATCGTGGAGGTGCTCATCGCCCTCCGCAAGCCAGCGCCGAGCCAGGCCGCGGCATGATGCTCTTCTGGCTCGCGCTCGTCTGCCTCGTCGCCACGATGTTCTTCTCCGCGGCCGAGATGGCGTTCATCGCGGCGAATCGCCTGCGCCTCCGCCACCTGGCCGAGGAGGGCAATCGGGTCGCCGCCCAGTATCTCGAGGCGTTCCGCAATCCGGCGCGGGTGCTGTCCACCGCCATGATGGGCGTGACCGTCGCGCACATCATCGCCTCGTCCGTCGTGACGTTCGCGCTCATCCCGCGCTTCGGCGGCGCGGCGGCGCTCGTGGCCACGGTCGTGCTGACCCCCGTGATGCTCGTGTTCGGAGAGATCATCCCCAAAGCGGTGGCGCGGGAGTGGGCCACGCGGCTCATCCTCACGCTCTACCGCCCGCTCGTGTGGATGTCGGCCCTCCTCGCCCCGTTCGTGGCCTTCTCCCAGGCCACCGTGAGCCTGTTGCTGCGGCTCGTGGGCGGGCAGCAGCCCGACGTCCGTCACTTCGTGTCGCGGGAGGAGCTGAAGAACCTCCTGCAGATGGAGCCGGGCGAGGCCAACGTCACCACGCAGGAGGCGGAGATGATCGACAACATCTTCGACCTCGGCGAGACGACCGTGCGCGAGGTGATGGTGCCACTCGTCGACGTGGCGATGGTGCCGGAGACCGCGAGCCCGATGGACGCCGTCGCGCTCATCCAGCAGCGCGGCTTCTCGCGCCTGCCCGTGTTCGAGGAGCGCGAGACCGCGATCACCGGCGTCGTCACCGCGATGGATCTCCTGCGCCGCGGCGCGGCCGTGTCCACCGTGCGTGACCTGATGCGCCAGCCGCTCTACGTGCCTGAAGCCAAGCGCATCGACGACCTCCTGCGCGAGATGCAGAAGGGCCGCGCGCACCTCGCGGTGGTCGTGGACGAGTACGGCGGCGCCACCGGCATCGTGACCCTCGAGGACGTGGTCGAGCAGATCGTGGGCAACATCGAGGACGAGCACGATCGCACGCTCGCCTCCGTCGAGCGCCTGCCCGACGGCAGCTACTGGGTGGCCGCACGCACGAACATCGTCGAGCTGAACGAGGCGCTCGACTGGACCTTGCCGAAGCGCGACTACGAGACGATCGCGGGCCTCGTGCTCTCCACCCTCGGACGCATCCCGCGCACGGGTGAGGAATTCCAGGTCCCCGGCTATACCATTACGGTGCTCGAAGCGGATAACCGGCGGGTCGTCGCGGTGAAGATCGCCGCCACGCGACCCCTCCTTCCCGAACACGCAGTGTAGTAACCAGGAGGTTTGGTGATGGCAGGTCAGATGGTGAAGTTCACGGCCAACGGCGGCACGACGGACGGCTATCTCGCCGCTCCCGCCTCGGGCAAGGGCCCGGGCATCCTCGTGATCCAGGAGTGGTGGGGCCTCGTGGGCCACATCAAGAGCGTCGCGGATCGCTTCGCCGCCGAGGGCTTCACGGCGCTCGCGCCAGACATGTATCACGGTCAGACCGCGACCGAGCCCGACGGGGCCGGCAAGCTGTTCATGGCGCTGAACATCGGCCAGGCGGAGAAGGACTTGAAGGGCGCCGCCAGCTATCTCGCCCAGCACTCCTCGACCCCGAAGCTCGGCGTCGTCGGGTTCTGCATGGGCGGCCAGCTCGCGCTCTTCGCGGCCACGCTCAACCCGAGCATCGGCGCGACGGTGAACTTCTACGGCGTGCACCCGAACGTGAAGCCGGACTATTCCAAGCTCTCCGGCCCGGTGCTCGGTCTCTTCGCCGAGAAGGACGGGTTCGTGACCCCCGCCACCGCCATGCAGGTGGACGCGGACATCAAGAAGGCGGGCAAGCAGTCGGAAGTCCACATCTACCCGGGCGTGGACCACGCGTTCTTCAACGACGAGAACACGGCCGCGTACAACAAGCCCGCCGCCGATGACGCCTGGCGCCGAGTCCTCGCGTTCTTCCGAGGAAACTTGAAATAACCCAAAGGTAGCTGGAACAAAAAGGGCGAGCCGAATGGCTCGCCCTTTTTTGCTTCGTCGGAAGGGGGCGAAGCCCCCTCCGAGGTTACCCGGCTGCGGCGGCGGCTTTTTCCTTCTTCTTGCGCTTCGACGGCGCGGCGGCTTCGCCCTTCGGAGGCTTCTCCGCCTTCTTGCCCTTGCCCTTGTCGCCGTCGGCCGGCGTGTCCACGCGGTCGACGAGCTCCAGGTAGACCATCGGCGCGGCGTCGCCGGCGCGGGGCCCCACGTGGATGATCCGCGTGTAGCCGCCGTTCCGCTCGGCGAAGCGGGCGGCGATCGTGTCGAAGAGCCGGCCCACCACGACCGTGTCGTTCACCATCGTCAGCACCTGACGGCGCGCGTGCAGGTTCTCGCGCTTGGCGAGCGTCACCATCTCGTCGGCGGTGGCACGGATGGCCTTCGCCTTGGCCTCGGTGGTCAGCACGCGCTCGTGGCGGAAGAGCGACGTGAGGAGATTCTTGAACATGGCCATGCGGTGGTCGCTCCGCATGCCGAGCTTGGTGTTGCCCCTGCGATGCCTCATTTGGTCGTGGCTCCCCTTCCGAGCGCGCCCAGCACGTTCGGATCGATCCGCATGCCGAGCGAGAGGCCCAGGCCCGCGAGGGCGGCCTTGATCTCATCGATCGTCTTCTCGCCGAGGTTCTTCACGTCGACGAGGTCGATCTCGGTCTTCTGGGCGAGATCGGCCACCAGCGTGATGTCGGCTGCCTTCAGCGCGTTGACGGCGCGCGCGGGCAGCTCGAGCTCCTCGAGCGACTTGCCGAGCGCTTCGCGCAAGTACGCGCCGTCGGCGTCCTCGCTCTCGTCGTCGTCCGGCGGCGCCGCGCGCAGCGGCGAGAAGTGCTCGCGCAGGAACGTCGCGGAGCGCTCCAGCGCTTCCTCGGGGCTCACCGCGCCGTTGGTCCAGATCTCGACGACCAGCTTCTCGTAGTCGGTGATCTTGCCGACGCGCGAGACCTCCACGTTGTAGGAGACCTTCGTGATCGGCGAGTACGCGGAGTCGAGGCCGATGGCGCCCGCCGGCAGGCTCGTCTTCTTGTCCGCCGCTTCGT
>Ga0075421_100012524_pt1 | contig 10542 bp, 10 predicted proteins | sample SoiMetdeltSBSDD5_FD_75292 | JGI IMG/M metagenome (GOLD analysis project Ga0075421, IMG submission 75292) | Bulk soil microbial communities from a Populus tree surrounding site in Tennessee, USA - Soil MetaG P. deltoides SBSDD5 | ecosystem: Environmental > Terrestrial > Soil > Tree plantation... | reverse complement strand
GGCGGCCCACGTGGCGAGCCACGCGAACATGCGCCTGGTGGATTGGAACGGCATGGTGCGGCGTCATCGCCACTGGGTCGCGACGACCGACCGCGTGCACCCGGTCGCGGCCGGCTATCGCGCCCGCGCCCGGGCGATCGCGAGCGCCGTTCGCAGCTGCTCGTGAGGGCTACGGGGAGACCGCGACGCCCAGCGAGTCCGCCGCGAGGAACTTCGGCGCACCGTCCTCGTAGAACACGTCGACGTCCGTGATCGTGAAGCCCGCCGCCGTGAGCAGCTCCACGATCGGCCTCGTGAGGTGGCAGCCGCCGAACAGCCGCTTCTGCACCGGCTCGAGCCGGTGCTGCCAGCGGCGCACCTTCTCGTCGGGCGCCAGCCCGTGCTCGACGAAGCTCAGCCTTCCGCCGGGCCTGAGGACCCGCCTCAGCTCTGCGAGGGCGGCGCCGATGTCCGGGATCGTGCACATCGTCCAGGTGGACAGGGCGCAGTCGAAGCTGTCGTCCGGAAACGGCAGCGCCTGACCGTCGAGGCCCGCCCGCTCCACGGGCATGCTCGTGGCTTCGAGGCGCTTGCCGGCGAGCTTCCAAGCGAGGTCGGCCGGCTCAACGGCCGCCACCCGGGTCACGGCTGCCGGATAGAAGGGCGTGTTGAGGCCCGAGCCGAACCCGATCTCGACGACGGAGCCCTCGAGCCGGTCGCAGACGCGCTGGCGCAGCGGATGAACGGTCTTCAGCCCGCATGCCACGTCGATGACCCGTGGGAGCACATTGTCGCCGTAGAGACCCACCGGAGGGTCAGGGTACCCGGGGGTGACCTACGAGGACGTTCTCGAGCCTGGTACCCGGACAAGGGATTCGGCATCGATGGCCGCGGTCCGATCACCGGTGAGAGCCTCGACGACGAGCGGGAGCTGCTCACGATCGGCTTCGTCGACCTCGAGAGTCGCGAGCAGCTCGCCGAGGCGATGAGCCGGCTCGCCGATCAGGAGGCCGTGCGCCACGACCTCATCGACGAGGTGATCGAGGCGACCACGCTCCGCGCGATCTACGAGCAGCTCGACGAGTCGACGTCTCCACCGGCGAGTCGGTCGCGGCCGGGCGCCCGTAGTCCGGGCGCCGGCCGCGTGACGCGGTCAGGCGGCGTCGGCCTGGGCCGCCAGGTCGCGGTTCTCGGGTACGAAGGCGCTCGCCGTGAACGTCGCGCCCTGCGGGTCGGAGATCACCGTCATGCGCACCCAGGGGGCGTCGAGCGGAGGGAGCACCACCGTGCCGCCGAGCTCCGCCGCCTTGTCGGCGATCGCGTCCGCGTCGTCGACCGCGAACGTCACGCCCCAGTGCGGCGGGATGTTCGCCTGGTCGTCCGCGAGCGGAACGAGCGACGCGACCACGTCCTCGAACCCGGGCGGCGAGTCGAGGTCGTCCATCTGCTCCTGGAGCTCCGGGTTCTCGCGCACCAGGTGGTCGCCGTAGCCCGGCAGCGTCCACATCTCGAAGCCGCCGTCGAGCTCGATCGTCTGCCAGCCGAAGACCTCGCCGTAGAAGGCCTTGGCCCCCACGACGTCGCGCGTGTTGAGATCGTTGAAGACCACGCTGCCGTGCTCGTTCACGACGGCCGAGCCGTTGTGCGCCCTGGCCTGCCAGACCCGGAACGCCGCGCCCTCGGGATCCATGAACACCGCCATCCGGCCTGCCTCCGGGAGGTCGAACGGCTCGAGCACGACGTTGCCGCCTGCCGCGCTTACCTTGGAGGCGGTGTCGTCCGCGCTGTCGACCCACACGTAGGTGTTCCACATCGCCATCGGCGGCGCCCCCTCGGGGATCGATCCCACGGCGCCCACGTCGCGGCCCCGGATGCGGGCCATGAAGAAGGGCGGGTCGCCTTCGGGCGCCACGTTCTCGAACTCCCAGCCGAACAGCCCGTTGTAGAAGCCCACGGCGGCCTCCGGGTCGGGATGGCTCGTGTCCACCCAGCAGGGGACGCCGGGGATGTATCCGTCACGGTCGGGCATTGACGCTCCTTCGATCGCTCTGCGCAGAGCGCGGAACGCTATTGGCAATTCAGGTCAGGATTGGTCCGCAATTGGATGAACGTCCCGGAGTAGCTGCCAGAGCACATAGTCCGGGACGTCGTCGCGGGGCGGCGGGGAGCGAGGACGCCCTACAGCGGAATCTCCCACAGCGGGAACCAGCGCCCCATGTCCTCCTCGAAGGGCAGCTCGGCTCCTACCTGGGCCTTGAGGCGCAGCTCGCGCTCGGAGTCACGGGCCTTGTCGCCCGGCGCCGGGACGAAGGGGTAATAGGCGCCGCGCTTGAAGTTGTAGATGAAGTAGATCGGCTTGCCCTTCTCCTCGAACGCGAACACGGCGCACAGGAGGCGGTCGCCGTAGCCGCCACCCTGGAGCTGCACCGACACCGTGTTGAGCGAGACCACGAGGTCTTCGAAGTCGGCGTCCTCGAGGATGAGCCAGCGGTAGCCGAACTCGTCCTCGCTCGACTTCACGACCGTGCCGGTGTCCTCGGCGGCTCCCGCGAGAAGCTCCTCGGTTTCGGTGAGGATGCCCTGAAAGTCGGCCGTGGCGACCGGCTGAAAGACGATCCCCGCTCGCTTGCGGTGGACCAGGCCGAGCCCGGTGTCGAGCGTGATCTGCGCCGTCGTCATCGCGAACAGGCGGTCGGCCGCCGGCGCCTTCAGCTTGCCCTTCGAGCCGCCCAGGAAGTCGAGGAAGCCCACGCTTTCGAGCCTAGGCGGCGGTGCCCTGGAGCTGGGCCTCGAGCTGCTGGAGGCGCTCGATGCGCTTCTCCATCGGCGGGTGCGTGGAGAAGATCGTGCGCAGCGAGCCCTTGATGCTCGCCGGGACGATGAAGAACGCGTTCATGCCCTCGGCCTCGCGCAGGTCGTGCGTGGGGACTGTCTGCATCGCGCCGGAGATCTTGACGAGTGCGGCCGAAAGGGCGCTCGGGCGGCCGGTGACGATCGCCGCTCCGCGGTCGGCCGCGAACTCGCGGTAGCGCGACAGGGCCATCATCAGGAAGAACGAGAAGACGTAGACGACGAGCGAGACGAGCAGGATCACGAGGAAGCTCGGGTTCTCGTCGTCGTCACCGCCGCCGAAGAAGAAGCCGAACTGCAGCATCAGCGCGGCGAGGCTGGCGAAGAAGCTCGCGATGGTCATGGTCAGCACGTCACGGTTCTTCACGTGCGCGAGCTCGTGCGCCATCACGCCCTCGAGCTCGCTCGGCGACAGCAAGCGCATGATGCCCGTGGTTGCGCAGACGGTCGCGCTCTTGCGGGAGCGGCCGAGCGCGAACGCGTTCGGCATGTCGGTGTCCGCGACCGCGATCTTCGGCTTGGGCAGGTCCGCCTGGATGCAGAGGCGCTCGATCATCGCGTGCAGCCCGGGCGCCTGCTCGGGGGAGACCTCCTTGGCGCCCATCGCCGCAAGCGCGAGCTTGTCCGAGAAGAACAGCTGCGCGAGCGACAGCAGGCCCATCACGATGACGATCGTGACCGCCTGGGCGCCTGCCGCGATCAGCACGCCGACGAAGACGACGTACAGGAGGCCCAGTAGGAACAGGGTCAGGAGCACCCGGACCTGGAGGCCCGTGTCTCGGGGGAAGACCGCCTTCTGCTGTGCCATATGTCCGGAAGATTAGTGATCGCCGCAAGCCATCTTGCAGGTGAGCGAAAACCGCTCGCCAGGGGTATGTCGCTTGCTAGAGTCCGGCCCTCCTCGCGCCGCAATTTCCCTGCATAACACGGGTAAACGAGGGGACCCACGGGCGGCGCACAGCTCATGAAGAAGACCTTCCTGCTTCCGATCCTGCTCGCGCTCGGCGCGTACCTCCTGCTGCCGCTTCCGGGGCTGTCGAAGCCGCCGCTGTCGAAGCGGATCGAGGAGAAGCGAGCGCAGATCGAGCAGAAGAAGCAGCGCGAGGGCGTGCTCTCGACCACCATCGACCGCTTCAACACCCGCATCGATGCGGTGGAGGGCGAACTCGAGGTCACGCAGCGCCAGCTCGACCGCGCCCAGGCGAGTCTCGACGCCCAGAAGGCCGAGTTGCTCGCCGTGCGCGACCGGCTCGAGGAGGCCCGCGACCGGCTCGAGACGCTCCGTCGCGAACTCGCGACCGCCCGCAAGGTGCTGGCCGCGCGGCTGGTCGAGATCTACAAGGCGGACGCTCCCGACGTGCTCACCGTGGTGCTCGAGGCGGACGGGTTCGGCGACCTGCTCGAGCAGGCGGAGTTCCTCGACCGCATCTCCGACCAGGATCGCGAGATCACCGACGAGGTGCGCGTGCTGCGCGACCGCGCGCACGACCAGACCGTCCAGCTGGCCGAGCTCGAGGAGCGCGAGCAGCTCACCGCCGAGCGCATCCTCGCGACGCGCGACCAGATCGCCGCGGTCGAGTCCCAGCTCGCCGGCTCGCGGGACCAGCTCGCCTCCGCTCGCGACGCGCGGCGCGGCGCGCTCGCGCAGGTGCACGACAGTCGGGTCTCGCTCGAGGGCGACCTCAAGGAGCTCGAGGCGGAGCAGGCGCGCGTGCAGGCGGCGCTCGCCGGCGCCCAGGCTCCGGGGCCGGTGCGCCAGGGCAGCGGGGCTCTCATCTGGCCCGTGAACGGGCCCGTGGTATCGGGGTTCGGCCAGCGCTGGGGCCGCCTCCACGCGGGCCTCGACATCGCCGTGCCGAGCGGCACCGCGATCCGCGCCGCCGACTCCGGGCGGGTGGCGCTCATGGGCTGGGTGGGCGGCTACGGCAACTACACCTGCATCCAGCACAACGCGAGCCTGTCCACCTGTTACGCGCACCAGTCGAGCTTCGCCACCTCGAACGGGGCGAACGTGAGCCAGGGCCAGGTGATCGGCTACGTGGGCTGCACCGGCCACTGCTTCGGGGACCATCTCCACTTCGAGACCCGCGTGGGCGGGGCGCCGGTGGACCCGATGGGCTACCTGTAGCGCGCGAGCCGCGCCTCAGCGAGCCCGGAAGCGTCCGAGCCGCTTGATGCCGCAGTTGCCGTTGCCGTCGCAGGCCGTCGAGACGATCGCGTTCTGGCGCCGGCCGCGCAGGGCGACCCAGGCCGTGAACGGCCTGGGGCGGCGGTCCCTCACGAGCTCGAAGGTCTGGCCGCCGTCGCGGGAGACGAGCAGGCTGTAGGTCACGTTCCCGGCGAGCTCGTGACCGCTCGCCGTGCGGTCGACGGAACGCCCCACCCGGACGCTCACTCGATTGCCGCGTCGGCGCGCCGTGCCACGCGCGCGCGGCGCGGTCACGTCGTACACGCGCGCGCGGGCGCTTGCGGCGAGCCCGTCTACGATGCCCGTGCCGGTGAACTCGTTCCAGCCCCCACCGGCCCGTTGCCGCGCCGTGGCGGTGAGCACCTCGGCCACCTGCTCGGAGGCGAGCCTCGCCTCCACCTCCCAGATGAGCGCCGCGATGCCGGACGCGATCGGCGCCGCGAAGCTCGTGCCCTCCCCATAGGCAAAGCGGGCGCCGCTCGCGTCGACCAGCACCCGTGAGCACGAGCTCGGCACGTCCCACTCGGTCGGCTGGTTCGCAGGCAGGGTCGAGAAGACGCCGAACTCGCAGCTGCGGTCGCTCGCCCCGGGCGCGGCCAGGCTCACGAAGTCGTTGTGGTTCGAGAACGGCGCCACCACGCCGTTCGGCATCGTGGCCGCCACCGAGAGGCCGATGCCGCGCCCGCCGCGCTGCCCGCCGATCGCCGCGGCGGGGAACTCGAGCGGGTTGGGGCTCTGCGGGCGCTGCGCGTTGTTGCCCGACGCCGCCACCGGCAGGACGTCGTTGAAGAACGCCGCCTCGAGAGCGCGCGCCTGGCTGCGCGTGAAGCCCTCGCCGGCGAGGCTCATGTTGAGCACGTCGGCCCCGCTCTGAATCGCGAACTCGATGCCGCGCACCACGTCGCCGACGCTGAAGCAGCCGCGGCTGCCGTCGGTGCAGGTGCGCTCGGCGTTGACGGCGATCAGCTGCGTGTTGCCCGCCACGCCCTTGCCGCCGATGTTGTTGCCGTCGATCGCGGAGATGAGCCCCGAGACGAAGGTCCCGTGTCCCACGCTGTCGGAAACGTCGCTCGTGCCAGAGGCGGTGTCGAGCGTGCGCGCCACCCGGCCGAGGAACTCGGGATGGGTCACGTCCAGGCCGGTGTCGATCACGGCCACGGTGCGGCGCGAGCCGCCGCCCGCGGCGAGCAGCGCGTCCCCGGCGCGCACGTCGTCGTAGGCCCAGGTGAACTTGATGCCGGTTGCCGGATCGAGCGCGTCGAAGGGGTCGGCGGCCGCCTGCAGCTCGCGGTCGCGCTCGATGTAGGCCACGCGCGGGTCGGCCCGCAGGGCGTCCACGAGCGCCGCGCCCGACGGGACCGTGGCCGCGAGCACGCCGATGGTGGTGAACGCCTCCGGCGCGGCGCCGAGCAGGCGCAGCTCGCGGGCGACGCCCGGGAGGTCGCCGTGGTCGCGTACCCCCACGAGCACTCGGGTGCTGCCGGCGGCGCGCGCGATTGCGCCCAGCTCGCCGGCGTTCGCCGCGGCGGCCGAGGCTCGAGGCGCCTCGGGCAACGGCAGCCGGATCGACCCCCGGGCCGAGGCGCGCGCGTGCTGGCGCAGCACCTCGCGGAGCGCGACTCGGTCCATCGGGCCGGTCGAGGCATGCGCGCTCGCCACAACCACGGGCGCCGCGCAGAGGAGTATCGCGAGCGCCGCTCTCCGCACTGCCCTCATGGTACGGGCGCCTGAGAGCGACCGCTAGCCTGCGCCCGGGTGCAGCCGGAGATCCAGATAGGCCCGCTCGACCTGCAGACCTTCGGGATCTGCTTCGCGGTCGGCTTCCTCGCGTCGGGACTCATAATCGGCCGCCGCCTGCGCGAGCTCGACAGGCCGGTGGACTGGGCCTACGAGATGGTCTTCGCCGCGCTGATAGGCGGGCTCGTGGGGTCACGCGTGGACTACCTGATCCAGAACTGGGACGAGGTGTCGGGCGACCTGCTCGGGAACATCGTGTCCGGCGCCGGGCTCGTCTGGTTCGGCGGCCTCGTGGGCGGCGCGATCGGGATGATCCTGTGGGCGTGGTGGCGCGGCTTCCTCGGCTGGCAGCTGCTCGACGTGTGCGCGGTGCCGCTCGCGGCCGGCTACGCGATCGGGCGCGTGGGCTGCCAGCTTTCGGGGGACGGGGACTACGGGGTGGAGTCGGACCTGCCGTGGGCGATGGCCTTCCCGGACGGGACGGTGCCCACCACTGACGAGGTCCATCCCACGCCGGTCTACGAGACGCTCACCATGGGGGTGGGGGCGCTCGTGCTCTGGCACCTGCGCGACCGCTTTCCCACCGGTGTCCTGTTCGGGCTCTACCTGATCCTCGCCGGCGGCGAGCGCTTCCTCGTGGAGATCGTGAGGCGCAACGACTCGGTGGTGGCGGGGCTCACGCAGCCGCAGCTGATCAGCCTGGTGCTGCTGGCGCTGGGTACGGCGATCGTCATCGCCCGGCGCGGCGCACCGAGCCCGGCGACCGCCTGAACGCGGCCCCGAGCGCGGCCGCGCCGCAGAGCGCGAGCGCGACCGAGGCCCCCGCCGCGCTGCCCGCGTGGAACGAGAGTTCGATCCCAGCCAGGCCCGCGAGCGCGGCCACCGCGGCGCCCGCCGCCATCGCGCGGGCGGGTGTGCTCGCGTGACCGCGCACCGCCACCGGCGGAGCCACCAGCACCGCGAGCACGAGCAGCGCGCCGAGCCCCTGGACGGCCACGGCGATCGCAACGGCCAGCAGCGCCAGCAGAACCAGCCGGACGAGCGCCGGGCGAACGCCCGCCGCGGCGGCGCCGGCGGGGTCGAACGCCACCGCGCACAGCGGACGGTGGAGCGCCACCAGCGCGGCCCCGCCGCAGGCGAGCAGGAGCGCCGCCGCCAGGAGGTCGCCGTCGGTCACGCCGAGGAGGTCGCCGAACAGGAGCTCCTCGAGCCGCTGGGGAGAGTCGGGTGCGAGCGCGAGGAGGGCGCCGAGCCCCACCAGCCCGGTGACCGCCACGGCCGTGCCCGTGTCCGGGCCGATCCGCTCGTCGCGGGCCGCGAGCGCAACGAGCACGGCGGCCACGAGCGCGCCTCCGGCGGCGCCCAGCAGCAGCGGCGCGCCCGCGAGCGCGGCGAGCACGAAGCCCGGCAGCAGGCCGTGCGCAAGGGACTCGGCCCCATAGGTCAGCCGCTCGCTCACGACCCAGAACCCGAGCGCGCCGCAGAGCACCCCGATCAGCGCCACCTCGAGCAGCGCGCGCTGGTCGATGCCGGAGCGGAACGGGTCGATCACGGGGTCGAGCAGGTCCATGGCGCCTCAGTGGTGTCCGTGGCCTTCGTGGCCGTGACCGTGCTCGTGGTGCTGAACGGTGACCGCGCGCACGCCGCCGGGCCCGCCCTCGAGCACGATCATCTCGCTGCCGTAGGTGGCCTCGAGGGTGGCCCGGTCGAGCGCCCGGGCCGGCGGCCCGAACGCGATCTGACGCCCGTTCAGGCAGAGCACGAGGTCGAACGCGCGGGCGCTCTCCACGTCGTGGCTCGACACGAGCAGCGCCCGGCCCTCGTCGCGCAGCTCGTCGAACACGCGACCGATCTCTCGCGCGCTGGCCGGGTCGACCCCCGACAGCGGCTCGTCGAGCAGCAGCACCGGCGCGGCCTGCACGAGCGCCCGCGCCAGCAGCGCGCGCTGGCGCTGGCCGCCCGAGAGGGTGCCGAAGGGCTCGCGGGAGGCGTCCGTCAGCCCGACGCGCTCGAGCGCGGCGGCGGCGGCCGCGCGCTCGGGACGGCGCGGTGGGAGCCACCAGCGGCCATGCGCGAGGCTGCCCATCAGCGCCACGTCGAGCGCCGTGACCGGGAAGTCGAGCCGCGTGCGCTCGGTCTGCGCGACGTAGGCGGGGCGCCCGGACACCCGCACTCGCCCGGTGGTCGGCGCGAGCTCGCCGAGGAGCGCGCGGAACAGCGTGGTCTTGCCGCCGCCGTTTGGACCGAGCACGCACACGGACTCGCCGGCCCGAACGCCGAAGTCGACCTCGCGAAGCACGGGCGGGCCGCCGTAGCCGGCGGCGAGGCCGGTCACGGATACGGCCAGGCCGGGTTCCGGGGTGGCGCTCACCGGGCGCCCCTGACGGTCGTAGCAGCCGCGTAGGCGATCGCGCCGAGCACCGCCACCGGCGGGCCCGGGGGCAGGTCGAGCCAGTACGCCAGGTACAGCCCCGCCACTCCCTGGACGAGGGCTAGCACGAGCGCTGCCGCGATCAGCGGGCCAATGCCGCGGGCGAGCACTCGCGCCGTGGCGGCGGGCAGCACGAACAGCGCCGTGACGAGCAGCACCCCCACGGCCGGGATCGCCGCCACTACCGCCACCGCCACCAGCGCAAGCAGGATCAGGTCGGCGGCGCCGGTCGGCACACCGAGGGCGCGCGTGCCGTCCGGGTCGAAGGCCAGGGCGGACCAGGTGCGCCCGAGCGCCAGCGTGCCGATCCCCGCCAGGGCGGCCGCCGCGGCCGACGCGAGCAGGTCCACGCCGTCGAGCCCCAGGATGGTGCCGAAGAGGAGCCGGTCGACCGCGCCGCCTGACTCGAACACGTCGCTCGCCAGGATCACCCCGCCGGCGAGCGCGGCCACCAGGAGCAGCGCCGTCGCCTCGCCCGGCTCGCGGCCCGCGCGCCCGGCGCGCTCGACGCCGCCCGCGTAGCCGAGCGCAACGGCCAGGCTCGCGAGCAGCGGGCTGAAGCCCGACGCGTCCGCCACCACGAGTCCCGGGAACGTGGCCGAGCCCGCGGCGTGGGTGAAGAACGCGAGCCTGCGGAGCACGATCCAGGCGCCCAGGGAGCCGCCCGCCAGCCCGAGCAGCACCAGCTCGAGCAGCGCCTCGCGGAGGAAGGGCAGGTCCACCAGGTCAGCGGGAGACGGCACGGGCGAAGCCTAACGAGAATGATTCTCAGTTGAACGGGATCTTGCAGGGGGGTGATCCGCGGCGTTCCACGGCGCGCGGGGATGGGTAAGAACGCGGTACCCCGAGCGGGCGTTCGGACGCGCGCGCTCATCCGTCCGTGAAGACCTCCAAGGCCTACATCGCGAGCCTCGGCACCTCCGGGGTCCTGATCAGCTCGTTCCTTCTGTTGCTGGCCGTGGGCAGCGCAATCGTGGCGTTCAACGGAATTCCCGGCACGAGCGACACCGATGGCCTCGAGCGCGTGGAGGTCGAGCGAGAGTCCAGCGACGTGTCCCGCGTGGGCGCGAACGCCAGCGATCCCCGAGCGCGTGCGCGCGAGGAGGGGAACGGCACGGGCGCGCTGAAGCGCGCTCGCCGCGGTCGCGACGCCGCACGTGGCCAGCGGGCGGGCACCGACCGACGCGGCTCTGGAACGGGCGGCGCGGAGCTCGGCGGCAGTGCCCCCGGCACCTCCAGCCCGACGACGGGCGGCGGCGGCCAGAGCGACGGCGGCGGCGCCGTGCGTCTGCCTCAGACCCCGGACCTGCCGTCGGCCGGTACCGGCGGCGGCACCAACCTGCCCGGCGCCGGCGAC
>Ga0075421_100012518_pt1 | contig 10544 bp, 6 predicted proteins | sample SoiMetdeltSBSDD5_FD_75292 | JGI IMG/M metagenome (GOLD analysis project Ga0075421, IMG submission 75292) | Bulk soil microbial communities from a Populus tree surrounding site in Tennessee, USA - Soil MetaG P. deltoides SBSDD5 | ecosystem: Environmental > Terrestrial > Soil > Tree plantation... | reverse complement strand
TGATCGAACGGGCCCGGAAGGACACGGTCGTTCAGGACTTGATCGCGGTTCCTGTCCTCGATGTACGGATGGATGTTCGGGAACTGCGCGGCGAACGCGGCATCCCGTGTGTCCAGGTGACCGTTCTCGTTCCGATCCTCCCCCGCGTCCAGCACGCCGTTGTGGTTCGCGTCCTCGTCGATGTAGTCGAGCCTGCGGTCCCCGTCCCGGTCCTCTCCCTGGTCGAGAACGCCGTTTCCGTTGGCGTCCTCCCAGAACAGGTCGACGTGGCCGTCGCAGTCCACGTCCTCCCGCGTCATCCCCTCGCATCCATCGGGAGGCGTCAGGCGGAGGTCCCCGTCCCGGTCCTCACCGGGATCGAGCCGCCCGTTCCGGGCGACGGTGTCCTCGAAGATATCGAACACCCCGTCGCCGTCCAGGTCCTCGCGCGGCTGGCCGAGAATGACCACCAGCGGCGCATAGGGGACGGGGGCGGTCGCGGGGCAGCCGGCCGCCCGCGGATCCCCCCACCCTCCCGCTCCCTCTCCCGGGGCGCGCAGGCGGTACTCGATGCGCCCATCGCCGTCCAGGTCGCCAAGCCGCTCCAGCCAGTCCGCGGCCGCCAGCGTGCCACTGTCGTGGTCGTCCCCTTCACCGAGGAGATAGAACGCGGCCGTCAGCGGACCATCCTTGAAGCTGAATACGACCGGGACGCCCGCCGCGCCGGTTCCGCTCGTGATCGGCACGGCGACACCCGGCGGGCAGGCCGCCTCGATCCGGCCGCAGACAGGGATCAGGGACAGGACCACCGCGATGAGCCGGGGAACCGTCCCGCTGACTGTTGGTGCGATGCGTGGCATGGGGGTCTCCTTTCAGGCCGACGTGGCTCATGAGTCCGAAGCCACGAGGGGGAATCCGGAGTCTTGCGGCGAGGGCCGGTCGACCCCGCTGAAGTGTGATGCCCGGATATATACCACCAGGTCGAGGGCCCATCCCATCCGGGCCGCCATGTTCCGCTGCGCATCCTCAGCAATCGAGATTCCGCGCTCCGCGTGCTAGCATGATGGATCCTATGGAGCACGCGCTGATGAAGCGTTTCCACCCGGCTGTGGCCGCGTGGTTCCGGCGGCGCTTCCAGGCGCCGACCGCGGCGCAGGCTCGCGCCTGGCCGTCGATCCTCGACGGACATTCGACGCTGGTCGCGGCGCCGACCGGCTCGGGAAAGACGCTGGCCGCCTTCCTGGCCGCCATCGACGGCCTGCTCCGGCAGGCGGTCGCAGGCCGGCTGGACGACGTCACGCAGGTGGTGTACGTCTCGCCGCTCAAGGCGCTGTCCAACGACATCGAGCGCAATCTGCAGGAGCCGCTCGCCGGCATCTTCGAAGAGGTCGCCGCCTCGGGCCTGACGGGGGTCTCCCCCATCCGGGTCCTGGTGCGCACGGGGGACACGCCGACGAAGGACCGGACCGCGATGCTGCGGCGGCCGCCGCACATCCTGGTCACCACTCCGGAATCCCTCTACATCCTATTGACCAGCGAGGGAGGGCGCCGGATGCTGCGCACGACGCGCACGGTGATCGTGGACGAGATCCACGCGCTGGTCGACGACAAGCGCGGCTCGCACCTGTCGCTGTCGCTCGAGCGCCTGGAATCGCTCGCGGCGCAGGGGCGGGAGGACGCCGGGGAGGCTCGGGCCGACGCGCGGCCGGCCGGCGTCCGGCCCGCCACCGCCTTGATCCGAATCGGCTGCTCCGCCACGCAGAGCCCGATCGAGGACGCGGCGCGGTTCCTGGTCGGAGCAGGCGGCCTGGACGCGGAAGGCGCCCCGCGCTGCACGATCGTCGACACGGGGCACGCGCGCGACCTCGACCTGGCCATCGAGGTCCCCGGCTCGCCGCTCCAGGCGGTGATGCCGAACGAGGTCTGGGAGGAGATCCACGATCGTCTGGCCGCGCTCATCCAGGAGCACCGGACGACCCTGGTCTTCGTCAACACGCGGAAACTGTCGGAGCGGCTCAGCCGGCACCTGAGCGACCGCCTGGGGGCCGAGCACGTGACGGCGCACCACGGCAGCATGTCGCGGCCGCAGCGCCTGGCGGCCGAGCAGCGGCTGAAGAGCGGCAGCCTCCGCGCGCTGGTGGCGACCGCCTCGCTCGAGCTCGGCATCGACATCGGCTCGGTCGACCTGGTCTGCCAGATCGGCTCGACGCGCTCCATCGCCGTCCTCCTGCAGCGCATCGGGCGGTCGGGGCACTCGGTCGGCGGCTTCCCCAAGGGGCGCCTGTTCCCGCTGACGCGCGACGAGCTGGTCGAGTGCACAGCACTGCTTCGATGCGTGCGCCTCGGCGAGATGGACCGCTTCTCGATCCCGAAGGCGCCGCTCGACATCCTGGCGCAGCAGATCGTCGCGGCGGTCGCCTGCGAGGAATGGGGGACGGACGACCTGTACGCGCTGGTCCGCCGGGCCTACCCCTATCGTGAACTCTCGCGGGGCGACTTCGACGCGATCGTCACGATGCTGGCCGAGGGTTACTCGCTGAAGCGCGGCCGGCGCGCGGCCTACCTGTTCCACGACCGCGTCCACGGCCGGCTGCGGCCGCGCAAGGGGGCGCGCCTGACGGCGATCACCTCGGGAGGGGCGATCCCGGACACGGCGGACTACGACGTCATCCTCGATCCGGAAGGGACGGTCCTCGGCAAGGTGAACGAGGACTGGGCCATCGAGAGCATGGCGGGGGACATCTTCCAGCTCGGCAACCTGTCGTGGCGCATCCTGAAGATCGAGCCCGGCAAGGTGCGGGTCGCGGACGCCCGCGGGCAGCCCCCCGGCATCCCCTTCTGGCTGGGGGAGGCGCCGGCCCGGACCGACGAGCTGTCGGCGGCGGTCTCCCACCTGCGCGAGGACGCCGAGCGGGACCTCGAGGCGGCCGCCGGCGCCCCGGCCGCCGTGCAAACCCGCCTCGAGACCGAGATCGGCCTCTCGCCGGCCGCCGCCTCGCAGATCGCCGACTACCTGGCCGCGGGGCGGACGGCGCTCGGGGTCCTGCCGACGCAGAGGACCCTCGTCCTCGAGCGCTTCTTCGACGAGTCGGGCGGGATGCAGCTGGTGCTCCACTCCCCGTTCGGGCGGCGCATCAACCAGGCGTGGGGGCTGGCGCTGCGCAAGCGGTTCTGCCGCACGTTCAACATCGAGCTGCAGGCCGCGGCGACCGAGGACGCCATCGTACTGTCCCTGGGACCGTCGCACAGCTTCCCGCTGGACGAGGTCTTCCGCTACCTGCGATCGGGCTCCGTCCGGAACGTGCTGGTGCAGGCCCTTCTCGACGCCCCGATGTTCAACGTGCGCTGGCGCTGGAACGCCTCGCGGGCGCTCGCGGTGCCGCGCTTCCGCGGAGGGCGCAGGACGCCTGCGCCGATCACGCGGATGATGGCGGAGGACCTGATCGTCTCGGTCTTCCCCGACCAGATCGCCTGCGCCGAGAACCTCTCGGGCGAGCGGCGCATCCCGGACCATCCGCTGGTCCGGCAGACCATCGGCGACTGTCTCGACGAGGCGATGGACCTGGCCGGCCTCGAGCGCGTGCTGCGCAGCATCGAGCAGGGGGAGCGGACCCTGGTCGCCCGCGACGTCACCGAGCCGTCCCCTCTGGCGCAGGAGATTCTCAATGCGCGGCCGTACGCGTTTCTCGACGGCGCGCCTCTCGAGGAGCGCCGTACCCAGGCGGTCTACAACCGCCGATCGCTCGACGTGACGACCGCGTCGGATCTCGGGGCGCTCGACGCGGCCGCCATCGACAAGGTCCGGGACGAATGCTGGCCGCGCCCCGAAAGCGCCGACGAGATGCACGAGGCGCTCGATCTCCTCGGGTTCCTCACCGGGCAGGAAGCGCGCGATGGCGGCCGCGAAGACCTGCTGCATGAGCTCATGGCCTCCGGCCGCGCCGGGATCGTGCGCGCCGCGCCCCAGGCGCCGCGGCTCTGGGTCGCGGCCGAGCGGCTGTCGCATGTCCTGGCCGCCTTCACCACCGCGGTCGTCGAGCCGGGGGGACTCGCTCCCCTTCCCGGGGCCGGGCTCGCGACGGAGGTCCGGCTTTCCGCGGAGGCCGCCCTCGCCGAGATCCTGCGCGGCCGGCTCGAAGCGAAGGGACCGATGACCGCCGCCGAGATGGCCGCGTCCTGCGGTCTCGCGGTGAACACCGTCGAAGCGGCCCTCGCCCTCCTCGAGTCGGAAGGGTTCGTGCTGCGCGGCCGGTTCCGGCCCGGGGCGGAGGGGACCGAATGGTGCGCCCGCACCCTCCTGGCGCGCATCCATCGCCTGACCCTGAACCGGCTGCGCAGCGAGATCGAGCCGGTCAGCGCCTCGGACTTCATGCGGTTCCTGTTCGCCTGGCAGCGCGTGTCCCCGGCGGAGCGCTGCGACGGTCCGGCCGGCCTGGCGACGATCCTGGAGGGGCTCGAGGGGTTCGAGGCGCCGGCGGCCGCCTGGGAGGGGGGCCTCCTCACGTCCCGGCTGGAGCGCTACGACCCCGCCTGGCTCGACGCGCTCTGCCTCAGCGGGCGGTTCGTCTGGGCCCGCCTCTCTCCACCCCGGGGGACCTTCTCAAGGATGCCGGCCCCGGTGCGCGCCACGCCGATCGCCCTGGTGCAGCGGACCCGCCTGGCTGGATGGGCCTCCCTCGCCCGCGGGTCGCAGCCCGATCAGGACCCGCCCCTGTCGACGGACGCCCGCGTCCTCTTCGACCTGCTCTCGGAGCGCGGCGCCCTGTTCTTCGCGGAGCTCGCCGCGACCTCGGGACTGCTCCCGACGAGGGTCGAGGCGGTCCTGGCTGAGCTCGTCGCCCGGGGCCTGATCACCTCGGACGGCTTCACGGGGCTGCGCGCCCTGATCACCCCCGCGAGCCGGCGCCCGTCTCCCGAGGGGGGCAGGCGGCGCCGCGCCGCGTCCCCTTTCGGGATGGAGAGCGCGGGGCGGTGGACCCGCCTGCCGGGCGGTCCCTGGACCGACGTCGATCCGCAGCACGCGGCCGAGATGGTCGCCCCCGTCCTCCTGCGGCGCTACGGGATCGTCTTCAGGCGGCTCCTGGACGCCGAGGGGCCGATGCCGCCCTGGCGCGACCTGCTGCGGGTGTTCTGGAGACTGGAGGCGCGCGGCGAGATCCGCGGCGGGCGATTCGTCAGCGGGATGCAGGGGGAGCAGTTCGCCCTGGCCGGAGCGATCGAGCGGCTGCGCTCGGTGCGCCGGAACGCGCCGGACGGCGCCCTCCTGGGAATAGGGGCCGCCGACCCGCTCAACCTCACCGGCATCGTCCTTCCCGGAGCGCGGGTCTCCCCTCTCGCCTCGGGGCGCATCCTGTTCAGGGACGGCCTGCCGCTCGCCGTGCGGGAGGCCCGCGAGGTGCGGATGCTCGTCGATCTCGAGCCGGCGGAGGCCTGGCGCGCCAGAAACGCGCTGCTCAAACGAAGCATCCCGCCGCAACTTCGTGCCTACCTCGGGCACACCGCCTAGTACTCTTTGCTGGAGCGGGCGGGCATCGGGCCCGGGTGGGCTAGAATGGCCGCAGCATGAACTGGCTGTTCAAGGAAGAGCCGGCCCACTACAGCTTCGATGCCCTGTCTCGCGACGGGCGGACGCTCTGGTCGGGCGTGAAGAACCCGCTGGCGCAAAAACACCTGAGGTCGGTGCGTCGCGGGGACAGAATCTTCTACTACCACACGGGCGGCGAGAAGGCGATCGTCGGCATCGCCCGGGCGGTCGAGGACGCCCGGAGCGATCCGGAGGACAGGACCGGCAAGCGCGTGGCGGTCGAGATCGAGCCGGTCGAGAAGCTGCCGCGCGCCGTCACGCTCGGCGAGATCAAGGGACAGAAGATGTTCGCCGATTTTCCCCTGGTGCGGATCTCGCGCCTCTCGGTCATGCCCGTCGGCGACCGGGAATGGAATGCGATCCTGCGGCTGGCGGCGGCGACCCCGTGAATCGGGCGCGGTTCGAGGAGCTGGTCGCCGAGGCGATCGAATCGCTCCCCGAGGACTTCAAGGACAAGATGAACAACGTCGCGATCGTGGTCGAGGATCTTCCGTCTCCGCACGAGGCCCGCCGGTACGGCCGTGGGGGGAGAACCCTTCTGGGGCTGTACCAGGGGCAGCCGCTGACCTCCCGGGACTCGCGCTACGGCATGTCGTTCCCCGACAAGATCACCATCTTCCAGCTGAACGTCGAGGCGATCTGCCGGGGGGACGCCCAGATCCGGGACGAGGTCCGCAGGACGGTCCTGCACGAGATCGCCCACCACTTCGGCATCGACGACGCCCGTCTCCATGAACTGGGCTACTGACCGGCGCCCCCGGCACGCGGTCCTGGCCCTCGCGGGCCTCGGGATGCTCTGCGCCGTCGCTCGCGCGGCGACCGCCCCTGCCGCGCCGCCGACCGTACCGCCGACCGCTCCGCCACGGGCCGCGGCGGCCCGGCCGGCGACACCGGCCGAGCTGCGGTCCATCCTGCAGCGGGCCTTGAAGTCCCTGGCCAGGGCAGAGGACGCCGCGCGCGGCAAGGACCCGGGCGAGGTCAGCCTCCTTCTGCTGCGCACGGACGAATACCTGGAGCGGTTCCAGTCCGGGAGCGGCCTCGAGGCGCTGGCGGCCGCCCTGCAGGCGGCGCACGCCGCCGCGGACGGCTCCGACCTGACGGCCGCGGGGGCGGCGGTGCGGCGCGCCCGGGACCTGATGACGCCGGTGTCGGAATACACGGTCCTGCGGCAGGGGGTCGAGGCCGGCCATGCCGCACAGCGCGCCGCCGGCGCGCTCGATCGTCCGGAGTTCCTGGCGGCTCTGGATCGCCTGGAGAAGGCCACCCTCGCCCAGGTCCTCCTGACCCGCCTGAAGGAGGCGCGCGACGGCACCAGCCGCGCCCGCCTGGCGATGGTCAAGCGCGACATGGAGGGGGGACGCGCCCAGGTCGCCGCCGCCCGGGCCGCCTGCGAGGGACTCGAGTACGCGGGGGCCCTGAGCCGCGCCTCCTTCGCGCTGTCGGTCGGCTCCGAGCTCCTCGCCTCGAAGTCGGTGATCGCCGGCCGCGATCAGATCCAGAAGGCCACGCGGGAGCTGCGCCGCGCCGCCGAGGTCGCCCCCGCCCCGCAGCGGGCGCTCCTGGATCAGGCCCGGGTCGAGGCGGCCGCCGTCTGGAAGCAGAGCGCCAGGGCGAGCACCGTCGAGGCCCCCAAGCTCGCCGACATCGCCCGCCGGGTCGAGACGATCCGCCTCGAGCAGCGATGAGGAAGGTGCCCGTCGCCCTTGGCCCCGGCACGGGGGTGTGTGAGAATAGGCGCTCGTCATGAGCGCACCCCTTCGGATTTCACCGGTTCTTCACCCATCCCCCGAAGGGGTCGTCCGTCCGGTTGCGCGCGTCCGGCTCGCGACCCTGGCGATTCTCATGGTCCTGCCGGCGGCCGCGGGCGCGGCGGCCCCTCCTTCTCCCGCGCCGGCCGCTCCAAAGCAGGCGACCTCCCCCGCCGAGCCGAAGCGCAACATCGCCGGCCCGGGGGACTACGCGATCCGTCAGAAGCTCATGGAGCTGTTCGGCCGCGACGCCGAGCTGGGCAAGGAGCCGTTCCGGCTCGTCCTGGTGAACGGCGGGGCGATCTTCTCGGGGGAGATCAAGAACTGCGCGGCGCGCAAGCGGGCCCTGTCGATCGCGGCCACGACCAGAGGCGTGGTCCACGTCACCGATGAGATGACGGTCCGCCGGGGGGACGTCTCCGATGCCGAGCTCGCCAAGGCGGTCACCTCCATCCTGGGGGACTCGGCCGAGGCGCTGGAGCTCAAGGATCTCGACGCGAAAGTCGAGGACGGGGTCCTGACGCTGCGCGGCTCGATCAAGGACGTCTTCTCGCGGATGCGGGCCGAGGACCTGGCCGGCTCGGTCATGGGGATCACGCGCATCTCGAACCAGCTGGCGCCGGCGGGCGCGCCGGAAGGGACGGACGACGCCTCCCTGACGCGCGCCGTCATCGCCTACCTGTCGGACTTCCACCAGTTCGCCTTCGGCGGGGAGATGACGGTCCGCGCCAGCCAGGGGGTCGTGACCCTGAAGGGACGGGTCGTGCTCTACATGGCGCGGCAGCAGGCGTCCGTGGTGGCCTCGCTGGTCAAGGGCGTGTCGCGGGTCGAGAACCTCCTCGTCGTGGATCCTTCCTTCGCGGGCGGCCAGGCGGCGAGAATCCAGGCCGAGCGGTGAGGCCAGCCGGGTTCGCGGCCGCCGTCGTCCTTGCCGTCACCGTCGTCTCCGCCCCTCCCGTCCTGGCGCAGGCACTCGAAGGGAAGGTCAGCCGCATCACGCTGGACAACGGGATGCGCTTCCTCCTGGTCAAGCGCGGCGTCGCCCCGGTGTTCGCCGCCAACCTGCGCTTCAAGGTGGGAAGCGCCGACGATCCCGGCGGCGAGACCGGGCTGGCCCATCTCTTCGAGCACCTCGCCTTCAAGGGGACCTCCACCATCGGGACCCGCGACGCGAAGAAGGAGGCCGGGATCCTCGACGCGACGGACCAGGCGGTGATGCGCCTCCTGGCCGAGCTGGACAAAGGCACCCGCGCCGACGCGGCCCGGCTGAAGGCGCTTCGCGAAGAGATCGCCTCCCTTCAGAAGGGCCTGCAGGAGATCACGGTGAAGGACGAGCTGAGCCAGATCCTCACCGCCAACGGGGCGACGGGGCTCAACGCCTCGACCAGCAGCGACCTGACCTCCTACGTGGTGGCGCTCCCCTCGAACCGCCTGGAGCTGTGGTGCGCGCTGGAGTCGGCGCGGTTGCGCGACCCGGTGCTGCGCGAGTTCTACTCGGAGCGCGACGTCGTGATGGAGGAGCGCCGCATGCGGATCGACAACCAGCCGCAGGGGAAGCTGTACGAGCAGCTCCTCCTGACCGCGTTCCAGGCGCACCCGTACCGCTCCCCCACGGTCGGGTTCCCCTCCGACCTCGAGCACCTGACGCGGCCGTCGGCCATGGAGTTCCGCCGCCGCCACTACGTGCCGGGCAACGCCGTCGGCGCTCTCGTCGGGGACATCGACCCGGCCGCGGCCGAGCGCCTCATCCGCAGGTACTTCGGCGGCCTCCCGGGCGGGACCGCGGCCCCGGGGCCTGCGACCGTCGAGACTCCGCAGACCGGCTTGCGGCGGATCACCGTCGAGTACGACGCCGAGCCGGAGCTGATGCTGGCGTTCCACAAGGACGTGTGGCCCAGCCCCGACGACCCGGTGTTCCAGGTGATCGATTCCCTCCTGACCTCCGGGCGCACCTCCCGCCTGTTCCGGCGCCTGGTCCTCGAGACCCAGGTGGCGGCCGACGTGTACAGCCTGCAGGCCCCCGGGGACCGCTACCCGAACGTGTTCCTGATCGGCGCCGTGCCGCGCGCCCCCCACACCCCGCAGGAGGTGGAGGCGGAGATCCTGAACGAGGTGAAGCGGCTCGCCGACAAGCCGGTCGAGGAGCGCGAGCTGCAGAAGATCCGGAACCAGGTCGAGGCGTCGTTCCTCTACCCGCTCCGCAGCAACGCCGGCCTGGCCTCGCAGCTGTCCTACTTCGAGGTCCTGACCGGCGACTGGAACAACATGACCGCCTACAAGCAGGCGCTGATCGCCACGACGCCGGCGCGGGTGCAGGAGGTGGCCCGGAAGACGTTCGTCCCCTCGAACCTCACGGTCGCGGTCCTGTCGCGCCCGAAGTCCGGGGACGGCGAGGCGGCGGCGCCATGAGGCGCGGTGCGGCCCGTGGCGCGGCCGCGATCCTGGCGGCGCTGGTCCTGCTCCTGCAGGCCTGGGCCGCGCCGGCCCGCGCGGCGGCGGCCGCTCCGGCAGCGGCGCCCGCTCCGGCGGCTGCCCCCGGCGCGGAAGCCGCTCCGGCCGACCCGCGGACGCTCACCTATGCGCCGCTCAAGATCGGCTTCCCGAAGCCGGAGCGGGTCTTCCTCCCGAACGGGCTCCTGGTGTATCTGTTCGAGGACCACGAGCTGCCGCTCATCGACGCGTCGATCGATTTCAAGGCCGGGTCGATCTTCGATCCCGCGGACAAGGCGGGCCTCGCCGACCTCGCCGCCACGCTGATGCGCGCCGGCGGGACGGAGGCGATGCCCCCCGCTGCGGTCGACGAGGCGCTCGAATTCATGGCGGCGCAGATCAGCCTGGGGGCCTCCTCCGACATGCTGAGCGGGTCGGTCTCGGTGGTGAAGGACCGCTTCCCGGATGCGCTTCGCATCTTCGCGGCGATGCTGAGGACGCCGCGGTTCGACCCGGATCGGCTTCAGGTCGAGAAGGCGCGCGCCCTCGAGGAGATCAGGCGCCAATACGACGACCCGGGGGACCTCGCGGAGATGGAGTTCAGGAAGCTGGTGTACGGCGCCCAGAGCCCGTGGGCCCGGCTCTCGACCGTCGAGTCGATCGGCCGGATCGGCCGCGACGACCTGGCGGCCTGGCAGCGCCGCTACGTCCGCCCCAACAACGCGGTCATGGGGATCGCCGGCGATTTCGAGGCGAAGAAGATGAAGGCGCTCCTGGAGGAGACGTTCCGCGGCTGGAGCAAC